>Ga0255423_10010_pt1 | contig 35238 bp, 30 predicted proteins | sample ANMaggSeSYBR02H3_FD_182659 | JGI IMG/M metagenome (GOLD analysis project Ga0255423, IMG submission 182659) | Sediment cell enrichment communities from methane seep in Santa Monica Basin, California, United Staets - ANME aggregate JGI... | ecosystem: Environmental > Aquatic > Marine > Cold seeps >...
CTGGATGAAACGGCATTCACCCGTGAGTATTACGGCCGGCCTTTCAGATGCAGGATCCATTTCATGCGACGTCTCTGCGACAAAGCCAAAGTGAAACCTTTTGGCTTCCACGCTATCCGGCACCTAACGGCTTCCACACTGTTCAATAAGGGGTATGATGTGGGGGTGATTCAATCCATCCTTCGGCACAAGAGCCCCAGTACAACGGAGCGGTATTTGAAGAGCATCGGCATGGAAAGGGTGCGAGACGCCCTGGAAAGCTTGCCCTCCAAACCGGCGGAGGTTGTGTCGATTGACCGAGTCTACAAACAAATGATGGGAGAATGAAATAAGAGGCCGGAAAAGCAAAAAGCCGTCTGTGAAGCCGTCATCTTCACAAGCGGCTTTAATGAAAAGGCGTAAAGCCTTTAATTTATTGGTGATCCCACGGGGAATTGAACCCCGGTTTCCGGCGTGAGAGGCCGGCGTCCTGACCGCTAGACGATGGGACCCTTTTTAAGTCGAACATGATTATAGAAAAGGGTATACTTTGTCAAATATTATTTTATAGATTTGAATACTTCTCAATCCTTTTACCCTTTCTGTAGCCGAAAACAAAATATATTATACAACCGATAAAAGGGATAAGAGCAATTATTCCCCATGTAAACTTATATGCCAGTTTACCAAAATCCTTCTTAGCTATATCAAATATGGCCAGGCAGGTTATTACGTAAAACGCTATGCCAAGACCTACAAAAAATGTTGTGGTATTCAATTTTATCCTTTCAATTCAATAATTCAAATATTTTTAATATAGTATCCACATAATAGTTACTATGGTTATAATGATAAATGACCTTATAGGCATCTTTTCTGTCTATTCCCGGATGCCATCCGTAATGGCCGAGATATGTTGCTATACTTATTATAGCATCGGCATGGTTAAAAAGATCAACACTTCCATCTCCGTCCCCATCTTTTGCGAATGAGAGAATACTGCTTGGCATGAATTGAGCTATACCCAATGCCCCCGCAAAAGAGCCATTAATAATAGCTGGATCAATTCCCTCTCTGTTTACATATATAATAAAAGCTTTGAGTTCTGAATAAGCCCATTTTGATTTCCTGTCTGACCACTTATTGAATTCTTCCCTTGTACGACTGTAAGAGCTTGAATTTTTATCCCAGACCATCTCACGGATGTTTAAATCCGACAAAGAAGCCAGCGTTGAAAGAGTGTTTAAAACAGATCTGTTCCCAATTACTTTTCCAAGTCTTGTTTCAACCAAAATTATAGAGGTTATAATTTTTTTGTCCACGCCGTATATTCTTTCCGCACTTGAAAGCTCTGTACTATATTTGCTCATATATTTTTTTGCCTTCTTAATGGAGCTTTTGGAAGTGAACTGATCGTAATTTAATTTAGCTTCGCTATGCACGAAATATCGAGAAACACCTTTAAAATCAAAATAGACCTCTGGTCTGCTGTATAAATCTTTTATCATACCTTTATCAAAATCTTCTATTATGAGTCTTTGCTGCAGGGATTCAAAATATACCCTGCTGTTATCTGCAATAGCCTGGTTTTGAAAAGATGGCACGGCAATTAATATCAACAAACCTGTAAGCAGAACTATAATTGTGCTGTAGTTAATTTTAATAGGCATCATCGCTACTCTCCGGGTAATAATTTGATTAATGACTCTGTTGATTTACTCCGATGATTTACTCCGATTTTGAAAATCAGAACACACCATGTTGCGTTATGCTCAAACATTACACACAATATATTGTGCCAATTTTTCTGAGAAGCTAGTAAATCAACAGAGTCATTAATTAAGTTAAATATTTTTATTTATGTTATTATTATTGCTTAATTGCAACAACTTATTGTTTGCCCAATCAGAAGAACCGCTTGGGCCACGTTTACGAACAATAGTGAAGAATAAATATGCCAACGATATAATTATAGGCGCAACTACTGGCTCTTGGGCTTTTGGTGAATTGGAATATAAGCTTCCAGTTTGATTTTGCATGACTGATGGGACGAGCTTGAGGGAGGGCTGGTGGAGAATACGGATTAGATCTTGTATAATTTTTTTATATTTGGTACAAAAAAAGTTTTGCTTGCTCATAATAATTTATTGATACCTAAAACCTGCTTGAAGAATTTAAATTGCACCTGCGGCAAACTAAGCTTGTGAGAAATACGGGTTAATTTTGGAGGGTAACTGCATGTTGTTTACTGTTCTTCTTTATATCTCTCTTTTTGTCTTTCTTCTTGGCCTGATCTACAAGGTTTCCACCTGGTTCTCGCGAAAAATAGGAATTGCGTCTAAAAATTTTACGACATCTGAAAGAATATCAGCGGCAGTAAAGGGTATATCGGGCGTTATATTCAGCCCAAAAATCCTTATTCTTGCTAAAGTTTTCTTGCTCGACGTTGTGCTGCAAAGAAGAATTCTGAAAGAAAACCTCCTCCGGTGGTTGATGCATATGCTGATATTTACCGGATTCATGATGCTGCTGCTGATGCATGCCTTTGACTCTTTTATAACCTCACCTCTTTTTAAAGAATATTATTCTACTGTAAACCCGTTTTTATTTCTCAGGAATTTTTTCGGCATTATGGTTTTAGCCGGCTTGATGATCGCCGTTTACAGGCGCTTTATTCTGAAAGTACCCCGCCTCAAAACCAGCCCCATGGACTACTATGCCATCATTATTCTAACTGTTATTATGATTTCAGGTATTTTTCTGGAAGGTATAAAAATAACATCATATGCTGAATTCCAGAATATGGTGGAAAATTATTCCGCCCTTGATGATGAGGGAGAAATACTGGCACTTGAAAAATTATGGGTTAAGGATTTTGGTCTGGTTTCACCGAATGTTAAAGGGCCGATTGATCCTGCGATTATCCCCTTCTCTAAAGAATTACATAATATGAACTGTGCTGAGTGCCATTCCTCACCCAAATGGGCGTTTACCGGTTATCCGGTCTCCAGAATTTTAAGCCCTGTTGCTTTATTTCTGGACAGGTCGGGAGTAACGACGTTTTTATGGTATATTCATTTCCTTGCATGCTTTATCGGCCTTGCTTATCTGCCTTTCAGCAAGATGTTCCATTTCATCGCCAGTCCTGTAAGCCTCCTTGCAAATGCTGTAATGGATAAAGACAAATCTTTTCCTGCAAATATCGCAACCAGACAGGCAATGGAACTGGATGCATGTACTCACTGCGGCACTTGCAGTCTTACATGTTCGGTCGCAACGGCCTTTGATAAAACAGGTAATTTAAATATTCTTCCTTCAGAAAAACTGGTATTTCTAAAAACCTATGCCTCGGGCAAGGATTTAAAAGAAAATGAGCTTAAAGCCATTCAGGAAGGAATTTATCTGTGCACCAATTGTGACCGCTGCACAGTCGTGTGTCCTGTTGGTATAAATCTCAGGGAGTTGTGGTTTAACGTAAGAGAAGAACTCATTCAAAAAGGCAATCCAATACCACTTGTGCTTTCACCTTTTTCTTTTTATCGCGGTTTGAATCAACAAAAGCTGGATTCAAAAAATTATTCAAATCCTGCGAGCCTAACGAAGGATGCTATTACAGACAAATGCGAGTTAATGAAAAATCCTGATAAAGTAATTTCTTTAACTCCAGTTAATAAAGAATTTAAGGAAAAAGTAGATCTTTCCTCTCAGGCAACTACCTATTCCTATTGTTTTTCCTGCCAGAACTGCAGCACTGTATGCCCGGTAGTGGGTAATTATGAAAATCCGCAAGAGGCTCTTGGCCTGCTGCCGCATCAAATCATGCGTTCTGTCGGACTTGGCTTAAAAGATCTGGCTTTTGGTTCAAAAATGCTCTGGAGTTGCGTAACATGTTACCAATGCCAGGAGCATTGCCCTCAGGGAGTAAAAGTTACCGATGTTTTGTATGAGCTGAAGAACCTTGCAATAAAAGAGAGTTTTAATAATGAATAAAATGATAAAATATGCATTGTTTCTTGGATGTAATATCCCTGCCAGGGTGCAGCAATATGAGACCTCAGCCAGGTCTGTGCTTGCTGAGCTTGGCGTTGATTTAGAAGATATTAAAGAGTTTAACTGCTGCGGTTATCCGTTAAGAAATTCGGATTTTAAGACATCTGTACTCTTTTCCGCACGGAATCTGGCTCTGGCGGAAAAGCTGGGTTTAAATATGATTACGCTCTGCAAATGTTGCTATGGCAGCCTGAAAATGGCTGAACACCATATGAAGGAAAATTTATTTCTTAAAGATGAAGTCAATGAAACACTGGCAAAAGAGGGATTAGAGTACAACGGGGATATTGAAATCAAACATCTTCTGTCAGCGCTTTATTCAGATATAGGAATCAATACATTAAAAGAAAAGATAACAAGAAGTTTCAAAAATCTTAAAATTGCTACCCATTACGGATGCCATGTTTTGCGTCCAAGTAATATTATGCAATTCGATGATCCAATATCGCCTGTTATTTTCGATAAACTTGTGGAACTAACTGGAGCAAATAGCATTGACTGGTCATTAAAGCTTGAATGCTGCGGAGCACCTGTACTTGGAATAAATGATGACCTTTCAATGAACCTGACGGAAAAAAAACTAACTGACGGAAAAAAAGCTGGTGCAGACTACCTTTGCACTGCCTGCCCATGGTGCCACCTGCAATTTGACAGTGTACAGAAGATGATGTTAGAGCAGCGACGCTTGAACAATCATCTTCCGGCAATTCTATTCCCACAGCTCCTTGGGCTGGCTATGGGTATTGATAAACAGACTTTGGGAATAAATATGAATCAGATAGACATAAGTGCTATAGAACCAGAATTGAGCTATTAGCAGTTAGCTATTAGCGGTTAGCACAATAATTTCAATATATTGATAGATGTCAACATTTCACCCAATGGGTGAAAATCGAATCGCTGGTAACCATCTGAAATAATAAGAGCTAACAGCTAATCGCTAAGAGCTAATCGCTCATCTTAGGTAGAGACCTCATTATCATAGGAAAATAAATGTCAAAAGAAAAGATCGGTGCTGTAATGGTTGTAGGCGGCGGAGTTGCTGGAATGCAGGCCGCACTGGATGTCGCAAATTCAGGCTATTACGTCTATCTTGTTGAGAGAACAAGCTCTATCGGCGGAATCATGTCCCAATTAGACAAAACCTTTCCGACCAATGACTGTTCCATGTGTATTATCTCGCCCAAACTGGTCGAAGTCGGCAGGCATATCAATATAGAATTACTCACTCTTTCAGAGGTCAAAGACATATCAGGGGAAGAAGGAAATTTTGAGGTACAGGTAACTCAATACCCGCGTTATGTTGATATGGATAAATGTATCGCATGTGGTCTATGCGCACAAAAGTGTCCGAAAAAAGTTGACAGTGAATATGATGAAAGACTTATAAAGCGCAAGGCAATATATTTAAAATACCCGCAGGCTGTCCCTCTTAAATATGCAATTGATTCTGAGAAATGTATCTTCTTTAAAAACGGCAGGTGCAAGGCATGCGAAAAATTCTGCCCCACCGGTGCCATCAACTTTGATGACCAAAAAAAAGATTTGAGTCTCAAAGTGGGCTCAATCATCCTTGCCACCGGCGTCAGGGCTTACGATCCATCAACTCATGACATTTACGGATATGGAAAATCTCCTAATATTGTTACCAGCCTTGAATTTGAACGAATTCTTTCAGCATCAGGTCCTTTTGGCGGACATCTCGTCAGGCCATCAGATAAAAAGGAACCAAAAAAAATTGCATGGCTGCAATGTGTTGGATCAAGAGATACCCATATAGGAGCCAGAGGCTATTGCTCGTCGGTCTGCTGTACCTATGCGATAAAAGAGGCCATGCTTGCTAAAGAACACAGCAAAGAGCCTCTGGATACAGCTATTTTTTATATGGATATACGAACTCACGGAAAAGATTTTGAAAAATATTACAACAGAGGCAAAAATGAATCAGGCATAAGATTTATAAAATCAAAAATCAGCAATATCTTTCCAGTTGGAAATACAGGCAATCAGATCATACGATACATAGACGAAAACGGCAGAAGAGTTGATGAAGAATTTGATATAGTTGTCCTCTCGGTAGGACTTGGCATAAGCAAAGAAGTAATAGAACTGGCCGGGAAATTAGGTATTGAACTTGATCATTATAATTTTGTATCAACTACAAGCTTTGACCCTGTAAAAACCTCCGTCCCAGGAATAGCCGTATGCGGAGCCTTTGAGTCTCCGATAGACATCCCCACATCAGTCATCGAGTCAAGCGCGGCAGCAGGCATGGCAGGAATCAGCCTTTCCGAATCCCGCTGGAGCCTGACAAAGAAAGAAGAAATTCCTGAAGAAATTGATATCCGCGGAGAACCTCCAAGAATAGGGGTTTTTATCTGCAGGTGCGGAATTAACATCGCCGGAGTGGTCGATGTGCCGGCTGTAGTCGATTTTGCGAGTACCCTGCCGTATGTTGTTCATACAGAAGAAAACATGTTCAGTTGCTCGCAGGACACTCAGGATAAGATTACAAAGATAATAAAAGAAAAACGTCTGAACCGCGTGGTTGTGTCAGCATGTACTCCCAAAACGCATGAACCGCTTTTTCAGGAAACTTTAATCAATGCGGGTATTAATAAATACCTGTTTGATATGGCCAATATCCGCAATCACTGTTCATGGGTACATAGCGCAGAACATGAAGGGGCAACCGAAAAGGCAAAAGAGCTGACCATGATGGCCGTAGCAAAGGTGGCCTTGCACGAACCTCTAATTGAACCGGAACTGGAACTTAACCAGTCAGCTCTAATCATAGGCGGCGGCATATCCGGTATGGCGGCAGCAAAAACTTTATCAGGACAAGGGTATCATACATATCTGATTGAAAAAAATGAAATGCTCGGCGGACAGGCACGGCATATCCATAAAACCTGGCAAGGTGAAGATGTACAGCAAAATCTAAATAGAATGATTGAGGAAATTCAGTCGGATGATAAGATTGATGTCTATTTGGAATCAGAAATAACTGAGGTTAACGGTTTTGTCGGAAATTTTAAAACCAGTATCCAAAAGGACGATAAGGAAGAAGTCCTTGAGCATGGTGTGACAATAATTGCATCAGGAGCCGAAGAGCTTAAGCCTGATAAGTATTTATATGGCCATGATCCTCGCGTTCTGACCGGTCTTGAATTGGACCGAAAATTTATTAAAAACGACAATTCTATCAAAAATATAAAGTCAGCTCTGTTTATCCAGTGTGTCGGCTCAAGAATAGAAGAACGTCCTTATTGTTCAAAAACATGCTGTACACATTCGATAAAAAACGCTCTGCAACTCAAAGAACTCAATCCGGAAATGGATATTTTTATTCTTTACAGAGATATGCGCACTTATGGATTGCGCGAAGACCTGTACCGAAAAGCCCGAAAAAAAGGCATCCTCTTCTTCAGATATGACGTTAATAAGGAATTAAGCGTAGATAATGACAGGGAAGACTTGCGGATAAGGTTCACTGATTCTACAATTAAACGAAAGATTGAGATAAAGCCGAATCTTCTGGTTCTTGCATCCGCCATTGTACCGCCGAAAAAAAACCCACTTGCACAAATGTTTAAGGTGACCCTTAATGATGACGGTTTTTTTATGGAAGCGCACGTTAAACTCAGGCCTGTTGATTGTGCAACAGACGGTGTATTTATTTGCGGATTAGCACATGCGCCAAAGCCGATTGATGAATCAATAGCGCAGGCGCAGGCCGCAGCAACAAGAGCTGTAACGCTACTTGCCCAAAAAACAACAAATATGAGCGGCACGGTTGCCTATATTGATCCTTTAAACTGCAGCAGTTGCGGCGTATGCATTAATATCTGTCCCTTTTCAGCGCCATCTTTTATTGAAAAAGGCCCGTTTACGGGCAAGGCAGAAATTAACTCAGTTCTGTGTAAGGGTTGCGGACTATGCACAGCATCATGCAGATCAGGGGCAATACATCTTAAAGGATTTGACAATGATCAGATATTTTCACAGATTTTTGCATTAGAAGAAGCAGTATAATGTAACTCAATGCTCAAATCCCAATTTGACAAAAATAATACTTCGCATTACAATATGTATTACGGAGGTGCAAAAATGATTAGCTTAAGACTTGATCCTAAATTAGAACAAAATGTGCAAAACACAGCAAAAATACTTGGTGTAACAAAATCTGAATTAATCCGTAAAAGCATATCTGAATATATCAATAAAATAGTCCACCATAGCCCATGGGAAATCGGAAAAGATTATTTTGGTAAATATTCCAGCGGACAAGGAAATCTGTCGACAGACAGGAAAATACTACTGAAAACGAAAATTATGGCAAAAAGAAAATGAAAAGAACCCTTATAGATTCAGGGCCGTTAATCGCTTTATTTGATGCGTCAGACAAGCATCACCAAAGTGCCATAAATTTCATCAAAAGCAACAAGTCATTATTAATAACCACGATAGCCTCGGTAACAGAAACATTGCATTTATTGGATTTTAACCGAAATGCTCAGATAGATTTTTTGGAATGGGTAAATTACGGAGCTGTTGAAATTCACAATATCGAAAACTCAGATTTTGGCAGAATCAGGGAGTTAACTTTAAAATATCGTGACCTGCCCATGGATTTCGCTGACAGTTGTCTTGTATTGTTGGCAGAAAAACTGAATATCCAGACTATTGCAACTATAGACAGGGATTTCACAATTTATAGAATCAAAGGCAAAAAGAAATTTAAGGTTGTACTTTCTTAAGCGCTCGGTCAAAATTTTTAAAAAATTATTTTAGTAGGTTGTAATTATTTAATTCGGGGAAAAAAGTATGACCGTCAATCAGTTAATCTCAAGCTATGAAAAACTGCCCACATTGGAGAAAAGCATTCTGCAAATTCTCTCCATTGCCTATTATCAACTAAATCAAACCCAGTTAAAACAATGTCTGATACAGGCAGATATCAAAGCAGCCAATGGCGAAGAATTCGATTCAGTATCAAAACCTGAGGGATTTAAATTGATGCGTCCGGCACTGGATACATTACTTGAACAGCATTTGTTGGAAGGTAAAAATCGCAGTTGTCTCCTCATTGATCGTCAAATTGTCGAAATAATCACGCGTCAGGCAATCGCTACGAAAAAGTTCAAGCCTTATCTGAAAGCGGTTCAAACTGTTCTTGATTTGACCGAAGAGACCCTGGGTACGAATTTGCGTCTTGAATCAGATCATCTATTTGCCGCTATTCGGATTTTATTTTATCAAAAAAAAATGGATCAAATAAAAAGCCTTTATCGCAAATATAAAGATAGAATAAAATACGTCGATTCATTGTCGGAGATATTGGGTGAAATCAGTTGTAATCCGTTTGAGCCTGCCTGGGTTCAATCATTACCCGCAGATATTCACACTGACCTATTCCAAAAACCATTGATTGAAGACTTTCTTTATTGTCAAAACAAAGCTGAACACTTTGATTATATCGAGCAATTGGTATTATCGGATTCGGATAGATGTGAAAGTGGTTTGCAAACGATTGTTTTGGAAAAATGGATGTTAACCGGAAAAAGTCAGAAAATAGAAAACTGGCTGAAAAAGCATCGAACCGATAATACGGAGAACAGTTTATGCCTGCAGGGATGGATGGCTTTTTTGCAAGGAAAAAATGAAAGAGCGATTCAATATTATGAGGCTGCATTAGAAATTTTGAAAAAGAATTCAAAAAAACGCAAAATTTATTTTGACAATTTTATGGGTGTTTTTTTTGTATTAGCCTTGATGAAGGAAAATAGTACCCAGCGATTAGAACAGGCTTTTACTTATCTGTCTGTCGTTATTGCTGGAAAATATTTGTTTTCTAATATTTACAGTCTGTTGAATTATTCTTTACAATTTTTGACAGGCAATTCTAAAGCGGCAAACAATGTATTTAGTAATACTTATATCAGTATCTATTCATGGAAACAATCCAATTTTATAGAATTGTTTTTCCAACTTTTTACCTACTATTGGATTGATAAAGATAAAGCAAAAGAAAAGTTGAGTACGATCAAGGAAATATACAATTCGGCAGAAATCAATGCTTATCCATGGTTCAAACATGAATTGGCAGGCTTGCTCAATATATTGTCCGACAATGGAAAAAAGACAACATATAAACCTGATTCAAGGTATTTAATTGATGTCGTTAAACAAACGAATATTTGGGAGCATACATTAAATGCCTTGCTATCCCTGAAAGACAAAAGCCGTACAAAAACAGAACAGATTGATGATGATTTTCGTATGGTCTGGCTTCTTGATTACCGGGACAATGGTTATTGCGATATCAGTCCCCGTGAACAAAAACGAAGGCCAAATGGCAGTTGGACAAAAGGACGTCCAATTGCCTTGAAACGTTTGTGCAATGAATTGGAAAGCTTCCCCTATCTTACCCCGCAAGATAAACAGGTTTGCGGCCATCTATATGCCCATGAATATCAAGATGGCTGGTATACAAATGTTGAATACATATTCGATGACACATATTTGTTTGCAGTGATCGGACATCCGTTGATTTTTTTGCATGACGGGGTCAGCCGGGTCGAACTGGTCAAAGGCAAGCCGGAATTACGGATTACAAAACAAAAGGATAAGCAAATATTTCTGGAGCTTTTCCCTGAACCTTCTTCAGGAGATGAGGGAAATTATCATGCCGTTAAAGAAACCGAGACACGGATAAAACTTGTAAGCATTGATGATGAATATCAACGCATGGCTGAGCTATTGGGAAAAGGGATCCACGTACCCGACTCGGCAAAAAATAAAGTTCGGCAAATTATTGAAAAGTTTGCCTCTGATATTACAATTCATTCGGATATCAATGGAAAAAGCGAACAATTTATTGAAGCCGAGGCAGATACCAAAATTCATGTGCATTTGATACCCTTTGGAAATGGTTTGAAAATCTCTTTATTTGTACGTCCTTTTGGTATAGGCGGAGCCTATTATTCACCGGGTAGTGGCGGCAGAAATGTAATTGCTGAAATCAACGGCAAACAATTACAGACTACACGTGATTTGGCACAGGAAAAACAAAAAGTAGCGGAATTAATTGATAATTGCCCGACATTACAAAATTATGAAGAAAATCAAGGGGAATGGCTGTTCGATGATATAGGTGACAGCCTGGAAGTTTTGTTGGAATTGGATGAGTTGCGCCAACAAATTGTACTGGAATGGCCGGAAGGTGAAAAATTCAAGCTGGCAGGCCAGGCATCGTTAAACCAATTTCATTTGAGCATTAAACAACATAAAGACTGGTTTGCCGCAACAGGCAACTTACTTATTGATGAACAGTTAGTTATCGATATGCAGCAATTATTGGCTCTTACGGAAAAAAGCCAAAGCCGTTTCATAGAACTGAAAGACGGTCACTTTATCGCTTTAACCAATGAATTTTGTAAGCGTTTGCAAGAACTTAACCGTTATTCTGAAAAATATGGCAAGGGTGTACGTTTCCATCCGCTGGCAGCTCTGGCATTAGAAGGCCTTACAAATGCTGTTGGCCAATTGAAAACCGATATGGCCTGGAAATCTCATGTTAAAAAACTGCAAAGCGCTCAGGACTTCACCCCGCAGTTGCCTTCCACCTTAAAAGCAGAATTGCGGGATTATCAATTAGAAGGTTTTCAATGGCTATCATACCTGTCTTATTGGGACGTGGGAGCTTGTCTTGCGGACGATATGGGATTAGGCAAAACTTTGCAAGCGTTGGCAATGCTGTTGAAATATGCCCCGGATGGACCCAGCCTGGTAATTGCACCGACTTCTGTTTGCATGAATTGGCTATCGGAAACCAAACGTTTCGCCCCGACGCTGAATATGGTTCAGTTCGGCGGCGCAAATCGGGAAAAAATTCTAAATGGAGCAGATAAATTTGATATTATATTATGCAGTTATGGTTTATTGCAACAAAGTCTGGTGGGCGAGATGCTGGCAATTGTCCCATGGCAAATGGTCGTATTGGATGAAGCCCAGGCAATAAAGAATTTTTTCACCAAACGTTCAAAAGCCGCGATGCAATTACAAGGAAAATTCAAATTGATCACCACCGGAACACCCATCGAAAATCACCTCGGAGAATTGTGGAACTTATTTCAATTCATAAATCCGGGTCTGCTTGGTTCTCTGGAGAGTTTCAACAAAAACTTTGCGGTACCGATTGAAAAATATAAAGACCGTCAGGCTCGGAGTCATTTACAAAAACTGATTCAACCTTTTATTCTCCGTCGTAGGAAAAATCAAGTATTGGAAGATTTGCCGGCCAGGACTGAAATTCGTTTGACAGTCGAACTTAGCAAAGAAGAAATGGCTTTTTATGAGGCACTGCGCCAACAAGCAGTCGCACAATTGTCTGAATTGAAAGAAAAATCCGGCGGTAAAAAATATTTGAAAATTCTCGCTGAAATCATGAAATTACGTCGGGCTTGTTGCAATAGTGCTCTGGTCAATGAAGAAATTGTTTTGCCCAGCAGCAAACTGGCCATGTTTGGCAATGTCCTGCAGGAATTGCTGGAAAACAAACATAAAGCTCTGGTTTTCAGTCAGTTTACAGGTCATCTTAATTTGATACGTGCTTATCTAAATGAAAAAAATATTCATTATCAATATCTGGATGGCAGCACCCCGGTCAAACAACGTAAAATTGCCGTAGATTCTTTCCAGGCGGGTAAAGGCGATGTTTTCCTGATTAGTTTGAAAGCCGGCGGATTGGGATTGAACCTGACTGCGGCAGATTATGTGATTCACATGGACCCCTGGTGGAATCCGGCGGTGGAAGATCAAGCCTCGGATCGTGCTCATCGAATTGGTCAACATCGTCCAGTCACGATTTATCGTTTGGTTGCCAGGGATACTATTGAAGAAAAAATTGTAGAAATGCATAGCCGAAAACGGGATTTGGCGGATAGTTTGTTACAGGGCAGTGATATGAGTGGTAAAATTTCCAGTAAGGAATTGTTGGAATTGATAACGAATTAGGTGTTTTATTTGGCGATTGCTGCAAATTGCGTAGATTGGTGGGCAGAGTCCACCCTACTGTAACTCCTTGAGATTACAAGGTGTCCCGCATTACAGGAAAATTTAATAAATGGATAAGATTTTTGAAGCATTAATAAACCTGATACCATTTGCTCAACTATTTGAAAAATCAGGAATCAGCAAAACAACAAGCGTTGCTTTTGCCGGGCTAATAAATACAGCTCTTGTTTATGCCTTATATTCTTTATTGAAATACCTCGTGAACCACTATAAAGATTCCAAAGCAGCAAGCAACCTATCACCGTATTTTGATTACCAGAAGGTAAAATCCTCGCGTGAGTTATTCATCCCAACCCAATTTCAAAACCAATCGCCCACCTATGAAGAAAAAGAACCGGCATTCAGCCATAAGTATGTTGCTAAAAACCTGTTGATTCCTTTTTTCATGAAAACTGCCTTTAACGAGAAAAAAGAGAGCGACAAATTTTATTTAGTGCTTGCCGATTCGGGAATGGGCAAAACGACTTTTATGATCAATCTTTATGCTCAATATACATCGTTTTTCAATTTTGGCAGAAAATATAAAATTCGATTTTACCCATTTGGTGATGCACGGATACTGGAGCAAATAAAAAAAATAAAACCGGGAGAAGTCACCAATACCATTTTATTGCTTGATGCATTTGATGAAGATAAAAAATTAAATCTTTCCACAGAGCTCAATGGTTTGTCGGATGATGAACGCTTCCGCCGCCGGTTGGACGAAATAATAGAAACCGTGCGCGATTTTCGCGAAGTGGTTATCACCAGCCGCACTCAATATTTTCCCGGGCAAGAAAACCAACCCTACGAGCTGAAAATCCCGCGTTTTGACGAGAAAGGATTTCATAAGCTTGCCAAATTTTATCTTTCGCCTTTTGATAGCAAGGAAATAACAAGATATCTGAACAAAAAATACGGTGTTCTAAAATTTTGGAATCAAAAGAAAAAGCAAATTGCCACTACCATTATTAACAATTCGCCCAAGCTGATGGTACGTCCGATGCTGCTCAGTTACATTGATTTTTTGGTGGAAAGTAAACAAGAATTTAAAAATACCTATCAAATATACGAAACCCTGGTTGATAAATGGATTGAACGTGAAGCCAATAAACGCAAACCCAAAACAAGCGACTGTGAAAAATTTAAGAAAGACCTGCACAAATACTCTCAACTGGTTGCGGTTGAAATCTACAGGCAGCGCACACAGACGGATATGCTTTATTTGGAAAAACATGCGGCTATTGAGGTTGCCCGTCAACATAATATTGATTTACGTGGCTATGAAATAACCGGGCAGTCACTGCTAACCAGCGATGCGGAAGGAAATTGGAAATTTGCTCATAAGTCAATTTTAGAATTTCTTATTGCCAAAGAAGCCCTTGGGAACTTCAGCTTTCTGAAAGAAATTGATTTTTCCGGTATGGATGTGGCCCTGCAATTTTATCGTGAAGTTGCTGAATATATTTTTATAGCAGGCGGTACATTTTTGATGGGTAGCCCGGACAGCGAAGTTGATCGGAAAAAAGAAGAGGAAACTCACCATCAAGTTAAAGTCAGCGATTTTTATATGGCAAAACACGCTGTTACTGTAGAGCAATTCGAAACATTTATAATGGAAACTAATTACAAAACCGATGCCGATAGAGGTGGTGGAAGTGATGTTTGGAGTGGAAAAGAATGGAAGAGCAAAGCAGGGGTTAATTGGCGCTGTGATGTAACGGGGGAAGAACAGAAAGATAAACAACATCCGGTTATTCATGTCAGTTGGAACGACGTAACCGAATATTGTAATTGGCTAAGTAAAAAATTAAATGCAATATTTCGTCTGCCTACGGAAGCCGAGTGGGAATACGCCTGCCGTTCCGGCACGACAACGCCATTTAACACCGGTGAAAACCTGACTACCGAGCAGGCAAATTATAATGGTAATTATCCTTATCGTAATAATCCCAGAGGTAAATATCTCGGAAAAACAATGCCGGTTGGCAGTTATCCGCCCAATGCTTGGGGGCTTTATGATATGCACGGAAATGTTTGGGAATGGTGTATGGATTGGTATGGAAAAAAATATTACGATGAATGTAAAAACAAAGGCATTGTAAAAAATCTTGCGGGACCAGAAACAGGTTTGTGCCGTGTGTTGCGCGGTGGTAGCTGGTACGGCGGTGGGCGGCGTTGTCGTTCTGCTTATCGCGCCTACTACGGCCCAGATCGCCGCTTCAACCGCTTCAACCGCATTGGCTTCCGCCTTGTGTCCCATAGTCAGTTGGCAGCTCGTTCCGGCTTTACCATGAGCAAAACGAGTTGTTTGAACGGAATGAGCGGCGCAAGGGACGTAGCGCCAAGCGAATGGAGAGAAAACAACGAGTAATGAGGGGCGAAGCCCAAAAAAAATTTAAAGAAAAAATAATTGCAAAGTTTTAGCTCAAAAAGGGCATTAATCGTGGGTTCGAACCGTGTGTTGCGCGGTGGTAGCTGGAACAACAATGGGCAGAATTGTCGTTCTGCTAATCGCAACAACAACAGCCCGGATAACCGCAACTACGGGATTGGCTTCCGCCTTGTGTTCGTCCCGTAGCTCATAGGTGAAGTTCATTACTTTGAACACGAATCCGGTAGTGTTGCCGGTGTCAAATTCTTTTCCAGGACGGCAAAAACATGAAACAAAATTATCCATTCCAAATCGTTCTTTCGGATTCACGTGGGAAACCAACACAGCAGTTGGAACTCTTTGCACTTTTAAATCTGGGAATAGCTCAGTCATTAGCCAGTGGGGTACTGAGTGCCACAGAGTCTATTCAACGCTTTTACCATGCTGACAATTGTCTCTATGTACGAAAACATCTCAGAAACAAACAGGCCAATGCAATCATGAGTCATGGGGTACAGTTACCAGACCTTTTTGATTGTTTGCCAGCGGAGGAGGCACAGCGCGAGTTTTTCCATGAACTGGAGACGATACGCTCTTTATGTTTGAAGCTTTTAGAAAAAGGGCGTTGCCTTAGCGTTTCAAATCGTGACAGGATAGAACTCGAACGGCACAAAGGCCTATCGGGATAGGAACGCCCATCGCTGAGCGTCCCTCCCACACCACCGTACGTACGGATCCGTATACGGCAATTCGGCTGATCAGGCAGATTAACTTCCGGGTAGGAATAAACCGAGATCAAGGAAATATTTATTAGGCAAAGTGATAATCACCTTGACTTGTACCCTTATTCGGGGTACATAATAATATTATCATGAAATACGATGTTGTTCTAAAAAAGAACGTGGCAAAACTACAGCAAACTCAGTCAGACCGAATACCATTGCCATCTGGGAAGATCTTGGGTTGCTTGCTGGAGGCATAAAAACCACACATTAATTATTGAGGTGTATTATGTTGGCAGTCGTGAGAAAACCCCGTACTAATACGACTCTCTTCAAGATAAAAGGAGATATTCCTCCTGGAGTCCTGGAATATCTTGAACGAGAATTCGGACAAGACGTTGAGGTGGTAGAAAATGACGAAGAACTACTGAATATCTTTGATACAAACTGGTATAAAGACGTCAGCAAAGCGACAACTCCTGGAGATACTTTAAAAATTTATCGGGAAAATTTTGGGCTGACGCAAGCAGGCTTAGGTCAGAAGCTCGGCAAATTTACTCGACAGAAAATATCTGACATGGAACGTAATAAGCGGAGCATCAGTAAAGATGTTGCCAAAAAATTATCTCAGTTATTTGACGTCCCGATTGACAGGTTCCTTTAGTGCATTTAAGTATTCACCGCGTATCAACGTATTGTGAGGAGTGAAACTCTTCTGAAAAGGTAGGGTTAACAACAGCTTGAACACCGAACCTGCTTTTCCGCTACGCTCAAATGCCAGTCTGTTAAGCCGGGGATTAGTTCACAGCTAAGGAGAAAATAATAATGAAAGATTGGGAACCCAGAATAGTAGGTTTCTTGTGTAACTGGTGCAGCTATGGAGCCGCCGACCTTGCAGGTGTCAGCCGTATGCAGTATCCACCCAATGTCAGATTAATAAGAATTCCATGTGCCGGCAGGATGAGCCCAAAGTTTATTCTGGCTGCATTCATGAAAGGTGCGGACGGGGTCTGGGTATCAGGATGTCATCCGGGAGACTGCCATTATCTGGAAGGTAATTATTATGCCCGCAGGAAATTCGCTCTTTTTAAAAATCTTATAGAATATATGGGAATTGAGCCGGGCCGTCTCCATTTCTCATGGATATCCTCTGCTGAATCCACAAAATTCGCAAGCGTAGTTAAAGAAGTCACCTCGGCAGTAAAGGCACTGGGCCCGAGGAAATATGGGACAAAAAAAGCGTTTACGGTTAACGATTAAAATGCTTTAGTCGTTGCATAGTTCATTGAAAAAACTGTAAACTGTAAACCGTTATAAGGTTGCTTAATATGCCAGAATATACAGCAAAAATTAAAGAAATATCCGCACGACTTTTAAAAGAAGAAAAAGTTGAAATAGTCATCGGCTTCCGCAAGGGAACCGTTCCCATGATGAATGAGCCATGTTTTGTGAAAACCCCGGAAGATGTAAAAGAACTTGTATGGGACAGCAACTGCGGCATAAATCTGGCAAACTACCTGACCGACAGAAAAGAAAAAATAGGTATAATTGCCAAGGGCTGCGATTCAAGGAATATTGTAACCCATATAATAGAAAACAAGATAAAAAGGGAGCAACTTTTTATAATCGGTGTGCCGTGCAAAGGAATGATTGATAAAAATAAAATAACTTCCTTGTTTGAAAATGAAATAAATGAAGTCTCGGAAGACGAAGAAAATATAATTGTGAAAGGCGAAGGTTTTGAGAAGACCTTAAATAAAAATGATGTATTACAGGAAAACTGCAAAATATGCATGCATAGAAATCCCGTTATTTACGACGAGCTTGCTGCCGATCTTTTAGATGAACAAAAAGATATAGATAGATATGAGGATGTGCGCAAAATCGAGGACATGGCGACCGAAGATAAATGGAAATATTTTGAAGATCTCCTATCTCCCTGCATTCGCTGTTATGCTTGCAGGAATGCATGTCCTCTCTGCTACTGTCCCACATGCTTCGTGGATGAATCAAAGCCCCAGTGGGTAGGTAAAAGTACAGATCCTATTGATATAAGGACATTTCATTTCCTAAGGGCTTACCACTGCGCAGGCAGATGTACTGACTGCGGCGCTTGTGAACGCGCATGTCCAATGGGAATAAAAGTAAGGTTATTCACAAAAAAACTGGAAATGGACTGTCTTGAACTTTATGGCTGGGAAGCAGGTCTGTCCTTAGATGAACGGCCGCCACTTGATACATACAAACCAGATGATCCGGAAGATTTTATTAAATAAAAGGCAACACTTTAGCGCTTTGAAAAAATCTGACAGGATAACAGGATAAACAAGATTTGTTTCAAGTAAACCAACAATGTGTTATGTGTAAAGACAAAAATAAAATTTCACAATTGAGGGAAAGTTAAAGATGCAAGATTTGATGACAATAAAAGAAGCAAGTATTTGGGCATCTAAATACATAGGTAAAAATGTTACTCCTTCAAATATATCGTATTTAATTCAATATGGAAGAATACCTAAAAATGGAAACAATGGAAATGCTTTTGTCAACAGGTATGATTTAGAAGAATATTATAATTTACATCACGAAACAAAAGAAAACAGATGGAAAAAACAGTTGGGAAATGACCTGAACTGGAATTTGTCCTTTTCTGAATATAAAGAATCTGAAACAACAAAACATGTTCATAGATTGCATTCATATAAAGGGAAATTTATTCCGCAGCTCGTTGAATACTTTTTGGATCAGCACACTGATAATTTTAAAAATAAATTATTTTTTTAGTGTGATACTTTTCAAAAATGTTTGGTTGGAGATAGTAAAACAATTTTTTATTATACAAAATTGCAACCTGCCAAATTTTATTGTAAGAAATAGCTAAAAATAGCTAATGAAAAAAACGATATCAAACACAGAAAAATTAGTAAAAGAGTTCTTGCAAAAAGCTTCTAATCTTAAAGGTGAAATTGAGCTAATAAAAGTACTTAAGGCAAGAGTTTACCAAATTAGTAAAGCAAATGTTTTGATAAGAGCTGCTTCAGACGGAAATAGAAACTATTTCTATGGTATTAATTACATTACAATTGAAGAAATGGCAAACCTATTGAATCCATATATTGCCTTTATTTGTGGTTCTATTGATAAAGTAATTATTCTTCCTGTTCAACTCTTGTTCGATAATCTGCATAAAATAAGCCACGATAGAAATGGAGAATATAAGATTAATATTGATAAGGAATTGAATATTGTCCTAAGGGGAAGGGGAAACCGTTTAGATTGTACGGAGTATGTTAACAGTTGGAATACATTACTATCTCCTATCAAGCAAGATATTGGCGGCATAGGAACGGTAGAAGAGAGTATGCATTCAATTCTACAGGGTCGTTTGTTAGAAATTGGAAATTATAGAGGTTATCATACATATTGCCCAGACAAATCAAAAAAATTTAATGCAAAAAATTTATCGAACATATCTTCCTTGGAAAAATGCCCTGAGTTGCAATTTTCTGATTATGATTTGTTACGAAAAATTGATGTTTTGTGGTTTTAAAGAAAAACGAAATAATTTGATTCCTGAAAAAGCCTTTGAAGTTGAACTATCTACAGGCACATGGTCAGGTGTTGGCAGAATGGCAACATTAACAGATTATAGTAACGTTAATTTTTATATTATTTCAAATGACTTTAAGAAGTACAATAAAGTGATCAGCACATTTCCCATATTTAAACAAAAATTTACACACATAAAAACAGATTTGATTGGCGATTTATATAGTGCGGAAAAAAATATTTTGGAATTAAGATATAACATTGGACTATGAGAAAGGGAAAAATAAATGGGGGAAAACGAAAATATTTTTGAGATCTCAATTGAGTGGGTCCAAGCCGAGGCAAAAAAACTAATTGGCCGAAAGTTAACTGATGATGAAAGTTTTTCTGTAAAAAAGGGGATTGAATCAGGACTGCTTTTTGATATAGAGACTGTGTTTAAAACAGCAATTGAAAATGCTACAGAATCTTAATGAAATCATATGGTTAGAGTGACCACTTCAATGCCATTTTTAGCAAGACTTATTCAAGATAATGAAAAGATACATAACAAATCGTTCATGCGGACGGCTGGAATCTGGCGCATTTTGCAAGGACATACTTATCAAGAAATTCCATAGCACTTTGAGTGTTTTTAGAATTTACCCGCCGCCGGTGAACAGGTTCGCTACAAGAAACAGGAGAGGTGACAAATGAGTTTTAGATTAGAAAAAATGACAACTAAAGATAAATTAAAGGCAATGGAAATCCTGTGGGATGACATTTGTCGGAATTTACCAGATTTCTCATCACCTGCATGGCATGAAAATATTTTGAACGAAAGAGAACAAAATTTAAGAGAGGGAAAAGATAAATTTGTTGATTGGGATCAAGCTAAAAAAGATATATGGACTTCGGTTCAATGAAAATCAAAATACTTGAATCAGCAAAAGATGATTTGAAAGAGGGTTTTCATTTCTATGAATTCCAAGAGAGAGATATTGGCAAGTACTTTTTAGATGCGCTTTCAATTGATATCGAATCTCTCAGCCTATTTGCCGGAATTCACAGCATTCATTTTGGCAAATATTATCGCCTTCTTTCAAAAAGATTCCCTTTCGCGGTCTATTACCGCATCGAAGAAAATGAAGTAAGAATTTATGCTGTAATAGATTGTCGAAGAGATCCAGCTTGGATAAGACGGAGATTGCAATGATAAAATAGTGAACAAGGCGCTCCACCTAATCGCTATTCCGCTACGCTCCATAGCGGCAGGTGAACCCGGTTATATTTTTTAGGTTTAATTATTATTTGGAGTGAACGAAAAGTTACAATCAAACGCAAAGTAAGGGATAAGGATGAGCGGTAGTCCCTACAAAGCAGTGCAGGTTTGAGAATACCGCCCTGTTTTACTTTGTAAACACCTGATTTTTCTCTATATGCTGCCATAAGACATGATATGCAACTTACTGAAATTATTGACCCGCACTGTTTTGTAGGGACTACCGGATGAGCTTTGATATTTTAATTCTGAACATCCTGTTAATTCTGTCGAAAAAGTATCTTTGAAAAACCTGAATTGTTAAGGCAAATTCTATGAAGTACATAAATATCGACAAAAAAAACTGGGCCAACGGACTCGAAAATTTATATGGAAACTATAGATTATTCGGCCCTGTAAAAGACAATAAACATCATGTTTTTAAAGAACTCGGTAAAGGTGAACTCCCGGATCTTAATTATCTTAATACACTTCCTTCACCAAAATCCATTGCTTTTCCACAATCTGAAACAATGTTTGAATATTCGTTAGATGAAAACAAAAAAGATCATCATATATTAAAAGAAATAAATAAAGATTATTCACCGCGGGCTTTAATAGGAATAAGGCCATGTGATGCAGCATCTTTTCTGCTTGTCAAACGTAACTTTGACACACCTGAATATAAAGATCCTTATTGGCTGTGCGCCTATGAGGCAACAATATTTATAGGGCTGGCGTGCAGTAGTCCATACAGCACATGCTTCTGTACAAGTGCTGGTTGCGGGCCTTTTCACGAAGACGGACTTGATCTGCTCCTCGTTGATGAAGGGAAAAACTTTATTGCAAAAATTTTAACTCCAAGAGGTGAAAAGTTTATAAAATCTGCAGGATGGAAAACCGAGACCGACACCACTGTCGCAGAAAAAATAATCAAAAACATGAAAATAAAGGCGGAAGAAAAGATAGCTTCTTTTGTCTCAACTGATCAGCTTAAAAACAAATCAACCACCAGGCTGTATGATGCGACCTTTTGGGACGATATAGCTTTTGCATGCATAAACTGCGGAACATGTACCTATGTTTGCCCAACATGCTGGTGTTTCGACATACAGGATGAAGTCAGCAGAAACTCAGGCTTACGTATGCGCAACTGGGATAGCTGCATGTATCCTTTGTTTACAATCCACGGCACTGGATACAATCCGAGAAACACCAAGGTGCAAAGAGTTCGTCAGCGTTTCATGCACAAACTTAAATATTATGTGGACAGATACAATGAGGGAATTCAATGTGTAGGATGCGGGCGCTGCATTCGATTATGTCCGGTTAATATCGATATACGAAAGGTCTGCGATATTATGAACAACTATAATGATTGATGATTGTCGATTGATGATTGGTGACTGGTGACTGAAGGTATTCTATTAATTTTATAACAAAAAGACAGAGCGAAGCGATTCCACAAATCATCAATCACAAATCATCAATCAACAATCTTAACTATGAGTTCACAAACAGCTTGCACAGTTGTTATTGGCAACCAAGCCAACAATTTGTAATATCAATGGAGGAATACTTTGCAAAATCCGTACCTTCCTTATCCGGTTCGCATTGATGAAATAATAACTGAAACCGAAGATAAAAATCTCAAAACATTCAAACTGGTTTTTTTAAACCCTGATGATGAAAAAAAATTTTCATATATGCCGGGTCAGTTTGCCGAACTTTCTGTGGCAGGAAAAGGTGAAGTACCCATTGGGATTGCATCGTCTCCAACTGAAAAAGGATATCTAAAGTTTACTGTCAACAAGGTTGGACTGGTTACAACTTGCCTCCATTCAATGAAACCCGGTGATATTATAGGCGTTCGCGGGCCGCTTGGCCGCCATCTCTGGGATACATTGAAAGGAAAAAATGTAGTAATAATCGGCGGCGGTTTTGCCTTTACTACTCTCCGTTCATCCATAGTATATATGCTTGATCCTTTAAATCGTATGAATTTTAAAGATATTAATGCTATATACGGTTCCAGATCTCCCGGAATGCTGCTCTACAGGGATGAACTTGCAGTATGGGAAACTCGTGATGATATAAATATGCATATTACTGTGGATGGTACAGATGACCCGGACTGGAAATACAATGTCGGTTTTGTACCGACCATCACAGAACAAAAAGCGCCACCTGGGGATTCAGACACATATGCTTTAATCTGCGGCCCCCCCATTATGATCAAGTTTACCCAGCCTGTGCTTGACAAACTCGGATACGCCCATGATCATATAATAATGTCACTTGAAATGCGGATGAAATGCGGCATAGGAATATGCGGCCGATGCAATATCGGAAAAGAATATGTATGCAAAGATGGTCCGATTTTTACACTGGCAGAGTTGGATAATATGCCAAAAGAATATTAGGAACGTGGACGAAACAACTTCCCCAACTATACATCACAGCTTCAGGCCGCCTTTGTCCGGTCTCAGATCACAAAAATATTGAAATAGCTCGCTATTCCTTCAACTTTTGTGATCTGAGATCGAACAAATTCGACCCAAATCTGTGCGCCTACTTGAGGAAGTTAATTCGTCCACGTTCCTTAGCTCAAAGTAGCCAACCGTGAAACTGACAACCTGAGTTGTTACGATATAATATTTATATTTTTAGTATTGACATTAATTAAATAATAGGATATTAAATACTGATATACAAAAAAAGTGGAGCTATAGGCCGTAGGCCATATGAAAAATAATTAAATAAAGGAGGATTTTTAAATGCCGCAAGTAGAATATGGGGGAGTAACATTTACCGTAGATGAAGACGGATTTATTGATGATTTTAATAACTATTGTCCGGAGTGGTTACAACATGTTAAAAAAGAAGAAGGTATTGAGGAGTTAAATGATGAGCACATGAAACTCGTTCAAGTGCTCAGGGATTACTATGAAAAAAACGGTATTGCACCAATGGTTCGTGTCCTTTCCAAGGTTACAGGCTTCAAACTGAAGCATATATATGAGCTTTATCCGTCAGGACCAGGCAAGGGAGCCTGTAAGATGGCTGCTCTTCCAAAACCGACCGGATGCGTATAATCAAAAAATGTAAAAGGTTTAAAATCTAATTGTTCAAAAAAGGCTCTGCTTTCTAAAGCAGGGCCTTTTTTTCTGGAGGCAAGATGATACTTAAAATTAAAACCGGATCCAAAACAGAATTAATCGATATTACTTCAGAGATACGGAATTTGGTTAGATCCTCCAGTATAAAAGAAGGCTTTTGCATGCTTTATGTGCCTCACACTACCGCGGCTGTTACGATTAATGAAAGTGCTGATCCCAGCGTTAAATCCGATATTTTAATGATTTTAAACAAAATCATCCCCTGGGAAGCTGAATATCGCCATCTTGAAGGAAATTCTCCTGCCCATATAAAATCAACAATTGTCGGAGTTTCTGAACTAATCGCAATAGAAAACGAGAAACTTGTGCTGGGTACGTGGCAAGGGATATTTTTCTGTGAATTTGACGGTCCAAGGAATAGAAAAGTTAATGTGCATTTATTTCAAGAGAATATAGAGGAGTAAAATACATGCCTTCAATGGATGATACAGATAGAGACATTCTGAACCGCATACAGTCTGACTTTCCAATAACCTCACACCCCTACCTCGCTATTGCCAATGATATGGGTCTTTCTGAAAACGATGTTATAAAACGACTTGCCAGTTTGAAAAAAAATAAAATAATTCGTCGAATCGGCGGTAATTTTGTCCCTGAAAAATTAGGATTCGTGAGTACACTTTGCGCAGCAAAAGTAGAAGAGGACAAAATTGACCATTTTGCCTCTATAGTCAACCGATATCACGGAGTAACGCACAATTATCAACGTGATAATGAATTTAACATCTGGTTTACCTTTATTGCGCCAAGCATGGAGGAAATAGAGAAAAACCTCGAAAATATATCTCAGGAAACCAGCATAAAAGAAATAATAAACCTGCCAGCAACAAAAGTATACAAAATAAAGGCTCACTTTGATCTTTAAGGCGTAATTTTTATGAAAGATATACGCATTGCAGCAGTAATCTCAAATTCACCTGTCAACGAAACCAGGCGCAACCTTGATCAAATGGTAAGGTGGGTAAAGGAAGCTAAAAAAAAAGGTGCATCTATAATCTGTTTTCCTGAGATGAATATTACGGGTTATACTACCGGGGAAGATATCATTAATGCGGCAGAACCAGTACCAGGGCCGGCAACAAAAGAGATAGTAAAACTGGCTGAATCCGAAAATGTTGCCATTCTGGCTGGCATTGCTGAAAAGGATAGCAATGGAAAAATATTTGCAAGCCATCTAATCATAAAACCTTATGAACCCCCGAGTGTTTATCGTAAGTTGCAAATTTCCCCGCCTGAACGTACCATTTTTACACCAGGAAACAAAATTCCCTTGTTTGAGTTCCAGGGAGTTAAATTTGGCATCCAGCTTTGCTATGATGCTCACTTTCCTGAGCTTTCTACCCATATGGCAGTAAACGGAGCTGATATTATTTTCATTCCACATGCATCACCGCGAGGAACGCCTGATGAGAAATTCAAATCATGGATGCGGCATCTTCCTGCCAGGGCATATGATAACAGTATTTTCGTCATTGCATGCAACCAGACCGGCGAAAATGGAAAAGGGCTTAGTTTTCCTGGCGTTGCCATGATAATCGGTCCTTCAGGTGGGGTTCTATCAAAAGACTTAAGCGGAAAAGAAGGAATACTGGTTTATGATCTTAAGGTGGATGAGATTAACAGGGTAAGAAATCACAGGATGCGATTTTTCCTCCCAAACAGAAGGCCTGAACTGTATTCAACCGGTGACAAATAATATTTACCAGACGTATCACTTTAATATTATTTTTTGACAGGATTTAAATTATTGTAGCCGTTCACGGCTTGAAACTTGAAACTTAAAATTGGAAGAACAGTACAAAAGCATGAAGGCCAAATTTCTAATTTCTAATTTCAATGTTCCGTGAACGCTTTCTTTAATTTTAACAAAATTTTTTGACAATTCATATAAAAAAGGCCATTTGTTTCCACAAATGGCCTTTTATCTTTATGCTATAATTTTAAAACAATCTATTTGTTTTCTTCTTTTTTATCCTCATCGCAAATGGATTTTGGATCTGCCAGCAGTTTTAAGGTTTCATAACGTTCCATATACTCCTTTTCAAGGCGGACGGTCAGTTTTTTAGACTCCTCTGGAAATGATTTTTGCAGAGAAGCATAACGCACCTCCCCTGACAGGAATTCCTGAAAGTTTCCATCAGGTTTTTTGGAATCGAGGATAAAAGGATTCTTGCCTTCAGCTTTAAGCAGAGGATTGTAGCGATAAAGCGGCCAGTAGCCGGATTGAACAGCAAGCTTCTCTTCTTCCTGGCTTTTCCCCATACCCTTTTTGATGCCATGATTAATGCATGGCGCATAACCCATTATCAAGGATGGCCCGTCATAGCTTTCGGCTTCGGTAAAAGCCTTTAACATTTGCTGTTTATTTGCCCCCATAGCCACGCTGGCAACATATACATAGCCGTATGTCATGGCCATACGTCCCATATCTTTTTTGCATGTTTTCTTGCCTGAGGCTGTAAACTTGGCAACCGAGCCTGTTGGGGTGGCCTTTGAAGCCTGGCCTCCTGTATTTGAATAGACCTCTGTATCAAACACCATGATATTAATATCTTCCCCTGTTGCCATCACATGGTCAAGACCGCCAAATGAGATGTCATATGCAGAGCCATCTCCAAGAAAGATCCAGTAAGACTTTTTTGTAAACAACAGGGACATATCGGCGATTTCACACAAGACTGGATTATCTTTGTAATCCGGCAAAAGGGCTTTAAGCTGGTCCCCAAATTTTTTGGATCCTTCGGCATCTTTCATATTGTCCAGCCAGCCCTGCAAGGCATTCTTTACTTTCTTTGGAATATCAGTATTGAGCGCTTCATGCATCAGGTCAGCCAGCTTTTTGCGTCGCTGCATTGTTGCCAGAAACATTCCATAAGTAAATTCTGCAGGATCTTCAAACAGAGAATTTCCCCAGGTAGGGCCAAAGCCGTCTTTATTAACACAGTAAGGAATAGCAGGAGCGCTGCCGCCCCAGATCGAAGTGCATCCGGTTGCGTTGCCAATGATCATTCGCTCTCCAAAGAGTTGTGTAAGGAGTTTTGCATACGGAGTCTCGCCGCATCCCGCGCAGGCCCCGGAGAACTCAACCAACGGCTGGAAGAACTGGCTGCCTTTGATGCTGTTTCTTTTAACCAGGTTATCCCGCACAGGCAGTTCAACAGCATATTTATGGAAGGGCACCTGAATATCTATCTGGGTTTCAATCGGCTTCATCACAAGGGCCGGTTTTTTGGCGGGACAGATGTCTGCACAATTGCCGCACCCCATGCAGTCAAGCGTGTTTACCTGCATGCGGAAAGAGTATCCTTTAAGCTCCTTGCCGATAGCTTTTATTGCCTTAAACCCTTTAGGGGCCTTGGTTAACTCTTCTTCTGTTAATAAAACCGGACGTATGGCCGCATGGGGGCAGACCATAGCGCACTGGTTGCACTGTATGCAATTGTCCATATCCCAGGTTGGAACATTAATTGCCACGCCCCGTTTCTCATATTTTGTTGTAGCTACAGGGAAAATACCATCCGGTGTAAAAGCGCTGACAGGAAGTTTGTCTCCCTGCTGTGCCAATATGGGACGCATCACATTTTTGACAAAATCAGGTTCGTCTGTGACGGCAACCGGACTGTCGGAAGCATCAATCCATGATTTCGGATATTTGATTTCAACCAGATTATCCAGGGTCTTATCAACCGCTTCGTAGTTCATATTGACAATTTTATCGCCCTTTTTGCTAAACATCTTTTTAATCTGGTCTTTGAGATAGGCAATAGCATCTTCCACAGGAATAATATTTGCCAGTTTAAAAAAGGCGGTTTGCATGATCATGTTGATCCTGCCTCCAAGACCCACTCCAGCCGCGATTTTCACAGCATCGATATTGTAAAATTTGAGCTTCTTTTCGGCAATTGTTCTGCGCATGAAAGCTGGTAGTTCTTTTTCCATGTCTTTAGCGGTCCAGTGGGAATTGAGAACAAAGGTCCCGCCGTCTTTGATGCCCTCAAGCACATCGTAGGTTTCCACATATTTTGATTTGTGACATGCTATATAATCTGCTGAATCTATCAGATAGGTAGATTTAATGGGCGTTTTGCCAAAACGAAGGTGAGACATGGTAATGCCGCCGGATTTTTTGGAATCATAGGCAAAATAAGCCTGGGCAAACATATCTGTGTTATCACCAATAATTTTGATTGCGCTCTTGTTTGCGCCTACGGTTCCGTCAGCTCCCAACCCCCAGAATTTGCATTGCACAGTTCCTTCCGGAGCCACATCAAATCCCTCTTCTACTTCCAGGGAAGTGTTTGTAACATCATCAACAATACCAACGGTAAAGTGATTTCTAGGACTGGCTGAATTCATGTTATCAAATACAGCTTTGACCATGCCTGGGTTAAACTCTTTGGAGCCAAGACCATATCTTCCACCGACTATTACAGGCATTTCACCTCGTTCCATATAGGCCGTGCATATGTCTTGATATAAAGGATCGCCCAGCGCACCCCTCTCTTTTGTCCTGTCAAGAACTGTAATGCGATCAACAGTTGCAGGTATTGCAGCAAACAGATGTTCAACTGAGAAAGGACGGTACAATCGTATCTTGACAAGGCCGACCCGTTCTCCTTTGTCAACCAGGTAATTGACAACCTCTTCGATTGTTTCACAGGAAGAACCCATGGAAATGATGATTCTTTCCGCATCGGGATCCCCTACATAATCAAACAGCCGATATTTGCGACCGGTCAGGTTTTCGACTTTTTTCATACATTGAGAGACAATGGCAGGAATCCTTTGATAATAGGGATTGGACACTTCTATACCCTGAAAATAAATGTCCGGATTCTGAGCAGTTCCCCTTAGTTCGGGCCTTTCCGGGTTTGCGGCTCTGTCGCGAAAAGCCTTAACCGCGTCCCTGTTTACCAATTTAGCCATGTCATCGTAGTCTATCATTTCGACTTTTTGAATTTCATGTGAAGTACGAAACCCGTCAAAGAAATGGATAAAAGGAACAGATGCCTCAACTGCTGCAAGATGTGTTACAAGTCCCAGATCCATGACCTCCTGCACTGAAGCGGATGCCAGGAGGGAGAAACCTGTCTGTCGCACAGCATTGATATCCTGATGGTCCCCAAAAATGGAAAGCGCATGTCCTGCAATTGCGCGAGCCGTGACATGAAATACAGCCGGCAGCACTTCGCCCGACATCTTATACATGTTTGGAATCATCAAAAGAAGACCCTGTGAAGCAGTAAAGGTTGTAGTAAGGGCACCGGCCGCCAGATTTCCGTGCACAGCCGCTGCTGCACCAGCTTCTGACTGAAGTTGTCGAACCAGCATGGTTTGTCCGAATACATTCTTAAGACCATTGGCCGCCCATTCATCGCACATTTCTCCCATACCCGATGAAGGAGTAATGGGATAAATGGCAGCAGCATCACTCATGGCATAGGCCACGTGGGCTGCTGCTGTGTTTCCATCAATTGTTTTCATTTTTTTTGCCATAGCGCCGCTCCTTTGTTAAATGTCAAAATAATGAGAGCCATAACTATAGACTTTCAGATAAATAATTTCACTGTGTTATCAGTCGTCGACGTATAACTAATACGCCTTCCTCCTTCTGGCCTTGTGAAATTAATTATCTGAAAGTCTATAATACCAGCAGATAAAATATTTTATAACTCTTTAGCTTTTAAATATATCCACTTCATGTATAATCACACATAAAGCTCACGTTCAGCCAGTTAATACAACATAAAACTGAATTTGTGAATTTCTGACAACTATAAATTATTTTAAGTCGTATGTAAAGAAAAAAGTTGCTTTTAAAAATGAATGTCATTTAAATAATAAATTTTCTTTGAATATTCCCGAAGCCACCCACAGCCGTAAGCCTTTAGAGCCGTTTCATTTGTTTGTGGAGTTCTCGCATCTGGAGAATTTCACGGACAGTCTCATTGAAAGTGCATATGCCGTCAATCTTTTGTACGTGTTTCCAGAGGTTGACGGTTTCCTCCAAGCTTTCCCTTTTTCAAATCTGCAAACCAGCGTGTGAATTCATTTGGTGTGAGCAAATCAAAGGTGTAATACTGCTTTGCATCATCTCTGTATTGTTTATCGATATCTGAAATATTTACTGTTTGGAGTTTGTTGCTAACTCTTTCAAAATGCGCTTTGGCATATTCTGCTTTTGCAGGGGTAGCTTCGTCCTGATCTTCATCTGATTTAATTTCTACAACTCTATTTAACGATTCTATTCCTTCATCTTGTAATTTCCTGAGATTTTCAAGGTAGTTTACAGCAATTCTCATTATGGAATTTGCCAATAATCTCGAATAAATACAGATTGTTAGTAATCTTGTATTTTTATGATACACTTCAAGCTCTCTCAGAAAAATGAGAATTTCAACGAAATTCGACGAAAAACAAAGTTGTCAACAACAGACAAAAACTCACAACTATTGGATATATTGTAGAATATCTCATAATGAGAATTGCTGGGTAGTTTAATGATCCATTGCTTTCGAGTTTTGAGATATAATCATCGATTTGTTTTCTGTTCTCTTCCGAGAGCTTATCTCCCTTGATCCCGGCCTCTTTCATGGCGTCAAGAATAACCTGCCTGATTTCATTTTCTTCAGGGTAATGGTCATCTACAACCACACTGCCAAAATCAAAATGCAATGCCTCAAACGTTCTATATTTAAAACGGTTAAAGATATCGTAAACAATCTGATCGACTGTATAAAAATTCCTTGCCAGCTCATACCGCTTTTCGTCTTTAGTCCTTATCACTTTAACACCAAGTTTTCCCTCAAATGGTGTTAATGCAAGTTTCCCAGGCGGCGCCTGATCTACACGGTCAGCCCTTTCAAAACGTATGTTTGGGATATAATTGAGATTAAACAGGGTAAAATTATGCGCGCCTCTTCCTTGTTCCCTGTCAGTCAAAGGCAAAGAGGTAAGATACATATCGCTTTCAGTAACCGAGTCAACCAGATCTCTGATGTGATCGGCAAATTTATCGTGATTTGTAACAATGAGAACAGGATAGTTTTGCTGAATGTGCGCATTGGGAACTTTTCGTGGGATACGCATACCCCTGCCGAGCACCTGCGAAATAAGAAGTTTGGAATTAAAAACCCTCTCTTCCATTGGAACAATCTGAAAGACATTATCCACGTCCCAGCCTTCTGAAAGTTTGTTGACCGCAAAAATAAACTCCACACTGCCGCCGATCTTTTTCGGGTCTGTTTCTTCGATATTATCAAGCTCCTGTTTGTATTCTGATTTGGAAACCTTGCTTACAACGCAAATTACTTTTTTGCGTATTTTATCTACGACCTCGGAATCTGTTCCCTGCATATCTTGATGCTTTTTTTTATATCGGGCCAGAAATCTGATGAACTCCTCACTTCTTTTTTGAGCGTTTTTTATATTAGGGCAAATAAAAATTGTTATCGGTTTTAACCTTCGTTTGCCCGCATGATTCCTGTATGCATACTTATTCCTGTTTTCCAGATGATTTTTCAGCACCATCTCAAATCGCTGATCAATAGTTAGGCGGTCGTTGCCTTCATCGGTCTCGGTACGGATAATCGAATTGATCTTTTTGATATATTTTTCTTCGGTTGCATCCTTGATAGAGTAGTTGTAAATAATATCGGCAAAATATTCATCCTTGTTATAGGGTGTGCCGGTAAAGCCGATGTGTCTGGTAATTTTGCTGTTTTCCTGCAAAAAGCGCATCCACAGCCGTTCGTCTCTTGCTTCACTCTTCTTCCCTTCCGGTCCTTCTTCCTTGTCAAGAACAAGACGATTGTCTGCATATTTCAGATGTGAATAGGCATGATGGATTTCATCTCCGAGCACAAGGACTTCGTCGGTATTTTTGAATAAGGTGTCGGTGACACCGCCAAAGGTGTAAACTGCGTTGATGTTTTCAATCACAATGGAGTCGTCTTCTATGGGATCGTTGTCTGTAAGAAGATTAATGGCTTTCCCACGATATCTTTGCGGAAGCTTGCTGTTGAATTCTCTTTTGTTTATCAATTCCTTGAATTTTTTGCGCAAACCCTGTTCGATGATGGTTGAGGCCGGGCCAAGCACAAGAACCCGTTTTGTAAGCCCCATGACAAGGGAAAGCCAGGCGATAGCAAATATCACATAAGATTTCCCTGTGCCGGTAGCCATGTGCACCACCCCGGATAGACGCTCAGGAAGGGGCAATTGGTGGAAAAAATTTTCTTCTGTCCCAAAGCGCTGCTGGATCTGCAATTTCTGTTTATAATTTTCTCTTCCAAGTTCAGCAATACTCTTGTAACTGCCGCCCCAAAGATAAATCATGATTTGTTTAATAGCATCGTATTGATAATCGCGCGATCCGACAAGCTCGCTGACATATTCCTCTATATCAGAAAAACTGAACTTGTTATAATTGCACCTCCGGATATTTATATCCAGAGTGTGGTCGGACAAATTCAGTCTTTTAATCGCTTTCTGTCTTTTCTGTCTCTTTGCCATTTTATCTTAACTAATCTCATTTTTCCTTCTCTTTCATTGAGAAGAGAAGGGCATGCATTCGATGATTTCCTCCAGAGATTGCAACCACTTTCGAGGCAGACTGCCAAGATTCTCTTTATCTTCCATTAAATCCTCAAAAATCTGAATAATTTCGTTGGAAAGCAAGTCTATGGCTTCAGAAGTGGTGTCGGCATAAGAGAAAGCCTCTATATCATCAAAACTCGCAATCACTTTATCTTCTTCAAATTCCAGACTAACGTAGATGGGAGCTTTTAAGTGATATTTAGGATGCTTTAAGGAATTAAGCGGAATAATTCTGTATTTCGTATCAACTGCATAAATAATTTTTTTACTAAGATCTTTATACTGATCAGTTGTTAGAATGCTTTCTTGCATGTGCCACCTCCTTTCAAAAAAAACGCAGTAACTGCTCAGGTGTTTAGACTGAAGGTTGAAGGCTGAAGTATTTCAACCAACTCAAATGCCCGAAGTTTTGTATGATCACGCATGATTTGTCCCTATCCACCTTCAGTCTTCAACCTTCTACCTTCCCAGCATAAACGCTTTGCTCTCATTGCCATGTTTATCAATGGCAATAACGGCAATACTCTCCGTCAAACCTGTCATTCTGATTTTGCCGTCAACGCTAATATCTTTGGCAAATACCGTCCTGTCCATATCAAAAATCTCTTCGTCATAATCAATATCCACAAGCAGCATCGCAAGCCCGTCAAGCCCCTTCAAACGCTCTCCCTGCTTATCCAGGATTTTTGTTTCAAACCGGCTAATCTTTAAACCCTGTTTTATTCTCTTAACTTCAATCTCAACAGCTTTTTTGGCTTTTCAACACGGTTTTGCTTTTCTTCAATCTCAAGCCTTGAGATGTATTCATCAAGATCGATCTTTATAAAGAAATCGGGATTAAAACTTCGCCTGACCCTGTCTTTTCCGCCTTTCCAGTACTGCAAGTCCCATCAACTGATCGCTTGAATACCAACACACTTGTGTCAGACATTAATAACACCATCATAATTTGAGCGAATCTTCGCTTCTTTATTTTGTGTGGAACATCCTCAGTTTATCAACTATGAAAGCTGCAGACTTTACCAACCCCATTTCGCTAAACTAAACAATCAAGCCGGCCTCCTGAAAGCTGTAGTATCCCTTCCGGGTGACAATGAGGTGATCCAGAATCCGAATCCCAAGTATTTTTCCTGCCTCGGTCAGTTGTTCATGGATTTTCAGGTCGCTGTTGCTGGGTTTCAGATCACCGGAAGGATGGTTATGTGCAAATATCACAGCAGCAGCCCTGTCGGAGATGACATCCGCATAAACCTCGCGCGGATGCACCTGGCTGCGATCCACCAGGCCAATGGTGACAATCCTTTTTTTAATCACTTCATGAGCGCCATTAAGGGAAATGCATACAAAATGCTCTTGCTTTTTATCGGCAATATCAACCAAAAGCGGTATCACATCCTGGGCGCCGGTTATTTTTACAGTATCTTTAATCAGATGCCGTCTTGCCAGTTCAAAGGCGGATAAAATCTGGGCAGCCTTAGCCAGGCCCATTCCACGCACCGCCGTGAGATGTTCGACAGATAGATCTTTCCTGTGCTTGCGGATCAGTTTGGCAACATTTTTAGAAATAGTAACGAGGCTTTGCCCCTCAACACCCCGCCCAAGAATAGCAGCCACCAGCTCCTCATCAGTTAAGGCGGATACGCCTCTTTCCTTTAATTTTTCCCGTGGGCGATTGTGGACAGGCAGGTCTTTGATATTTTTCATATTCATCTTTCAAGAAAGGTTTGTCTTTTAATCAGCCTTCATTATTCCGATTTCATTTCATTCAATCTATTATAAACTTTGTACAACATCCATTCCTTCACAATATCTCCAAAGGTTTTGTCATCCATAATTTTTGTAAATATATCCAAGTTGCTGTCCATTCTTTCTATCAATTTATTTTGGAACATATCTTCAAAACCGAATTTAAAATTGCCAATGCTGTTGTTTTGGGCCTGCTCTGATAATTTTTTATCCGCAACCAGTTCCTCTTCAATTTGAGTGAAGAAATATTTATCAGCATCAGTAAAATCCGTTCCAAATTTATCGTTCAGGATTTCAATAATCTCTGAGAGTTTGGTCAATTCCTCTTTTTCTTTTTTTGTCCCTGCCTCCATTATGGGATGAAGTGCACTCCCGCTGTCTTTTTCAAGTACAATTGTGCCTTCTCTTATTTTTTGCAGCCTGTAGTATTCCAAAGCCACTTCATCGTGGAGTTTAAATCTATCCGAAACATCCCGCTTTGGCAGCTTGTTGAGGAGAAGGCGAGCGTACGCATAAAACTTTTCCAATTCCATATCCGCAAACGGCATGATCTGGGATAAAAAAGAATAAAGCCGAATAAAAACGGTCAAGGTATGTTTGAAATCTTCCTGTTCTTTTTCGTCTTTTATGGCCTTATAACGGTCAACCGCAGGATCGATAAAAGAATTAAGCATTGCGTGGTCTTTTACGCTGCTAAGCTTACGTAATTTAAAAAAGATTTTGGTAAAAGCATCGATTTCAGAC
>Ga0255423_10011_pt1 | contig 34863 bp, 35 predicted proteins | sample ANMaggSeSYBR02H3_FD_182659 | JGI IMG/M metagenome (GOLD analysis project Ga0255423, IMG submission 182659) | Sediment cell enrichment communities from methane seep in Santa Monica Basin, California, United Staets - ANME aggregate JGI... | ecosystem: Environmental > Aquatic > Marine > Cold seeps >...
ATTTAAATTAATTATCTAAAAGTCTATATTAATGATTCACGGTCAGCTTGAGTGATTGGTTAGCCTCAACGACCATTAGAATTAGATTCTATTGCAACAAATTATCCCATCGTTCCTTGAATATTCCCAACTCCCATTTACCCTCATTAAATTTCTTAAAGGTACATCCTATATCCAAGGCCAACCTGATTATCTTTTCTTTGTTACCTTTCTTAAGTAATATCTTCTTCTGAGAACTCTTCCTTGCAGTCTCTTGAAATGTTGAAAAATCTTTGAATTGTTTAAATTTTGATGTCTCCTTATTTTTTATTGCATTGAAGGCTTGCTGAATAGACATAACAAAGTGTCCTTTGGGTTCAATTTCATTAAAAATAGAAACCACTAAGTGGGTAGCTGCGACAATTTCATTTGTTGATATGGATTGGGAAAAGCTTTTTGCTTTTTCTAAATAAGATTGGAGATCAATAGCCTTTAATTCTATCCTTGCAATCTTTTGAGCCCCATCTTGAGTTTGTAAACATAATAAATCAAATCCATCTCCATAATGTTCTGAAACATCCCATCCAAAATTGGCCAATTTATAGGCAATCATGCCTGTTTGCATTATCTCAAGCGCTTTCTTCCGAGTAGTTTCAATAGATAAATTACTATTAATTGGCATATGTCCAATCGTTTTTTTCCTGGTTCCCATGCTCCAGCGTGGGAACCCATATGTCATTCCCACGCTGGAGCATGGGGACGAGAAACAACCAGAAAACACCCTAACCTTCATGAAATATAAATTATCACAACTGAGCCTCTTGCTTTTATGTTTTGATCAACCGTTAACTGTAAACTGTTAACCGTAAACGGTTACCTTTTAACAAAGGTCTTTAAAAGGTTCTTTCCATGCGGTCTTAAGACTGTCAACAGAAACTGAAATAATAACCTTGCTATCAATACCCTTTACAACAAAATCCGGTCTTCCGGTTATTTTTCCAACGCAGGCATATGGAAGGTCTTTGAAAATATTTTCAAAAAGCTCCTTATGCTGAGGATCAATGGTTACAATAAATCGCCCTGCGGATTCGGAAAATAATATTTTGTCATTACGATCAATATTATCCACTGGCACATATGCAAGATCAACTTCCATCCCAAGGTTGCCGCCCATTGCGGTCAAAGCAAGATGAACGCCCAGACCGCCGCGGTATACACCATGTGCGGACGCCACAATTTCTCTGCCGACGGCATGGCCAAAAGCCTTGTAAACAGGCACAAACTGATCAGGCTTGACCCTGGGAACATTAAGGCCGGTATATCCAAAATGCTCGTAATACTCAGATCCCCCCAACTCGTTTCCGGTGGTTCCAAGGACATAAATCAGATCACCGGGCATCTTACTGTCCATTGTAATGCATCTATTTATATCATCTATGACGGATGTTGCTGAAAACTGGAGGGTCTCAAGTGCGGAGACCTTATGTGTTTCACCATAACGGCCCGGAAGATGACCATCAACATACATACTGTCTTTGCCTGAAAGAAGTGGAATTTCATATGCCAGGCAAATATCCCTAAGAGCACGGCATGAACGGACCAGTTGTGCGGCCTTGAATTTGCCGTCAGGATTGTTTTCTGAATCATATTGAATATTCGGCCAGCAGAAATTATCTACGCCGCCTATATGTTGTTCAAAATTCGCCCCAACAGCTATAAGTCGGCGCACGGCTTCGTCAATGGTACAGCTTGTCATATGATAGGCATCAATAAGTGAATAAGTGGGGATCAGAGCCTGGGAAAAAGCAAGACCTTTGTTAGAATCAAGCACTGGCCTTAAGACAACTGCATCACTGTTAACGTCTCGACCGACGCCGACCAGAGGTTTTATTACGCTTGTACCCTGAACTTCATGGTCATACTGCCTGGTAATCCATTCTTTGGAGCATATATTGGGACGCGCAAGAATATCTTTCAGCAAAGTTTCGTAATCAACCGGCTTGCTTAAAACCGGCTCAAACAACCCACGTTTATCAGGAGGCTGCCAGTGCGCATCAAATTCCCACTGCGGAAAACCCGAAGTAAGCAGATCAAGATCAATATAGGCACAGGTTTCACTATTGTAAGAAATATGAAGTTTGCCCGTATCAGTAAAAGTTCCGATAACCGTGCTTTCGACAGCGTGTTTTTCTGAAAGTTCAAGAAAACGTTTCAAGTCTTTCGATCTTACAGCCACTGTCATACGTTCCTGGGATTCTGAAATCCATATCTCCCACTGATCAAGTCCTTCATATTTTAAAGGAACCTTTTCAAGCTGGATATCACATCCATTTGAAAATAACGCTGATTCGCCTACGGATGATGAAAGACCTCCTCCTCCGTTATCGGTAATAAATGCTATAAGCCCTTCATCACGTGCCTCTAGGATGAAATCATGCATCTTTTTCTGTGTGTACGGGTCGCCGATCTGGACATGGCCGGCAGGAGTATGCTCGGAAAAAGTCTCTGACGCTGCTGTCACGCCATGAATTCCATCTTTGCCGACCCTTCCTCCGCACATGATAACCAGATCACCGGGAGAAATACCTTTCTGCTCCGATGGTTCATCCTTTACCATAGCAGGCATGATACCAAGTGCTGTTACAAAAACCAGGCATTTGCCCATGTACCCATTATGGAAAAAAACCTGACCAAAGGGTGTCGGTATCCCACTTTTGTTGCCACCGTCTCTTACTCCTTCTATAACGCCATCTAAAAGCCGTCTCGGGTGCAAGCGCGGTTTGAGATCTCCGTCATAATTTCTGTGCCCCACACAATAACCGTAGCTGCCCATAATCAGCTTTGACCCTTTGCCGGTACCCAGTGGATCACGGTATATTCCTACTATGCCGGTTATAGCCCCGCCATATGCTTCCATATTGGACGGAGAATTATGCGTTTCTCCGGTAATAACATAATGATGATCCTGGTCAAAACGCCCTACCCCGGCATTATCCCACAAAACAGATACAACCCAGGATTTTCTTTCCTTTAACGTCAAGGTAGGAGTTTCAATGCAGGTTTTAAAAAGATTATCCACAAGTTCTAAATTATCTGCTGCAAAATCATGGTAACGGAACAGCCCCCGGAAAGTATTATGATTGCAATGGTCGCTTCTGGCCTGAGAAATATATTCAAGTTCAATATCTGTAGGGTCTGAGAGCCCGACTTTTGAACGCGCTGCCCGAACATTTTCCTCAAAAAAATATTTCCTGATAATTGGTATATCATTTGGATTCAAAGCCAGATTACGTTCATCACTGATTTGCTTTAGTGTTGAATCGCTGTCTATAGGAATTGTGATAACTGTAGGTATGTGGTTAAGCTTAACTTTTGGAATTATAAAGCCGATCCCTGTCTCAGGCTCCCAATCATCTTTTGAAAAAATCTTCCATTGCTGGATGATATCATTTGCCAGAAGCTCGCCGGCAATTTTATCCGTGTCTTCAGCAGTAAGACTGTTGCCTTTCAGACAAAAACGTTTTGACGTATATATGGACTCTCCCTGGCCGAACTTTACTCCAAGAATATCTTCCACTGCTTCAACAGCAGTACTACCCGGGTTGTCCTTGACTCCAGGTCTGTAGCCTACCCAGATAGTCCAGTCAAATTCAACAGGCAAAGGCTCAAAAGAAGAAATTTGCGTTACAGGATTTGTAAAAAACTCTGTCTGTATTTTCTTCAATTGATCATCCGACAGGTTGGCATCAATAGTAATTACATGAATTGTCCTTACACTTGAAATATCGATTCCAAAGTAATGCGTTGCCTTCTGTCGAATACCTTCGCCCTCGGCATCAAACAAATCGGATTTTAATGTTATTTCCAGTCTATTAGGCATGATGATAACTCAGTAAAATAGAAGTCAAATTACCACCCCAAGAGATGTTTTGTTTTTTTAAGTCCTGGAAGGCACCCTGTTTTGAGTGCCTAAAGTGAGCTAAAGTGCCTAAAATGCCTAAAGTTAATGAATGCGCCTTCGGCGCAACTAATTTTACTTTGTCAAAAAACAATTTACGCTAATGAAGTATAAAGTGACTATAATTGTAAAATTCGGTTAATTTTATATGAATTAATGAAGCGAAGCGACACCTTAACTTTAGGCACTTTAATATACTTTAGGCATTTTAGGCACTTATGACTAACTAATTCCTTTAACGGTAAAACCTTTTTATACTACCACTACCAAAGGTAATGGTTTAAACTGATTAATTAAACTAACTAAAAAACATTCGAGTTATATCATTATAAAACACATAAATCATGAGCATAATCAACAAAAAGATACCTGCCTGCTGGGCAATTTCACGAAATTTAACATTTACAGGACGTCCTGTTGCCGCCTCAATAAAAAAGAAAACCAGATGACCTCCATCCAGAACAGGTATAGGCAGAAAATTGATTATGGCAAGATTAATACTAAGCAGTGCTATAAAAAACAACAGGTTTGATATTCCCTCTTTGGCCTGTTGTCCCGCCATCTGTGCGATCATAAGCGGACCGCCCAGAGTTTTTGTCGAGATGGCACCCTGAATCAGCTTTACAATACTAACTATGGTTAACTTTGAAATGTTATAGGTCTGTATTATGCTCTCTGAAAAGGCCTGGAAAAAATTCATTTTTTTTGAAAAACCATCTCCAGAAGATGTAATACCAATAACATAACGCTGAAAATCCTCGCCAAAAATATTTTTGGAAGTTATCACTTCAGGCTTAACATTTGCGACAATTACAGATTCATTTCTCTGAATATGTAATACAAGTTCCTCTCCATTGCTTTCAGAAATAATTTTCGCCAAGTCCTCCCATCTCTCAATGGGAATTTTATTAATAGCTATTACTCTATCGCCTGTTTTCAGCCCTCCTGTAGAAGCCGGGCTATTCTCTTTAACCTCTCCTATGGAAGGCTCTAAAATGAAAGTTCCATGAATCTGGAACATTCCAAAAAAAATTATCATTGCGAGGAAAAGATTAAAGAAAGGGCCGGCAGCAACAATTAAAATTCGTTTTAAGACATGCTTGTGGGTAAAAGAAACAGATATATCATCAGGGCTGACAGCAACATTTGGATCCTCACCTACCATTTTTACAAAACCGCCAAGGGGGATTGCCGAAACGCAATAATCGGTATTGCCTATTTTTTTGCCGAATATCTTGGGGCCGAATCCTATAGAAAATTTTTCTACCCCTACTCCGAACAACCTGGCAACAAGGAAATGACCGAGTTCATGAAATGATATAAGTATTCCTAATACTATTATAAATGCAAATATACTTGTACTCATAATTACAATAGTTCCTATTGTAAGCTGTTGAGATGTTGAGCTGTTGAGCTTATCAGCTTACCAGCTATTCCTCTGGCCCACTTATCAGCTTCAAGGATATCAGATAATGCTGGATCTTTGACAGATGAATGTTTCTCAATTGTATTTTTTATTAATTCCGGAATATTGGTAAATGAAATACGTTTATCCAGAAAGGCCTTCACTGCCACTTCATTTGATGCATTTAAAACCGCAGGCATTGTTCCACCTATTCCACAGGCTTTAAAAGCCAGTGCAAGGCATGGAAATTTTGTTAAGTCAGGCTGCTGAAAGGTAAGCGCCCCAATATTTACAAAATCCGGAATCGGTTGCTTAAGCGCAAGACGTTCCGGATAAGATATCGCATATGCTATGGCTCCCTTCATATCCGGTATGCCTAATTGAGCAATAACCGCCCCATCTCTATATGCAACCATTGAGTGAATCACGCTTTGAGGATGAATCACAACCTTAATCATATCATGCGATACTCCGAAAAGATGTTTTGCCTCAATTACCTCAAGCCCCTTGTTCATAAGAGTAGCTGAATCTATGCTGATTTTTTTGCCCATCTGCCATGTAGGATGATTTAAAGCCTCCTCTGGTTTTATCGAGACAAATTCATTCGCCGGCCTGTTCAAGAATGGACCGCCTGAAGCCGTCAGTAGTATCTTGTTCATATCTTTTCTGCGGTGGCCGGCAATACATTGGAATACAGCACTATGTTCGCTATCTATGGGAAGTATGCTTATACCTTTTTCCGCTGCTTTTTTTACAACAATTTCACCAGCCATTACAAGGGTTTCTTTGTTGGCCAGTGCAATGTTCTTTCCAGCTTCAATTGCAGCCAGGGTAGGCATCAATCCTGCAGCTCCAACCATTGCGGTTACAACCATTTCGACAGAATCATAAGTTGCTGCCGCCCTGTAGCCATCTTCACCATGCAATATTTCAACATCAGCGCCTGACGGAAGCACATTTTTCAATTCTAAAGCTCTGTTTTCATCAAAAACCACCGCTATCTCAGGATGAAATGTTTCAATCTGTCTGGCTAATAATTCAACATTATTGGCCGCAGCAAGAGCTTTGACTTTAAACCGGTCACGAAACATTTCTACAATCTTGAGAGTATTACGTCCTATGGATCCGGTAGATCCGAGTATTGAAAGATTTTTCATATATAATTAACAAAATATAAATTCGTAACCATTCACTGGAAAACCGGTAGCATATAAAGCTATTTTCCAGCATTTAAGCTTTTACAGGTGCTGTAGATGTGCGTTTTCAGGACAATCAACTATAGTTTGGCTATGTTGGTTGCCCTGAAAACGTGCATATGCAGTGCCTGTGAACGCTTACATAAATTCTTTAAAAAAATATGCCACGGGAGCGGCAAACTGAAGGGCATCTATACGATCCAGTATGCCGCCGTGTCCCGGCAGCAATGAACCGGAATCCTTAATATCAGCGGAACGCTTTAGTGCTGATTCAAACAGATCGCCCACCTGACCCGCGATACCGATAAAGAGGAATAAAAGGATGCTTGCTCCCAATGATAAGTTAGAAAGAAAAAAACACTTAAAAAATAATCCGACGGCCAAATTTGAAAAAAGCCCCCCAATTGAACCCTCTATTGTTTTTTTGGGGCTTACTGAAGGACAGAGCTTGTGCCTGCCAAAATAAGAACCAATATAAAATGCACCGATATCACCGGCAAAAACAACAAATAAAAGGAAAAATATCCAGAGCATTCCGTCCGCTCCGTTACGGATCAGAATCAGAAAGGAAAGTAATATGGGAATATAAATAATCCCCAGAACCTGTTTTGTAAAATTCTCAATTATGAACGAATCGGATTTAAACTGTGTAAGGGTAAACAGGCCGGAAATAATTAGATTAAAAGCGACTATGATTATAATAAGATCTAATGCGTTTTTATAAGCCGCCCACATAATGACGGGTCCAACAAATATTGATAGAAGCAAGATAATGCCCGATATTGTTTTACCTTTTGTATTAAAAACAATACGAAAATATTCGAGCAGAGCTAAAACGCATATTATGCTTAGTGAAACAGCGAATAATGCCCCCCCTTTGTAAATAATCAAAAAAAGAAAAGGGGTAGATATAATGCCTGTAATCCAACGTTTTAAATGCATAATAAATAGTATACGGGTTAAACTTTTCCGAATCTGCGTTCACGGTGCTGATAGTGTTTTAGAATTTCCAAAAACTCCTGTTTGCTAAAATCGGGCCATAAAGTTTTTGTAACAAAAATCTCAGTGTACGCAATTTGCCACAAAAGAAAATTACTTATGCGCATTTCACCGCTTGTCCTTATAAGCAGATCAGGATCGGGAATTCCTTTTGTATAAAGGAAATCAGATACAAGTTCGGACGTTATGAAGTCAGGATCAATGTCGCCTTCTTTTGTTTTTATCGCTATTTCCCTGACCATCCTGACTATTTCGGCACGACCTCCATAACTCAATGCAAGATTAAGCATCAAACCGTTATTTTTTTTTGTTAGTGCCATTGTCTTGTGCAATACCTGCTGAACATTTTCCGGCAGCTTCTCTATCTGTCCAATGGCATTGAGGCGGATATTATTATCCAACATCTCTTTCAGCTCTGACTCAAGGAAATTTTTCAGGAGAGTCATAAGAGCGAAGATTTCTGTCTTTGGCCTCTGCCAGTTCTCAGTGGAAAAAGCATATAAAGTCAGGATGGAAATACCTGTCTCACGACAGGTTCTAACAATAGCTCGAACAACTTCAGCGCCCTTTTTATGTCCTTCAATTCGATTTAAAATACGCTTTTTTGCCCAACGCCCATTACCATCCATAATGATTGCAACATGACAGGGAAGACTTGCTGGATCAATATCAGAGGAAGACTCGCTAGAATTCAATGATCTCTTTCTCTTTTTCTTTAAAGATGTCGTCATTTATAAGCTTGATTTGTTCATCCGTTATCTTCTGGATCTGGTCATGTGCTTTGAAAGCGTCATCTTCCGAAATATCGCCATCGGTTTTTAAACCTTTGATCAGTTCGTTTGAATCGCGTCTGATATTGCGTACAGCCACCTTATAGTCTTCACAAATTTTTCGTACTATTTTTACAAGTTCCTTACGTCTTTCTTCGGTAAGCGCTGGAATGGATATGCGAATAATCTTACCATCGTTTGAAGGAGTGAGGCCCAGATCGGATTTAAATATTGCCTTTTCAATCTCCTTTATTACGGTAACATCCCAGGGCTGTATTATAATAAGGCGACTTTCAGGAACTGAGAGCGAGGCCATCTGGTTAATTGGAGTCCGGGTGCCGTAATAATTAACAAATATTCCATCAAGTAAAGAAAGAGAAGCACGGCCAGTCCTGACTTTATTTAAATCCTTTTTAAGGGCGGCAATTGATTTGCCCATATTTTCTTTTGTTTCTTTATATATGGATTCCAGCATATAATTTTACCTTTTCGTCATCAATTGTTTATCCTGGTTCCGATTTCCTCTCCACATACTATTTTTCTGAGATTTCCCTTGTTTTTAATATCAAAAATCACAAGGGGAAGCTGGTTTTCCATAGCGAGAGAGATAGCTGTCATATCCATGACTTTGAGCTGCCTTTCCAAAACTTCTATATAAGTGATTTTTTTAATAAACTTGGCGTCCTTGTTTACAACAGGATCTGAATCATACAGGCCTGCAACCTTGGTGGCTTTCAGCAAAATCTCTGTATGAATCTCCTGACCTCTTAAAACCGCAGCAGTGTCCGTGGTAAAATAGGGATTCCCTGTACCTGCTGCAAAAATAACGACGCGTCCTTTTTCAAGATGGCGAATAGCTTTGCGCAGAATATAAGGCTCAGCCACCTCATGCATCGATATTGCAGACTGGATGCGTGTCGGTACACCTTTCTTTTCAAGTGCGTCCTGCAATGCGAGGCTGTTGATTACTGTTGCCAGCATTCCCATATGGTCAGCAGAAGTTCTATCCATTCCAAATGAACTGGCGGCAATCCCTCTGAAAATATTCCCGCCGCCGACAACAATAGCTATTTGAATCCCCAAATCAAATATCGAGCGAACTTCTTCAGCCACATATTTTATAACTTCCGTGCTGATACCAAAACTCTGATCGCCCATAAGAGCTTCACCGCTTAATTTTAACAAAACCTTGTTGTATCGAGGAAGTGTCAAGGCTTATGAATCTCCTATCTGAAATCTTACAAAACGTTTAATTGTTATGTTCTCGCCCATCTTTGCAATCAGATCATTTAAAAGATCCGATATATTCACATCCGGATTACGCACGTATGCCTGATTCAACAGGCAGTTATCCTTATAAAACTTGTTTAGTTTTCCCTCAACTATTTTGTCTATCACGTTTTCGGGTTTACCCAATTCAATGGCCTGTGCACGATATATTTCCTTTTCTTTATTTATGACTTCCTCCGGCATATCATTGGATGCGATTCCAACAGGATTGGTTGCCGCTATATGCATAGCTATATTTTTAGCAAATTCTTTAAAGTCATCATTCTTTGCAACAAAGTCGGTCTCGCAGTTTATCTCAACCAGCACTCCCAGCTTGCCGCCCATATGGATATAAGGTTGGATTAATCCTTCGCTCATAGCTCTTCCGGCCCTTTTCTGCGCTGTTGCCAACCCTTTTTTTCTTAAAAAATCGACTGCGTTATCTATATCGCCATTGCTCTGTAAAAGCGCTTCTTTACAATCCATTATTCCGACTCCGGTCTTTTCACGGAGCTGTTTAACCATTATAGCACTTATTGCCGTCATTATTATTCTCCTATATCCCTTGCTTCAGTAGTTTCTCCTGATTTTTCGCTCTCTTTATCATCTGAGGTTTCTAAAGAAGCTATGGGAGCTGTTTTTCTGATTATCTCGACGACAGGTCCCTTAGAACCGTCTGCAATAACCTTTCTTTCACCGGGTTTTAACTCTGAATCTACTGGTAAACCTTCGGCTTCATCCTCTATCTCTTTATCGGCCTCAGCCTGCTGTTTTTCCAACAAGCGCTGTTTTCCCTCAATACAAGCTTCAGCAATTCTGGATGAAATCAGTCTTATCGCCCGAATAGCATCATCATTGCCCGGTATAATGTAATCTATTTCGTCTGGATCACAATTGGTGTCAACAATAGCAATAATTGGAATCTTCAGCCGTTTTCCCTCACGAACTGCAATTGCCTCGTTTTTGGGATCAACAATAAATATAGCACCAGGAAGCTTATTCATGGAACGGATTCCGCCAAGAACGTCGTCAAGTTTTACCCTGGACTTTTGAAGTTTCAACCTTTCTTTTTTGGGGAAAAGGTTAATTGATCCATCATTTATTATATTATTGAGATAATCAAGGCGGTCGATACTCTGTTTTATTGTCTGAAAATTTGTAAGCATTCCGCCAAGCCATCTGTTATGGACATAGAACATCTCGCATCTATTGGCCTCTTCATAAATAGATTCGCGCGCCTGCTTTTTGGTTCCTACAAAAAGGATTGACTCGCCATTTGCAGCCAAATCGACTATAAAGTCATATACATTTTTAAACATACGAACGGTTTTCTGAAGATCTATGATATAGATACCGTTCCTTGCCCCAAAGATATAAGGTTTCATCTTGGGATTCCAGCGCTTTGTCTGATGACCGAAATGTACTCCTGCCTCAAGGAGTTCCTTCATTGTGATATAAGACATATTGTATTCCCCTTATTAAATGGTTATTCTTTCGCCTTCATCATCCCCATTTCCGACTCCGCCAAGCGAAGCACCGGGAAAAAAGTCCAAAGGCGTGCGACTAATCGTTCACGGCTACATATATAAACCTTTTTAAATTAACAAATATTATAATGCTCTGCAATAGTTTTTTTATTTTTTCCTCATACAAACCATTCTATAATGAGCACTGTAGTCTTTTTTAAAGACAACATTTTCATAATTCCCACAATCATCTATAATTTTTTTAATCTGATCTTTTTGATCATGTCCTATCTCCAGCAAAAGTATTCCCTTTTGTACAAGGAAGGCATGAGCTTCAAAGATAATTTTTTTAATTGGGTCCAGTCCGGCTTTACCACCGTCAAGAGCCCTAATGGGCTCATATCTGTATATCTCAGGCTGGAGTTCAGGTATGGACAACGTCCTGATATAAGGAGGATTGGATATAATCATGTCAAACAACTGTCCGGTATTTTTTAACGGCTCAAGCCAATCTCCGGTAAAAAAATTTATTTTTCCATCAATACGATGAAGTTTTGCATTCATAAATGCCAGTTTAACAGCTTTATCTGAACTATCAGATGCAAAATAGATATACTCCGGCCTTTCAGATGCAAGCGCCAGTGTTATTGCGCCGGAACCTGTACCAAGCTCTAAAATACGCTTTGGCCCAGGACCCAATTCCGGAAGTGAAAGCGCTGACTCAACAAGGCATTCTGTCTCAGGGCGTGGAATCAGTACATGCTTTGTCACAGATAGATCCATAGACCAAAACTCTCTGGTGCCCACGATATATGCAACCGGTTCCCTGTTAATTCTCCTTTTTATATATGTTTTGAACAGCAAAAGTTCATCGACGGTAAGCGGCTGATCATAGCGCAAATACAAATCTATCCTTTTTAAGCCTAATGTATGCGCCAGGAGTATTTCAGAGGTTGATCTTGGGCTGTCAATATTGTGGGATTTAAAATACGAAGTAGTCCAATCGAGGAGTTTAATTATTGTCCATTCAGGAAACTCTGAGTTTGACTGATTCTGCATTCTGTAATGCCTGAGTTTGATAAAATGTTGTAAGTTGGTCAATTATATCATCCATATCTCCCTGCATAATACTTTCCAGTTTGTAAAGGGTAAGTCCGATCCTGTGGTCTGTAACCCTGCCCTGTGGAAAGTTATATGTTCTTATCCTTTCACTTCTATCCCCGCTTCCTATCTGGCTTTTCCGTTCTTCCGACCTCTTTTCATTTTGTTCTCTGATCTTACTGTCAAGAAGACGGGCGCGCAAAACCTTCATGGCCCGGTTTTTGTTTTTTAATTGTGACTTTTCATCCTGGCAAGTAACAACAAGGCCTGTTGGCAGATGAGTAATACGCACGGCTGAATCGGTAGTATTTACAGATTGACCTCCTGGTCCGCTTGAACGATATACATCAACTTTAATTTCACCTGGATCAATATGGACTTCAACTTCTTCCGCTTCAGGCAAAACCGCCACTGTAACCGCAGAGGTGTGTATTCTTCCTTGAGTTTCAGTTGTAGGGACACGCTGGACACGATGAGTACCGCTCTCATATTTAAAGCGGTTATATGCTCCTTTACCATGGATCATCGCTACAATCTCTTTTAAACCACCTGCGCCCATTGTATGATGATTCATGATCTCAACCTTCCAGGATCTGTTTTCAGCATATCTGCTGTACATTCTGAACAGATCATTTGCAAACAGGCTTGCCTCCTCTCCTCCTGTCCCGGCTCTTATTTCAATTAATACATTTTTTACATCGAGCGGATCCTTAGGAATAAGCAGCTTTTTAAGCTCTTTTTCCCGCTTCTCCCTTTCAGTACTTAAAGAGTTAACTTCTTCCCGTGCTAAATTTTTTATTTCAGAGTCGGCATCCTTCAGCAATTCGCTGCTGTCCTCAAGCTCTTCTATTATCTGTTTGTAATTTCTGTAAACCGATACAATCTTGTTAAGTTCAGCATGTTCCTGGCTATACTTCTGGTATAAATCCCGGTCCTGAATTATTTTGGGATTACCCAATAATTCTTCCAATTCTAAAAAGCGGTTTTCAACCCCTTTTAACCTGTCAAACATAAATAATACTTACCTAACCCGGATAAACCGGAAATCCGAAGCACGAAATTCGAAACTCAAAACAAATCCAAATACTAAATGCTCAAATGTTCAAAACTGTAAGAGCCGTCTTGAGCGCAATCGAATCTGCCTTCGGCGGACACTGTCGTTTTTGATTTTGAATTTTTGCCATTTGATATTGTTTCGGCCATTTTTATAAGATCGGGCGATATTCCTATTTCGAATTTATTTTCTGCTACAAAAAACACGAATTTTAGAGCTAAGAAACTAACTGATCAAAAAATATTTTAATTGTAAAATTGTTGGTCTGTAACGATAATAACCGAGAAAAGGCGAATTCCAAAATGCCCCGACTCGGTTAAATTCCTCATCAACTACGCACAAGTTAAGTTTAACGTAAGTTACTTCTGAAATTTTTCATATTTTTTGCGGAAACGTTCAATTCTACCGGCTGTGTCAATGAGTTTCTGCTTACCTGTAAAAAATGGATGGCATTTTGAACAGATTTCAACCCGTATATTTGATTTTGTTGAACCGATTTCAATCACATTTCCACATGCACACTTAATAGTAGTAACCGAGTACTTAGGATGTATGTCAGCTTTCATTTTTTATATTCCCTTATTATGAATTCATTGAATTTAAAAAACTTTTATTATCTTTTGTTCCGCTCATTTTTTCAAGTAAAAATTCCATACTGTCTGAAGGATTTAATGAGGAAAGGAGTTTTCTTAATATCCAGACACGGTTAAGAGTCTCTTCATCCAGCAGCAACTCTTCTTTGCGGGTACCTGATTTCTTTATATCAATCGCAGGGAATAATCTTTTATCAGAAAGTCTTCTATCTAATTGAATTTCCATATTGCCCGTGCCCTTGAATTCCTCAAAAATGACTTCATCCATCCGGCTTCCTGTATCAACCAGAGCGGTTGCTATAATAGTAAGGCTTCCACCTTCTTCAATATTTCTGGCCGCGCCAAAAAAACGTTTCGGCCGCTGTAGAGCATTTGAATCAACTCCTCCGGAAAGAATCTTTCCGCTCGGCGGCATAACAGAATTATAGGCACGCGCAAGTCTTGTTACGCTATCCAGCAGAATAATAACATCCTTTTTATGTTCCACCAGCCTTTTTGCCTTTTCGATCACCATTTCGGCGACCTGAACATGTCTTTCAGAAGGTTCATCAAAAGTTGAGCTTATGACTTCCGCATTAACTGATCGTTGCATATCCGTCACTTCTTCAGGGCGTTCATCAATCAGAAGAACAAAAGGAATAATATCTTTATGGCTGGCAATAACGCTGTTGGCAATATTCTGCAAAAGCATCGTTTTTCCTGACCTGGGAGGTGAAACGATCAGGCCCCTCTGGCCAAAACCAATAGGAATCATAAGATCCATTATTCTTGTAGAGTAATTATCGGAAGAAGTTTCAAGATTTATTTTTCTCTCAGGATAAAGCGGAGTCAGATTATCAAAAAGGATCTTTTCCCTGGCCACTTCAGGATCTTCATAGTTTACAGCCTCAACTTTCAAAAGCGCAAAATACCGTTCAGACTCTTTTGGCTGTCGGATCTGCCCCGACACAGTATCTCCAGTCCGCAGATTGAAACGACGTATCTGTGACGGAGAAACATAAATGTCATCAGGACCGGGAAGATAATTGGAATTGGGCGATCTCAAGAACCCAAATCCGTCAGGCAATATCTCAAGTGTTCCTTCACCGAATATTAAACCATCCTTTTCAATCTGGGCCTGCAGAAGGGCAAAAACAAGATCCTGCCTTCGCATTCCGGCTGCACCATCAATATTAAAACCCTTTGCCATATCTGTCAGTTCACTTATTTTCTTGTCTTTTAATTCAACTATGTTCATTAAAATTTACCTCATTACTTATTCTTGCGAACCCAATAATCCATATTTCTCAAAGCATTCAGACTTCGTCACCCAATTAAGTCTTTAAAACGGATTTCATGCACGCCCCTCTTTATTTTATCTTCGATAGCGGAATGAGTGAAACGGCAAAAGCTAATTCCGGATGGGTCGATTGCTAATAGGCTGGTTCCCTGCTGGTTGTTAGAGACCTTTGCAACACGTCCCCCTTTTGTTCAATTGGCGCAAAAGGTTAGCGCTTTCGCTTCACTAAAAGTTCCAGCGTTAGGCTATGTTAGCTGATAAGCTGTTATGCCTTTTTATCTTATGAGCTTAAGAGCCATCAGCTAAGCTGTATTCCTGTAGTTAAAATTTTTCCCTTACTTGAACCTAAATTGAGCGATTTTTTACTCGACCTGCACCAATCTCTTGCGCATCAAGGGCTTGCGAAAAGTCTCGACATATCCATTGATATGCCTCCAATTTTCGCAAACCTTGCTGCATCAAGACCTTGGCACATTTCTTCGCAAAAAAATCGCTCAACTTAGGTTGAACAAACAGGAACGTTTTTCAAAGGGCTCTATTATGGAGGAATATAATTTAGTTTATTTTAGGGCTCGGTCAGAAATAACTTGGCATTTTTGCATCCCAACTTCACTATATCTTTAACCGATCTTCATTCGCAAAAGTCCTCGAAATAGCTCGTTATTCCTGCGGTTTTGCTCAATCAGATCAATTAAATCTACGGCAAATTTGGGCGCAAATTCTACCAAGTTGTTTTTGACCAAGCCCTTAGTGATTTTTTAATTCAGAAGAATTTAAAAGGTATTCTCTCCAATAGGTGGGCTTACTGCCTTAAATAAATTTAAAAATAACTTACGTTTTTTTGTTTGTCAAGCACTTTCAATACTTTTTTTCGTATTTTCTTATTAGTTCACTATATAAAACTTCAACTAATTTTATCAAATGTTCGATTGAACCGTTATTTTTTATAACCAATTCAGCCCGTTTAATCTTTTCTTCTTCAGGCATCTGTAAGCTGAAAAGGGATTTTGCATCATAGCGTGAAACTTTATCCCGGCACATCAGCCTTTCAATCCGCAATTCATAGTCGGCGCTAACCATTATGACCAAATCGAACAGGTCTTCCAAGTAAAGTTCAAAAAGAAGAGGTATTTCTACAAAAACAAATCTTTTAACATTTTTTTCCGCTTCAGTCATTTTTAACTGAATACACTTTATTATTTCAGGATGTACAATTTTCTCCAGCGTTTTACGTGCAGAATCGTCATTTGCAATAATGCTTCTCAGCAGTTTACGATTCAGAAAGCCGTTTTCTTTCAACACCCTTTTTCCAAAGAAATTAATTATATTTTTATAGGTAGGAGTGCCCGGAGAAACAACTTCCCTTGCAATAATATCGGAAAAAACTACTTGCGCGCCCATTTTTTTTAAAATATTACAGACAGAAGTCTTGCCGGAACCGGCATTGCCTGTAACCGCGACCTTTATTGTCTTTTTTTTATAATCTTGCATAACATATATGAATAACTTGTTATAACCATGAACAAATTAGATATAAAAATTATACCGAAAATTAAAGGCACATATATTGTCGGCGGTTCAATAAGGGATATAATTCTTGGAAGATCTCCTTTTGATTATGACATCGCTGTTTTTGGAAATCCAGAAAAATTTGCAAAAAAAATAGCTGTAAAAAAATCAGATCACATCATTGAGTTAGGCAAGAAGGATCACAAGATAATCAGGGTAATTTCCGATAATAAAATCTTTGATATATCTTCGGCTAATGGGCAGACTATTGAAGATGACCTTCTTAAAAGGGATTTTACGATCAATGCCATGGCCTATTCTTTGTCATCGGGAAAGATTATTGACTGTACTGGCGGCATGAAGGACATTGCAGACAAAAAAATCCGCATGGTTTCAAATACAGCATTTGAGAAAGACCCTGTCCGTCTTATCAGGGCTTACAGGATAGGCGCATCACTGAATTTTGAAATCGATACAAATACGGTCTCTGCAATAAGAAAAAATGCAAAGCTTATAAAAAATTCTGCCGGCGAACGCATCAGGTCAGAATTTTTAAGGATACTGCATACGCCTAAATCACATCATTTTATTTCTCAAATGGCTGATACCGGACTTTTATTTGCTATTTTTCCTGAACTTGGCAAATTAAAAGGATGCATTCAGAACAGATTCCATCAATATGATGTTTTTGAACACACAATGAAGGCATTTTATCATCTTGAAAATATTCTTAACAACAAAATCACCCACAGCATAGATGAAAATACGGCATCTCTCCTTAAATTTGCCATTCTGCTTCATGATACAGGCAAACCCCTGGTAAAAAAAACTGATAACAAAGGGAATGTCCGTTTCTACGGTCACAGCAAAAAAGGTGCTGAAATAACTAATGAAATAAGTTCCAGGCTAAAATTATCAACAAAAGAAAAATATTTCGTTGATTTCATTATCCGCAATCATGTCGACCCATTGCACCTTTTTATCGCAAAGAGCAAAGGCACCTTGACCAATAAAGGAATAACCCGCTTCTTTATAAAATGCGGGGACAATACACCCTATCTTTTGCTTCACAGCATTGCAGATATGAAAGGGAAGGGAGATAAAGGCAAAGAGGAATTTATAGAATTTGCGAAAAATATGATCCTCAAATATTTTTCAGAGTTTATGCAAAGAAAAAAAATGCCCGTTCTTATTACAGGCAATGATTTAATTAATGAATTCGGCTTGTCTCCTTCTCCATTATTCAAAAAAATTATATTCAAAGTTGAAGAAGCAATGCTTTCAAATCAGATAAATACCAAACAGGAAGCATTGTCGCTGGTAAAAAAATTATTGAACTCTGATTAAAAGTTAAATTTTCATTTTCTTGACATTAAGCGTTCACGGAACATTGAAATTGGAAATTGGAAATTTGGCCTTCATGCTTTTTATCAAAGTCATACCAGACCATATCTGATAACTCTTCTGGTAGTTTGTAGACATCCAACTCGCAAACTCGTTTTATTTCTCCCCAATTTCAAGTTTCAAAGCCGTGAACGGTTACTCTTGACATTATACACCTATTTTTATAATAAAATAAGTCTGACGGCCTTGTAAATTTTTTTTGACTTCGGATTTAACAAAAACAAATAGCACGCAAAGGGGTTGTTGAAAAGCTATCTGAAAGAAAATCCGGAAATTATAACAAAATATTATTACTGAAAAAGGAGAATCTTATGAACATTTTGTTTTTTGGTCCAAACGGCAGCGGAAAAGGAACTCAGGGAGCCATTGTAAAAGATAAATACAATGCTGCCCACATTGAATCAGGCGCTATTTTCCGTGACAATATCAAGGGCGGCACAGAACTTGGCAAACAGGCCAAGGAATATATCGACAAAGGCGAATTAGTACCAGACGAAATTACAATACCTATGATACTCGACCGCCTGAAGCAAGATGATTGTAAAGTCGGCTGGCTACTCGACGGCTTTCCAAGAAATAAGAACCAAGCAATAAAGCTTAATGAAGCTCTCAAAGCAGAAAACATGATCCTCGATATTGTTGTGGAAATACTCCTTGACCGCCAGATTGCCAAAGACAGAATCATGGGTCGCAGGCTCTGCGCAAATGACAACAACCATCCCAATAATATCTTTATTGATGCAATTAAACCTGATGGAGACAAATGCCGGGTATGCGGCGGTGCATTGTCCAAAAGAGCCGACGATCAGGATGAGGGAGCCATCGACAAACGCCACGGCATTTACTATGACTCAGACACCGGCACACTTGCAGCAGCCTATTATTTCAAAGACCTCGCAGCAAAAGGCGGATCCATTAAATACATTACTCTGGACGGTGCTGCAGACATAAAATCAGTTACAGCAGAGCTTATTTCAAAACTGTAGAAAAGACTCAATTATATTTGTAAGGAACGGGGACGAAATAACTTCCCCAAGTAGGCGTATAGATTTGGGTCAAATTTGTTCGATCTCAAATCACAAAAGTTGATGGAATAGCGGGCTATTTTGATATTTTTGTGATTTGAGATCGGGCAAAGGTGGCCTGAAGCTGTGATGCATAGTTGGGGAAGTTATTTCGCCCCCGTTCCTAACTACTCAGGTGGATAGGCTGAAGGCTGAAGACTGTTAGGAAAAAACGCATTTTGAAGCCATGTTTGGTGCAAGAATCAGATATTTTCGCCAAAATACGGCAATCGTGCTCGTCTGACCCCTTCAGTCTAAACAGCTTCAGCCTGACTACGTGAGTAGAAATTACCTGGTCCCTGTATGTGTTCGGGTTTTAAATTTAAAACCCGAACACATTTTTTTCTTGCCATGTGATTAAAAATAATTTATATTAAAAAATTCAGTACTAAATTAGGCTAAAAATCATCGGAGATTTTTTTATATATTCGTCTGATGTAAAGAAGGGGGCGAGGAGTTTGAAGGAAATTCAAGTCAAGGTTTACGACAATGACCTTGAAAAGGCTATGCGTATTCTGAAAAAGAAGATTCAGAATGACGGCCTTTTTAAAAGGCTGAAGCTGAAAAAAAGCTATGAAAAGCCAAGCGAGCACAAACGTCGCAAGCAGCGCGAAGCCTTAAGAAGACAGAGGATTACGGCTTCTAAAAGATACAGATAATAAGGAACGGGGATGAAATAACTTCCCCAACTATGCATCATAGCTTCAGGCCACCTTTGCCCGATCTTAAATCCCAAAAATATCAAAATAGCCTGCTATTCCATCAACTTTTGTGACTTGAGATCGAACAAATCTGACCCAAATCTATGCGTCTACTTGTGAAAGTTATTTCATCCCCGTTCCTAAGGTCAAAAACAAATAAAACTCGAACCCGGCAGGAATATTAATTTTTGTCGGGTTTTTTTGTTACTATGAACACAAAGAAACATTACAATAAATGTATTCAGACCATGTACGGCCTGAGAAGGTTTGGGATCAAACTCGGCCTTTCAACCATCAAAAGCATGCTGCATGACCTGGGAAATCCGCAGGACAAGTTCTCATGCATTCATGTGGCGGGAACAAACGGAAAAGGATCAATTGCATCCTCCATTGCTTCAATTCTTAAGGAATCAAACTACAGGGTAGGTCTTTATACTTCACCTCATCTTGTTCGTTTTAATGAAAGAATACAAATAAACAACCAGCCTGTTTCAGATAAAAATATTGTTGAAGCATATGAAGCATTAAAAAACATATCCACAGGAAAACGCGAGTCGACTTTTTTTGAATACTCCACTGCAATGGCGCTTTATGAATTTGGAAAACAAAAAGTGGACTGGGCTGTTATAGAAACAGGAATGGGAGGAAGGCTTGACGCAACCAACATCATAAAACCCGCCCTTACCATAATTTCCAACATATCACTTGAACACAGAATGTATCTTGGAAACACCATAAAACAAATTGCAGGTGAAAAAGGCGGGATAATAAAAAACAACGTACCTGTTGTAACAGGTGCTAAACAAAAAATCGCTGTTTCAATTTTAAAAGATATTGCCAAACAAAAGTCAGCGCCTTTTTTTCGTCTTGGAGATGAATTTAAAGTAAGAAGGAATAAAAACAAAACTTTTAACTACTTTGGAATAGAAAATACATGGCGCGATTTGCGTACTGGCTTGCAGGGGAACCACCAGATAGACAATGCAGGGCTCGTGCTTGCGGCATGCGAACTGCTGAATAAAAGCAGGGCGAAACTTTCTTTTAACGGCATAAAAAAGGGGCTTGAAAAAAACCGCTGGCCCGGAAGGCTGGATATAGTTTCTGAAAATCCCCTGATAATCCTTGACGGAGCGCACAATATAATTGCAACTAGAAAACTTGTAAAATATCTGTCCAAAAATCTTGCCGGCAGAAATATAACACTTATAGCAGGAATCCTGGATGACAAGCCTTATTCTTCCATGCTTAAAACACTTTGCTCTGTCTGCAATAGAGCCATATTAACCCAGCCAAAGATAAACCGGGCGCTGCCGCCTGAAAAGCTTTATTCTGCTGCAAAAGAAGTAATTACAGATATAAAAATTATACCCGACGTCAGCCAGGCTATAAAACATGCCATTAAAACAACACCTAAAAACGAAGCAATCTGCATTGCCGGCTCACTTTACCTGGTCGGCGAAGCAATTAAATATTTTGAGAAAAGTCCCGCCTCTTCTCTTCTATTAAAAAACAGGTAATTGTGTAACGCTTTAGACTGAAGTTCCCTTTTAGGAAAGGCATAATTGTTTAGCAATATCATGTAGTTTGCGTATTTACAGGTGTGACGTTACTGACTACACTTTTATTGTTTGGAGTAGGTCGGGTGCTTTTTGCTGCTTTAGATTTGGTTTTGTATACATTGTGAAAGTCGTCTCGTTTTCCGATTTTGTCACAAGTTATAGGGTGGACAATCAAGACGTTTTTACAACACAACCCGACCTTATACAACTGGTGCAAACCACTATTCTTTTTACTCTTCCTTTATGAATGGCGCGCACTCTTTGAAGGTTTGGTTTAAAACGACGTTTTGTTATATTGTGGGCATGACTGACATTATTGCCTACAAGTGGCTTTTTTCCGCATATTTCACACATTCTTGACATGATTAGTTCTCCTAAAATTATATTTTCAGAAATTTAAAAACCAGAATTTGTATTTTTACAACAAAATTTATTGAGTGTAAAGTATTTTTTTAACTAAACTCTTCAACAATATATCCTTTTCGGATTAAGAGTGCGGCCGTTACTCCGGTTAAATATTTTTCGCCAACTCCACATGAGGGGCTTTTATCTTTAAGAAAGCAGCGCTTGATTTTTTGCTCCCTGATCATATCCAATGCTGCATAGGCTCCTTCAATAAATGCCTCAGTATTATCATCACCGAAACTGTTTATAACTTTAGCTGTTCCATCCAGAACATCAAAACCATCTCCTTCAACGAGAATTGAGGGGGCTCTTGGAGTAGGGAGTCCGCCAAGCTCTTCGGGACAGATCGGAAGAATTTTTTCAGATCCCAGCAGCTTTATTAAGGCTGAGTTTTTTTTGCTTTTACCATCATATCTGCATTTGTATCCTAAAAGACAGGCGCTTATTGCTATCATAAGGTTCTTATTCTTTTATATATTTTTTACACAAAGCATGGTACTGAAGTGATTTATGATGGATTCCAACATCGGGATAATTGGTAAGGACAGCCTCGAAACGGCTCAAAGCTGCTTTATAGTGCTTGCTTTTGTAATAAAAGAATCCTACGTAGAATTCATGCCCTGCAAGACTTTTCAAGCATTTTTTTAATTTAACTCTTGCTCTGTTTGCATAGGCGTTTTCCGGGAACTGTTTAATCAGCTTTTTAAAAGTATCCAGTGCTTTTTGCGCTGTGGTCTGGTCTCGATCAACAGTATCTATCTGTTCAAAATAGCAAAGTCCTATCTGATAGATAACATAAGCTATTGCCTCGTTACGCGGATGAAGGTTAACAAACTCATCATATGCAGATATAGCCTCTTCATACTCCTGTAGTTTGTAATATGAATCAGCGATTTTCAGCTCTGCAAGAATTGCATATTTGCTGAAAGGATACCAGTCCCTTAATTTTTCAAAATATTCTATTGCTGTTTTATAATTCTCTTTTTTAAACTCATTCATTCCACTACTTGCAAGTTCCTGGATGCTTTTTTCTTCTTTTGGCTCAAGCCAAGCACAACTTGAAAAGACAAGTAATGAAATGATGGCAATTGTTAAAATACGTTTCATTATTATAAAGTAATATTTTCGTAATAGTTTAGGAACAGGCACAAAGTCGCAAAGAAGAGATGTAAATTACAATCTTGGTGTCTTTGTGGCTGACCTATAGATTCTCCGTATCCTATTCAAAAACCAGGATAAAACCCATTTTGAATTTACGCAAAGTCTTTATTTACAAATAGTTATCTTTTGACAGACTGCCCATTACCACGGAATTTGAATAGGATACGATTCTCCATATAATGTTCTGCCGAAAATACAGCACTTGCCGCATCTCCAGCAGCGGTTACAATCTGGCGCAGGCCGGTACTTCTTACATCACCTGCTGCAAACACACCCGGTACTGATGACTGCATATTCGAGTCGACGATTATAAAGCCGTAATTATCTACTTTTACTTCATCTTTTAAAAAATTTGTGTTGGGTAGTATGCCTGTCCATATAAAACAGCCATCTACGGAGAGTTCTTTTGTATCTCCGGTTTTAATATTTTTTACTGTAATCTTTTCTACATTTGCTAAACCATCAATACTTGTTAATACGGAATCCCAGATAAATTCAATTTTATCATTGGCAAATGCTCGTTCCTGCAGGATCTTGGTTGCCCTTAATTGATCTCTTCTATGAATAAGATAAACCTTTTTTACAAACTTGGTCAGAAATATGCTTTCCTGAACAGCGGTATCTCCGCCCCCCACTGCCGCAACCATCTTGTCTTTGAAAAAAGGTGCGTCACAGGTTGCGCATGTAGATAAGCCTTTTCCAAAAAAAACATCTTCACCTGTGATGCCGAGCTTTTTGGGTGAAGCTCCTGTAGCTATAATAATTGTGTGGCTTGTGATAGTCCTGTCGCTTAACTTGATTTTTTTGACGGGCTCAGACAACAAATCAAGAGAAATTACTTCATTTGATTCTATATTAAGATCAAATTTTTTAACCTGCTCTGTCATTTTCTGAATCAAGTCAGGCCCGCTGATTCCTTCTGGAAAGCCTGGATAATTTTCAATCCAGTCAGTTGTGAGGACCTGTCCTCCCGGCACAATTTTTTCAATCAGGATTACATTCAATCTGGCGCGTGCAGCATAAAGACCGGCGGTAAGCCCGGCCGGACCACCGCCGATTATAACAAGGTCATAATCAAGACTTTTCATTACAAAGTTTCCTATAAAATTTTGTTTATAACTTCTTCCAGCTTTGATTTGGCAACTATACCTATCACCTGATTTACTACAGTACCATCCTTGAAGAACATAAGCGTGGGTATAGATCTTATTCCGTATTTGCCGGGACTGATTGGATTATCGTCAACATTGCATTTGACAAACTTGATTTTATCTCCAAATTCACCGGCAAGCTGTTCTACCATAGGGGAAATGGCCATGCATGGCCCGCACCACGGAGCCCAGAAGTCTATAAGCACCGGTTTATCAGACTTCAGAACCTCAGCATCAAAAATGCTGTCATCAATTTCCAAAATACCTTCCACCATAATAATCATCCTTTCCGTAATAAATTTTACAATACAAAAGAAATATAATATTGTAGACAAGTATTGTCAACCTTGCCATCAATATCGTTATTTTTCACCCGACTTCACCATATCTTTAACCGATCTTCAATCGCAAAAGTCCTCGAAATAGCAAGCTATTTCAAACCTGAGCAACACAGATGTTGATGTTCAGGGCCAGCAAAAAATCGCAAGTTGTGGCCTTTCGAGGTATAACTATCTGAAATATTTTGGTCATTTGATATTCGAGATTAGATATTAGATATTGTTTCGAATTTCGATATTCGGATTTTGAAGTCTCCAGAAACTCCTAATATTAAAGCTTTAGCACCGACGTTGCCGTGAAAATACCTTCTTTTTGCTAACATATTTTGTCAAAATATGATAATTATAATATATAAACAAGGATGAAAAATGTTTTTTATGACTTTTTTCAAACCAAAATTGCTTAGGAACGGGGGAAGATATGAAAGTACAAGAACTTATGACAACGAAAATAGAATCTGTGGACGCTGATAGAACAGTATATGATGCGGTTGAGAAAATGGTCGACAGACGAATTCGATCGTTAATGGTCAGATTTCCTGGAAAAGACTTGAACTATGGAATTATCACAGCAAGAGATATAGTTTTTAAAGTGCTGGCCAAAGGCTTGAATCCTAACGATGTTAAAGTCGGAGAAATTGCTTCAAAGCCGGTGGCCTGTATTGGTAAGAATGCGGCCATGAATGAAGTCGCATCACTAATGGAGAAGAAAAAAAATGCAAGAATCTTTGTATGCGAAAATGAAAAAATTATAGGTATAATCTCTTTAATGGACATCATGGCAGGTGCTCTGATCATGAGGGCAAGAGGTGAGCATGATTTTTGAAAAAATTCTGTCCCTTAGCAAAAAAGAACAGGAAGTTACAGACAATATGAGGGAACATATCAAACTCCTCTGCTCTGCTTGTTACTTGTTCAGAACAGCTTTAGAAAAAGACGACCGAAATCTTATGCGGAATTTAATTGATCTCGAACGTGAAAGTGATTCTATCCGGAGAGAAATTATCTCAAAAATATATGACGGCGCTTTTCTACCATACCTCAGACCAGACCTGTGCAGATTTGTTGAGATTGTCGATCATGTTTTTGACGTGCTTGAAGACACAGCTCATTACTACTTAGATGGAAAAATTCCCGAACAGATAAAAAATGAATGTATTAGAATTGCATATCTCAATTTAAAGATCTGTGAAATGCTCTTAATAACATTCGAGGCAATGTTAAAAGGAGATGACCTTAGAGAAAAAACACTGGCTATCAGAATTTATGAGAAAAAGATCGATGATATTAAATTCAGTTTAATTAAGGACATTCATAAAATACCTGTAAGCAACTTCTGGGAGGGAAAAATTTTATCTGATTTTATATCAAGCCTTACCACTATAAGTGATATTGTTGAAGATGCCAGTGATTATCTCCAAATTATAAATGTAAGCATGAAATAATCTGCTCTTGATTATTTAAGGACTTGGGTGCAGTAAATTATGTGGAAGGTCTTGAGTGGTGTTCTTCTGGGCTGGAGCCTTGGAGCCAATGATGCTGCAAATATCTTCGGAACAGGCGTCGCAACAGGTACAATAAAATATGCAACAGCTATATTTCTAACAGCAATCTTCGTGTTATTGGGCGCTCTCCTTGAAGGCCCAAAATGCATGGAAACCGTTGGTGAACTCTCCACCCTTCTCACTATAGAGGCCTTTTATTGCTCATTGGCGGCCGGCATTACCATGACCGTTCTCACTTATTTTGCTATTCCAGCCTCAGCTTCTCAAGCAATTATCGGCGCGGTTATAGGCGCTGGAATTTTATCAGGAACTGCAGATTTTTCCAAGCTTTATAAAATCATCATCTGCTGGATAGTCACTCCTGTAAGCGGCATTGTCTTTGGATATTTTCTTCACCGGTTTTTAAGATATGTTCTATATAAGACCATTACAAACATTACCCACCTCAACTACCTTTATTCCACTGGAATTATTGTGGCGGGCTGTTATGGAGCATATTCCCTTGGCTCGAATAATGTAGCTAATGTAACCGGCGTTTATGTTGGGTCAGGATTACTGTCTGCCGGCACGGCCTCATTAATTGGTGGTCTCAGCATTGCCTTCGGCAGTCTCACCTATGGCAAAAAGGTGATGATGACCGTCGGCAAAGGGATTGCTCCTTTGGATCCATTCTCTGCCTTTGTTACCATTTTGGCGCTATCATTTACCCTCCATATTTTTACTCAAATTGGCGTTCCGATCTCTTCATCTCAGGCGATAGTAGGCGCTGTAATAGGAGTTGGTATCGTGGGAGGTTTGCGTACCGTAAGCACCAAAGTAGTCACCAAAATTACTGTGGGCTGGTTTATGACGCCTTTAGCAGCAGGCATCCTGACTGTCCTTTTCATAAAATTGCTTGTCTAATTGTAGCCGTTCACGGCTTGAAACTTGAAATTGGAAAGTTAGAAATTAGGGAGAGATTAAAATAGAAATTGGGAAGAACAGTACAAAAGCATGAAGACCAAATTTCTAATTTCAACGTTTCGTGAACGGTTACGTTTAATTCTCACAAGTTATTTTTGACCGAGCCCCAAGTTTTTTGCTATGATTGACATTAAGACCATCTTTGTTTTATAAGTTGTGTGCAAAAAATGCAGGGTAAACTCTTTCATTATAATTTTAATAATTTTAGGGGGTATAAATATGTCAGGTATTAACAAGGTAATGCTGATCGGACGTTTGGGCAGAGATCCTGAAGTTCGTTATACTCCAGATGGCGCTGCTGTCGCGAATTTCAGCATAGCTACATCTGAAGAATGGAAGGACAAAGCTACCGGAGAAAAAAAAGAACGCACAGAATGGCATCGTATCGTGGCTTTTAGAAGACTTGGAGAAATATGCGGCGAATATCTTTCAAAAGGCAAGCAGGTATACATCGAAGGCCGTTTACAGACAAGATCATGGGAAAAGGACGGAGTTACAAGATATACTACTGAAATTGTCGCATCTGATGTGCAGTTTTTAGGTGGAAGAGATTCTGTAAATTCAGATGAGCCACCTTTAAATACTCAAGCTTCTGATACCCCCCCCCCTAAGTCTTCAGGCTCGGGTACAATTGGCGATGATATTCCCTTTTAACCGGTATTTTCACAAGATTATTTTTTGATAGAAATTCAAAAGAGATACAAGGAGTGTATGATGCAGGAATATACTATTCATCCTCTGGTTGTCGGTATTAATGAGACTGATCAGGGTGTAATGACATATCTTCATGATTATGGAAAAAGGATTTTGCTGCCTATCTATGTTTTTTATTTAAAAGGTGGGGATAAAAACATTCTTGTCGACACAGGACTTGAACAATTTGTTGTATCTGATGAAATAAGAAAAAACTGCGGGTTTGATATACTTGAATTTGAAGACGCTCTTTCAACATTAAATTTAAAGCCGGAAGACATAGATGTGATTATTCACACCCACCTTCATAATGATCATTGTGAAAATGATTATAAATGCTCAAATGCCGATGTTTATGTGCAAAAAGCAGAACTCGATTTTTTAAAAAATCCACATCCTGTTGATCACAGATATTATCCTGACGTTCTTGATGATGTTAATGTAATTGAGATAGAGGGAGATGCAAATATTTTGGATGGAATTGATGTGATTTTTACTCCCGGCCATTCGGTTGGAGGCCAGTCTATATCTGTAAATACATCAAAAGGGAAAGCCATTATCACTGGTTTGTGCTGCAATGATAAGAATTTCCCTGCATCAGGTCCGGCCATTGCACCTGGCGTGCATATAAATGTCATAGAAGCTTATGATTCAATGCAGAAATTAAAGGAAATGGCAGATATACTTATTCCACTTCATGCCCTTTCTGTGGGAAGATTAAAAAGCATTCCATAGACGGCTTTGTAAAAAGTCCATTTTCTGCGTTGCGTTGCATCCTTTAGTGAAACCATATAATTTAATTTCACTAAAACTTTTGAAAAAAATTCAATTTTGTTCGAGTTCAAGGATGGCAAAAATTTTAACCAAGGGTATAATAATTTTGCACGCTGGGGAGGGCACACAAGAAGGAGGTGGTTTATATGGAATTAGTTCCTTGAAGACCGTGGAGAACTTAGCTCATTTCGCAAAGCAATGGAAAGCCTTTGGAATCGTTTTTTTTGGCGAGACGCCTTTAGGCTAAAACTGGAAAGGATGAGTGATACGGCTCAGTTTGTTCACAACGTACGTCATTCGGATCTTATGGTCCGTTTGCCCAAACAATAAATGGAGGTGAAATGCTATGGTAAAAGTAAACAAAATCCTGTTTCCGTTTGATTTGACAGACAATTCATCGAAAGTTTTACCTTATGTGTTGTTTATGGCTGAAAAATTCAGCAGCCAGATCTGCCTGCTTCATGTTGTACAGGACTTACAAAAATGGGGCAACGTCTTTATTCCTCACAGTTCGACGGAGGTGTATCAAAAGGAAGCCATGCAAGGAGCTGAAAAGGCTATAAACAGGGTCTGCGAAGAGCAGTTGAAAGAATGCCGCAACTTCAAGAGGATGATTGTTTCAGGTGACCCTGCTTCAAAAATTCTGGAGACCATTGTGTCCGAGGGTATAGACCTGGTGGTCATGGGAACGCATGGCCGCAAAGGATTGGAGCATACTATCTTCGGGAGCGTGGCCGAGAATGTCGTGAAGAAATCGCCCGTTCCTGTGTTGACCGTTAATCCTCACAAGCTCAAATAGGTGGTCACACTGATCAGCGCGTGAGTTTCCGAACCTATGGGAAAGCCGGGTGATCGGATCTTATGGTCCGTTTGCCCAAACAATAAAACTATTGTTCCATTACTCCGTTGGAATTAAATACTTTCATTATATCAATCTGTTAGATTTTATATCTTTTAATTTATTTTAAAAATATATAAATATCCACAGGTGTTAAGAGAAAAATACTTGCAAAATCGGCATATCACACAAATAATCAAATCATATTTTTATATAATTTGTGTATATGTTTTGATCATCTATAGACCAGATAGATGGTGCATTAGACGTATATTTAGATGAAAATTCAGCTAATTTGTGTGCCATTGGGATTTAATCCAACGGAGTATTTTGACAATAGCAATAAAACAATAAATGGAGGTGAAAGGCTATGATGGAAATAAAGAAGATTCTCTTTCCTTGTGATTTGACAGAAAGCTCGTCAAAGATGCTGCCTTATGTGCTCTCGCTTTCTGAGAAATACAACAGCATGATCTATCTGTTTCATGTTATACAAGAGCTCGATACGTGGGGTTCGGACTATATTGACGATGTTCCCTATGTTGTGCTGGATAAGTTTCAACAGGAAGCCTCAGAAGGAGCTGAAAAGGCCATGGACAGAGTCTGCAACGAACAACTGCAAGGCTGCCCTAACTTTCAAAGAAAAATTATTTCCGGCGATCCGGCCACTGAAATTCTAAAAATGATCGAGTCTGAGGGTATAGACCTGGTGGTCATGGGAACGCATGGCCGCAAAGGATTGAAGCATACTATCTTCGGGAGCGTGGCCGAAAATGTCGTGAAGAAATCGCCCGTTCCCGTGTTGACCGTTAATCCTTACAAGCTCAAATAGCTGGTCGCGCTGATCAGCGCGTGAGTTTCCGAACCTGTGGGAAAGCCGGGTGATCTGGAGGATCTCGCCTACGCTATGCTGTTTCTCACATCTGATGAATCGAAATACATTACCGGCCAGCATTGGTTGCGGACAGCGGCGAGATCCTTCCTAAATCCAAATTTGCTCTCTCTTGAAGAACCTTGGCTTGAGTCACTTGCATGCAACAAACAGTGGCTACTCTGATGATAAAACGCTATTGACAAGACTTCAAGCATTGAGCCAGTTGCCGCTGAGCGAAAACAGCAGGCGATATGTTTTCGTCTTGTTTCGCCTCGCTTGTGGGAAGCTACGTGAATATCCCTGTCGCGGAGCTGCCCGCGAAACAGGTCCTCTCAGATCGGGTGATCACTTTCTGTTCTAATGTGGAAATAGATTTTTTTGCCTTCGGTCGAAGTGGTGAGGCGATTAGAAGATATGAAACCAGGAGGTTATTATGGATCTGATTCTTATCAGCACCCAGGAAGCAAAAAAGACCTCTATAGCTGAGTTGTTGCAAAAACTGTTATCCAGTGAAAAAGGCCTTTCTGACTCGGCAGCAGGAGCACGTCTTGAAGAATACGGTTATAACGAAATCACGGAAAAGAAGGCCCACCCATTTGTCAAGTTCCTGAGCTATTTCTGGGGACCTATCCCCTGGATGATCGAGGCCGCAGCCATCTTGTCGGCCGTTGTCCACGATTGGGAGGATTTCTGGATCATCTTTGTGTTGCTCCTATTAAACGCCGTAGTGGGATTCTGGGAGGAGCACAATGCAGATAATGCCATTGAATTATTAAAACAAAAACTAGCGCCAAAGGCACGGGTACTCCGCGATGGCAAATGGATTGAGGTGGATGCCCGGGAACTCGTGCCAGGAGATGTGGTGCGTGTGCGCCTGGGGGTGATTGTTCCGGCTGACATTAAACTCCTAAGTGGCGATTATGTGCTGATAGATGAATCGGCATTAACCGGGGAGTCGATGCCTGTTGAACAACATACCGCCGATGTCGCGTACTCCGGTTCAATTGTCCGCCAGGGAGAAATGAACGGGCTGGTGATTGCTACGGGAATGAATACCTATTTTGGGCGCACAGCGAGGCTTGTCGAAGAAGCTCAGACCCGGAGTCATTTCCAGAAGGCGGTTATCAAAATCGGCGATTATCTGATCGTCCTTGCGCTTGTACTCGTGGCAATTATCTTCCTTGTAGCCCTTTTCCGCCACGAAAGCATGCTGCAAACCCTTCAGTTTGCGTTAATTCTTACAGTGGCGGCAATACCGGCAGCGCTGCCCGCGGTACTTTCAGTCACCATGGCCGTAGGCGCGACCGCGTTGGCAAAAAAAGAAGCCATTGTGAGCAAACTGGTTGCCATTGAAGAAATGGCGGGCATGGATGTATTATGCTCGGACAAAACAGGCACCATCACCCAAAATAAGATCACGGTCGGAGCATTGGAGCCCTTCGAAGGGTTCAAAGAAAATGAAACACTGCTCTATGCTGCTTTGGCGTCCAGGGAGGAGGAGCAGGATCCTATTGACGACGCTATTATCGCCACGGTCAAGAAAGGAGGCGAAAGTGCTCAAGCCGACCACAGCTATAAGGTAATAGATTTTACCCCTTTTGACCCGGTTTCCAAGCGGGCGGTAGCCACGGTGAAAGATGGTGACGGTACGTGTTTCAAGGTGGCCAAGGGGGCACCTCAGGCTATCCTGTCGCTCGTAGACAATAAGGAGGCTATCGGCAAGGAGATCGATGAGCGGGTGAACGTCCTTGCCGCCAAGGGGTATCGTCCCCTCGGCATAGCCAGGACTGATGCTCAGGAAATCTGGCACTATGTGGGGCTCATTGGGCTGTACGATCCCCCCCGTGAAGATTCAGCGGAAACTATCAAAACCGCCCAGGCTATGGGTGTTCGGGTGAAAATGGTCACTGGTGACCATGCCGCAATTGCCAAAGAGATCGCACAGCAGGTAAACCTGGGCACCACCATCATGCCGGCCTCTTCCTTTTTAGATAAATCTGACCGAGAGGCTCAACGTGTTGTTGAAGATGCCGACGGTTTTGCCCAGGTCTTTCCTGAGCATAAGTACCATATTGTCGAGCTGCTCCAGAACAGGGGGCACATCGTGGGCATGACCGGGGACGGGCTCAATGATGCGCCTGCCCTGAAAAAGGCTGATGCGGGGATTGCCGTTGCCGGTGCTACTGATGCGGCGAAATCCGCAGCCGATATCGTGCTTACCAGGCCGGGCCTTTCAGTTATTATCGATGCCATCAAAGAAAGCCGCAAAATATTCCAGCGCATGAACAGCTATGCCATTTATCGCATTGCCGAGACGATCCGCGTGCTGCTGTTCATCACGCTCTCCATCTTGGTCTTTAATTTCTACCCGGTGACTGCGGTAATGATCGTCCTGTTGGCGGTGCTCAACGACGGCGCAATCCTGTCAATTGCCTACGACCGCACCCGTTACTCCAATGAACCCGAAGCCTGGAACATGAAAATGGTGTTGGGTGTTGCCAGCGTGCTCGGTGTTGCCGGGGTGATCGCATCGTTCGGGCTTTTTTACTTGGGTGAGCACACCTTCCATCTCAGCCGGGAGGTGATTCAATCTTTGATGTATCTGAAGCTATCGGTTGCGGGGCACCTCACTATCTTCGTTGCCCGCACACGGGGACCTTTTTGGTCTTTCCGTCCCGCACCGGTCCTGCTGGGAGCAGTAATAATCACACAATTGGTAGCCACGTTCATTGCCGTTTACGGGCTGTTTATGGCCCCGATTGGCTGGGGTTGGGCACTGGCGGTTTGGGTCTATGCCATTGCATGGTTTCTGTTTAATGACCGGCTGAAAATCGCTGCATACCGGATCTTTGATCCATACCACCCAGGTTTCTTAACAAAAGGAAGCAAAAAAATGAAGCGGGTTGAGGTGCAATGAAATATAGGACCTTAGCATTGACTGTATACTCAATTCGCTTTTCATCACGGTAATCATCAAAACATTCAGAAAACTTCTCAATTATTCTTGTGCGTTTTTCAACTTCACGTAATAAAAGACTACCTCCATCAGAACTGATCGATCCACCGTTAAATTGGCCAATAACTTCTCGCTTTCTGAGATCTTGAAATTTAATTCTTCTTCGTATACAGACTGTTTTCATAGGCTGCTCCTTTTGATTGATGTTAACTTGCAGGATTAATTACTTTTATATCAAAAGTTGCAGCCTATTTCTATAAGTTTGATGAGAAATGCGGGTTAGCGCTAATCGAGCAAAAGAGGTTATTTTTCAAAGCTTTTTAGTACTTCTTCTGCTGCTTCTATCGTCTTATCAATGTGTTCTACTTCATGTGCTGCCGAAACAAAAAGCGCTTCAAACTGTGAAGGAGCAAGATAAATTCCTTTTTCCAGCATACCCTTGTAATAGGCTGCAAATATATCAAGATCACTGGTCTTTGCGTCTTCAAAATTTTTAACATCTCTATCCGTGAAAAAAAGGCCGAGCATTGAGCCTGCCCTGTCAACCCTGGCCTTTACTCCTGCCTTTTCCGCAGCTTTCTCAAGACCGGTTGCAAGAAGGTCTGCCTTTTTATCAAGATTTTCATAGAATCCAGGCTTCTTTAATTGCATGAGTGTTGCAATCCCCGCGGCCATAGCAACCGGATTCCCCGACAAAGTCCCTGCCTGATATACAGGCCCATGCGGCGCAATATGTTCCATGATTTCACGCTTGCCTCCATAAGCGCCAACCGGTAATCCTCCTCCGATAATTTTACCGAGACATGTAATATCCGGCAAGATTCCATACAATGACTGAGCACCGCCGAATGCAACTCTGAAACCCGTCATAACTTCATCAAATATCAGTAAGCTGCCGCTCTTTTCAGTTACTTCCCTTAAAGTCTCCAGAAAACCGTCAACAGGTCTTACAAGTCCCATATTTCCTGCAATTGGTTCAACTATTATACAGGCAATTTTATCTCCCTGCTCATCCATAACCTTCTTAACGCTTTTTATATCATTATAGGGCAGCGAAAGGGTATGAGCTACAAAGGATTCAGGAACTCCGGGACTTCCGGGGATGCCTAATGTGGCAACGCCTGATCCTGCCTCAACAAGGAGGGTATCTGCATGACCGTGATAACAGCCATCAAATTTAATTATTACATCACGTCCGGTTACCCCCCGGGCAAGCCTTATAGCGCTCATTGTAGCCTCTGTGCCGGAATTAACCATACGAATCATATCAACAGAAGGAACCGCATTTATAACCATTTCAGCCAGCACTATTTCAAGATCTGTAGGCGCTCCAAAACTTGTACCGCGATTCAGAACAGATGCAATAGCCTTAATGACCGCCGAATGCCTGTGCCCAAGTATCATTGGACCCCACGAACCAATGTAGTCGATAAAACCATTGCCGTCAGCATCATAAATCATACATCCTTCTGCATGATCAATAAATACAGGTTCAGCTCCTACGGACTTGCAAGCACGCACCGGACTGTTAACACCACCAGGAATTACATTAATAGCCCTGTTAAAAAGCTTATTAGAATTTTCGCGATTCATTATTCAGCATCCTTTCCTTTAAAAATTTGCACCATAGCCTTTATAATTTGATTTAAAAAAATATCAGATACGTTTTAATAGGTCAAGAAAGATGAACTCGTAAAAAAAATTAAAAAAAATTGACAGTGATTACTAAATTTGTTAAAAAATTTTTGTTTTCAGTCATTAATAAATGAGACCTTTGAGTTTCCCGCTATAAGCGGAATTCAACTTCAAAGGTCTCACTGGGCCGTTAGCTCAACCAGGCAGAGCACCTGACTCTTAATCAGTAGGTTGAAGGTTCGATTCCTTCACGGCCCACCAAAT
>Ga0255423_10016_pt1 | contig 32737 bp, 34 predicted proteins | sample ANMaggSeSYBR02H3_FD_182659 | JGI IMG/M metagenome (GOLD analysis project Ga0255423, IMG submission 182659) | Sediment cell enrichment communities from methane seep in Santa Monica Basin, California, United Staets - ANME aggregate JGI... | ecosystem: Environmental > Aquatic > Marine > Cold seeps >...
TGGTGCAACTTTTGCACTTGGCTCTGCATTTAATTCAATCCCTGCTGCTTTCAAAGATCAAGCCTGGGAGGACCTGCACTGTCTCACTCAGGACGATGACAGTTATGTGCGATGGGGTGCATCTTCTGCACTTGGCTCTGCATTTAATTCAATCCCTGCTGCTTCCAAAGCTCAAGCCTGGGAGGACCTGCACCGTCTCACGTTGGATGATGACAAGGAAGTTAGAGTATCAACAAATTATTCATTAGGTAGAATATCTATACTTAAAGCAACTAAGGCAGTAAATGAAAACGAATTCAAAAGTGAGCTGAAAAATGCTTTGGAATTTTTTGAAAAATCAAATGCTGAAGCAACTTTTATCAACCCTGCTAAATTCTGTCATCCATTTTATAAATCCATTTTTTCAATAACCTTTGAAGAACAGAGTGTAGAGGCAGAAGTTCAAGAATACATTAAAGAGGCAAAAAATGCTATAGAAGGATCAGAAAGTAAGAAAACACTTTTAGAAGCCGTTGAAAATCTGGAAAATGCATTAAAAGAAGTCCATAAATCAAGAGAAAAGGGATTAGACGCTTGGAAATCGGACCTAAAGGCCTATAAGCGATACTGTGACCGTGTCTGTAATCTCCTGGAGATTACAGAGAAAGATGCACCAGGAGCAACAAAGATAATAAAGAAAGGAGGGCTAATTATTGACCAGCGAATTCAGGAAATAATAGCAGAGATTCAAGAAAAAGCAAAGATTGCATGTCAAAAATCGATAGGTACTTCTGCAGAAGAAATTGTATGTACCACTAATCAAATAGTACAAAAATGGGAAATAAGCGATCAAGATCAAATGACAGAAAACGTAGAAGGTCTCATTTCTACACTAAAATCAAAAATACCTTATATTCCACAAAATGAACAGATTTATAATAGGATTGAAAAAATTAGAAATGAATCTGATCTGACGAAGCAATACAAAGAAGTAGAAATTCTAATAGCATTAATACCAACAGCAACAATAGGTGAATTTCATATGGAAAGTGTAAATATACAAAATGCTACAATTATAAACGAGTCAATTGTTGAAAATTCGTTTAATAAAGTAAAAAAAGAATACAATGAAGAAGTAGCCAAATCTTTAATACAAATTGCAGAATTTATTAAAGAATCTGACGATATATCCGCCGGTATATTATTTAATAACTTCAATGAAGAACTGAATAAACCACTGCCTGACAAAACCAAGATCGGAAAAATATGGGATGGAATTGAAAAAACACTTCCGTCGATTAAAGCACTATCAGAAGTGATTGCTAAACTTGCACCATTATTCTAATGCAAGTATTTTTACCTTTTTAAGAAAAATCATAGCTCAAAGCCACTTCTGCCAAAAGATATCCAAACAGCAATGACTTTCTCATCATCAAGAACCACAGGCTCATATATCATCAAAGTTCTGAATCGGTAATGCTGCTATCCACCGTTGCAAACCACCGTTGTGTTTTATACCAAAACATAACGGGATTTCTATAGTGGGTAGTAGCATTTGCAGGATTCAGAAATTGAAGGAAAGATACAAAACGGAAATTAAAGTTGAAGGTCCCTACACATCATAAATTTATTAAGATAAGTCTTTTCCGACAGTCTCTACAGAAAAAAAAGAGATGGATCGGTCAGTATCCTGACCCAATCCCACCTTCCAATGGTCACTATTTAAGTACACCCTTCGAAAACTCAGTAAACCCGATCCGTTCTATGAGTTCACCCAAACGCTCTTTTGGCTTACCATTCGCCTTATAGAAGTCAATGATATCCTGCGTCACTTTCATTGCATCATCTATCGATGCAGCATAAGTCAGTTCCGTTCCAATTCTCGGCTTCCTGCCAGCTTCACCACCAACTACTACTTTGAATCCATCCTTGAACCCAATGAACCCAATATCCTTCACCCATGACTCAGCACAGCAGTTCGGACATCCTGATGCTCCCATCTTGAACTTGGCCGGCAGACTCATACCATGATATGCTTCATGCAGTGCCATCCCAAGGCTCAAACTATCTGAGACAGCTCGTTTACAGAATGCTGTTCCGGGACATATTTTGACACTTCGAACACACAGCCCTATCGCAGCACCAGGGCTCATCCCAAGATCTTTCCAGGCATTATCAATATCTTCTTCTTTAAGGCCTACGATCACCATCCGCTGTGCACTTGTGATCTTTATTGCTGCTGCATTATATTTTTCTGCAACATCAGCGATCTTACGTAAAATTTCCGGCGGTACTATACCGGCAGGCGTATCAGGTGCTATTGCATATGTTTCCCTGTCTCTTTGCAGTACTGCTCCTTTCTCAGGAAGATCTGTTTTCTTTTCATCTGCCATTTTCATAACTCCTTAGTTAGTGTCTGGTACGCAAACCTTTTAAAGGTTTATCAATATGCTAATATTTATTATGAATATATAACGTTATGGTACGAAATTCGTCCTTTTATTTCACATATAATGTATAAACAAACGTGATGATACTATAATGATCGACGAAAAAAATCTAAGGATAATAGATATGTTGCGTGAGAATGCACGCATTCCAGTTACAGAAATAGCATCAAGGCTTGATGTTAGTGAATCAACTATACGAAAACGCATCAGAGCACTTGAAAAAAATGGCGTAATAACACAATACACTGTTGTTGTTGATCCTTCAAAACTCGGTTACAATTCGGTTTCTATGGTCGGTATAGATGTTGAATCAACACATCTTCTTGATGTCGCAATGCGAATGACCGAATTTCCTGAAGTGAAATTTGTTGCAACTTCGACTGGAGATCATATGATCATAACAGAGATCTGGACCAATGACAGCAAAGAACTTGGCAGGTTTATTACTGAGAACATTGAAAAACAGGAAGGCGTAAAGAGGGTATCTCCAACTATTATCCTGGAGAACTGGAAAGTGCATAGTGGATATCTCCTGCCGTGATAATTAATTATGGAATTACTGATCTAATGATCTAATAATCTAATGAAGTCCTTTCTCTACAGCCTCCCGAATAATATATCCTCCTTTATGCAGTATAGTATCTTCCAGTTGCACATCCCTATCCATGCTGGCTGTACATGGATATGAGTGATGGGCATTTGAGATTGTTTCTTTATATCCTGCTGTATCTGACCACTTTAATTTCCTTGCCACAAACCAGGTGCTTCCACAGGGAGCGTCCCTGAGTACTTCTACCCTGGTAAAAAATCTGCCATCTTCACTCAAACATATCTTTAGTTCAGGTTTACCAAACCCAAGCTTTACGAACATATCGATCACAGGCTTACCTGTCAGTGTTAATGAGCAGAACGGCTTGGGGAACTCACATTCTACACCTATGGATTCAAGTTTTTCACGTAGCTGTTTTTGAAGCCCTGGTGGTGCCCAGCCCGGCTCTTCCACAGGAACGATCACTGCCCTGGTATTTATTGATTCTGCTATTGCAGGGATATCAGCCAGCAGGTCAGGGTGGATACCCAGAGCAATTATCAGGTCACAATGACCGATCTTGGGAAACAGGTCTGCTGGATCTTCAATAAAATCAGGCAGGTCTGCTGGAAGTTCATGGATCTCATACACCATATCTGCAAAAGACATCCTGCCTGCACGACACTTATCACACAGATCGCCGCAGGCCGTACAGAAATTACTGAGATTTACCAGGTTTCCAACAACCTTTTTTCCAAACTCACCGGAATACAATATACAGATTTGCATATATCCCTCTGTCATGTTCCAAATGCTTGCTTAAAGCTGTCCATCAACTCTTTAGTATTGTGTACTCTTCTTGAATATTTCTTATTTTTCTTAATAACGCTAATATGAACGGAAGGTGTTTCAACAGGTTCGCCAAAAATACCCTGCATGATCCCGGCAAAGATATTCTGGGTCTTTTTATCTTCGAGATCCAGTTCCCCGAAATGTGCAAACCATATACCGAGTTTATTCTCTCCCGAGCTTATGGTTATTTTCCTTATCCTGTGCTCCCACCATGTATGTACTTTGATATCGTATTCCATAGTTATTCCTCGATGTTAATAATATACTCTTCATATTCAATACTTCAAAATACCCTTACTTCCTAATACTTCTACTTCTGATTAGTAATCAGTTAGTCTTTATTCCTTACACTGTATGTAAAATATGTGACAGTATATACGATTTTCCATAATAAAAAGGATACAATCTTACGGCACTTTCCGCTGCACATTTTGCAAAGTGGATATCATAGTGTGGCTATAATATCCAGTTTATCGTATCCCCTTCAAATTTAATGGTAATTGATTATAATGCTCTGAATTTTGAGACACTGATTCCACTGATTACACAGATTGATAGTTGTTGTGAAAATCAGTGGAATCTGTGTCTACATTAATCTTGCGTTTGACCATACTTTTTGAAGTGGATACACTTTATCTCAATGTGAAAGATCTCTTATAGCTTACAGGGAAGTTCCTGTCTACTCTTCAACAACCTTTACCTGTTTCATCACGTCGCCCTGGCGTATAGCGTTCACTACATCCATACCTTCGGTCACCTGGCCGAATACGGTATGCACACCGTCAAGATGGGGCTGGGGCGAGTGGGTGATAAAGAACTGGCTGCCGCCTGTATCCTTTCCTGCATGTGCCATAGAGAGTGTGCCTGCAAGATGTTTTTTGGGATTTATCTCGCATTTTATGGTATATCCAGGCCCGCCTGTGCCGTTACCGACGGGACAGCCGCCCTGTACCATGAAATTTGGGATGACCCTGTGGAATTTGAGACCGTTATAGTATCCCTTGTTTATCAGTTTGACAAAATTTGCCACTGTGTTGGGGGCATCATTTTCAAATAGTTCCAGTACAATATTACCTTTATCGGTTTCAATAATTGCTTTTTTCATAATTGTTTACCTCAATGCAGGATTAATGGATGAGGTTGATTTAATAGTTTATGTCTACTTAAGATTCCGGATTATGGGAATTACAGACCGCCGAACATGGCGATTTATTAACCTGTGTTGACATTAATCCGCAGCTAGTGTCGAGTCAGCCATACAATATTGCAACATATATGATCTGACACGGTTATATTTTCCAGTAGTTTTCAAGACGCAGATTAACACGTATTTAACCTTATGCGAGGGTGTGTTGTACCACCCAAATCCGTGTAATCTCTCTAAAACAAAATCAAAATCATCATATTGAAATTAGGAATATATTTTCCGATGCTTAATCATATTGAAACGCATAGAATCATCCAACGGTTTATTGATACAACAGCGTTGAAAAACCAAATACACAAAATGCTTAATACTGACAAGGGCGTAAATGAATCAGATTTTAACGTCACAGGCATTAATGCCTGAAATATCTCCCAGGAATATATTCTATGATCGTTTCAATGGACCTTGAGTTGAAAGATAGACCCGGCCAGCTTGTCCAGGCCCTCAAACCACTTTCCACGTTCGGTGCCAATATAATGAGTGTCCTGCACCAACACGACCAGCGCACACCCAGGGGTGCCATACCTGTACAGGTCGTTTTCCAGTTGACCAACGGAAAATTAAATGATATCATTGCCGAACTGGAAAATGGAGGGGTCCGTATAGTATGTGTGGGAAAAAAATTAATGTACGAAGAAGTGACGGTCATCCTTATAGGCCACATAGTCCACAGTGACATGGGTGATACCATTGACCAGATCGACAGCACTGGCTTTGCCGAAGTGGTGAGCCTGTCTATCTCCATGCCCGGGATAAATGAACCCTCATCAGCATCAATGGTTATAAATGCAGTAGATATGGCACAACTTGTTAAAGCACTGGATATATTAAAACGGGTTGCCTCGGAAAAGGACCTGCTGGTCATCGAACCCATAGAAAAGGATCAATTATCGGTGAAAACATGAAGACCATAAGACTTTCCATAATCGGGTTCGGGGCAGTAGGCCAGGGCGTGGCCAATGCATTATTGCATAAACAGGATTACCTGGAAAGTGCAGGCATAAACCTCAAAGTAGTTGCAATATCCGATAGCCGGGGTGCATGCATCGACCTTGATGGAGTTGACCTTGAGGCTGCACTGGAAAGGAAAAAGGAATTGGGTTCGGTTGCTACATCTGATGTTATGTCCCTCGAAGTGATCAGTGATGTGGATCATGAACTGGTAGTGGAAGCTACCCCGACAAATATAGATGACGGGGAACCTGGTCTTACCTATATGCTGGAGGCATTCAGGCATGGGCGGCATGTAGTGACATCCAATAAAGGTCCACTTGCACTAAAGTACAACCAGTTATGTGATGAAGCAAAAAATAATGCTGTCCATTTCAGGTATGAAGCGACAGTGGGCGGTGCTATGCCAATATTGAACCTGGCACATGATGCCCTGGCAGGCAACAGGATCATTGGTATGGAAGGGATATTGAACGGTACGTGCAACTACATACTCAGCCGGATGACAGAGGAGGGCTTATCATACCAGCACGTACTGGGTGAAGCCCAGGAACTGGGCTATGCAGAAACCGATCCCGTCTACGATGTTGAGGGTATCGATGCTGCATGTAAACTTGTCATACTGGCCAATTCCATTTTTGGGATGGATGTAACCTATGATGATGTAGAGGTTACAGGCATCACCAGGATCACACCTGAAGCCCTCACCCTGGCAGGGGACGAAGGGATGGTTATCAAGCTTATTGGAGAGGTGAGAAACGGTGAGAATGGCGCAATAAAGGTTTCGCCCAAGCTTGTGCCTGAACAACATCCACTTGCAGTGGGAGGCACACTTAACGTAGCCTTGTTAAAGACCGACATGGCAGGTCCTGTGTGTGTGACCGGAAAAGGGGCCGGGTCAATGGAGACCGCCAGTGCCATATTGAGCGATATTATCGCAATTTGCAGGAACAGCCATTGAGGGGCTATATTCTTGAGTTTTATGTCCAGCAACCTTAAACGTGTCAGGACCATTGCAGATTTCCAGTTTGGTAGGGGGGTAGGCCGTGCCCTGTTCCCTGACGATTCAGAGTTTCTCATGTCCAGGACCAACAGGATCAGGCAGGTAAATTTTAACGGAACCAGGATCGCCACTGTCCGCGCCAGGGACGGACTCCTTACATTAAGCATGAATGGTGCCCTGCGCCTGCATGATTTCCTGGAATTGCCCGCATATCGGGTGATGGTGCATGCAGATGCAGTACCCTTTGTCCTTAAGGGCAAAACCCTGTTTGCCAAACATGTTGTTGATGTTGACCCTTCTATCAGGGCCATGGATGAAGTACTGCTGGTGGATCTGGAAAACAACCTGCTGGTAACAGGACAGGCGCTACTTTGCGCAGCCGAGATGAAGGATTTTAATTACGGGGCTGCTGTTGCAGTAAGAAAAGGTAAGGGTTAGGAATGGCAGAGTTGAGAAAGTAAGGGTTGGGAAAAGCAGAGTTGGGAAAGGCAGAGTTGGGAAAGGCAGAGTTGGGAAAGGCAGAGTTGGGAAAGGCAGAGTTGGGAAAGGCAGAGTTGGGAAAGGCAGAGTTGGGAATTGCAGGGATTAAAAAAATAATCTCAGAACGTCAGCTCAAAATGTCACTTTGATAGCAAACTCACATTGGCCGTCTTTATTGCATTTCTTTTTAGGCTGCATGACACTTACATTAGGATTTATAGCGTGTGCCATACCTTTGAAATAATTCCTACACACTACGGTATTAGGTACAATACCCACCAGTACGTCATTGAAAGGACATTCATATATTTTAAGGGATGCAGTGGTATTTTTTTCTGATATGATGTCTGTATCGATCCCGTTTAGCAGACATACCATTTCTATAGGTTCAAGGCATGATCTTGCAGTATCTTTCTTGATGTGGAGTGTGCTTTTCAAATTATTTGAGTCCTCTTTGCCAAGCTGGTAGCATACATCTTCGATAACAGGAAGGGTCTGGGACTGGAACTGGTCCATAAGCCTTGTTATGGCACTGTTCAATATCCTTGAGTTCAACAGGTTTTCCTGGAAATTTGATTTCGACGGAATCCTTAAAAGCTTCCAGTTCCTTGCGAATCGTTCTCGCCTGTCTGTTGATCTTCCCTCCATTTATTATCTCCATTTACTTACGACTTCAATGCCGAATACAGCATTATCAGTATACCTGGGATTTCCACTAATAAAGCAATTGCCCGGGCAGCTTCTGAAGACATATCAGGTAAAACTACAGACGCAAGTATATCGAAATTACTGCCAAATATCAGGATAAAAAACCCGATCGCCAGGATTAATAAGTTCTTCTGTTTCGTTTTTCCATAAGCTTCATAAATGAATAATACGAATACCCCACCAAGAAGATATACTATCACAGTCAGGATCATAACTGTTTCCAGACCTGAAATCAATTTACTTTACCTCCCATTTTACTTTACATCCTTTATTCCTTTATTAAAATGTTACATACTTTTTCTTTATGCCTTTTTGTAGTGATCAGGCTGCTTGACCCAAGTACCCCCTCTATCTCATTGATTATACGAAGTACATTGTTCTTAAGGGAATTTATGTCAAAGGTTCTTACTTTTAAAAACAGGTCATAGGGTTCCAGCAGTTCATATATCTCAAGTATATCTTCGATATTATTGAGTTTATTGATTATATTGATCCTCAGGCTTGAATCTATATTAAGGCCAATGAATGTGGTAATGTTAAGATCAAGTTTGGACGGGTCAGTTATTATTGTAAAATTCTCAATTATGCCTTCAGATTCAAGGTTCTTAATGCGTTTGTGGATGGTAGAAGTGGCAACTCCAAGTTCTTTTGCTATGTCGGTACTGTGCATCCGGCCATTCCTTGAAAGAAATTTAAGAATAAAAATATCCAATTCGTCCATAATTAAACAGAATATCTTACAGTACTACAATATAAAAATTTCGACAAATCAAGCAAAATCAAAAAAAATGGTGCAAAAAAAGTGATTAGTGAGTTTTATATTTTATATTTTATAAATATATAAAGTTTGCACTTTTTTTCCAGTAATAGAAAGCAAGTTTTATCATTTATCATATTAGATTAAGTCTGAATTATATGGATATATCCTCACATGAGTATTCGGAATAATACTTCATATGCTGCCAGAAGTAAAGATAATAGGCATGAATTACATTTAGAGTGCAGGTTGATAAAATGGAACTTGAAAAATTACGACACGGTACTGAACTATTAAAACGAGGGTTTGCTAAAATGCAAAAGGGCGGGGTCATCATGGATGTAACTAATCCGGAAGAGGCGCATATAGCAGAAGATGCAGGGGCTGTTGCGGTCATGGCCCTGCATATGGTTCCGGCCGATATCAGGAAAACTGGCGGAGTGGCACGGATGGCTGATCCGCAGATCATAGCCGAGATCATAGATTCGGTCACTATACCTGTTATGGCAAAGGCCCGTATCGGGCATTTTGTAGAAGCTGAGATATTAGAAGCGTTAGGCGCGGATATGATCGATGAGTCTGAAGTGCTCACACCGGCTGACGTTAAATATCATATAGACAAAAGGAATTTTACCATACCCTTTGTATGCGGAGCACGGAACCTGGGCGAAGCCCTGCGAAGGATACACGAAGGAGCGGCCATGATACGCACTAAAGGCGAGGCAGGTACTGGTGATGTGAGCGAAGCTGTGCGGCACATGCGCCTTATCAAAGAGCAGATTGGTAAATTAAAAGGCATGGACCTTCAGGAAATGGAACGGGTAGCCCGTGAAATTGAGGCTCCAATCGAACTGGTTGTGGATACTGCCCAACGACAGCGCCTTCCAGTAGTGAACTTTGCAGCCGGGGGTGTTGCCACTCCTGCAGATGCGGCATTGATGATGAAGCTTGGTGTTGATGGTGTTTTCGTTGGCAGTGGGATATTCAAATCCGAGAAACCGGCCACTATGGCCTCGGCCATTGTAGAAGCTGTTAATAATTTTGACAATCCGGGTGTACTGGCCGAGATTTCAAAGGGTCTGGGCGACCAGATGAAAGGTATCAGTATAAGCAGCATTCCCGAACAGGAAATACTGCAGACCCGAGGGTGGTAATTACCACCCATTTTGCTTTTTTTAGCGTATTGTGAAGGTATATACTTTCCTGCAGGCTTAGAAAAAGCGAACGAAGTGAGCGTTTTCTTGATCCTGTTTTGATCAAATGTAAATAAACCAGGATATCCTTTTCATACGATGACTGTAGAAAAAATCGACAACTATTTAAGGCATAATACATGTTGGCTTTTTAGAGCGTAATGTATAAAGTAATGGTATGAATATCATGAAATGTAAAATCGAAAAACGTGATGAACACAAATCTTCCCTGTTGGTCGATAAGAAAAACATTGACAAAAGCTGGGAAGATGAATTGAGCCAGTGGATAATCGAAGAGTTCTACTCTCCATACCAGGCATCCTGAAGTATATTTTGGGATTCAATTATTTGACATTATATAAATTAACCACAATTGATGGCGATATATCTTGGAATTAAAAGGAATATGCAGTATATGTCACCATTCGGCTACAATGTATACATGCCAGTTATGTGGCCGTCTCGTATGTAGCAATTGCTTTGATGCTACAAGGGGAGTCTGTGTCCAGTGCAAAGGTGGGGCCGGGCTGGGTTCTGTAGATACTGTACTTAGTGGATGATGTTACCCTTCTATCGAATAAGCAGGTTATTCGTTTTCCAGTTTACCTTCTCCTTCCTTAATGGTTCTGGAGAACCTCGATGAGATTGAATTTTTAATGGTATCTAACATTAACTCTTTACTTTTGACATTATTGCTATTTTTGGTAATTACACTAAACAGCCCCAGTGGAATGGTAATGGATGCATACGACGAATTGCCGATTATATTACCACAGTGTCCGAATGCTTTTTTAAATACCTGTGTAAGGTTGATCTCGATATTGTTGGATACTGCATATACGTATATATTGGAAGTGTCCACTGCATAGACAAGGGCGGTAGATATCCCCTCAAGGTCAAGCATATATTTGCATACCTTTGGCAGGGTACCAGGGTCTTTGATATAACCGGTATTGGTCAAAAGGTATGTACTTTTTATCTCCCTGTTATTCAGTGCTTTTGAAAGATCATTAAATGTCTCGGATTTTACAGCTGGTTTCTCTAATTTCAGGAGCAGGTCATGGTCCATGTGTTCAAGTACAAAGAGGTATGCTTCAAGTCCGTGTTTATTCAGGTTGGTTAAAAAAGTCCTGGTTCTGTCCCTGATCGCGAACAGGAAAATGGTTGCTATGGTACTGTCTATTGGTACCTTCAGGCTTCTGAAGTACTGGACCATGATGGTGGAAGTTGTTTCAACATTTGCCCTTATATCTTTATAATGGCATTTGATATCCTTATTCGCCATCCTGGAATGCGAAATGATTATCGCAGGGATGTCAATTAAAGCACTGACATCTTCAGGCAGTTCACTTGGGACTACATCCACCAAAGCAAGTGTGCCTGATAATTCATCTGTTATCACATCAGGTAAAGGTTCTATACCAGATCCCATTATATTTAGCAGGCCCTTATGGTGCACGGTGCCGGAATAATAGCATTTTGCATTGATATGGAAATGTTCTGCAATCCTTGCAAGAGCATAGGCACTTGCAAGAGAATCTACAGTAGGGTTTTTCCTTATAAGTATTGTCAGTCCGTCTTGTGTTCTTTTAAATATGGACTTGAGTTTCCTGCGCTTAAAAAATCCCAGCTTTTTCACAATATGTCACGTCCAATAAAACCAGACTTCTATTAATGAAGCTCTACTAATAAACTTCTACTAATAAACTTCTACTAATAAACTTCTACTAATAAACTTCTACTAATAAACTTCTATTATGAACTTCCACTAATATCATAGTATGGTATATGAAATTTATACGTATCGGTATATTTACATGCCCCATTTTCGATACATTCAAACCAATTTCCATATCGGGTGACCTTCCACAGGTTCGATCCCCATGTCTGCCACGCTTTCTGATATCATGATATCAGCCATGGCTGCCATTGGGAATGTATATCGCGCATTTTCGATTGGGCCGTACAGTATGAAGTCCCCGGCTGCCATCTGCTGGATACCAGTGGATGCAATATCACATATCCTGTAAATTAGTTTATCTTCTTCCCCCATATTTCGAAGCCAGTTCCATGCAGACGGGGCATTATGGATACCTGAACCTACTGGAATCCCCCATTTTGCCTTGGCAGCAATGGTCATCCGAAGCGCTACTCCGGCACCGTTTCCCATTGGAGTAATGCTGGGGTCGATGAGCTTCTTCCTGATGCCACATTCATCTGCTGTCTCAAGCAGACCATGGGGCAGAACCTTTCCGCCGTTCTCCAAAAGTTCCATACGCCCGCCCAGGCTTGAATCCATTGCATTGAAGCCCAGGATGATGGCAGTATCCATGTCAGATAAAGTCAGTGCCTCGATCTCTTCTTCTGTCACTGCCATATTCAGGCTGTTGTAAATGGTCTTATCTGCCAGTCCGATCTCACTGACATAACTGGCTGCAGCCATTCGTACACGGCTTTCAGTAGAATCAATTAAAAGGGGCGCATCGGTTACATTGCTCACAAAGTCCAGGTAGCGCATTGCTGCCTCGGTACTCTCTGCATAGATGTGCACCATGCATGGATTGCCTGTTTCATCAGAGAGTTCCTGCTGCCGGTTGATTATTTTCTCGGCAGAGGGCTTATCAAAGATACCTTTCCCAGGGTCCAGGACTATGCTGTGTTTGTTGTAGAAGATGGTCCCTGCCAGTACTGTCGGGTATTCGCCGGGCTGGCCACCAATCTTGATATTAGCGATATTTACGATATCCTGCACTTTCTGGAATGTGAACATATTGATCAGTCCTGTTTTTTTGTTTCAGGTCTCGGCAAATATGACCCCTGATGTTGAGTCCATCAGGATTCCGGGAGCTATCATCATGTCCCCGCCTATGATCTCACGATTAATCTTTTGTTTCTTCTTCCTGGTTTCAATGACCATCGGCGGTTCCGGGAAGGGGTTGCCCCTTGACCGGTATTCATTGATCAACTCCTGTATCTTATTTGTCTCAACAAGTCCGCGCCTGTCAATTAGTTCCACCTGCTGCCTGAATCGTTCAATGGCCTCTGCCGGGATGTTCTCTATAAAAGGAATTGCACCGTCCGATCCGATTATCCTGCCCTGTTCATCTATACCGTTATGGTGTATTGCAAGAAGTGTATTGCCTGAAAGGTGTCCCCTTGACTCGTTGCCACATACTAAGATGTACCTGATATTGGAATTTGAAATAGTATTGATAATGATCTTCTCAATACCCAGGTTCTCTGTCTTGCAGCTGCCTACCATACATGCACCAGGGAACGGGTCCATGTCACTGGCAAGGGTGGCTACACAAATCCGCGAGCGGGGGTCGACCACTGTATAATCACCCCGTACGGGTGGCCATTCTTTAGCGATGGTGTCATCCGACATTCTTGTACTCTCATTGTTTTTCAGTTATTTAATGGCTTATGTTGTGATTGTTTATCGTAGATATGTTTTTTTATTATAAATTGTAAATATTTTTGGGTTATGATTTTACAGGTGAGTGCATCAGTGTTCGTATATTCGTGATGGTCGTCATACCGTCGTCATACTGGTATCATACTGTTGTCATTCTTTCAGGGTGGTATCAGCAAAGGCAGAGGCACGATAGAATACCTTGCGGACCAGAGCAGCTGGAAAATATACAACTATAAAAGATACAGTACTATGTTACTGTGTCCGCTGATGTGCCCAGAAACGAAACAAGGGATATGGCCATGATGTGGTTTTTTTATCCTTTAGCTGCGGTCTTTTCTCGCAAGTGCGGAAGCTATCATAATAGCCTTAGTGTAATGCCCGCCTACCCGGCTGGAATCCACGAATACCTTATCCATCAACACAACCGCACCATATCCGTACCCACCGGCAACCAGAACCAAAGTCCTGAAAATAAGGTTCCCTGAAACACCGTCCGGGGCAAGTATGAAGTTAGCCTCACCCACTGCATCCTCGATAAGTATGCCATAGTGTCGTACATCATAGCCTTCTTCTAGGGCTTTGCGGGTGACAAACTCAGCATCGTCCAGCGTCTTATCCACATACGGGTCCCGCCCCTTATCCTCAAACCGCCCGCCAGAAAGTATCGCTATCCTTGGCTCCACACCAAGCCTCCTGATGTGCTCTGCCCCGCGCCTGATAAACTCAAGTTTACCCTCAACAGTGCTCCCTTCATCAATACCCACCGGAGCCAGGAATAGCGGAATCCCGTCCGGGGTTTCAAGCAGTGCCACCCGGTAAAGGCTTTTTGTACCCAGCCTTTCTTTGAGATAAGATAGCGTGGACGTGGCTGACAGGGTGCCGCGAACAGCCGCATCCACATCCCCTGTGGCAAGCATGTCAACTATGGTCTTGGCAGCCTCATTAGAATGTACCACTTCCAGGTCTGTACCTATTTCATGAATCTCACTGCTGTTCCCAACCAGCACCACCTCTGCGAATTCACCTGCCAGAACCGCACTATGCAGGAGTTTGGAACTTACACTGCCTATACCCAGGGCAACCCGGGCATGGTTCTCCACCGCCTTTTTCTCAATGCTTGAGATTATTTCGTTCATACTTACACCATGATAAGGTTATTTTTGAGACTTTTTATTATTTCCCTGGACTATTCGAAAAACCGCAGAGGGACGCAGAGTTAAATAACGACCCATTGCGAATATTTGTGTCCTCTGCGTTTAATCTTTTTTGCCATGATCCACTTATCCGGAATAAAATGAAAAGGTATCCCTTTTAAAAAATAGGGTGATAAAATTTGTATAAATCATTGTTTATATTTATCTGCCACAGAGAGCACAGAGGACACAGAGAGGAAATCCTCTGTGTTCTCTGTGTTCTCTGTGGCTATTATTTTTGCCCTCTGATTTGAAGTTGATACATGAAAAGTCTCTTATTTTTCGTCAATACTACACATAGCCGCCGGCTCTTCCGGTGCCTTTTCTTCATACCCCGCACCGGGCAGGAATTTGCCGCGTCCTTTTTTGGCATGGATACCTTCATCCCATATCACCTCGCCTCCTGATATGGTCATTACAGGGAATATAGCTTCCATACCTTCGTAGGGACTCCAGCCTGCCTTGCTGTGCAGCTTATCAGCATCGACCTCTGATATATTTGCAGTATCCACAAGCACCAGGTCGGCATCGAACCCTTTCCAGATGGCGCCCTTCCTGTGGTTTGTCAGTCCGAATATCATTGCCGGATTGGTGCACATGACCTCAACCATCCTTGACAGAGGGATTAGATTGCGCCTCACCGCCAGCAGCATCAATGGTAGCATGGTCTCAACACCGGGCACACCTGCAGGTGCTGACCAGATATCTGTCTGCTTCTCTGCTTCGGTATGGGGGGCATGGTCGGAGGCCACGATATCAATAGTACCATCGTTCAAGCCATTCCACAGGTACTGTAGACTGCGCCTTTTCCGAAGAGGTGGGTTCATCTTGCCAAGTGTGCCCAGCCGGTCGTAATCCTTATTTGACAGGAACAGGTGGTGCGGTGCAGCCTCAGCTGTGATCGTGCCGCCACAATCCCCGGAATCCCCATAATCTCCATAATCTCCACATTTGGCACCCCTGATGAGGCCAACAGCTTCCCGGGTGCTGATGTGGCACAAGTGTGCTTTTGCATTGAAAGCCATAACATCTTCAATAGAATTGGCAACTGCTACTGCTTCTGACAAATTCGGGCGGCTCTTTGAATAAGACTCGGGCTCCAGGTTTCCCTTTGTCAATTTGCCATATGATTCGAGTATCTCCTGGTCTTCTGCATGGATACATGCCAGAGCATCCAGGTCGCGGGTGATCTGCAATGCTGCAGTCATGTGGTCGCGCTCTACAGTCATAGAACCCGTGCTTTCGCCCAGGAATATCTCGCCAAAGGCCGAGCAGCCTGCCTTCCACAAAGAAGCAAGCTCATCCAGGTTATCCTTTACACCGGCATTGATCCCGAAATCGATTATGGATCTGGAAGAGGCAAGTTCCTGTTTTGCCTTGAAAGTGTCCTTGTCAAGTGTAGGAGGTATGGTGTTGGGATGGTCTATTACTGTGGTTACCCCGCCGGCAGCAGCCGAACATGAACCTGAATACCAGTCTTCCTTGTGACTCATACCCGGTTCCCTGAAATGAACGTGGACATCGATTATACCGGGAAGTACCAGCATATTGTCTGCATTGATAACAAGATCGAAATCATTTTTGGGTATGATCTTTGCAATCTCGGCAACCTTCCCGTCTTCAATAGCCAGCTCTGCTTCATGTATCTGTCCCTGGTAAAAGATGCGGGCGTTTTTGATTATTGTGTCAGGCATTGTGGTTGTATATGTAATTGATATAATATTAATCCTGATGTAAGGAGTTGCCTATATATGACTATATATTTTATGTAGAAAATATTTAGATACTTTGGCAGTAAACACAAATCGAAAAATATCTATGGTATTTTGTAACAAGATATTAAGATGAAAGAGCATATCTATGGAACATATCTATAGAACATATTTTGAGTATCTGACATGGTGAAAATATGGTGGATAAAGCACAAACAGATGTTGATAACATAATCAGGGATATTATCCGGGATATTAAGGAAATGGGGCAGCGTACCAAGCTTTCCATTGACCGAACCGTCACTTCCCTAAAGGAGCAGGAGACTGGCCTGGCAGATAAGGTCATTGAAATGAACAGAGAGATCGATGAATTCGGTGATGTTGTTGAGGATAAGTGCACCAGGACCATGACAATAAAAGTGTCACCAACCCAACTCAGGATGCTAAAGGGCACCCTGAAGATGATCATCGACCTTAAAAGTATAAGCGGGCTGGCAGTTGAAATTGCGTACATCACCAAGGCCACTGAAGATTCACCACACATTAAACCACTGGTGGATATACCAAGGATGTCTGATATCCTGCAGGAAATGCTGGACGGTAGTATTGAAGCCCTGGAAAAGCAGGATGTAGAACTGGCAAAGGATATAGCTTCCAGGGACGAGGAAATTGATGCACTGTTCGACCAGGTCAGGCGGGAACTAATCACTTACATGATCGAAGACCCAAAAAAGATAGCCAATGCATCACATCTTACATTTGCGTCACGATATCTGGAACGTATGGGCGACCACATAAACAACCTATGTGAAAGGGTTGTGTACATGGTAACCGGAGAAAAGCAGGACCTGAACAAACGGGGTTAAGATATGGATATTTTCGATCCGATCATACTGTTAGTGTTAGTAGCCGGTCTGTATATGGCATGGAATATCGGTGCCAACGACCTGGCCAATTCAATGGGCACTTCGGTTGGTACAGGTGCATTATCGCTCAAACAGGTAGTAATTATAGCAGGCACACTTGAACTGGTCGGTGCGCTCGCATTCGGCGACAGGGTCACAACCAAGATCGCAAAGGGTATTGTACCAATTGAAGATATTATAAGCGTTGACCCGAACATTGTAATAATCGGTTCCCTGGCTGCTATACTTGCTGCGAGTTTCTGGATCACTTTTGCCACCTTCTACCATATGCCCGTTTCCACGACCCATGCAATCGTGGGCGCAATAACAGGTTTTGGACTTGTTGCTACCATGTTTGTTGATACCTTCACCATTGACCAGATAAAATGGATCGTGCTTGGAAAGATAGTAATCTCCTGGATCACATCTCCACTTATCGGGGCCTTGATGGCATTTATCATATTCACGATCATACGTATTTTCCTGCTGGCACGTGTGGATGACCCCTACAAGCTGGAAAAGAAATTCGGGTACCTCCAGATACTGTCTGCCTGTTTTGTGGCACTTGCCCACGGATCAAATGATGTTGCCAATGCCATAGGCCCGCTGTCTGCAGCCCTGTCTGCTGCCAATATTACCGAATACGGCGTCATCCCTATGTGGGTACTGGCCATCGGCGGTATTGGCATCGTGATCGGTCTTGGGACCTGGGGCTGGAAGGTTATTGAAACAGTCGGCAGCAGCATAACCGAGCTGACGCCCACAAGGGGTTTTTCAGCCGAGTTTGCCACGGCCGTGGTGGTCTTCGGTCATTCCTACAGTGCATTACCCATATCCACTACCCATACCCTGGTTGGGGCAGTTGTGGGTGTGGGACTGGCGGGTGGTCTTGCAGCGGTTGATTTAAGTGTTATTAAGAAAATAATCTTATCCTGGGTAATCACGGTGCCAGTGGCTGCCCTGACATCAGGATTGATATTTGTAATATTAATGAAGGTGCTATAATGCCAATTGAGTATATTCGTTCTGTTCTTGGAATCTTCGGGGAATCACCTTTCAAACCTGTTCATACGCATGCAGAGAAAGGAGGGGAGGCTGTGCAAAAGCTGCAGCAGTCGGTAAAAGCCTATTGCAAAGGCGATTATATGGCAGTGCATACATTTGACACCGAAATATCTGCTATAGAGTATGAGGCTGATATAATCAAACAGACTATACGCAAACTTATACCCAGTTCCATGATGCTGCCGGTAGATCCTAATGACCTGCTTTCTTTCCTGAAACCCCAGGACTCGATCGCAGATAATGCCCATCATACTGCCCACTGGCTTACCCTGAGGGAGACCGAACTTCATCCTGAGATCAAGGAAGGGGTGCTTGAGTTGATGGAGCGTATTGTCAAAACTGTTGATGCCTATGAGGATATGGTGAATGATATTGCCAAACTGCTTGAAACATCTTTCAGTAAAAAGGAAATTAAGAGAATACTCAAAAAAAGTCCCCATTGTCGAGGAACTGGAACATGAGACTGATATTACCAAGAAACAACTCCAGGCCACGGTCTTCAAATACGAGGACGAACTTGGCGGTACTGGCGTGTTCTATTTGATAAGTCTGTTGCGGGATATGGGCAACATTGCTGATAGTGCCAGTAAGGCGGCAGACCGCCTAAGGACGATGATCTTACGAAGATGAATGAAAAATTAGATTATTTAACTGAATTTGAGCCGGCCTATATGGAACTGGTCAATAGTGGTGAGATTGACAACCGTATCGAAAAGCTGTTTTCGAAACTTGAGCAGTGTGATATCTGTCCCAGGAATTGCGGTGTGAACAGGCTTGATGGCGAGATCGGGTACTGCCAGGCCGGTGCTGAACTGGTGGTGTCTTCGATTCAGCCCCATTTCTGGGAGGAAGCTCCCCTTGCTGGAATTGGAGGTTCTGGTACTGTGTTCCTCGCCAATTGTAATCTGCGATGTGTGTACTGCCAGAATTATGATATCAGCCATGATGGCAGGGGGAATCCAATCACCGAAGAGCAACTGGCAGAAAGCATGCTCTGGCTCCAGCGTATCGGCTGCCACAATATCAATCTTGTTACTCCTACCCATTACACGCCCCATATTGTAAAGGCCGTGGCTATTGCAGCCAGAAAGGGTTTGAGACTGCCTATTGTGTACAATTGTAGTGGTTACGAGGATGCCAGGACCCTGAAACTGCTTGACGGTATTGTGGATATCTACATGCCTGATATCAAGTATGGAGGCACTGAGAGTGCGAAGCTGTACAGCGATGCCCCTGATTATTTCGAGGTGTGCAGGCACGCGGTGCGTGAGATGTACAGGCAGGTGGGCGACCTTGTGATCGATCGGACTATTGCCTGGCACGGGCTCCTGATACGTCACCTGGTACTTCCCAATAACAGGGCTGATAGCCTGCAGGTGCTGGAGTTCATTGCAAATGAAATATCAAGGGAGAGTTATGTGAATATTATGCTCCAGTACAAGCCCGCATATCGTGCATTGGAATTTGAGGATATTGACAGGACTGTGTACATTGAGGAATATTACAATGTGTTGGATATAGCCAGGGGATTGGGGCTGCATAGGGGATTTCCTAACGAGTGAACTGCCTGGCAGGGAAGTATCCAATGATTGTATATGATGTACACGAATTTTAGCAATAAATTGTGACCAGTTTTTACTCAGGGACACGAGCCAGGCTGGAGACTATATTTATCAATAATATTTTAAACACACTACTCATTATGAGAATCATAATATGTGTAGTTCCGGATGTTTAGAATTTAGAAAAACTTAAATATATATATACTAAGAAATAGTATGACTTTATTATTCAATATTTATATAATAGGAGGAATAAAAGTTATGAAAATAATTAATGCTAAATTATCCATTATCGCATTAATTCTTCTGGTGCTCATTACCGCAGGTTGTACAGATACGTCTGAAGAAGGTACGCCTGAATACATCAACATCGGACTTGTAGCACCGCTTAGCGGTGGTGCTTCTGATGTAGGTAATGACATGAAACAGGCTGCTGTCCTGGCAGTAGAAGAGATCAATGCAGATGGTGGAGTGTATGTAAAAGAATATGGAGTAAAAATACCACTGAAATTGGTAGAAGGAGATACACAAACTTCACCAACCGAAGGTGTAACTGCTGTGGAGCGATTGATCACGAGCGAGAATGTAGTAGTACTTGTGGGCGGTTTCTCCAGCGGTGTCACTCTAGCCAACCAGGTACCAGCCGCCGGTAAGGTGCCGTACATTATCACAGGTGCGTCCAGTTCCCAGGTTACAAGAAGAACAGAGATCGATACCAGTTATTTCTTCCATTACTGCTCAACCACGGACGACTATTCGCAGCCCATCCTGCAGTTCTTTGTGGACGAACTTAAACCAATGGTTGCCGCAGACAGGGACCTGAAACTGGCTTTGATATACAGGGACGATGCCTATGGAAAAGGTGTTATCGAATCCAGTGTGGCATATATTGAGGATAACAGCATGCCAATAGAATTAGTGGCTAAGGAGAAGTATCCCACAGATGAAACTGATTTCCACACATACCTTACCAAGATAGCAGAAGCAAAACCAGATGCAGTTTACACAGTTGGTTTTGTGAAGGACACATCCAGTGTCTATATCCAGGGACAGAGGGATGTAGGTCTTAATACGCTTTACATGGCAGTGGAATGTAACGAGGACCCTGCATTCTATGAACTCCTGGGCGAATGGGGCGATGGCCAGCTTCTTGAAAGCAAGTTCGCACCTTATGCAGCCGAATACACTGAACTGATGGGACCGTATAAGGAAGCATATCTAGCCAAATGGGATGAAATGCCTGGTATGATGGGTGCTGATACCTACGACGGTATCTATCTGGCAGCCTCTGCAATTGAGCGAGCAGGTTCACTTGATCGGACACAGGTAAGGGATGCCATCAAACAGACTAACGAACAAGAGATGCTTATTTTGCTGGAAGGCGGAAACATCACCTTTGATGAGTACAATGAGATATCACCAATTATATTCATTGAACAGATGTTCTGGGACGAAGAGACAGAAGAACTCAAACCTGTCATCATCCTGCCCGATAGTCTAAAAGAGCAAGACTTTGTACTGCCTGACAACTATGAAATTGGTGGATGAACGATCCACCGATTTTCCTTTATTTTTATTAATTATCTTTTAGCATGACTGAAATCACCACATTGTTACAGATATTCATCTGGGGCCTGACAGCCGGATGTATCTATGTACTCATGGCAGTGGGCCTGAATATGATATTCGGTGTAATGAAGGTGGTGAACTTTGCTCATGGCGAGATCATGATGCTTGGCGCTTTTGCCAGTTTCGGACTATATTACTACACAGGTCTGAACCCTTATTTCCTGATGCTATTCTCAATGGTCATCATTGGTGTTTTTGGAGTAATAATAGAACGTTTTGGGTTCAGGAAGGTACTTGGAACAGGAAAACTGAACGAGATATTCTTAAGCCTTGGTCTAATTTATATTCTTCAAAATGCAGCAGTGAAATTATGGACCGACGACATCAGGAAGATCAACAGTCCTTACAGTTCAATGACCCTGGACCTTGGAGTGTTGAACATAACATATGACCGTATTATCGCTATTGCATTTACAGCATTGATACTTATCAGTCTATATTTGTTCCTTATAAGAACCGATGTGGGCCGGGCGCTGCGGGCAACCAGCCAGAACCATGAAGCAGCTATGTTAATGGGTGTAAATGTCAATCATATGTATATGTTGAGTTTTGGGATTGGTTCAGCCCTGGCAGCATCAGCAGGCACGGTCCACGCGATCCTGTCTCCTTTCAATCCGTATATGGGTACCATACCAGGTATCATGGCCTTCACAGTGATCATTATTGGCGGTCTTGGCAGCATCCCGGGTGCTATCATCGCAGGATTGATGCTGGGACTGGTCCAGAATTTTACCATATTCTATTTCGGGGGAGCATGGAAGGAAGCAGTGGCATTCGTACTTCTGATCATCGTGCTGGTAATAAGGCCGACCGGTATTTTCGGGGAGGAACATTGACATGACTGTTAGAGAACTGGTTGGCAAATATGCAGTTTCCTCATACTCAGCCTACTTATTACTGGTAATGATCGGGCTGGCACTGCCATTGGTGATAACTGACGATTTCTATAACAGGATAATAATACTCACGTTTTTCTATATCATGTTCTCAACAAGCTGGAACCTGCTGGCATATTCGGGACAGGCATCCCTGGGACATGCGGCTTTTCTTGGTATAGGAGGTTTTGCTTCCACTATCCTTATCATAAATGGTGTAACACCAGTGTTAGGAGTGTTTAGTGGCGCACTGGCTGCGTCCCTTGTTGGTTTATTCTTAGGTATAATATGTGTCAGGTTAAAAGAATGGTTCCTGGGGCTTGTCACATTCGGTTTTGCTATAATAATGGCTGCTGTGGTAAATGAGTTATCGGTTTTTATCGAGGCAATAAATGGCATACTTAGTGCAGTGGGTCTGTCCGGCAACATGGACCCCCATATGCTTGGCGGCAGTCTTGGAATATATTCACCTGACATTGTGTCACGAGCCCAATATTATTACCTGTTCTTCTTCGCCATGGTAGGAACAATACTGGCATCCCACCTGGTGATCAGGTCAAAGATCGGGTTTGCGTTTGCAGCCATCAGGGAGAACCAGGCCGAAGCTGGCATGATGGGTGTGGATATCACGCGGTATAAGCTGATAGCGTTCATGATCAGTACGTTTATGGCAGGGTTTGCAGGAGCACTGTTCGCTCCTTACAATTATTTCATCAACCCTGAGATATTCAGCATACATAATTCCTTCATGCCTATTATTATGACAATAAGTGGGGGTATCGGGACAATAGGCGGCCCAATCATAGGTGCACTGGTAATAAATATTCTATGGGAACAAATGGGATTATGGGGTATGAGCATTGACAGGCTGCTGATACTGGGAGTGATACTGGTACTGGAGATACTGTTCCTGCCCAAAGGCTTAATGCCGCTATTTAATAAATTTACTAAAAACTCATAATTTTGGGTATAAAGAATCGATAAAACGTGAGATTATATATTAATAATCGTCCCCACCATATAGAATATAGTGAGCTATCGATTTTTATTTGATATATTTAATAAAAATTTTATAACAGTTGCTGTAGTAAATATATTTCTGATGTCAGTATAAACAGGACCTACATCAATCTTCATCCAGGGTTTATCTATATCAGGATTAGTCAATCTGAGAATAGGAGACGATGGCCAAGCTCCGTTTGGTAATTGACTCTTAAGAAGATTAAATATTTCGTGTGAATATTTTGAGATATCATTTCCTCTCAATGTAGCAATACAATTCAAATGCAACGCCTTCTCAAATTCACCGCTTGGATAAAAATTGTCTAATGTATGAAAAAGCACATTTTCATTTGGAATATTGTACCGATTTGAGGATAAATAATTTAAAACAACATTAGTTGCATAAAGTGGTGATATCCACCAAAATGATGGCCATAAACCATTTGATCTTTGATGCTTCAAAAGAAATTTCAGTGCTTGGTGCTTCATAGTAGGAGATAATTTATTATTCAGAGCTAAAAGAGCTAATGGTGTAACATCACATTGGCTTATTGACCATGCCCTACCTTCCTCCACGTCTTCAAGATATGTTGATACCCCACCACAACTATCAAAATAAAGTAATAATCTATCTAAACTTTGTTCTGGCACTGGTTCATTCATCGAGCTTATTGCCAAAATTGCTAAACTTGTAGAATCTGAATCTTCTTCTACAACTGAATTATAACTCCAACCTCCCGTTTGAGTTGATGAAATTTTTAGCCAATTTAATGCCTTACGTCTGCATTTTTTAAAATAATTATATTGAGAAGTATTATCTTGAAGGGAATTAAGTTGATATAATACATAAGCTGTTACCCAGATGTCTGATTCACCAACAGGAAGTTGAAAATCGACCCAACTTCCATTTGATTTCTGAGATTTCTCAAGAAATAGAAGAGCATTATCAATTGCCTTATTTATTATATCATTAGAATAAAAAACTTGGTTTTTAGAAGGAAAATAATCCTTTATCGATGACTCTGGTAAAAAAGAATCATCAACAAAAGGTTCAAAATATGTATTGATGTGAATGCTTTCATCTGCTTCATACCCTAAGCCCACAAAGCGATGAAAGATACATGCTTCATTGCTTAGATTAGGAGGACCTAGTTCATCTAGAAATCTCATGTAATATTCAGTAGGAATATTTAATAATCCAAGAGCACGTAGAATTCCACCTCGAATTTGAGAATCTCCTTTTATCCATTTAGTAATCCCGAGATCAAGTTTTAAGGTGGGTTTCCAATGTTTTGTGTTTTCCGGGGGAAATTCCACTCCCATTACAAATGAATCAGAAGGATATTTACTGTCATTTGGAAAACAATCTAAAAAGTCTCGTATTTTTGGAGAATAGTATAATGCATTACTCGCCCTATACCATCTTTCTATAAATTTAATGTTACCTTTCATAGATTTGAAGTACACTTTGATGCGACCAAGTGAACCATCAGGCATAATGTCAAAAGCAACTCCAAACGGGAGGGATCCTTCCGATGCAATTCTAGACATCTCACAAAGAGCTTTAAGACTAAGTTCTCTATTTAGATCTTTCATAATCCATCCAATTAACATCCATCTGTCCAATATTTTACCTTGGTTTAAATTAAAATATATCTTTGGCAAAATTCCTTTATTATTTGCTCCCATTGCATACCATACTGCACTTAACCAATGGTCGGGAAATCTAGTTGGCAAAACTCTTGGTATCACGAAGCTAAATAACCATTCTGGGTATCCAAAGGATAATAAATCAGTAAGCTGTGAAACTTTCTTTAATGAGAGATTTGCACGATCAAAAGAAGAATTTCCAGGATGCCCTACTTCACATAGAAACCTTACACTTGGAGAATTATTACCTAAATTAAGGCTCCACTGAAATGGAAAACCATTTGAATTAATTTTAGAAAGTCCAGGATATGTCTGCTTTACTGTTTGATTTAGAGATTCTTCAGTTAAAAGACAAAGACTCTCTTTAAGCAATAAAATTGTATTCGGTGTTAACTCACAAATTTTTGCGAAAACATCAAGTTGGTCATTGATAATTAATTTAAGGGTTTTATTAGACTCAAAATTATCAATAGGAATCATTTGTTACACAAACTTTAGAAAAAATTCTGCTTGCTGTAAAACCAACATGAAAAATAATCTATTGGATTTACAGCAAACTTTAGACCATTTTGTTTTAGAGGAACTTAAGTACCAGTTTCTATTATCGATATCTGCCCATCTCTATCACCGGATTTACCTCTCTCACCTCTCTCCCCTGGGTTTCCTCTCAGTCCTGTCGAACCGCCAGGCCCTGATCCTGGACTTCCCGGATCTCCACCTAATCCTGGATCTCCACCAGCTCCACTTCTACCTTTCGATGTATGGGCACTTACAGTTCCTGTCGTAATTCTACCAGCCATAATTGTTATATCTCCACCATTTCCACCGTTTCCACTTACTCCGCCGGTGCCTCCTTTGCCTCCCTTGCCGCCATTTCCAGCTTTGGCATTATCTTCACAACCTTTACCACTGCCTCCGTTACCACCTTGTTGACCTGTTTGTCCTTTACCGCCACGACCTCCTCTGCCACCATTTCCTCCGTGTGTATCAATATCTATCCCAACAACGAAATCAGAGACTCTGATTATAAGATTTACTCCATTTTCTCCATCCTCACCTATACCACCAACATTTCCCTGACTTCCATTAATTCCATTTGTGCCAGGTTTGGCAGGATCGTCACCATTCCAATGGCATTCTGCATCTTTTCCATTCCTCGCCTGAGGTTGATTTCCAATACTAAGACCATCAGTGCCAACCTCTCCATCATCACCTGAACCAACTATACTTGGCATTTTATCTCACTCCTTCCATAACATCCGAAGTAATTAAAGTTCCTGACAAATTTTGTCGTTCCTCTCTTCCATCTAAAGTAAGGCAATCTATTGTCAAGTGTCCTTTTGCTACTATAGCACCCGAACCATAGATTTTAATCGAATTTGCATAAAGTGAATGTGTATCTCTACTCACAGTAAGAACACCACCATCATTGATCGTGATATTTCTTAATCTGGCGATATGAAGTTCGGCTCTAAATCGACCGAGATATTCATTAATCATGGGTGCCCAAGATTCCACATCACGATACTCACCACAAACATATTCCATAGCAGCATCATGAATATTCTTATTAGTCCTTCCTACTACATTTGCTTTATCAAAAAAGGCCTTACTTGGAAGAAAGGTCCGCAGGTTAGTTGTCAGAAAAGAAGGTCGTCTTACTGACTCAATTTCTTTAGGAATACCTATTACTCTCTTTATTTCATCTATATCGTTAGACTTTATAACTTCATAGCTTGGCCTAAACTGCTCGATTTGATAAGATAAGGTAACTCTATCATTTTCACTTACAACCAAATCTTGAACTCCTTCGATAGCATCTGTCATTCCTCTAGTACGTATACTGCTTATGCTTTTACTTTCTGGTTCACTGACATCTTCAAATCTCTTTATATCATAGTCTAATTTATCTGGCATGTAGAATCCTCCTTTAATACTGTCGGAAAAGTGATAAAATCCAGATATTTCAAATAACACCAATTTCATAAGTTGAAATGGCCCGAAATGAGGCTTTTCCCACAATCTACTCCACATGATAATAGTTTATTATGTTATATATACTTTTAGTTTATTTTTATATTAATAAAGCAATCTATTTAGAATGTAAACTGGCGTTTCCAATTTGATCGTGTGATTATAATCACCGCAATGTATAAAAAAATTACAATTAATTTTTAATAAATTATAATTTACGACAATAATATTAGCACAATATAGTCAATATTACTAATCATTAATAGATTGAACTAAAAAAGTCAATAGTATAGGCTGTATTTTATTTTCCTTTCTTGTATTCACTTATTGCGCCATCTCATCCTGCAAACTATCGAAATACTTCTTGGCAATTTGTCCATAGATATCTTGAGCAAGGATCTCCTGCTCAAGATCTTCGATACTGTTTATTCTATCGTCGTTAATATCAACTTCAACAATCACTTTTCGTTTAGGCATATATACCTAAATTAGTTGTGTTTTTATTAAAGTATGTTACGAATCTGTTGGAAATGAATACTGTGCCCAAGTATAAACTGGTCTCAAAAATTTACTGATAAAGTCGCAGGCACTACATCCCGAGATATGCCTCTTTGACGTGGTTATTGTCAAGCAGTTCACTGCTTGCCTCTTCAAGGGTGATGCGCCCGGTCTCAAGCACATATCCCCTATTTGATGCTTCCAGTGCGTGATGGATATTCTGCTCCACCAGCAGCACGGTCACGCCTTCACTGTTCAGGGTCTTGACGATTTCGAAAACCGTTTTGACCATTATCGGAGCCAGTCCCAGGGATGGTTCATCCAGTATCAACAGTTTGGGACGTGACATTAGACCCCTGGCAATGGCAAGCATCTGCTGTTCGCCTCCGCTCATGGTACCGGCAGACTGTTTCTGTCGTTCTTCCAACCTGGGGAAAAGGTTGAATACCCATTTAAGGGTATCTTCTTTCTTATCTGAGGTGTATGCTCCCATTTGCAGGTTTTCCATTATGGTCATCCTTGGGAACAGTTCCCTTCCTTCTGGTACAAGGGCAATGCCACCTTCTACGATCTTGTGGGTGGGTGCCAGATGGATTGGGTTTCCATTGAATTCAATAGTCCCTGATGTGGGTTTGAGCAGTCCCATTATGGTCTTGACAATGGTAGTCTTGCCTGCACCGTTCGGACCGATAATTGTGATGATCTCTCCTTCGTCGATGTGGAAGTCCACATCCCACAGTATCTTGACAGAACCGTAGGAGACATTGACATTTTCAACTTTGAGCATTCCATAACCTCTTAAAAGATGTACTTTTCACCCAGATATGATTCGATCACTTTCTCATCATTTGCTATCTCCTCAGGTGTACCATCGGCTATCTTTTTCCCGTAATCCAGCACTACGATGCGGTCAGATACACCCATGATGACACGCATTATGTGCTCTACCATGAGTACTGATGTGCCGTTGTCACGCATCTTTTTTATGAGTTCGATGGCCTGGAGGCTCTCTTTTGGGTTGAGGCCGGTGGTCACTTCATCCAGCAGGATGAGTTTGGGGTTAGTGGACAGGGCGCGGGCCAGTTGTATATACTTGAGTTCCATGAGGTTGAGGTTCTTGACTGGCAGGTGTATTTTATCTTTGGAGAATCCTATGAACCGGAGCAGTTCGATTGCTTTTTGCTGTGCTTCTTTCATGTTGCTGTTGTCCACATCACCGAACAGGGCTCCGACCATTACGTTTTCCAGGGCTGTCATTTCAGGGAATGAATGAATTAGCTGGAAGGTTTTGGTTATGCCCAGTTTGCATACTTTGAACGGGGGCATTTTAGTGATGTCGTTACCGTTGAATATGATGGAGCCTGAGTCGGGGCGATATATGCCGCTGATGAGGTTTAAGAGGGTGGATTTTCCTGCTCCGTTGGGTCCTACCAGGCCTACTATCTCTCCTTGACCTACATGGATATCCACATTGGAAACGGCTACAAGGCCGCCGAATGTTTTGGTTAGGTTGGTAGCTTGGAGCAGTATGATCACCTGTAATTATTTAGAGGGTTTTATGGGATGATATCATTTAGCTTTTACGAAATGGGAGTTTGGTGTTGGAGACGGCAAAAATATATACGTTTGAGTAATAAGATTATAGGTGAGATTAGAAGCTCATTGGATAGTGTATAGATAAAAGGTGGGGAAAATGATTGATGATTGCGGAGTTCGACCAGAGGGATGTGTACTGTAGATCTTGTTTGGATATATTACGTTAAACGACATGTTGCTTAGCTTATGGATGTAGACTTATGGATCTTAAGGGATATTTTGAAAAAATAGAAAAAAGTGATTGCCCAGATGATTGCACTTTCAAGTACAAAAGAGAAATAGAAATTGTCGGCGAGCAAAGCGGTCTCCTAACACAGTATATGCGATCCAGGCTTTGCCCTCCCCCTCCTGCGGCCATATCATCTGCACTCACCCGGCCGCCCTTTCCGCTCAACCTCAAAACCTGCGCCCAGTTGCTCTACGATGCATGCGGCGGCCTTGGGTGGTTGTGGGTGCTGCCGGTAGGGGGTATGGCTGTTAAAATATATAATTTATAGGATATTATAAACCACAGAGGACACAGAGTGCACAGAGCGTTTTTACATTTCTCTGCGTACCTCTGCGGTTCACAGTGAAATGCAGTCCAGCGAAATGCAGTCCAGCCCCCCATTCTTCCACTTTCCCGCCGCACCGGCATCTGCACTATACCCTGCTACCGCAGCCCGCCAGGGCGGCAAGGTGGCAGGCAGCCTTGTGGATTCGTGCGAGTTTCGAACCGCAGATGAACGCGGATAAACGCAGATATTACAGCTAAAATTAGATTATATTTAAATTTTTACCGTGTAATCACAATTTAAATCCATAATTGCCATTATCTGTGTTCATCTGTGTTTATCTGTGGTTAATAATGAAATATAAATAATTCCAGCCCGTTTTATTTCTGCACATGCGTTGACCCAAGGTTGGGAAGGGGATGTGCGGGCGGCAGCCACAGGGGTTGGTTGGTGCTGCCGGAGTTGGGCATGGCTATTAAAATATATAATTTATGAAATGCTGCACCACAAAGAACGCTCAGGACACAAAGTTAAGGTTACAATGTCTTTGCGAACACTGCGCTCTTTGCGGTGAAACAGTGGACGGCAACCTTCAATCTGCGTTTATTTGCATTCATCTGCGGTTAATTTCTGCAGAAATCCAGCCCTATTCATTCATTCCTCCACTCTCCCGCCTCCCGACATTTCCACTCGCCTGCGCTGCCTCTGCTCATCCGGCCGCCCCTCCCGCTCAACCCCACACCCTGCGCCCGGTTGCTCTGCGTGCAAGCGGCGGCCTCGGGTGGTAGGGGGTGCTGCCGGCGGCGGGAATAGCTGTTGAAATATATAATTTGTGTAATTTTTAAGCCACAGAGTGCACAAAGCCTTGTTGCTTTTCTCTGTGTCCTCTATGCTCTCGGTGGCTAATATTGAACTGATTCCAGCCCTCGTTAGTTCTTCACTCTCCCGCCGTCCTTCCACCCTCCCACTGCGATTGAGAAGCAGCGTGCCTCCCCCAGTCAGACACTGCGACAGACGGCGCGCGGATGGTCTTAAGCGAAACGAAAAAAACGGCGCTACTACACGCGTGAAGCGCGGCAGGATGCTGCATTGTTTTTAGTTCGAACGATTCACTTCGCATATCTGCCAAACGTTATATATGTAATCGTGAGCAAATGCTATATGGCAAACGCTACATTAAAATGAGGCAATTTATACATTACTGATCTTCACAAAGGTGGGAATTATAAATGACATATTACGGAATAATAGCGATGAACAATGATAGATTTAATGACATCACCCCGGAAGAAGCTATAAATAAACTTCAAAGTATGGGGATTAAGTGCAACAAAAAGCAGTTTTTAAAAGATGTCAAAGCGTTTTATTCTGCCGAAGATATATCTAAGCATTGGAGAAAAAAACATACGATTTTTATAGAAGAAAATTGGGAAGATGATTTTATATGGGAAGCAGCTTTGTTTTTATGGGAAAAGTTTGCTCCCCAGATAGTAAATACAGAAAAATTGGACGATATGATGCAAGAAGGTTATGAACTAATAGAGAAGGAAAAGTACATAGAGGGAATCGAACTTTGGCTCGATGTTTGGGAACATTTGAGAAAGAGGTTCACTCCAGATATGGAATCTATTAGTGAAGCCGAGGTTGTATTCCCTGGGATGATGCAAAGTTTGTTCAACTGGTGCCAAGATGTCGATGTAGCGTTGGAAAATGCAGGATCGGAAGATCCATCTTTTTATAAGAAAAGGATTGAATACTGTAATACATTTTGTAGTCTATTTCCAGAATCTAATGAATTGATTATACATAATATGAAACGTGCAGAAGCGGATTCGTATTTTCATTTAGGCGAAACCCGAAAAGGGGATGAGTTATTTGAAAAAATGATTGATGATTTTCCGGATTCGGTTTGGGGTTATTTGGGGTGGGGTGATATGTATGGAATCATAAGGTTAAATGAAAAAGTGCCAATTGATTATGAAAAAGCAAACAAGATTTATCGAGATGGACTTAAAAAGGTCAAGGATCATAATGAAAGAAAATATCTCTTGGAAAGACTTGAATCTCTTGAAAAAATGAAGAAGAGGGGAGATAAAACCAAAAAGTCATGAGAGAATGAGTGAATTAGTAACGACTGCATATACATGGGCACTTTGCTCATGACTCTTCGATCACTGACGCTCCATCTTCCTCGCCCTGTAAGCTTGGAGGATATAACAAGCAAGTACCTGCTCGCTCCCTGCGGTTGTAAACTTCAGATACCCGCCAAATGTTATACGAAAGTGCGCTATAATAATCATCAAAGAAGGTAAATAATATGGAACTTGAAATATAAGGAAAATATATTTTTCTAAGAAATAAAGTGGTTTCCAAGCTGGACCTTTTTGTTATAGACTTTATCAAAATTCTAGAAAAATATACAGATTATGTTATTGTAAATGGTTATGTTTCTATACTCTTCGGAAGGTCCATGGGAACGGAAGATATCGATATATTTATTGAAAAAATGGATTTCCAAACCTTCAAACAGCTTAATGACGAATTACGCCAAAAAAAATATTGGTTGTAACTATTCAGCCATACATAAACGTTATCGTTAGACTGAATAGTCCACAAATAGATAATTGCACACAATTGTCAAATGCCTTTGGAATCGATGGACGTAGACTCAGTATTAAAAACTAAAAAATGTATCGCCATAGACACAAATAAGCTGATTTTCGTCATCGGCATCCGGTCTAAAGGAAGGCTGAATAGTTACTATTGGTTTTTAAATGCCGAAAATCCTTTAGAGCTATATGAAATGCTTAATGACAAACTTGCAATCAGAGCTGCCATACAGGATACTGTCATTCCAAATATTGAGATCAAATTCACTAAAAACATGATAGATCGGGACTCTTTACAAAAGCATATGGAAGTAAAAATCGATCGAGAAAGTCTAAACATTTCACCTCTGGAAATCCAGATACCTTTCAAGCTTTATTTTGGCAGTGATAAAGATATAGAAGATGCAGTTTATTTATATGAAGAGATTGTCGGAAAAGTCCTTGAC
>Ga0255423_10019_pt1 | contig 30594 bp, 27 predicted proteins | sample ANMaggSeSYBR02H3_FD_182659 | JGI IMG/M metagenome (GOLD analysis project Ga0255423, IMG submission 182659) | Sediment cell enrichment communities from methane seep in Santa Monica Basin, California, United Staets - ANME aggregate JGI... | ecosystem: Environmental > Aquatic > Marine > Cold seeps >...
TTTCCCGTGATGCCCTTTTTCAAGAATATCATAATATTTTTTTCTGTCATTTTTTAAAATCACGGCGGGGAAATACCCGTGCTTCATTAAAATTAAATTCATTAAAAGTCTTGCTGTTCTCCCGTTTCCATCAACAAAAGGGTGTATGGAAACAAGTTCATAATGAGCCATGGCCGCCTGGATAACAGGATGTTTTTCTTGATTGGCAAGCCATGTTACGGCAAATCGTTCCATAAGTTCCTGAACAAGCAAAGGGTCGGGGGGGGTATGACTCGATCCGCTGATTCTTACCTGGATATCCCGGTAACGCCCGGCATAATCATTGTCGATTTCTTTCAGTATCAGGGAATGAATCTCTTTTATATTTCTTTCTGTTATTTCGTGAGACGCTGATGCCAGCTCCTCTACAAAAATGATTGCTTCTTTATGATTAATAGCTTCCAGGTGTTCTTTTAATGATTTTTTTCCAATGGTTAAACCATCTTCGAGAACCAGAAGGGTTTCTTTTAAGGTGAGCGTGTTTCCTTCAATTGCATTTGAATTGTAAGTCCATTCAATGGTAAGATTATGATGTAGCCGTGATAGAACGACATCAGGAAAAGGCCGGTGCGAATCTATAATATTTTTTCCAAAATCAATACGGTCGAGGAGTTTATTTATACGATCGGATAACATAATTATTATTTTATCAGATCATATTGTGATGTCAAGCAACAAGCACATATCCCAGCAATTCTCGGTGAAAGATCAACATTCTCCCCCATAAAGTTTAATAGATATTATATAAATATCGCAACTATCTGTGAATAGGGCTGAATGTTTGATGCATAGCAGAGATCCGCAGACGGCGAAAGTGCACATTGGTAACGCCATTCGGCACATTTCATGGATCATCGAAACAGATTTTCAAATGATTAAATAGTAAAGGATAAGAAATGCAGCACAAATAGAAGGCAACAAATGCTTTTCGATAAAGCGCTCCAGAGAATTCAAAAAGCTCTTTGTTTAGCACTTTCTATTTTATTTCTCATACTCTTCGTATAAGGATGATCTTCGCCCAAAGTATTTAAAAGAATACTCTCTGCCTGCTCATAAAGTTTTATGGCCTTTTTATACTCGCCTAAAGAATACCATGCCAAGCCCAGATTGTTCAGGCGTATAGCCACCTCAGGATGCTGATCACCATAGACTTTTTTATCAATGGCTAATGCCTGCTCATAAAGTTTTATGGCCTTTTTATACTCGCCTAAAGAATACCATGCCAAGCCCAGATTGTTCAGGTAAATAGCCACCTTAGGATGCTGATCACCATAGACTTTTTTACCAATGGCTAATGCCTGCTCATAAAGTTTTATGGCCTTTTTATACTCGCCTAAAGATTTCCATGCCAAGCCCAGATTGTTCAGGTAAGTAGCCACCTTAGGATGCTGATCACCATAGACTTTTTTATCAATGGCTAATGCCTGCTCATATACCTCAATTTTGTATCTGGGTCCGTCGACACAGTAAAATGGTTCCTCCCCAGCAACTGGCTGGACCGAAAAGCCCACGATAAGAATACCCATGAAGACTAAAATCATCGAACGTATTTTATTTGTTGGAAATTCTGCAATCATAATTCCTCCAAATTATCTTACAACTGATTGAGTAAAAAGCTCTTGGCTTATAGTAGAATACTGTAGAATCAATCGCTTTGCAGCTTCTACGTCCTCCTCTACCAGCGGACTTTTTCGGAGCAATTGAGAAAGATTTTTTGATATTTCCTCCATAAGTTTGTACCTCTGGAGTATTGTAGTATAATCGTCTTTGCTAATAGCGCAGCCGTTATATCCCACCACCAGCCCCTTTAGAAACTGGTCCCAATTCTGAGTTGACTCATATGTTCTTTGCAAAACCTGGGGATCAATCTCGGGCCTCAGTTTAAGCTTATCTACTACTTCAATTTCGAGAGAAATTTTATTCCCAGAATAATTGATCTGAAGATCCCTGTAATCTATAGTCTGTCTCTCACCATCATCACAATGTATAATGCGAGGCCTGTTTTCCCAGAAATCTATTGAGAAATAAATAATCGCAAGTACGGTAATACTGACAAAAACAATAAGAACAGTCCTAACGCTTGACTTCTGTGACATGTAGATTTCTCCATTCCAAAAGTGTATATACCTTGCCATTATCTATGACCGCCCACCAGGCGATTTTGTCCCAGATTTGTAATTGATATCACAACATTTGTCAAATTTTGGGGACAATTCTTGGAAAATCGACATGCATGAACCTAAATTGAGCGATTTTTTACTCGACCTGCACTAATCTTTTGCGCATCAAGGACTTGCGAAAAGTCTCGACATATCCATTGGTATGCCTGCGCTTTTCGCAAACCTTGCTGCATCAAAATCTTGGCACATTTCTTCGTAAAAAATCGCTCAACTTAGGTTGAAGGCTGTTGTCAGGTGGCTTGGTGTGGAAAAGTGGTGAGCAGCACGCTTAAGCAGGTCAGAGCGCTACGGATAATCCGCATTATTGCCCAGGGCAAGATTTGACGCTTCGGAACAAAGACCTGGAACCGATACTTAATCTTGAAGCTGTACCGCTCACCAATAAAAACTTTACACAAACAGTTTGATCTTGTCAAGTACTGGAAACGCTCAATATCGAAAGATATAAATTGAAAGCAATAACTTCCAAAACAGCGAGATATTAGGCGTCAGAATCAAATGACTTGTTCGGCCTTGGTTCGTCTTTATCGAGTTTAATTATCGCATTAGGCCAGTCATACCACTAAAAATACCACCAAAAACTACAGCAAAAACAGAAGCAATTAGAAATAAAATTATCGCTGCCGGTATTGACGCAATAGCCCATTTTATCATAAATATAACCATTGAACCGAAAGGCATTTGAATATCAGTAACCGTTACCCCTCTATTTTCATCCATTTTCAGTTCCTCCCTTTTATAACTAATGGTGTCACATCGAAAAACAGCATATCAGAGTCCAAGCTTTGACGCCAATTCCCAAATGTTCTAGATCTGCTCGGCCATGGCTGTCCAATGGCATTCAGTTAAGAAACGCGCTCATTCACTTAAGGAATTGCCACTTTTTATTAAAAATATAGTTAGTTAGCTAATTCAGGTAATATCACTTTTTTTTACTTTACCTGGTCTCCATTTTTTTATCGGCTTCATTGATTTTCTCAAATAGGATCGGTTGGGCCGAACTTTTTGGCGGTAACGAGAAATAGAACTAACTATTTGTTGAATTACGCCTTTCACACAATTTACAGGTACAAACATGATTTCTTCTAAATGTCTCGAAACTGTGGCTAAACAATTTTTGAAATTTACTTTCATCTTTGGTGTGCTTTCATCTTTTTTACTCAAAGGACTAAGCATTTTTGATATCTGATCTTCTGCTTTATTTGAACACAACCTGTTCATAGTTATAAGAACAAAATGGGCGAATAATTCTTGTTTGACCCCTCGTTCACTTTTTCCGTGAAAATCATCAACGATGATAAATTAGGCTACCAACTTAAAGCGGTACACTTTCCGCCATTTTGGCTCTATGGCAATTCCACAATCAAGCAAAATCTAATGAATTGCTAACTAACTGAATTTGCAGGCTGTCCCGCCTTACGTTGGTAGCCCCATTGACCTATGGGTCTCTGTGTACCATCTTCTTTGTCCACCCAAATACGCTTTACCGGCGTGGCAACGTACTGACCTCTTCGCAGTCGCTGATGTAGATTATAGAGGTTTTCATCAAGATTTACGGCGTATTCTTTTGCCGTTATCTTGTCTACTCCGGTGGACTCGTTTTTGCGTAGTTCACGAAATGATTTTTGCAGCAAGGATATATCTATCCTGTGGGCAAGAGACCTGAAGACCAAATCAGGGTTCTCCTCTGCCAGTATCTTGATCCGGACAAGTGACGACTCACCCACTAATATTGGGGGCTTGTCATTTTCCGGACATTCTGAAACCAGTCTGGTATCGCAAGCTTCCTGCAACGCAATTCCCTGGTTTTCTGTTGATATGGTTTGTGATTTCTGTGTATCTCCCATAGTTCCTTCCAGAAAAACGTTATACCCTGCTTCACCTTTCCTACAGTGGGTCGCTAAGGTTTCACTTCCCCCACCTTCCCGTTCAGCAATCCATCGCTGAACTTCGGTACTATGATCCGCTAAGACTTCCAAATGTTTATCTCGAGTTTGTTCGCTCTTCGCTATCCGCACCCGATACCTTGTATCGTCCGTCTTTATGTTTGTGTCTTCTGCGTCAACCGCAGAACTCACTGACAGGCAGGACTTTCCTCATCAGTGCCGGGATTTCGCCTATAGCCGGATTTCCCATTACCGTTCTTTTACGCAAGGAAACATTTGGATCTCCCAAGTTCCCGAGCTACCCCTTTGAGCACATGCCCTGGTCTCAGACCCCGGTGGTGTCCTGAATACTTGCCATAGCGTATTCAGGACTGCTGCCTTCCGCTCAATCCAAAGCGTCGACTTTCACAAACACTCTAAACTCAAGTGCTTGTTTATCCTAATGTCCACAACTATACATTTTTCGGGGCTCAATACAGAGCCTGTAACCTTGATCCGTCTGGCTTCGGACTTCCATTCCGGGTTCCCGTTCTGGTTTTGCCCGCAGACTTCACTACTAACCTGTTGGCTAAACTTCAGGTAGATGGGACTTGAGCTATTACGACTCTCACCCACTGGATAACATTAACCAATTTCATGGAATTTCTCCCAATTCCAAGGTTTCGGATTTATCTTGGCACGAGAATTTGCCTGGTTAGGTCCCACTGTGACTTTGATGTTAAGGTTCAGGCGAAGAGAGGCGCTGCAACGTGTCGCTTAGCACCGTTTCTATTTCTTTCTCGAAGAAGCCCTTCGCTGCCTCGGGTTGGAATTTCGGCGCAGGGGCGGAGCGTACCATTTCGTAAGCGTCGCTGTTAGCCGCAGCAAGAATTCCAATAGCGTGCAGTGTGTACAAACGGACAAGCGGGTCTGTGTCTTCAAGTTTTTCTATAATAGTCGGCAAGTTCTTCTTGTCACGTGACTGTGTAAGTGCCCAAATGGCGGTGGCACGTTTGACGGGATTCTGCGACTTTAGAAGGTTTGCGATTTCATTCTCACTTAGCTTTAAAGGTTCTTTGGTGCGCACTTCCTTATCTTCACTTGAGATAATTGCGTTCCCAATGACTACGGGCCCCGCACGGAGAATTGCAGATCCAGATACCCATGGCGGGGTCAGCACTAATGACGTTGATTCCGAAAAGGCCGAACAGAAACAATGAACCCAAAGATCGGCTGTAACTGTTTTCCATATACGGGCCAGTGTACTGAAAAGGGGGATCGAACTTCGGTTTCAGATCTTTGATTTCCTCAAGAACGATTGCCGGACGGCTACTCAGACACTTAACGAACGAGTCCGTCTCTTCGGCGGTGGATGCGGCAACAATAAAAAGCGTTGACACAACCAATGCAAATGGTACCAAGTAGGCTTTGTACCATTGCAACAACGGTGAATTTTGGTATCGCATGTTTCCCTCCTCGCAATTACAGGACAATGAAAATGAATGACCTAACGTACTGCTCACCTGCCGCAGACGCTATCCGAAAAACTATCAAAAAAAGTGATGAACTGTCGTAAAACAACAATTAATCTAAAGCGGCACGGCTTCTGCGGTCAAGTGAAGCAGATGGTTAGGCCCCGTGCTGCTCAACGGCTTTTCTAAGAGAAAGTTATAATACAATGGACGTCCCGAACCCCCGCCCATGGAGATCAGCGGCGCGGTTTATCGCATCCGCTGAATTGACTTTAGACGATGCATTTCTTATCCCTTTCATAGCTACTATTTCATAAAACTATGTTGCGCCTCTTCAGCTTTTCCCGTTTGTCAAGCAAGGAACGATTTGACCCCAAGCCTTCAAGATATAATTAAAACATCTTTTACAAAAATATTTTCTGGTAAGTCCTTAAAAATCCTATTGTCTCCCTTTTCAAGTCCGGCATTTATTGAGAATTTTGTTCCAATTAAAATCTCTACACTTACGCTATAATCAATACCACTATCATTTAAACGTTTCAGATGTTTCTTATATGTCTCATCAGTAAGTAATTTGGCCATCGCATAAGTTGCAATACCACTGGAACCTGATAGAATCATAATCTTTCTATTCTGGCCAGGAGAAACAAAAGGATTATTAGCTATAGTTAGAACCCCATAAATAATGCTTTTATCTTTTTCCATCTTATTCTCGGAAAGGTTGTAACTTTCAGTGTTTGGATCAAATTGGCAGATACCCTCTTGCTCATTTTCGTTTTTTTGCCAATAAAATGTACTCATTGTATTGGGTTGCAATGTTTTAATAAAAACATAACCATTAAATTTTGTTCGCTTCTCCTCATATGGTTCAATGCCGTGAAGTTTAGCTGAAACAACCTCTGCTATATCACTTACATCAGGTGATCCTATAATAATACAATCTTTATCATGTATAAGTCTCTTTATGTCAGCACTTACTTCATCTCTCCCTGCATTGTTTATGTCTTGCTTTGTAAGTTTGCTTCTTGTCGGAGTAATGTCAATTTGACATTTTGGATATTTTAGAGCGAGGAAATGGGACAACTCCGATACTGTAGTGTAATCCCATTTGTCAATATTGGTTCTCGGGCCTCTATGCTCCTCCTTTGTACCTCTGGCACAGGTCATTATATACAACCTTTTATTTTTCAAGAATGGATCCCAAAAATTTCTGTACAAATAGTCCTCTTGTTCAGAGTACCAGTTCTTATCAATTTCAGGCATTATAGCCATGAATTGCTTTTGAAGCTGTTCCAAATTGTCAAAAAATATGTGCCATAAACCTCTAACGTCAAAGGGTAGAGTATTACTTAGGCTTGGTGTATTAGTAATAGGAATTACTTCTCTTTGAAATGCATGGCTTAGTCCGAGACAGAAGAATGTGTAAGGATTAGCATCTGTTTGCCGATTACCATAAATGGATGAATCTATAACACATACTTTGCTGTCTTTGATACTGCTCAAAATTTGATTGATGTTAGTATTTAAGGTAATAGATTCAGTTGAAAGCTCCCATTTATTTTTTAAAGGCGAATCGGCCGCACTAAGTTTGAGTATGGAATTGCGAAGAACTTTTTCATGTAGTCCCTGAATTGTAGTATTCGCATTGATTAAATTGATTATTTTCGATTTTGGCATAACTGCTGTTGTCTCTATCTTGCGTATTGCATGCTTAAATGCACTTACAAACATGTCCTTTTTTTGGAAATCTTTTAATGTGCGATAGTGAATATATGCTTCCGTGTTTTCAACTAATCCAAATTGAAAAGACTCTTCTAAAGGTTTTTGTCCTACTAAAACTATTTCTTTGTTTAACCCATAGCTGAGACCTAATTCATAAAATACATTTGGGTTCGGTTGGGTAATATCTGCAATAATATATTGAGATTCCTGAATTCTTTTGCAGATTCTTTGACACATTACAAAACCCAATTGCATAGCCTGGTCAGCTCTATCTGGCTGAAGAGTGGGGTTGCCTATAGAAGATTGTCCTGTGATATCGACAAGTTTAATCTTTTCCAAAATGGGCTTAATTCCATGCCGATAGAGATCGTCATAAGGATAACCAAAAGGAGATATTACAAAAACACCCAATTCATTGATTTTAGTTTCGTATTCACATTCTTTGCCCGACATAAAACACTTCATTTCAAAAACCTCCTCAGTTTGAGATCGACTAATGTATGTTTCGCCCTTGGTAAGCTGCGGGAGAACCTAACAAGGCATTGGCAAAAGTGAGTTTTATGATGAACTGCGCAAAAGTTCAAACCACGCCGGGTTCTCCCGTCAGTCTTCACCAACTGGTTGGGCATTTTGGCTACCAGCGTAAAACGGGACACTTTCGGCCATTTTGGTTCTATGGAAATTACAAAATCAAACAAAAGCTAAGGAGTTACTAACTGATTGAATTTACAGGCTGTCCCGCCTTACGTTGGTAGCCGGCATTTTCAACAATAGTTTTTCCATTATGCGCAATTGCCCAACGAGACCCAAACCCCGTATTACCAATAATTTCATTGACTAATCTAAGTTCCGCAAGATTAGCTAAACCAACTCTTACATCCTCTCTACCAACGTCTTTGACTTTATTCATTTCCTGAGTAATACCTGTCAATGAACGTAGAGTAAATTTTGGATGACTGGTTAAAGCCTGAAGTATTTCTAACTCTAAATCTGTCACTTTGGATGAAAATAACTCTTGTTGATCTGATTTTTCTGTATCTTGTTCAGTCATTGAGTCCACGATTGGATAAAACGACGATTCAATTTTTCCTACTTCGGATTTTACTTCGGCCACCTCTCTTCTGGCTTCTTTTGCTTCTTTTAAAACTTTATCGGATAATGTTTGGATGAATGCTCGCGATGAAATTGCAGCAAGCAAGCAAAAGCCAGAAAATACTAAATAACTATCATGCGTTGGATTTTCTTTGAAAATATCTGACAATAAACTGCTAGATATTGTATTTAGAAAAAGAGGCATGAGAAAAGCAGCACCAACGCCAATGAAGGCAGTTCACATCCAAGTAAAAACATCCATTTTGACGGGTTTAGAAAGGAAATAATTTATGGTTCCGCCAACTATGCCTGATAAAAGTATAATTGCTATCACTGACATTAATTTGTAATTCAAAACAATTCTCCTATGTGCCCAACCCTATCAGTTTACAGACTGAATTGACCCAATTGTTATTGCTTTGAGCTCTATTCCATATTTTACAAATTCGTCTGACAGATCATGTTTTAGTTCGTGTTCAGCCTCTCTGCGCTTTTTTGTAGCCTCTTTAATGGAAAACTGTTCAAAAAGCTGACGGAAACGTGCATCCACTAAATTAGAAAGGATGCCCATTGGATCTGCTGATTCATACACATATTTCTTTGAATCAAAAATTTGATATGTAAAATTTACTTGAACTGCGGCAATATTACCATCTGAGAAAATAACGGTCGGGAAATGCTTTCCTTTGTTTCTTGGTATTTCTGCCGATGCTTCAGGTTCGTTTGTCCTTTTTTTACCATTCTTTATATTTGAAGCTTTGCTTTTTGCTTTCTCTTTTACATATGCAGATAAATACCAACCCACAACGGTCAGAATAACCGATAAAAGAATGAGCAAAGAACCTTTTACAGTGTCCTTCATAAACGCCAAATATATTTTGTGAAAAAATTCGGTGTCCATACCAATTTTCTACGCCCAACGTGCTGGTCACCTGCGCCAAAAGCAATGATGACTTGGCAAATGCGACGTTTTTCTCTGAAATAGCTAAAGAAAAAAACGCGCGGGCTTTTGGTGTCAGGTGCACTGGCTGGTTATGGTTTTTTTGCTGGCAGTTTGGATTTTGGCTAAATCAAAAATAAAGACCCTAATATTTTGGTAAAATGGACTTGCCTCTTTTGTAAGAACTATATTTAAATGGACATCTAACGCCTCAGGCAAATTAGGTAGATCGAACCAACCTCCTTTATAATTTAAGACGCAATAAGCACCATAGGTAGCCTTTGATACGGACATATAGGCGGGGAGCTGCTGCAACAGCCCCTTACTCAAGTCTTGAGAATGCGCCAATTTGAATTCGGAGCAAAATTTGCACATTCCTTGGCCCTCGACATACCCAACAAACAAGAAATCAAGATTCCCTTCACCTGTTTTATGTTCTGGTATTACCTCAATATTGCTTAATAACATCTGGTCTGACAGAAAACAGTGCATAAGTGGCTGGATTTCCACTTCTTTTTTAGGTTTGCGATCAATTATTTTATTGCCGGAGTAAATGATATTCCAAAACGATTTAAATGCATCGGCTTCTCTTATTTTTTCATTAATAGTCAAGAAACAAGAGTGAATCTTTTCTCTTAATTCTTCTTCTGTAGAATATTTTTCCACTGGAATAAGGCTATTCTTCCTTGCCCATCTTATCAACTGTGGAGGAGTGGCTGTAGGAATTGTTGGAACTTCTGCTCTTTTGCTATCCTCTCCAGCCATACAATGCAAAGTTAATATTTCATGTGTCCAAATGGCAAAAACCATCACTTCGTAATTTTTATCTAAAATTTCTTGTACTGTTAATACCGAAACTGTTTTGTTTCTTTGAAAGACTATGGAGTTATTTTGCAAACTTAAAACAAAAACAAAATCATCGTTAATTAGTTGAAAAATGATACCTCCCTCATTAATGGAGTTTCTATCAATACTGAATTGCAAAGTCCCTTCCGTAGTTAGCAGGTCTGCAACCGTGATGGCGCCTTTAAAAGCTGGCGATACTCTTATTATCGGTTCTTGCATCGAATTTTATCCATTTTCCATAACATAGAGTAGTCTGCCGAATAGTCGTCTTATAATACGGCTAATCTACGTACTAAAACGATCTATTTGTGGATTAGACGACTTTTTTGCTTGATAAAAATTTTGATTTTAGTATTATATCAGTGCATGAACAAATGATCATATAAAGTGAATTTTCGCCCACAATGGTTATCATTTTTAACTTTCATGTGAGATAAAGTCAACGAAATTATTATTCGGAAAACAACAAGGAGGGATAATAGTATTCGAACAGAGCAGGCTTATATCAAATGGATAAGGAAATTTATCTTTTACCATGAAAAACGACATCCTGCCGAGATGGGTGAAAATGAAATCGTGGAGGTAAGGGTGTCAAAAGTCCGGGAGATATGCTGTTCTCATAGGGGGTTATATTTTGGAGCTCACTCAAAGGCAGGCGGAAGTATTATATTATATCCGTTCATATCAGGAAAAACTCGGTATCACGCCTACGATACGCGAGATATGCGGTCATTTTGGTTTAAAAGGACCGGCAGGTATCCATCGCATTCTACATGTTCTGGTTGAAAAAGGGTATCTTATTGCCTCTGCCGGCAAGAAAAGATCATGGCGTATACCTGGCGGGCCTGTTGGAAAAACCATCCCGATAATCGGCAGAATCACTGCAGGCATTCCCATTATGGCGCTGGAAAATCGGGAAGATGAGCTGCGGATAGACCCGTCAATTTTTGGCTCCAGAACTTGCTTTGCTCTTCGTGTTCAGGGTGATTCCATGATCGAAGCCCATATCGCTGATGGAGACTTAGCTATTATCCGTCCCCAAAGTCAAGCGGAAAACGGGCAGATAGTTGCCGTTATAGTTAGAAACATTCTACATGAAGCAACTCTCAAAATTTTGCGTAAAACAAAAGGTACTATGGAATTACATTCGGCTAACAGTGCTTATCCTCCCATGGTTTTTAGCGGGTGGCATCGGGGCCGGATCAGGATTGTCGGCAAATTTGTCGGGATCATTCGAAGGAGCTATTGAGCCGTCTCCGTTTGGTTTTTCACCAGCAAGCTATTTAACGTATACTAAACCACCGGATTCATACTGTGAAGCAACGCTGAGTTTGGTATCAATATTAGTAAGCGCCTGTCCTGCAACACTTAATGCTTTTTCAGGGGTATTATTTGTTTCGCTTAGATGGGCAAGAATTACATGTTCCAGTTTATTGTGTTTGATTTCATTTAAAAGATTTTTCGAATCTTCGTTTGAAAGGTGTCCGGTTCGGCTCTTGACACGTTGTTTTAGAGGCCAGGGATATGGCCCGTTTGCGAGCATGGTCTGATCATGGTTTGCTTCGAGGATCAGTAGCGAGCAGTCTTTAAGATGCTCTTTGACCATGGAAGTAACGATGCCAAGGTCTGTTGCGATACCGATCTTTGAACCATTTTGTTTTATGGTGAAACCGGCAGGATCTTCCGCATCATGGGATATTGAAAATGGATGCAGGGCCAGCGTTTTTAACATAAACGCTGAACCGCACTCAAAGCTTCTTATGTCTTTAATGTTTTTTAGTTTAGATGAGGCAGCTTTTATTGTTTTGCCGTTTATATATACAGGCAGGTCAAAACGGCGTGAAAGTACTCCTACGCTTTGAATATGGTCGGTGTGTTCATGGGATACGAGTATGGCATCAAGATCTTCTGGATTAAGCCCTGTTGATCTTAGCCTGCGTTCAATCTCTATCCCCGAGAGACCTGCATCAACAAGTATTGAGGTGGAACCGTTGGAAATAAAAACAGCATTTCCCTTGCTGCCGCTTGCCAGCATACATACAGCCAAATTATAGTTGCAATTCTTAGTTGAATTGCTCAAAATTGATTGCTCGGCAGTCATATAATCCAACTTTCAAATTAGATTTTACAAAAAGACTTTTTTGACAGGATTAACAGGATATTCAGGATTAAAACATCAAAACTCATCCTGTAAATCCTCATCAAAATCCCTTAGCGGAAACATCTGATTCTTGCTCCAAACATGGCTTCAAAATGCGCTTTTTCCTAACAGTCTTCAGCCTTCAGACTATCCACCTGAGTAGTTACAATTTGTATACCTTTCTCAGGGTTATGATTTACTGGATAGCTAAAGTGAGCCTTAACCTTGTTTGTTTACTTGAAACAAAATCTTGTTTATCCTGTTATCCTGTCAGAATTTTTTTCTAAGCTTTCAATATTATTTTCCGGTGTGTCCGAAGCCTCCGGTGTTGCGAACGGTTTTATCTAATTGTTCTACAACTTCAATCCTGGCCTGATAAACTTTTTTTATGATCATCTGGGCAATTCTGTCACCTCTTTTAAGAGTATATTTTTTAGTGCCGAGGTTTATAGCCGGGATCATTACCTCTCCTCGATAGTCAGAGTCAATTGTACCAGGTGAATTTATAAGGCCGATACCATGCTTAACCGCCAAGCCGCTTCTTGGGCGGATCTGAGCTTCAAATCCTTCTGGAATGGCTATGGCAAAACCTGTGGGAATCAAAGCGATTTCGCCTTTTTCAAGAACGGTATCTTTTTTGACGGCTGCATATATATCCATTCCTGCAGAGTGTGGGGTCATGTAGCGCGGTAGATGTATATCTGCATCATCGTTTGGCCTGATGCGAAGCAGTTTAATAGTAGGGTTAGGATTCATTTTTTGTGTGAGAGCGCATGATTTATTCCTAAAAGCCTTCAGCCTTCAGCCTATCCACCTGAATACAATATATCTTCGTATTCCTTTTTGTCGGAAACGGGGCCAAGTATAGTAATTGCAAGCTGGTCATTATCAAAAAGAGTTGATGCTAAATCAATAATATCATCTGCTGTGACTTCTTCTATTTTATTCACAACTTCCTGTAAAGGAATATATCGACCAAAATGGATTTCATTTTGAGCCAACCGAACCATCTGATTGTCGATACTTTCTGATGCAAGCATGAGGTTGCCTTTTGTATATTCCTTTGCACTTCGCAGCTCAGTTGAGTCAACAAGTATTTTTTTAAGTTTTAATATCTCACTTAGAATGACTTCTATGCTTTCTTTAGCATTTTTAGGATCGACTCCAACGTAGACTCCGCACATACCTGTATCAACATGAGATGATATAAAAGAATAGATAGAGTAGGCGAGCCCTCTATTTTCACGAATTTGCTGGAAGAGCCTTGAACTCATGTTTCCACCGAGTATGGTATTAATCAGTGAAAAGGTATAACGTTTTGGATCGGTAATTGATAGACCTTTTGTGCTCATACAGATATGAATCTGCTCAAGATCCTTGGAATGGATGGTAACTTTAGATTGGCCGGTTGGGGTTACGCGAACAGGGAAGCTATTGCCTGCATTAATTGATTCAAATTGATGTCCTACTAAATTGACAAAGTGATCATGCTCTATGTTGCCTGCGGCAGATATCAAGATACGTTCGGGCTGATAAAGTCGTGAAAAAAATTCCCTGATGGTTTCAGAATCAAAACTTAAAATGTTCTCTCGAGGACCAAGTATTGATCGCCCTAAAGGGTTATCTCCCCAGTAAGTATTTCCTGAAAGAGTGTGGATGTATTCATCCGGGGTGTCTTCGGTCATTCCAATTTCCTGGAATATAACTGTCCGTTCTTTTTCAACCTCTTTTGATTCAAATGCTGAGTATAAAAATATATCAGAAAGAACATCAACCATGGTATCCAGGTGTGTGTCCATTACCTTTGCATGGTAACAGGTGTTTTCCATGGTTGTAAACGCGTTTGTATTACCGCCGATAGAGTCGAATTCCTTAGCTATCTGAAGGGCCGACCGTTTCTTTGTTCCCTTAAAAATCATGTGTTCAATAAAATGAGAAAGCCCGTTTTCTGATAAAGTTTCATCTCTGGCTCCTACATTTACCCAGACTCCCATTGAAACACTGCGGGCTTGGGGTATTTTTTTGGATAAAATCCTGATGCCGTTATTAAGAATGGTGTTATTTGCTATTTCATCCATTTTTTTTCTCTTCTATAACCGCTTTGCGACTCAGGCGTATTTTCCCGTCTTTTACTTCAAGAACCTTGACCTTTATTTTTTCTCCTTCCTTAACTATATCCGTAACTTTTGCTACGCGATGTGGAGCAAGTTGTGAAATGTGCACAAGTCCATCCACGTTGGGCATTATCTGAACGAATGCCCCAAAGTCCATTATCTTTACGACAGTACCTTCATAAATAACTCCGACCTCGGGCTCTCTTGTGATTTCCTTGATCATTTCCAATGCTGCATTTGCATCTTTTTCGGAAACAGCGGCAATTTTAATAATGCCCAAATCATCTATTTCTATTGTAGTATTTGTCTCACTCTGCATTGCCCTGATGATTTTTCCTCCAGGCCCTATTATTTCCCGTATCTTGTCGGGATTAATTTTTATGGTAATTATTTTTGGAGCATGAGGGGAAACTTCCTCGCGGGGTTCTTTTAAAGCTTCAAGCATTTTATCAAGAATAAAATGTCTGCCGGTACGGGCCTGCTCAAGAGCTTTCTGCATTATGTCCTTTGAAAGTTCGTGAATTTTAATATCCATCTGCAAGGCTGTTATGCCGTCACATGTGCCGGCGACCTTAAAATCCATGTCTCCGGCCTGATCTTCATCGCCGAGTATATCCGACAGGATAATCACATCATCCCCTTCTTTTACAAGTCCCATTGCAATTCCGGAAACAGGCGCTTTGATCGGGACTCCGCCATCCATAAGAGCCAGGATTCCTGAACATATAGTTCCCATTGATGAAGAACCGTTTGACTCCAGCACTTCCGATACTATACGAATTGTATAATCAAACTCTTCTTTATTCGGAAGCACTTTTTCAATAGCTCTGGTTGACAGTCCGCCATGGCCTATATCTCTTCGGCTTGGGCCGCCAATTCGCCTTGTTTCACCGACCGAATATGGCGGGAAATTATAATGAAGCATGAATGACCGGTGTTCTTCCCCCATAAGTGTTTCAATCCTTTGTTCGTCCGGGCCTGAACCAAGAGTCATAACTCCGAGCACTTGAGTTTCTCCTCTTGTAAACAGGGCGCTGCCATGAGGCCTTGGCAGAATTCCGACTTCACAGGTAATCGGTCTTATTTCATCAAATTTCCTGTTATCAATTCTCCGCCCTTCTTTCAGAATAAGTTCTCTGCTGATTGTTTTTTGCAAGTCCTGAAAAATGTCGTAGACTTCTTCCCTGCGATCAGCGTATTCTTCACCAAGATTTTCAAATATCTCAGATTTAAGGTTACGAAGAGCGGTTCGACGTTTAATTTTCTCTGGTATAACTATTGCTTCACGCAATTTTGAATGGGCTGCCGCCTCAACTTTTTTTACCAGCATTCCGTCTTTTTCAGGCGCGGTAAAAGGACGTTTAGGTACACCGGCAATCTCTTTTAGTTTTACCTGCAAATCTATGATCGGTTGCATTTCTTTATGACCAAAGAATATGGCTTCAAGCATATCTTCTTCGCTTATTAAATTACCTCCGCCCTCGACCATTACTACGCCGGTTTTTGAACCTGCAACAATGATATTAAGATCGCTCTTTTCACATTCACTGATTGTTGGATTGATTATTAATTCACCATCTATTCGTCCTACACGGACAGATGCAATCGGACCTTCAAATGGAATGTCTGATATTTCAAGCGCAGTAGAGGCTCCTATCAGTGCCAGGATATCAGGATCATTTTCCTGATCCATAGATAATACTGTTGCAATAACTTGCGTTTCGTAATTATATTTTTTAGGAAAAAGAGGCCTTATGGGCCGATCAATAAGGCGGGCGGTTAATGTTTCTTTTTCAGATGGCCTTCCAATTTCGCGCCTGAAATAATTACCAGGTATCCTGCCTGCAGCGTAAATTTTTTCCTGATATTCAACTGTAAGTGGTAAGAAAGATACTGTTTTACCTTCATAAGCGGATACAACTGAAATCAGTACAATAGTTTCTCCATATTGAACCGTAACTGAACCGGAAGCCTGTTTTGCAACCTTGCCGGTCTGTATGCTAAGAGTTTTTCCGCCGACTTCTGTTTTAAGTAAATTTTCCATATTTATTTCTCCAAACAACAAGTTCAAATAAATAACTATTCAGAACTTCCTGCATCTTTTTGTTTGCTGATTATAAAGCGATTATGTCTATTTTAGCCACGGTTTACGGTCCATACTTTTTTCAATAAACTATAGATTTCCAGATAAATAATTTCACTGCGTTATCAGTCAAAATCCTCGACCGACAACGTACAACTCAGCACGACTTACTCGGATTTTTCCTTCTATCCTTGTGAAATTATTTATCTGAAAATCTATATGCAACAACTGATTGCTTTTATATTTTGATCAACAGTTAACCGTAAACGGTTACCTATCTTCTAAGCCCCAGGTCTGCAATGATTGTCCGATATCTTTTTACATCATTGTTTTTTACATAGTTTAATAGTTTGCGGCGTCTGCCGACTAAAATCAACAAACCCCTTCGGGAGTGATGATCTTTTTTATGAACCTTTAAGTGCTCGGTAAGATAAGAAATACGATGTGTAAGAAGCCCGATTTGAACCTCAGGTGAACCTGTATCTGTTTCGTGCAATTTATATTGCTCAATAAGCTTCTTTTTATCTTCCACAGTTAAAACCACTTTTTTGCCTCCTGTTTTTATCAAATATTTTAATATTACAAGTAATTATACTTCCTGTTTAATAAGTTTTAACCTGTAAGGTTAGCCTTCGCCGGAATGCACTAATTGCTGACAGCTATAGACTTTCAGATAATTAATTTCACAAGGCCAGAAGGAGGAAGGCGTATTAGTTATACGTCAACGACTGATAACACAGTGAAATTATTTATCTGAAAGTCTATATAATCCTAATTAAACACACAGCAGTAATTATATCTATTACTATCTTTTTTGAATTTAAGCACCGCAACGAGATTGTTTTTTGTATCAACAATCTTGATAAAATTTTTTAAATTGTCTGTATTTCGTGGCATAAACTCTTTTGTTGTTAATATAGTGCCGTGCTTTATTTTTTTTGTCAGAAATTCATCCGCTATATGTTCGGGCATATTACGCAAGGCATCTGACATGGATATTATTCTATCATTTATTGCTCCGGTTAAAAATAGCTGTTCCAGTTCTGATAAGTTTACAGCTTCATTAATTGTAAATCCACTGCTTTCGATTCTTCTAAGTTTTTTAAGATGTCCACCGCAGCCAAGTTCTTTACCTATATCTGAACATAGAGTCCTGATATATGTACCTGAAGAACAGCATACCTCAAAACTTATAAAAGGCATATTTATTTTAAATATTTTGTTATACGATATAAAAATATTTCTTGAAGATTTCCTGACAAATTTACCTTTTCTCGCAAGCTTGTATAATGGGACACCTTTGTGCTTTAATGCTGAAAAAGCCGGTGGAACCTGTTCTATCGTTCCTTCAAATTGTCTAAATACAGCTCGAATTATTTTTTCAGTAAAATTCAGTTCATCACTTGTAGAAATAATCTTTCCGGTGGCATCCTGAGTGTCTGTTTCCACTCCAAGGTGCAGTACAGCTTCATATTTTTTGCTGCCGGTTAAAAAAAATCTGGATAGCTTTGTTGCTTTATTAATACAGCAAAGCAGGACACCTGTTGCTTCCGGATCAAGAGTTCCTGTATGTCCGACTTTTCCGGCCCCGAATAGTTTTTTTATAATGGCCACAACTTTTGCTGAAGTTATATTAGCGGGCTTGTTAATAACTATAACTCCATCTATTTCTTTGTTCATAGGTATAAAAAAAGGTTCAAAGTTCAACAGCAATGTTTAATAGCATTGAATTCGTAGGGGTACCCCTCGTGGGTACCCAGTTCAAAGTTCAACAGCAATGTTCAACATCTGTGCTTTTATATCAGATAGCGTTGACTCAATATTGAATCCTGCGGCTCTGTAATGCCCGCCGCCGCCGAACGAACCGGCTATCATAGCCACATCAACCGTTCCATCAGAACGGAGGCTGACATGATAATTCTCAGGCTTTTCCGATACTCCTTTTCCATTTGATAATTCATGTATAAGTGCGGCAACTTTAACATTTTCTATATTTTTTGCATAATTGACAAGACCGTTTATGTTTTCAGGCCGCGTTCCGGTTTCATCAAGCATGTTTTTTGTTAATATCATCATGGACATTTTACCGTTATCTGAAATTTCAATAGATTCAAGCGCCATATTCAGGAGCTTTATCTGCCCAAGAGAGTATCTGCCATAAATATGCAGAGCAACATTATATGGATCAACGCCGGCTTCAACCATTTTTTCACAGATCGCAAAAGCGGATTTATTTGTATTTGAAAAACGGAACGACCCGGTATCAGTCAAAATACCTGTATATATTGAGGTGGCAATTGCACTGTTAGTGATGGGGAAAGCCATTTCTTTTAACAGGTTGTATATTATCTCTGCTGCGGCACATGCAGATGTATCTATAAGATTAAAATTGCCGAATCTAGTATTGGTTATATGGTGATCAATGTTTATTATTACTGGTATCTTGCTGATAACCGAAGAAATTTTGCCGATACGCTGGAAATCTGCGCAGTCAAGAATAATGGCGGTATCATAAGTATTTGTTTCCTTAATTTGACGAACAATTCTTTCAACTGACGGTAGAAAACGATATGCAGATGGAATAGAGCTTTCGTTATAAAAAGTTATATTTTTATTCAGTGCTTCGAGAGCAAGTCCCATAGCAATCAACGAGCCTATAGCATCTCCGTCAGGATCTTTATGAGAAGCAATTATAATATGGTTGCTATTTTTCAGGTGGTTTATAATCTTTTTCATTATCTGTTTTTGTACTTTTGAGCAATTTATCTATGCGTGAAGCATAGTCAAAGGATTCATCATATAAAAATTCGATATCAGGCATATAGCGCAAACCAAGATTGTGGGCGAGAACGCGTCTTACATATCCATGGGCGCTTTTAAAGCCTTTCATTGCCCTCTCCATGTTTTTCGGGGCAGAGGTAGTAAAATATATACGGGCTTTTCTTAAATCATTCGACAACTTGACATCAGTAATTGTAACCATCTCAAGGCGAGGGTCTTTAATATCTTTTTGCAATAAGTCTGATAGAACTTTTTGTATATGGCCGCCAACTCTGTCGGAACGAGGAAATGTTTTCATAAATTAATAATTTCCATTTCAGTATCAACGATCTCAGCCAGACCTGTCCTATCGGCAAGATTAAAAATTTTATCAATACAGGAATTTATCATCATCTGATTATTACCCACTACTGCAAAGCCTATTTCGGCTTTTTTGTGAATGTCATTTGAGCCCACTTCCGCGACCGATACAATAAAATTGTTGCGTATCCTGGCGATAATGGACTTTACAATCTTTCTTTTACTCTTTAATGAGCGGCAGTCATGCAGCCTGAATGTGATAATTCCGATACCGACAACCATTTTCTCACTTTACAAATTGCAAAAAGTTACGCCTTACCACCCAATCCCTAATCCCTGATCCCTAATCCCTGCTTTTCCCTGCTTTATTCTTCGACTTCAGGCTTGATCTCTGCAAGATAATAACATTCAATTATATCACCGAGCTTAATATCGTTAAAATTTTCAATACCAATTCCGCATTCATACCCGGTTTGAACTTCTTTTGCATCTTCTTTGAAACGTTTAAGGGAAGAAATCTTGCCTTCATAGGAAACAATACCATCTCTTATAAGGCGGACAAGCTGACCGCGTTCAATTTTTCCATCCGTTACATAGCAACCCGCAATTGTACCGATTTTAGGAACATGAAATACTTCTCTGACCTCTGCTCTCCCAAGTATTCGCTCCTCATAGGTTGACTCCATCATGCCAATGATAGCATTCTTGATGTCTTTGATTACATTGTATATGATATTATAAAAACGCATATCAACATTTTCTTCATTAGCAAGTGCCTGTACTTTTGTGCTTGGTCGGACGTTAAAACCTATAATTATGGCGTCAGATACTGCGGCCAAAGAAACATCTGATTCGATAATTGTTCCAGTAGCTGCATGAATAACATTAATGTTAACCTCATTATTAGAAAGCTTTGTCAAAGAATCTCTAAGGGCTTCTATAGAGCCATTCACATCTGCTTTAATGATAAGATTCAGCTTTTTAGTCTCGCCTTCCTCCATTTGTTCAAAAAGTTTTTCAAGACTTAATCTGCTGGTTTTAGATAGATCTTTAGACCTTTGTTTCTGGATTCTGTGAATGCTGACCTGCTTAGCACTTCTATCATCGGCAAGAGCTATAAATTCATCTCCGGCATTAGGTACACCTGTGAGCCCTAAAATTTCAACCGGAATTGAAGGCCCTGCGGCTTCAACATGGTTTCCTCTGTCATTCAACATGGCACGGACTTTGCCGTGGTGTATTCCACATACTATTGCATCGCCTGTGTGGAGAGTGCCTTCCTGTACAAGAAGTGTTGCAACAGCACCCCTCCCCGAGTCTATTTTCGCTTCAACAACATTGCCTTGAGCAAACTTATCCGGATTAGCCTTTAATTCCATCAATTCAGCCTGAAGAAGTATCATCTCAAGCAGTTCCTCTATCCCCTGATTTGTTTTCGCAGAAACATTGACAAATATAGTATCTCCGCCCCACTCTTCAGGGGCAAGCCCTAATTCAGCGATTTCACGCTTAACGCGTTCAGGGTCTGCATTTGCTTTATCTATCTTGTTAATTGCTACAATAATAGGGACTCCCGCAGCTTTTGAATGGTTGATCGCCTCAACGGTCTGAGGCATAACACCATCGTCAGCAGCAACAACCAGTATCACTATATCTGTAACCTTGGCACCTCGAGCACGCATTGCAGTAAAAGCTTCATGGCCCGGTGTATCCAGAAAGACAATTTGCCCCTTATCTGTAGATACGTAGTACGCACCTATATGTTGTGTAATTCCCCCTGCCTCGATTTCCGTCACTTTGGTTTTGCGAATTACATCAAGAAGTGATGTCTTTCCGTGGTCTACATGCCCCATAATGGTAACAACAGGAGGTCTTCCGGTTAGTTTGTCAGGATCGTCTTTTTCAACTTTTAATATAACTTCTTCCTCAAAGGAGGCTCTTTCTACTTCGTAATTAAATTCTGTGGCAATAAGAGAAGCTGTATCAAAGTCAATTGTCTGATTTACGGTAGCCATAACACCCATATCCATAAGGGCCTTAATCATTTCATTGGCCTTTATTCCCATGCGCTTTGCCAGATCAGCCAGAACAATGGCGTCGTCAATTTTGATCCTGCGTTTAATGGCTTTCGGTATTGTAATCTGAGGTTTTTGTGCTTGTACGGCTGCTTTGCTTTTAGCTGTGGCCTTACGTATTTTTCGGCCCCGATGTTCTTTCGGATAAAGGTCTGTCCCTTCAACGACCTCTTTTTTTCTAAAAGAAATTTTCTTTTTGAAGAACTTTTTATCATGGACAGGTTCTTCCTGTTTTTTGTCTTTTTTCCTTTTCTTTTTTTCTTTTGTGGCTAAATCTGTTTGAGCTTTTTCGCTAATTGGCCCCCTTTTTTCTGTTTCGAGTGGTTTTTCAACTTTTGTTTTAAGTTTTTCCACCTTGGGTTGTTCAGTCTCAGGTAGCTTTTCTTTATGTGGTGCCGGCATTTTTATGATCTTTGCCGGCGTCTCTTTTTTGAGCTTCTTTTTTACTTTTGTAGGCTTTTTTAGCTTAGGCAAAGTTACTGTTTCAGCCTTTTTTGCTACATGTGGCTGTTTGGGCTTTTTCTCCTCTTCCACAGAGACTGTTTTCTGAACAGCCTCGTCGGTTTTTTCATCTTTTGCGAGTGCCGCTTTTTCTTCAGCCATGCCTTTTTCCGCATCTTTCTTTTTTACTTTTTCAGGCTTTTCGGTCTTTTTAAGTTCAAGCTCTGCAATGGGGGGTTTTTCTTTTATAATTTTTTCAGATGGTTGTTCATCTGCTGTAATTTTTTCAGGAGGACTTACTATTTCCAGAGGCACCTCTTTTTCAGGAGCTGTTTCAACCGGCACAATTTTTTTACGTCTTCTAATAACAGTCGGTTTTATTCGTGTCACTTCGACAACATCGGTTTTATTGCCGAGAAGATTTGCTTTGACTTCGGCTACTGCTTCATCGTCCAGAGAACTCATATGGCTGTTTACCTTAATAGCCATCTTACTTAACTTTTCAAGTAGTTCCTTGTTCTTTATGTTAAGTTCTCTGGCAAGCTCATATACTCTGATCTTCCCCATCCATCCCCCTTAAGTCGATTGTTTGTAATATAGATTTTCAGATAAATAATTTCACTGCGTTATCAGTCAAAATCTTCGACGACGTATAACTTAGCACGACTTGCTCAGATTTTTCCTTCTATCCTTGTGAAATGAATTATCTGAAAGTCTATAGCCTGGCTTTTTGAAACAAGCGGATATGTTTTCAAAAAGCTATTCGCTATTGTTTTCCTCAAAGTCTGTTAATGGATCATCATTAAAAGCGTCTTCATCAAGATTTTCCTGGTTATCTGAAAGAGATGATTCTTTTGATTCAGATGTGTCATCATCACTTAACGTATTGTCTGATAAAATTTCGTTAGATACTTCATCAGAACTATCAGCATTCGCAACATATTCTTTTGCGGTTTTAAGAAGCTTTATGGCTTTTTCTTCGCCAATACCTCTGATTTGCATCAAATCTTCTAATGAAGAGTTACTTATTTCCTCAGCGGAAAAGAAACCCTTTTCATATAATGCGTCTGCCAGGCTGATGCTAATTCCCGGCAGGGCCACAAGAGAGTCGTAGCCATCCTCCATGGCCTGGCTGTATTTTGTTTCATTAATTACATCAAGATGCCATTTGGTGAGTTTTGAAGCAAGCCGTACGTTTTGACCTTTTTTCCCGATAGCTATTGAAAGAAATTCATCTGGAACAATTACTTCCATCAAACGGTTCTCTTCATCAATAATGACTCTGGATATTTCGGCAGGCGCCAGAGCATTGCAAACAAATTTTGCAGGATCAATATGCCAGGATACAATATCGATCTTTTCGCCCTTGAGTTCCTGAACAACATTTTGTACACGACTGCCTTTCATGCCAACGCATGCGCCGACAGGATCAATATCTGAATCATTTGAAGCAACAGCAATTTTTGCCCTTATACCAGGTTCGCGGGCCGCGCCCATTATACTAACTATACCCTCGCTAATTTCCGGCACTTCTGTTTTGAAAAGACTGACAAGAAAATTTGGGTGTGTTCTCGAAAGTATTATCTGAGGCCCTCGAGAGTCATGAAGCACGTCTAATATTTGAGCTCTGACGCGGTCACCTCTCCGATATACTTCTCTTGGAACCTGCTCTCGTTCAGGAAGAACACCTTCAGTATGGCCCAAATTGACTATAATGTCACCGCGATCAACGCGCTGAACAATTCCATTAATTATTTCGCCTTTTCTATCAATAAAGCTGGAATAAACCGCGTCTCTTTCCGCATCTTTCATTTTTTGAATGATAACCTGTTTGGCTGACTGGGCAGCTATTCTACCAAAGGTTGAAGCATCCATTTTTGTACCGAGGCTGTCACCAATCTTGCTTTCCGGATCCAGGTTATATGCTTCTTCAAGGCTGAGCTGAAGGTCAGGTTCGGTAATATTTTCTACCACCTCTTTAAACTGGAATACTTCTATTTCACCAGATTCTTCATTATATTTAACTTCAATATCAATGTTGCTTCCGAATTTTTTTCTGGCAGCAGATTTCAGAGCATCTTCAAGTGCCTTAATAAGGATTTCACTATCAATGCCCTTGTCTCTGCCGACCTGCTCAACGACACGCTTTATATCTGATATAAACATTCGTTTTCTCCGTTAAACTTAGGGCTCGGTAAAAAATAACTTGGCATTTTTGCGCCCAAATTCTACCAACTTATTTTTTACCGAGCCCTTAGAAGCTGCTTCAAATATTTTCATTTATAGACTTTCAGATAAATAATTTCACTGTGTTATCAGTCGTTGACGTATAACTAATACGCCTTCCTCCTTCTGGCCTTGTGAAATTAATTATCTGAAAGTCTATACAAGCCGCGCGCTTTTAACTTCCTTAAAAGGAATAGCGACTGTTTTATCATCTAATGATATGTTTATAGTTTCTTCTGATATCCCCAACAAAACACCTTTAAAATTTTTCTGTCCATTAACAGGGGCTATTGTTTTAATTCTTGCAACCCTTCCTTTAAATTTTTCAAAGTCGAGTTTTTTGTTTAAGGGGCGATCAGAACCTGGAGATGACACCTCAAGACTGTATGAACCGCTGCCATCAAAATGTAAATCCAGGGTATCACTCAACTGGCGGTTGATAAACACACAATCATCTAATGTAGTTCCTCCTGGTTTGTCTATATAGATACGGAGTATAATGCCCCTGCTTTCCCGCTGGTATTCAACATGTACCAGTTCCATCCCCATAGATTCGCACAAAGGTTCGGTTAAGTCCTTAACTTCAGCAATAAATTCCTCTTTATTTTTAAGAAAATTTTTTTCAGCAAATTCCGGTCCACTGCTTTTTATTAGTTTATTTCTTTTTTTTCTTTGTAATTTCATCATGAAATATGACTTATACAAAAAACAAAAAAACGGGCTACCGCCCGTTTCCTGTCATTCAATTAGATCCTTACATTATATAGACTTTCAGATAATTAATTTCACAAGGCCAGAAGGAGGAAGGCGTATTAGTTATACATCGACGACTGATAACACCGTGAAATTATTTATCCGAAAGTCTATAGATCGAAAAACTTTATCTGTTCATGTAAATCATCATAAGAAATAAATTAAATCCAAACTACACATAATTAGATAAAGTTTTGCCCCTAAATAATCATAAAAACGGCAAATCCCGACTTTCTAAATGGAGCGGGCAACGAGATTTGAACTCGCGACACCAAGCTTGGGAAGCTTGTACTCTACCAGCTGAGCTATGCCCGCCTCATAAAAAACAAAAAATACGACAATAATTTTACATTGTCAATATTAAATCATATAAATTCAGCGAAATTAGTCAGGGACTCGGATGAAAACTCCTCTTTTTGTCATTTCGGCTAATTTTTCAATTTTTTTCATTCAAAACCCAAAATAGCTTCAGGCCACCTTTGCCTAATTGCAAATCCAGCCTCAAATCCCAAAAATATCAAAACAGCCTGCTATTCCATCAACTTTTGTGATCTAAGCATCCAAACAAAACTATGTGGGGGCGCTGGCAACCTTGTAAACTTATTCATCATGCTTTGCATTAGGAACGTGGGCGAAATAACTTCCGACCTCTTATTTTTACCTCCGTTAAATGCTTTTGGTTTTCATATTTAACAGGGCAACCATCCCTTATTCCAAAGGAATTCATCCTTGCCAAAGGCAACCATCCATTCATCCTATTTTTGCGCAAACCATAAAACAAAAAAAGCAGCATGGCAACCCATACTGCTCAATTTTCTATTGATTAAAGTTTATCTTTTCATTTTAATTCAAAATTAAAAACCCAAAATTAAAAATTGATTTTCAATGATAGCATGGCCCGACCTCAATACTCAAACCAATAAACCAATGGACGTCCCGTAAGTACTAAGGTTGATTCCACCTCTACCCCCCCTGTATATTAACTCTGTTACATCATGTATTCATTATATTGGCCGCAAAAATGCGCAAAAAACGCAAACAGATCTTTTTCCAACGCCGAGGATTCAGCTCCAGCGACTGTCGAAATAACTTCCGAAAGCCATTCCTCAATTCCGGCTGATCGCATCAGAATTAGGCCGGATAGATGGTGCATTAGACGTATATTTAGTGCCTGAACGGAAACCCCGTTCAGGCACTATTTAGATGAAAATTCAGTCAGTTTGGTGTCATTAGAGGTTTAATCTGCGTAATCTGCGGATCGGAGTCAGGCTAAAAAAGGAAAGCGCTATAATACGCCCTTAGGGGGAAGAAGTTTATCTATAAGCCCTTTTATGAAGGCGAGTTCATCTTTATACGCTTCAAGAGAGGTCTCTATACGAGTTTGCCTTTTTTGCATCTGCCATTGCATACGTAAAACAAATCCCAGTATTACGAGGGCAATTGTAATAAAAAGCCCCAACATCCATTGAAGTGTGTCAAACCTCTTATCCACAGCCTCAAACCTACGGTTCATCTCAGAACGAAGGTCATCAATACGTTTATTAAGGCCTTTATCTAAATTATCAATTCGTCTATCAAGATTCCTTTGCCCATCTTCCAATCTGGCAAGCCTCTCTACTATTTCCCTATCGCTTATCCTTGGAGCAGTCTCAACAGCAAAAAGAAAAGAAGGGCTCAACATTCCTGCAATTAAACAAATTGTGATTATTACATTTCTCATGTTTTTAGTTTATCACCTTAAAAAATAATGTCAATCTCATATCAATTCATGTGCCTTCACAAATAATTTACCCCGCCTGTCCAGCCTGACCTCCGACCTCCGATCTCTGTCCTCTGTCCTCTGTCCTCTGTCTTCTGCCTTCTGTCTTTTCCCTGCGAAACATTTCACCCTTACAAATTTACTACAAATAGATATATTTACCTTTACAAAAATAAACTCTGCATATATCTTATTTCACAGAAAACTAAGCAAATTACACTGAAACCCCTTAATTTATCCTGAATCCAGAGCGAACAGTTGCTCCGGATTCAGGTTTATGCGAAAGGTTGGGGAATTGATGAAAAGAGCCGGTCTGGATTATCTAAAAAAATGGAAAGACAAAAAAACACGAAAACCGCTTATTATCAGAGGAGCCAGACAAGTCGGCAAATCCTATCTTGTCCGCCTGTTTGCCAAAAAACATGCGTTAGACCTCCTTGAAATAAACTTTGAACTTAATGACGATTACATTCCATGTTTTAAGTCAAAAAATCCGAAACAGATAATCACCCTGCTTGAGCTGAAATCCTCACAAAAAGTGGTGATAGGCAAGACCCTTCTTTTCCTGGATGAAATCCAGGCGGCCCCAGAGGTATTGGCTTCCCTGCGTTATTTTTATGAAATATTACCACGGCTTCATGTCATTGCCGCAGGATCTTTATTGGAGTTTGTTCTTGAAGAGCACTCATTTTCAATGCCCGTTGGCAGAATTGAATATATGCACCTGGGGCCAATGAGCTTCAAAGAATTTCTAAATGGTATTGGCAGACATCAACTCAGAGAATTTATTGAACAATATCAATACCCCAATGAATTACCGGTCGTTGTTCATGATGAGTTAATGAAGATGTTTAAACTTTACCTTGCCATAGGCGGCATGCCTGAAGCTATTCAGGTGTATAGCGATACAAGTTCACTACTGGAAGTTGACACGATAAAACAGTCAATCTTACTAACCTATCGGGATGATTTCAGCAAATATAAACGACGGGTTAACCATGTCAGGCTACAAAACGTTTTTCAAAAACTCCCTTTGCAGATCGGCCAAAAAATGAAATATGTAAATCTGGATCGAAATGAAAAAAGTTCTGATTTAAAAAAAGCCTTACATCTTCTATCGTTAGCCAGAGTTTACTATCCTGTTTATCATACAGCGGCAAATGGCATCCCGCTGAGAGCACAAAGCAATGAAAAAAAGCAGAAACCTTTGTTTTTAGATGTCGGGTTGCTTACCAAAGCTTGTGGAGTCAGCTATGCCGATATTGAAATGGCTGATAAAGTGACATTAATCAATTCAGGCCCTATCTGCGAGCAATTTGTCGGCCAACACCTTCTTTATGCCAGACCCTGCTATGAGGAACCGGAACTTTTTTATTGGTGCAGAGAAAAAAGGCAGGCATCTTCAGAAATTGATTATATCCTATCCTATGGCCCCCAAATAATACCGGTAAAAGTAAAAGCAGGCAAGACCGGAACCCTTAAGTCATTACATGTCTTTATTAAGGAAAAAGAACTTAATTATGGAGTTCGTTTTAATGCTGATATCCCTTCTTGCAGTGACATCTCTATTTTTCTGCCGGGAAAACCTGTTATGTTCAAGCTGCTTTCTCTTCCCCTGTACATGGTAGAAGAATTACAAAGGATTGTGCCCCACACCATCTAATTTAATCACTTCTTCCGTCTTTGAGCTTTGAGCTTTCACCTCACAAAAATCTTTTCTGCTGTTTACAGCATCTCATGCCCCATCTCCGCTATCTGTCTGATAATATCCTCATCATAACTTTTTTTTACAATGCAGAAATAATAACTCGCCTTTACACCAGCCAGCAACAACCCACTCTCCGCTCCCGTCCTCCGATCTCCGTCTTTATCATCCCGCAGGGATCATCCTATTCATCCCCTTGTTCAGTCCTCTTTCATCTATTCTCTATCATAGAGTACATAATTCAAAAAAAGAAACCAATAAACCAATTGATGTCCCGCAAGTAGCGTCCCGCAAGTAGTCCCGGCCCTTTAATGGACACCAGGGAGACAGGTGGCAAAATTAAAGGTATGCTCAACTTTCAAAAACGCTTTTTCAGCGCCTTCAACACTTGTTTCTGTTTCAATTAATGGAAAATCCCTGTCAAGAAACTCCAATTCACACCCCTCCGGCAATTTTTCTATCAATTCAGGATTATCTGTTAAATACCTTAAGAAATCAAAAACCAGTGAGATGTTTTTCTTCACAATCTCGTCTTTTTTCATTTCCTCCCTCTGCCTTTCGTCCTCCGTCCTCTGTCCTTTATCTTTTTATCTTTGCGCCTTTTTGTTTACCCAGTTCAATCTCTGTTGCCCTTATTTAACCGGGGCGGCTAATAAATCTTTTTATCTTTGTGCCTTTTTGCGCCTTTTTTGCGGCCATTATTCTCTATCAGATAATGCATATTTTTTGATTTCAAGCCTTGACGCGCCAAAATTAATCAAAAGCCCATGCTCAACATGACAGGCACGCAAATACCCCAACAGTTGAGCCGTATGCTCAGGCGCCGATGCCTTACAAGCCTTCAACTCCACAATCAGGCAATCTTCCACAAACAAATCAGCAAAATATTCTCCAAGCACAGTGCCATCTTCATCACAAACTTTCAGGGGATATTGCTGCTCCACTGTCAGTTGCACTTTTCTCAATCTGTGCGCCAGTCCATTCTCATACACCTTTTCCAAGTGCCCATGCCTCAAATACTGATGCAACGCAAAGCTCGTCTCTCTTATTACATCACAAAGCTCAAATATATCGTCTTTAGCTTTCATTATTTAAACCATTTTGCGTATTTTGCGCCTTTTTGCGGCCATTACTTTAAACTCGCCACACAATAAATCACCTTATAACTCATATTCGCCTCACCCGAAGATATTCTATCCGGCTCAACATAATACCCTCTGTACAAGTCGTTGGCATTCTTTTCTTTCTCTTCATTTCGTGTAATTCGTGAAATTAGTGGACCATTTTTTGCCCTTAAATCTGCGTTAATCTGCGGGCTAAGGGTCAAAGGCAGACTTGACCCCATTTCACATCAACATTAAACATCGCCCTTTATTATGAAATTGACTGAATGGGAAGCACGAGAAGCCGAGAGGTCAGATAACTCTGGTATAACAGTAAGAAAAATGAACAGTTATGGCTCAATAGCTTCTTCGAATAATACCGACAAATTTTCCGACAATCCTGACCCGGCCCCGGTGCCACCCGCTAAAAACCATGGGCGGATAAGCACTGTTAGCCGAATGCAATTCCATAGTACCTTTTGTTTTCCGCAAAATTTTGAGAGTTGCTTCATGTAGAATGTTTCTAACTATAACGGCAACTATCTGCCCGTTTTCCGCTTGACTTTGGGGACGGATAATAGCCATGTCCCCATCAACGATATTGGCCTCAATCATGGAATCACCCTGAACACGAAGAGCAAAGCAAGTTTTGGAGCCAAAAATCGACGGATCCACCGGCAACTCATCTTCCCGATTTTCCAGCGCCATAATAGGAATGCCCGCAGCGATTCTGCCGATTATGGGAATGGTTTTTCCAACAGGCCCGCCAGGAATACGCCATGACCTTTTCTTGCCGGCAGGAGCAATAAGATACCCTTTTTCAACCAGAACATGTAGAATGCGATGGATACCTGCCGGTCCTTTTAAACCAAAATGACTGCATATCTCGCGTATCGTAGGCGTAATACCGAGTTTTTCCTGATATGAACGGATATAATATAATACTTCTTTCTGTCTT
>Ga0255423_10008_pt3 | contig 29896 bp, 21 predicted proteins | sample ANMaggSeSYBR02H3_FD_182659 | JGI IMG/M metagenome (GOLD analysis project Ga0255423, IMG submission 182659) | Sediment cell enrichment communities from methane seep in Santa Monica Basin, California, United Staets - ANME aggregate JGI... | ecosystem: Environmental > Aquatic > Marine > Cold seeps >...
ATTCTATCAAGATCAAGCCGATCTCCTTCTTCCAGGGCAGAAAGATAAAGCACCCACTTAGTTATTCCATATTCGTTGATCCGTTCTATCCACTTTGTTACCTGGTCATTCAGTTCAGCCCATATAAAACCGGAAGAAAGGTCTACTGCGAGTATTTCGTTTAATGTTTCTTCGCTTACAATTGGCTTTCGCTGTTCTGCTGCCTGCTGGATTACCGCTGTAATATAAAAAGGATTTCCTCCGCAGCGGTCCGCTAATACGGGCAGCATCTTTTCCTCTATGTGAGCTTTATGATAGCGGGAAGCATTGAACGCCAATTGCGCACCCCAATAGTTAGTCATCGGTTCAATCGGATGGCTGCGGAACCGCCCAAAAAGCGATCCCCGACCAAGTATCTCTCTTGCCAGGATGCTCATGGCTGAGCCTGTGACAAAATGCGGGCATGTAGGAGACTCAACTGCTTCTTGCATAAAACCGACGATATCAAACTCGTATTGGGGAAGACGGGTATTCTGGAATTCGTCCAAGAACATCACAGTAGTGCTCTCATCGCGATCTGATATTCCTCTTGGCAGCCAGAGGGCTTCCTGATCCGGAATGGTCACCCCTCCTTTTTTCCGCAGAAGCCTCAATAGGTTGATACCTCCTGCAAGACTCTTTGATATCTTCATCCTGGAATTCATCAGGGCAGAAAGATCATCAACGCTAAGCGTACCCCGATCCAGAATACTTTCATCTCTCAACCTGAAGGCCGCATACCAGCGCAAAAAGTTCTCTACATATTCGGTAGCAAATTCCCACCGATCAAGCGGTTTGTCTTTAAAGCTGTAATAGACCGGTACAAGCGCCTTTGGATCCAGATGATCCTGCTCAAAAAAGAGACGGTTTACCACCCGCTTGAATATCTCTGTCTTTCCCATACGGCGTTGGCCTAAAAGCACAGTGGACATGGTCCTGCGTCCTATGGCATCAAGAGCAGCATTGTAGAGATAATCTATATGTTCTTGTCTGTCCGTATACACCTCACGGGGAACAAGCGGCCGAATGGCCCATCTAAAATCTATCTTTTTGTCAGAAAAATTGGTTTCCTTTGTTTTCATTTTCTCTCCAAAGTAGTATTAAGGGCTTACTGAAAATCCAGAATCTCCTGCTTCATAAAGATGAAATAACCTTCACCTGCTACAATTGTAAAATCCACGCCCACAAGCTCACCATCTGGATCAAACCCCGCTGTCTCAAAGGCACCTTTTTTCTTGGAATATCTCTGGATGCTTGAAACATTTCCGCTCCCAAGCACTGTCAGGAGTTGGTAAGTACTGTAGCCATTCGCAGGGCAGGCGAATCCGATGAGATTAAAGCCTTGTTTCAGATCATTGGCAGAGTAGAGCACTGTTTCGAGTACTTTACGATTGAAGATCGGCCAAAGATGGCTTGAAGCTTAAGATGCGAAAATGTGAAGTATCAAGTGACCATATTCTGGCTCTCTTCTTCTATTCTGCATGGTTATTTCTCTCCTCACCCGCCAACTCCGGCAACTGCCTCAATCCAACGAACTTAAGCAAATTGTCAAGGTCCTGCCTGCTAGACCAAAGTACTCCTTTTTCACGCATCAACGCCTCGGCTTCTTTAGTAAAACCGTTATGAGCAAAGAACCATAATCTTAAGATCTGAAGTCCTTCACCCACTTCCTCTTTTACAACGCTTCCCTTCCGCATCAAAGATTCTACCTCGGCTTGGCCTACCTTTCGGCCTATCCACCACTTGCTTTCACATATCCAACGTTCTTTGCCTGCGCCGCCTTCTACATCTATTTCCATACCCTTGCCGCCGCCAAGTTTACTTCGCAGCCTCACATAACTAAAATGCCACGGCAATGTAATATCCTCTTTGCTGTGGAAAAATTTACCTGTCAGGGTTTTGTTTTGTCCTGTCCAGAGGATTTGAGCCATATACACCTCTGCAAGATAGCCCCGATGGTCATGAATGCGCCGCTTTATAGTCTGATACTGCGTTCTTAAATCGTTTTGCACAGCAGCCCGATCCTGCCCCTCTACCTCGATCCTGCCCCATACCTTCAAAAACTCAAGCAAAATCGGATCATCTATCTTTTTGAACCAGCCTCCAAGTTCCATGTACTGGAGAAGATCGCCTCTGGAAAGTTTTATCAATACATCCCTGATGGTCTCCATTGGCACAACTTTTCCTTCACGCTCGGCAAGTTCTTTCTGGATTCTATCAAGATCAAGCCGATCTCCTTCTTCCAGGGCAGAAAGATAAAGCACCCACTTAGTTATTCCATATTCGTTGATCCGTTCTATCCACTTTGTTACCTGGTCATTCAGTTCAGCCCATATAAAACCGGAAGAAAGGTCTACTGCGAGTATTTCGTTTAATGTTTCTTCGCTTACAATTGGCTTTCGCTGTTCTGCTGCCTGCTGGATTACCGCTGTAATATAAAAAGGATTTCCTCCGCAGCGGTCCGCTAATACGGGCAGCATCTTTTCCTCTATGTGAGCTTTATGATAGCGGGAAGCATTGAACGCCAATTGCGCACCCCAATAGTTAGTCATCGGTTCAATCGGATGGCTGCGGAACCGCCCAAAAAGCGATCCCCGACCAAGTATCTCTCTTGCCAGGATGCTCATGGCTGAGCCTGTGACAAAATGCGGGCATGTAGGAGACTCAACTGCTTCTTGCATAAAACCGACGATATCAAACTCGTATTGGGGAAGACGGGTATTCTGGAATTCGTCCAAGAACATCACAGTAGTGCTCTCATCGCGATCTGATATTCCTCTTGGCAGCCAGAGGGCTTCCTGATCCGGAATGGTCACCCCTCCTTTTTTCCGCAGAAGCCTCAATAGGTTGATACCTCCTGCAAGACTCTTTGATATCTTCATCCTGGAATTCATCAGGGCAGAAAGATCATCAACGCTAAGCGTACCCCGATCCAGAATACTTTCATCTCTCAACCTGAAGGCCGCATACCAGCGCAAAAAGTTCTCTACATATTCGGTAGCAAATTCCCACCGATCAAGCGGTTTGTCTTTAAAGCTGTAATAGACCGGTACAAGCGCCTTTGGATCCAGATGATCCTGCTCAAAAAAGAGACGGTTTACCACCCGCTTGAATATCTCTGTCTTTCCCATACGGCGTTGGCCTAAAAGCACAGTGGACATGGTCCTGCGTCCTATGGCATCAAGAGCAGCATTGTAGAGATAATCTATATGTTCTTGTCTGTCCGTATACACCTCACGGGGAACAAGCGGCCGAATGGCCCATCTAAAATCTATCTTTTTGTCAGAAAAATTGGTTTCCTTTGTTTTCATTTTCTCTCCAAAGTAGTATTAAGGGCTTACTGAAAATCCAGAATCTCCTGCTTCATAAAAACAAAATATCCTTCACCCCGAACTATCGGAAAATCAGCGCCCGCAAGTTGCCCATCCTGCCCGAAACTGGCTGTCCCGAAAACTCCCTTCTTTGTGGAATATCTCTGAATGCTTGACACGTTCTGGCTCCCGAGATCGTTCAGAAGTTGATACGCACTATATCCATTCGCAGGGCAGGCAAATCCTACAAGGTTAAAGCCTGATTTTAAATCAAGAGTAGGGCAGAGTACGGAAGTAGAGGTGATTTCCTTGTCCTGCTTGGCATAAACAATGAGTCCTTCGCCTCCGTTGAGTATAAAGCTTGGGGTTGACCCATCTTCTGGAATCAGGGTGATGAATTTACCAGCCTGGTCATCGTATACGAGCACCTTTTCTATCTCCGAGGCATCCCCCAGAACCGGCAGCCAATTTCTGAGGTCGGGTTGACCTGTCACATCCGCAGGAATAGCGATCAGGTTAAAGCCTTGTTTTAGATGGATTAGCGTCGATGGATTAGACAATATATCATTCGGATCGGTTTCTCCAGCATCCACACTGCCGTTGTGGTTGGCATCTTCCGTACCATCCCATGCGCCGTCATCATCGCTATCCTTATTAAGTGGATCAGTTGTGGTGTCTGGATCTGCATCAGCAATGAATACATTTGTATCCGTTCCAAACAGAGGTCCATTCCCATCAGGATCCGGGATAGCCTCGATGATGCCGAGTTCTGTTCCGTCCTGGATTCCGTCGCTGTCTGAATCTACACTGCAAGGGTCTGTTTCGCCGGTATCCACCACACCGTTCTTGTTCACATCCTCTGCGCCGTCTGAGATACCGTCGTTGTCGGTGTCGGCGTCAAACGGATCGGTGCATGTTGTATCCTCAAGTTCATCTGTTAGTCCGTCGCTGTCACTGTCCAATTCTATTGTTATTAGAAGTTTTGCTGCATACTGGCTCTCATGTCCATTTGTCTGATTTTCGTTTTCAATACTAGCAGGATCGTCGTAGGCAGGATCATAGTCACTATCATAGGCAGTTACGGTAACATAGTAAGTGCCAGAGCCAATTCCTGTTATGGTGTATGAGGTTACATGCCCTACATCTACTAAATTGGCATAAGAATGTCCTGAATCAGTATCCCAATAGATTTTATACCCAACAAGGTCGCTTTAAGGATTATCATTCCAGTGTAAATCAATAGTTCCACCATCAATAGTAATAGTAAGCCCTGTGGGTGGAGAGATAGGCACATCACTAAAATCTGAACGTGTTGTAAAACGCCAAATATTACTATAAATTAAATCCGCTTCATTGACCCCCTTTACCTGCCAATAATAGGTCGTGTCGGTTTGCAATTCATCAACCTTGAGCATAGTATCTGTTAAACCGCTTTCAATTTCCTCTAACTCATGTGGATTGGTACCAAAAAGCACTGTAAAACTATCAATTGGCCCGCCAGCGTAAGACCATTGTAAAGTTGCCGACGGACCATCAACCTCGGTTGCTTTATGTAAAGGATAAATCTCATCCAAACGATAAGTTATAATAGAACTAAAATCTGCCGTGTTATAGAATTGATGTGACTCGCCGCCAGTGTAACCTTCAAAATAGACTGTAACGATATTATCCTTTTCTTTTGCATAGATAAGATATTCTCCAACATTCATAACCAGTGAAGATATACGCGTATCAAAATACGTCCTCTCGCCGTCAAAGAATAAGTGATAAACACGGTTTATGTCACTTGATCCGTACTGTTCCGTTTTTGTACAAAAAAGATGATAATTTCCATTATTATTACGGACGACTTTGTAAGCGCGAATATCCTCATCGCCCATTTGATCTGTCAATTCTTTTACTTTTAATATGGTACTTTGCCCTGTTTGGTCATCAACGCTAAATTTTAGATGATATACACTATATCTCCAGTTCGTTTTCTGGTTTCCATGTCGATACAAAAGCTCATATACATTATTACCTGCTGAAAACAATTTTGTGTCATACGAGCCATATGCATATTCATTTTTTTGCCATTTAGATATAATTTCATCTTTTGAGGGAAAATTATTAGCAACCAACACATCTTCTAAATCCGCCTGAGTTCGGATTGAGGGTAACCATAGCCCGACTTTCGCGCTTTTCTCAAGCTAAATTTTTTCGTAAAATTGCAATTTGTAGCAATATCAATCAGTTGGAGAATTTCGGTAGTTTTAATGTAAAATATAACTTCTTGATAATAAAGGGAATAAAATTTTGGGATCAAATGTAGTGCCTGTGTAAAGCACTGCGAGATAAAAATATATCTTGACATGATCCATTGTTCTATGCTTAGCTGATTTTATAAAATCAGAGGTGGATCAATGTTTTTCAGAGAAGCAATTTCCAAAAATTCTAAGTCGCCAGTATTGCAATTGGTCGAAAACATTCGCACCGAAAAAGGTCCCAGGCAACGAATATAGGAATTTATGCGGCATTTCGGGGATATTAAAGCGACTCTCTACAGGTACCATGTTTAAGGAAATATTATCAACAGAAGCAATACCTGTAATTGAATCATTGGCCCCTCATTTGGAAATGTTTTATCTGGGTGGAGGCAGTGGGCTGGCATTACAATTGTTCGAGAAAGAATTGTTCTTGGAATAAAAATATTTAAAAATAAAGATGTTTGGTCAATTAATTGCGTCAAATCAGGAGGTTAATTATACTATGGCGTGGTGGAAACAGACTGAAAAGTGGGCTATCAAAGCCTTAAAAGCGCGATTATCAGCATTTGAAATAAAATATAACCTGCAAGTATTGCAGGATAAAAAGCGAAATCGAGAATTGAAGAGAAGATTCCATTAAAACAAGGATTGAAACACAAATACACAACAAAATGGAGTTTCGATTTTTAATTGAAGAGAAGATTCCATTCTGCTGCCTCCGGCTCAGAAAAAAGGTGTCCGTGTCTGCGATGCCGGCGCTTCTTTTCAAACAGCAGGAACGTCTATCGTATAGTACCGGATAAATTTGTATTAACACCTTTCAAGATATCCCGGCATCTTGCAAGGTGTATGATCCTGAGGCTGTGAGAATTTTTTATATCACAAAGTTTTTGCCTTGCTGGTTAACATCGCAGCATATATATTTTAGACTAATAGGCTGCATTCTTTTGAATAGCCTTATGAACCTGAACAGTTCGGCCGTCAAGTTTTGCATTATTTAAAGAATTACACACTTTTCCGGCTGCCTGTTTTTCAACTTCAAAAAATGAAAATTCTCTATTAAGACTGATTTCTCCGATCATGCCTGAGCCAATTCCGGATTTATCGCAAATTAAGCGCAGAATAGCACCTTCATTGATTTTATCCAGCTTGCCCAAATTAATAAAAAATCGCTGGGTTTTCCCTGACCCGGGGCGTCTTTTTCTTTTTACAGGTTTGGTCTTTGCTCTGGATTCATGCCTGTTTTTGAATTCAGGCCTGGTTTTAGTTCTTGTTTTAGTATTTGCATTAATATCATCCGCATTATGATAATTTTTTAAAAACCGGTTAAATTCTGCTGCAATAAAACGTTTTATTAATTCTTTTTTGTCAAAATTTTCCAATGCTCTGCAAACAGCAGGAAGATAGGCTTCTATTTCAGCTTGATTTACATCGGTATGAACAATTTTTTCCACAAGACCTGATAATTGTTTTTCACAAATGGCTTTGCCGTCAGGCACTTTATTAAATTCAAAACATATATTAAGCCTTTTTGCCAGCATACGAATACGGTGGATTTCTTTTGAATTGATAAGTGCAATTGAAAGACCTGATTTTCCTGCACGCCCTGTTCTTCCGCTTCTATGGGTATAAATTTCTACTTCATCCGGCAGATTATAATGAATTACATGGGTAATATCATCCACATCCAGACCTCTTGCTGCAACATCGGTTGCTACAAGAATTCTGACAGAACCCTGGCGAAACTTCCGCATCACAGAATCCCTTTGCCCCTGGGATAAATCACCGTGAAGTGCTTCAGCCCGATAACCATCCTGCATCAATAATTCAGCTAAAGCCTGAGTATCTTTTCTGGTTCTGCAAAAAATCAAACCTAAAATATCAGGTGAAAAAGCTATAATCCGCTTTAATCCCAGATATTTGTTTTTTTGTTGAATTGTATGGCATATATGCTTGATATTTTTTGGGCCCTGGCGTTTGCCGCCTATATGCACTTTTACCGGATCAGCCAGATAATTGTTGGCAATAGCAGAAACGCCCTTGGGCATAGTTGCAGAAAAAAGCCATATTTTTCTATGATCCGGCATTTTTTTTAAGATATTATCAATATCTTCTTGAAATCCCATATTAAGCATTTCATCAGCTTCATCTAAAATTGTATATGAAACTTTTGACAGATTGGCAGCTTTGCGGTTAATCATATCAATAAGCCTGCCCGGAGTAGCTACAATAATTTGAGGCTTGCTTTTAAGCTGTTTAATCTGGGTTGCAATACTGGCTCCGCCATATATAGCAACAATTTTAATTTTGTTCATATATCTGGCAAATTGTTTTAGATCATCTGTAATTTGAAGACATAACTCACGGGTTGGGCATATCACAATTCCCTGAGTATGGAATTTGTTTGAATCAATCAGTTGAATAAGAGGCAGGCCAAAGGCTCCGGTTTTTCCGGTTCCTGTCTGGGCAAGTCCTACAAAATCTTTTTCACCTGAAAGAAGCACAGGCATTGCTTTTTGTTGAATCGGCATAGGAGACTGAAATCCCAGATTCTCAGTTGCCTTAACCAGTTCATCCCTAAGTCCTAATAGTTTGAAACTCATTAAATTCATTCCCTCAAAAAATATTCGGAAGCAGATAAATTTACTGCTCCCGAATGTTATTATACACATAAAAAAAGCTGTTCAGATTTGTCTGAGCAGCTTTCAGACCAGTTTTTACTACTTATAACCATATAAATAACAATTATCAACCTTTTTATCGTAATTTGCAATTTAATACCTCGGAAAGTTATAAAATTGCGTTTTTTTCGGTGAGCGATGAGTATCAAGAGCAAGGCGCTAAGGCGCGGAATAGAACGCTATTGCAAGTGCTATGAAATTTCCCATGGCGGAATTGATTTGGATAAAGATCTGTAAACAGCATCTGTCTTCAGCCGCATATTCTTTCCATCTGAATCTTCTTTTTCACAAAATACTTTAAGAGAAATATAAAATTTCTGCTTTTTTTTATTAAATATCACAATTTCACAATAATTACCTCTATCATAAATAAACTTATAGGGGTAATCTTGTTTTTCTGAAAGCAATGTCGCCCTGTAAACCTCATCAAATGTTAATGGAATGTGTTCAAAACATATATCATTATGCTCCGGAGCTATATTTACACCAAGTTCATCTGCAAACTGCTCAAGTTCCTCTCGTGTGCAGTTAATAGTCCTGTAATGTCTTCTATCTGATATCTCCTCGCATTCACGGCGAATATACTCCAAAAGAAAACGACCTATCATCTTCTCCTGGCCGGGATCAATTCTGTTCTTTCTTTTCTGATATTTCTTTAATCTGTTATAATTTATAATTGCTCTTTTTAATCCACGAAAAATCGATAATCTCCTGTTTGCGAACTTGAGATCTCGCAATATAATGGTTTTGAAACGGTTTATTGCTGCATCCTCCAGGCGTTTAATATCTGATAAAGTCAGAGTCAGCTTTGGGCCTTCTTCTTCCTCAGTAAGACAATAAAGGGCTTCATAAAAAGCCACTTCCGGCATCTCCCCGGAATTCTCAATCCAATCAACTTCTTGTTGCAGATAGCTTTCCCCTGAATTCACTTTTTGTCACGCTCCCGCTTTTTAAGTCATCTAAGGCATAAATCATAAATCATCAATCTTCCTCAAAGCTTCTCTCGCGGCATCTCTTACTTCATCAGGATATATCCCGCTGTATAATACATTTTCCAGCCTGGAAACCATTTCGATATTTCCGGTTTCTCCCAAAACATATATAATATCGCCCTTAATTCGGTCCTCAACGCCTTGAAACTGCTCCCACAGGGGATTAATAACCTGGCCGGCCAGTGCGTTATTCTTTTCGGCAAGATATTCGAATGCCACCATTGCACCAAGACGAACCGGCCATTTTTCATGAATAAGTGTATTAATAAAGGCGGGAAAAATACAGTTATGGTCAAACATCATTTCTGCTACCTGATCGGCATTACCTTCTTTTAACAAGCTAATAATTGATGACGTGCTAAGATTGGAAGGGTTGCGGTTAACAATTATCTCAACTATTTCGTTAAGATTTGTAGTACCGGTCCATCGGAAGTTTTCATCCAGCAAAAGCGTTGGTGCAGATCGAATATTATCCAGCTCTGCAATTTCAGGAAAAAGTGTTCCGTCAATAATTTCAAGCTTTATTAATTTATTTGCAAAAGTAAGGGGAATAAGCTGCTTAACACTTTTCGGGCAAAAAGGACATTGTTTTGCTATATATAATTTAAGTTCAGCGGGAATTTTAACTTTATCAAGTCGATTTCGTACTTCGCCGGTTAATTTAAACGAATTGCCGTCAAGTAAAGTCAGTGCTTCAAGAAATGGCTCCAATTCAGCCTCAAGAGGTATTGCATGGTAATATATACTTCCGCCCACCTTGATGGCAGGCACCTGGTTTTCATCATCCTTGATTTGATTAATACTGAGTTTGGAAGCAAGATTTGATAATTTGTCACAGAATTCTCTGAACCCTGTACTTTTTTCATCTTCCGTCAAAATAAGATCTATTTCGATTTTACCGGATAATCCATCATTCCATCTTTTAATCGTTTTTTCTTCCTGTGATGTCATTTTTCTCCTATAGACGGCTTTGTAACAAGTTCATATGCAAGGCGTGCGAATCTTGAGGAATGAGACGTACTCAAAGTACGTCGCAATGACGAAAGATGAAGCACAACACCGCAGATGGACTTGTTACGAAGCCGTCAATTATGATCGAAAACATAGCCTATAGAACGGAGGCTTTTAAAATGCGCCGGCTTTTTGGGATTATCCTCAAAATACTTTCTAAACCTCACAATAAAATTATCCACGGTTCTGGTTGTCGTATCTCTATTGTAACCCCAGCCTATTTCCAAAAGTTTGCTTCTGGAAAGCGGCTTGCCTCGATTTGCAATAAAAAGTTTTAAAAGTTTTACTTCCTGCTCTGTCAGATTTATTTTTCCGCATTTACAGTCTGCAACGGAAGTCTCAAAATTGATGTGGTTGCCTCCAAAAGTATAGGTTTTTGGTAATGAAGCAAAACCGAAACCGTTTATACTATTCCCCCCATGGTTCCAGGATCCCCTGGTTAAAAGTCTTTCAACTCTCAGCAAAAACTCTTCGAGGTTGAAAGGCTTTGAAAGATAATCATCCACTCCATAAGAAAAACCTTTTATCCTGTCATCGGGTTCGCCCTTGGCTGATAAAATAAGTATAGGAATCCGTTCATCCTCAAGACGGATATTTTGAAGCACGGACAATCCGTCAATTCCCGGCAGCATTATATCAAGCACTATCAGATCGGGCATCCATTCTTTCCATTTTTTGAGGCCTGCAACACCGTCTGAAGCAATAATTACATCATATCCCTGGAGGGAAAGATTCAACTTTAAACCTTCCGCTATATGTCTCTCATCTTCAATTACAAGAATACGCTTCTTATCGGCATCATTCATGGGGACACCTCTCAATACATTTTATGATTGATGATTTATGATTGTTGATTTGTGGAATCGCTTCGCTCTGCTTTTTTGTTATAAAATTAATAGAATACCTTCAATCAACAATCAACAATCAACAATCAACAATCAACAATCAACAATCAACAATCAACAATCAACAATCAACAATCAACAATCAACAATCAACAATCAACAGTCAACAATCAACAGTCAACAATCAACAGTCAACAGTCAACAGTCATCAGTCATCAATCCCCAAGGGTAGAATTAAAGTAAAAACAGATCCTTTTCCTATTCCTTTACTTTCCGCAATGACTTTTCCTTTATGGATTCGAGCAATATTCTGGACAAGATGCAGGCCAAGACCGCTGCCCTTTGCCGACATATTGTCAGACCGACCAGCCTGATAAAATTTCCTGAATATTTTTTTAGTTTCATTCTTATCAAACCCAATTCCATTGTCCTCAAAATGTATATGTAATTCACGCTTTTTGGGCTCAAAAGTAATATCTATTTTGGGTTTTTCCGACGCGTTATATTTAACAGCATTAGTAAAAAAATTCATAAGGAGCATCTCAAATAAAGACAAATCTATCCGATAAGAGAATGACCGGCCGGATGGATTATGAATATTTACTTCGCAATTCTGAAAAAGATGGTTGTTGTTTTTAAGAAATTGTTTAACTACTTGATTGATATCCGCTATAGAAAATTTTCCTTTATAATTCCTGCTTTGAATTCTGGCAAGGTTCAATATACGGTTTATGTTGTCAGAAAGCCTGGTTACATCCTGAATCATATAGCGGATGTATTTAAGCCGATCTTCTCTGGAAAGCTCATGCTTTAAAAATGTTTCCAGATATAACTTCAACGAAGTAACTGGAGTTTTCAGCTCATGTGTAAAATTATTGATGAAATTATGCTGCAATCTATACAGTTGCGCTGTTTTCTGGGTATATACAAATATCATCAATATACCCATAAGAATTATACCAACAAGAATCGAAAGAACCATAATAACTACCCATGTCTGAGGTTCCAAAACCTGACTGGGATCAAGGTCAAATCTTAATATAACAGCTTTAAGTCCTGTGCTGACCTCCATGTACCAGTGGATATACAGGATCAGAGACAATGCCAGGGCTACTACCGATAAAATAAAGATAAGAATCGGATGAAAAAACAGTTTTGATTTATGCATAATTTCAGCCTTCGCAGGAATCCAGAAATCAATACCACAATTTATTGAAATGTTACAACCTTAGGAACGTGGACGAAATAACTTCCCCAACTATACATCACAGCTTCAGGCCGCCTTTGTCCGGTCTCAAATCACAAAAATATTGAAATAGCTCGCTATTCCTTCAACTTTTGTGATCTGGGATCGAACAAATTCGACCCAAATCTGTGCGCCTACTTGAGGAAGTTAATTCGTCCACGTTCCTTACTTTATCCGTAGCCGTAGCCGTTCACGGCTTGAAACTTGAAATTGGGAATTTGGCCTTCATGCTTTTGTACCGTTCTTCCCAATTTCCAATTTCTAATTTCGACGTTCCGTGAACGCTTACCTTTATTCTATGGGTTAGTTTAAACCCAAATTAAAGATTTGTAAAACTTTTGTAAAATATAAAAACATTACTGTAATTTTTAACTGTTCTATATTATAAAGACCTTTTTGCAACAAAGTATTGTAGCCGTTCACGGCTTGAAACTTGAAATTGGAAAGTAGAAATTTGGGAGAGATGAAACGAGTTTACGAGTTGGATGTTTGTAAACTGGCAGAATACAAAGCAATGGTTGAAAAACTCGGCCTCAAATTGAATACGTTCATCAACAGTACAAAATCATGAAGGCCAAATTTCCAATTTCTAATTTCAACGTTCCGTGAACGCTTACAAAGTATTAAAGGGTCAATAAATGAAAAACTATTATCATGAATTTCATATTCCGGTTATGGGCACTGGTCACTCGGTTGATACACCCATACGTGTAGCCTGTTTAGGCATTACATCGGTTATATCTCTCGTTGATGATCTGTTGCTGGAAAAAATCCGAAAATATTATTCTGAAAAATTCAGCCTGCCGTATTCCAGGATACCGGCAAACGAAAATAACGGAAGATCGAAAAGAATAACAGCCTATCTTGAAACAGTACAGGAAATTGTACATATTAAAATGGACAGAATAAAGAAACAACCGTTTTTCAAAAATAATGAAAAAAGCAAATACTTTGATCTACTGCCTGAAAAATCCACTTTAAAAAAGGCATACAACGAACTTTTAAACATAAAAGAAGGATCAAAAAGATCTGATCTGGAGAAAGAACTGACAAGTAAAATGAGGCCCGGCTCTATTGACGTAAATTTAATGGTAAAAGTTGACCGCACTATTTACGACAGTAATGGAGAGCCGTTAACTGATGAATTCAGTGATGCAAAAACAGGACTTAGGGGCTATGCCGAAAGCAGCCTTGAATCCGCCATTGTATTTTCAGCAGGAATAAACCAACGCCTGTTCAATTATATGACCCGCTTCAGAGACTTTTATAGGGATAAAACAGGACAAATCAAAAAGAGAATAATTCTAAAGGTGAGCGATTTCCGATCTGCGCTCATACAAGGTAAATTCCTGGCCAAAAGAGGCCTGGAAGTTCATGAATTCCGCATTGAGTCGGGGCTCAATTGCGGTGGTCATGCTTTTGCTTCAAATGGAATTTTGTTGCCGACAGCGCTTAAAGAAGTTAAAGAAAAACGTGCAAAACTGGCAGATGAATTTCTACCGCTTATAAAAAAATATTACAAGAAAATGGGCTGGGAATATGCTGAATCCGCCCAAAACAACAACCCTCTTATTACGGTCCAGGGCGGTATCGGCAACAATGGAGAAGTACGCAGACTAAAAGAAGATTTTGGCATGGATCTGACAGGTTGGGGCAGTCCTTTTTTACTGGTTCCGGAAACAACCTGTATTGACGACTCTACTCTTGAGCTTTTAAGACTGTCAGGTGAAAAAGATCTCTATTTGAGCGACGTCTCTCCTATTGGAGTGCCTTTCAACAATTTACGCAAAACAGGGTCGGAAATATATACCAGTAAAAAGGCTGCGGAAGGCAATCCAGGTTCGGCGTGCCCGAAGAAATTCCTTGTATCCAATACTGAATTTACAAAACAGCCTATTTGTCTGGCATCAAAACAATACCAGACAATGAAGCTGGAACAAATAAACAAGCGAGTGCTTCCAGAGATGGAAAAAGAAAAGTATAAAAAAAATATTGTACAAAAAACCTGCCTCTGTGATCATCTCGGCAACGGTGCCCTTATTAACCTGGGGATATCCAAAAAAGAAAATTCTCCCCAGTCAATATGCCCCGGGCCAAATATAGCATGGTTTAACAAAATTTATACTTTAAAAGAAATGGTTGATCATATATATGGAAGGGGCCGGTCTTTGATCCCGGCTGAACGACCGCATATGTTTGCCAAGGAAATCGAAATGTATGTTGATTATTTTGAAAAGCAGGTAAAGATTTGTGATTGTTCGCCCAGGGAAGTCAAAACCTTGAAGGAATTTAAGAAAAATTTAGAAAAAGGCATGAACCTCTGTCTAAGTATATCCCAAAGACAGCCTTTTGAAGGAGAAAACCTGGCTTCTATTCCTCCCTGTGTGGAAAAACAAAAGACCAGACTGGAGTCCATTTACTCTGATTTTGAAAAATTATTTAATAAACGATCTGAAAACCTCGTTTTTTTGCAAACAAAACATTCTGTGGAGTCTGAGCAGAAAATTGCTCATAGTGTTTAGGTGGATAGGCTGAAGGCTGTTATTATACAAGCGGACCGGCCTTTTTCACTTCATTCGACACAACTGGTTCATATTGCTTGAACTTTTCTTTAAACTCTTCTGATAGTTCTTTCGCTTTTTTTTCATAACTTTCTTTATTTTCCCATGTATTTTTCGGCATTAAAATCTCTTCAGGCACACCAGGGCACTGCTGCGGTATTTCAAAGCCGAAAAAGGGATCTATTGTATATTCGACTTCATCCAATTTCCCTTCAAGAGCGGCATTCAACAATGCACGTGTATGTTTAATAGAAATACGATGACCAACACCATAAGGCCCGCCAGTCCATCCTGTATTAACCAGCCAGCATTTAACATTATACTCAGTAATTTTCTTGCTCAGTAATTTTGCATATTCACTGGGGTGAAGCGGCATAAACGGCGCTCCGAAACAACTGCTGAAAGTCGCCATCGGCTCAGTTACGCCGGCCTCTGTTCCAGCGACTTTCGCCGTATAGCCAAGAAGAAAATGATAAGAAGCCTGCTCAGAAGTTAATTTTGAAATCGGCGGCAATATCCCAAAAGCATCAGCCGTTAAAAAAATTACATTTTCAGGATGATCGCCCTTGCCGTCTCTAACCACATTATTCAAATGAGTAAGTGGATAGGCCGCGCGTGTATTTTCAGTTATACTTGAATCATCTAAATTTACTGCTCGTGTAACAGGATCGATAATAACATTCTCAAGAATTGTACCAAATTTTCGTGTTGTTTCATAAATCTCCGGTTCTGCTTCTTTTGAAAGATTAATTACTTTGGCGTAACAACCGCCTTCGAAATTAAAAATTCCTTTATCACTCCAGCCATGTTCATCATCACCTATTAAAGTACGATCAGGAGAGGCGGAAAGGGTTGTCTTGCCTGTTCCGGAAAGTCCAAAAAACAACGCAGTATCACCGCCCCTTCCGACATTGGCGCTGCAATGCATAGAAAGAACCTTCTTTTGGGGCAGGAGATAATTTAAAACCGTAAAAACCGACTTTTTAATTTCACCGCCGTAATATGTCCCACATATCAAAATAATTTTTTTTGTAAAATTAACCAGAATAAAAGTTTCTGAATTGATTTCATCAAGTTCAGGATTGCCAAGAAATTTCGGCATAGCAATTAAGGTAAACTCCGGGCTAAAATCAACAAGCTGACTACGGTCCCTTATGCGAAGTAAAAGATTTCTTGCAAAAAGCGCCTGCCAGGCAAATTCGGTAATTACTCTTATTGACACACGATACCTGTTATCAGCGCCTGCATATGAATCCTGCACATATATTTCACGATCCTGTAAATAGGCTTTAACGCGTTCAAAAACATAATCAAATTTTTTAGCATCATATGGAACGTTTACCTTGCCCCAGTTAATCTTATCAGCAGTATTTTCATCTTTTACGATAAATTTGTCATCAGTAGCATCATATGGAACGTTTACCTTGCCCCAGTTAATCTTATCAGCAGTATTTTCATCTTTTACGATAAATTTGTCATCAGGAGCACGGCCTGTGCTCTTCCCAGGCCTGCTCACAAACAGGGGGCCCAGATGTGTAATAACTCCCTCATTGTTTTTTACTGCGTGCTCGTATAATATCGGAGTGCAATAATTCCAGTGTACTTTTTTCAGATTCGTCAAACCAAGGTATTCAAGCCCTGGTTCCAGCTCCAGAAGCTCATCTATTGATTTCATATTGCCACCTGCCTACCATTATTTGACAAGATTTATTATTATCGTATTACAATAAAGCCTGAATTACCATTGACTTTATACATCTGCAATAAAATCATTAATACTTCATAGTAATTCAGGCTTAACTTTATTCATAAGCGAACAAAATAAGTTAGAAATGCTTTAAAAATAATATTTACTAAAAAATGGGTTTCAACTCAACCCTCCTGTTTTTAGCTCTGCCTTCCGAAGTATCGTTGGTATATAGAGGTTGAGATGGGCCAAAACCTTTTGCTGAAAGACGTTTAGTATTAATGCCTTCTTTTATGAAATATTCCATTATTGCTTTGGCACGATTTTCAGATAGTTGTTGGTTAAATTCCAAAGAACCGCTCTTATCGGTATGGCCCTCGATTTCTACTTTTAAATTGGGGTTATTTGCCAAAATAGCAACAACTTCATCTAATATCGGGTAACATTCAGGTTTTATATCCCATTTTGCAGTATCAAATTGTACCCCTTTAATTACCCAGCACCCCCTTGAATCAACTTTTACACCTGCTGGTGTCCCAAGGCACTTATCCTTATAATCATAAACTCCGTCTCTATCACTATCAAGGGGACATCCTGCAGAGTTTACTGCAACACCTGCTGGAGTGCCCGGACACTCGTCCTTATCATCATACACTCCGTCTCTATCGCTATCAAGAGAACATCCTGCAGAGTTTACTTTTACACCTGCTGATGTCCCCGGACACTTGTCCTTATAATCATAAACTCCGTCTCTATCACTATCAAGGGGGCATCCAGCAGAATCTACCGCAACTCCATGAGGAGTATCAGGGCATTTATCCATATCATCATATACACCGTCGTTGTCGCTGTCTTTTCTTTGGGTTTTTTCTTCACCACCAAAATTATAGATTAGTCCAATAGTATAAACAAGATCATTATACGTATCATCAAAGGATATTATATGTCTTACATCAGCCCGCAGCGCGACCGCTTTATTGAAAAAGAATTTCAGCCCTCCTCCGTAATTAACTATCGGATCATTATCAGTACTACGTCTTTCGCGATCTGCGGTCATCAACCCCACACCTGCACCTATATAAGGCACAATTTTCTGAGAAGGCATAAAGTGATATAAGCCGTCAAGACGATATATATATGCATCCAAGTCTCCGCCCTTTCTTTCAAGCTCTGATTCAACAAAATTAAAAACAGCTTCAGCTCCCCAGTGCTCATCAAAATTATATCCGACCCCTAAACCATACGTATGCCCATCCTCATAATCCCGATTTCCTTCAAAATTAAATCCACCTACAAAGGGACTAATAAATACAGAACCCGATTCTATTTCGGCAATACATATTCCAGGCATGGCTACAAAAAATACTAAAAATCCAATTAATAAAGTGGTTTTAATTAATCTCATATTCTCCTCCTTTTTTGTTTCACTTATCAAAGTCATGCCAGACCATATCTGTTAACGCTTCCGACAGTTTGCAAACATCCAACTCGTACACTCGTTTCATCTCTCCCAAATTTCTATTTTCCAATTTCAAGTTTCAAGCCGTGAACGGCTACATTTTATTCTAACATAGAAAACCTGGCCCTCAGGGCCAGGTCACAGTTCAGTGGTTTTACCATCTGAACAACATTTGTTACTCCAAGGTCGAGTTGTCCCGCAACTTAACGAAGGAGTAGCAAATGAGTAAATTTCGCAAATTATGCCAACAACCTATAGGGTAACCGTTTTTGGGCACAAGGTTATTGCGTTGATACTGTAAGTTTAGATACTGAAGCGATACGGAACTTTATAAAATACCAAAAAGATATAGAAAAGTAAGTAGGTTAAACACAGCACAAATTATTATTACTAAGGGGCAACTCAACCCTTACCCCCTCTGGATGCAAAGGCAATTTTATCCCCTTCCAGGGGTTAAGCCAAAGCCGGCCCCTCTGGGGTCGGATTTTTACTTTTGTTTTAATCATACAACAGCTTCATCCTCTGATTGGGTTTCATAATGTTCGAGTACGAATTTCACACGCTTCTCATCCCATCCAGTTGGAAATTTGCTTTGTCTTGTCATTTTAATTTTCTCCTTCTACGGCGTTTATATGCTTTAAGTGATTTCCCTGCCAAATACCACCACTTCCGCAACGCGATATTCATTTCTACCAAGGGCTCGCTCAAAAAAGCGCCGCTTTCCTAAATGCCTGACAGTGTAAGATTGGTGCGTATCATATCAGCATCCGAAGCGTGGTTGATCTTAACTTCAACCATAAACACTCGTTCGTTCGGGATTTCTCCTTTCCGGATCAAGTGATCCTTGATCTGTCTTGCCCGTTCTTGGGCGAGACGCCGCAGGCTGGTTTCATCGACTGCTATCTTTTCGATTAATCGTTGCCTGGCAGCGGCAATGAGAACCTCGGGCTCGATCTTTGGTGATTCGGACGTCTCCGACTCGATTTCAAATAAGGTCATGGGGTGTTCTCCAAATCTGTCCGCATAAGCCTGAGTTATGAGACGTACATAGTCATCATCAGACAGCGAAATGTCCTCGGTGCGAGCGGGCAGTGATAACTCAACGGCTACCGGCTCTTCGAGTTTTGCACGTTTCAGTTGGTCTAACAGTTCCGCTTCAGCCAGCGCCACCCTGTCGTGTTTTGTATCCGCAACTCCTTTGATTTCAAGTCTAAGCGCCGGTCGCTTGTGGAGCCCCTCAGCCAGTTGCTCAAGCTTTCTGATCTGCTCAGTCCCAAGCGCAGCACTACCGAATTCAAACTCCACAAAACTCAGTCCTTCCCCATCTCCCCCGACAAGACCAGCCAGCATGTCAAACGGGGAGCTGACGATTTTGGTGATCAGGTTGACCAGAGCGTTCACCACAATACGGCCATAACTGAACTCAGGGTCATTCAGATCGCCCCGCACTGGCAGATCAATGTCAATTTTCCCCTCACGATCCTTTAGCAGAGCCGCAGCAAGACGAACTGGTAATGTTGTGGCATCGGGGCTATCTATGCGCTCACCAAAGGTAAATTGATCCATAAAGATTTCATTCTCGCCAACAAGGAGGTTCTCTGAGAGCTTGTATTTGAGATCCAGTGACAGCTTTCCTTTGTTGATGGCATAACCGGCAAACTTGCCGGAATATGGCGTGAAAGTGCTAAGTTCGATGTTCTTGAGAAAGAGCGCCAAATCCGTGTAAAGATCTTCGCTCAAAGGATTAATCTGACCGTCAATCTTTACCGGCGCGTATTTATCCACTTTGCCTTCGAGCAGGACATCAGCCCGCGCCAAAGAATTGGAAGAAAGGCCCCTTATAGTCCCATTCAGATACTGGATGCCCATTGCAAAATTTGGTTTAAGGGAGAGGTCGGAAAAATTCACCGAAGCATTTTCAATGCAAACTGTATTGATGGTAACCGGGATTGGAGTCTGTGCCTCTGAATCGATATCATTGGTGGTCTCACCATCCTGAGCAGAAAAGATTCCGGTCAGATTAACTGTTGAGTCGGGCCAGATGATAACCCTGGCGTAGGGTTGATTAGCAACAATCTCAGAAATACTCAGTTTGTCAGGCTGAACGTCAAGCACCAAACCGTTAAACAAAAGCGACTCCCATTTCAGGAAATCCTCGGAATGTAATCTATCCACGGCCTCAAAGCCATCGATGCTTACACTGCCTTTGTAGCGCATTTCAGGTCCGTGTCTACCCAAAGTCCGATACTGAAATTTACCATCGAGAGCTGCTGTGCCGGTCACAAGTTCAAGCTGTGCAACGGAATCCACATACGACTGGAACGACTTCAAAGCGATCCGTGCAACCTGTAAGGAGAGATCCATGGATACCGGGTTAATGCTGACCAGTCCCTTGACTCCGAGGGTTCCTGTCTGGTTGACCTTAAGCGTAAGTGCAAGTTCAGCTTGCGAATCTTTCTGATTGCTCAAGTTTTTTAGATTCAGGTTGATCGGCTCCAGATTGACATGCACCGGTTTAACCAGCGTGCGGTCTTCCAGCGCCACGCCATAGTTTTCCAGCGTCAGTTCCTTAACGCTGATGCGCCAGGGTTGGCTGTCTGCTCCTGATTGATCCTGGGTCCCGGATGACGTCTTACTTTCATCTTCAGAGCTATCCATTGCAAAGAGCGCCTGGTAATTCAAGGTGCCATCGGAAGTAAGCCAGCTCTTAAAGAGAGCATCGTTGGAGTTAACGGAAGCACATATAGCCTTCTTATCACTGAGTTCTATGTGAACCCCCCTTGACGGAAAAGCAAGGCACTGACATAAGCGTTGTATTGACGCCTTTCTCAACCAGCTTTAACTCATTGAGTTTGAACTCGCCATCAATCACTTCAAAATGTAAAACCTCTTTGCCGGCATCCATATCATACCGGGCAGCCAGGTCGAACGATCCACCGGTTAATTCAAAACGCACCTGATCCTGAACGTATTTCCATAGTGTGCGTGTCTTGATGCCGGTTAGTACAAAATGCCCCTGAGATCGAAGCGGATTGACCGAGATGTTGCCTTCCCAACTCACGACTTCACCCTCTTCCGTGGTTGCAGTGAACGCATACAGACTCTCGCTATCCTTACGGGTACTGAAGTCATTCAACGTAATCTCTATCGGGAAAAAGTCCTTTTCAAACGGCGTGGGCCGCGAAAGATCGCTAAACGCGAGATGTCCATGTTCGATCTTCAGCCGGGCGACTGAAATAGGCGGCAACTCATTACTTTTATCCGGAGGAGTCTCGGCTGGATCCGATGAGGCAAGGATGTCTGAAAAATTCAGGCTGCTATCAGGTAAAACCTTCACCCGTCCTTCGGGTGCGATCAGACGAATCTCGTCAAAGGTGTATGCTCGCAGGAAAATCGAGGAAAGCTGGAAATTGACATACAGTTCTTCAAAGCCAACGAATCGCTCGCCATCAGGCTCACTCATTTCAAAGCCCCTCACCGTTACCGAAAGCACAAAAGGGTTCACTTTGACTTTATTCACGGTGGCGTTTCGGCCAAGCTGCCCGGCTATGCCTGATATCAGGTTGGACTTGAGAATATACGGCGCAATCAGGAAGCCAAAGACTCCATATAGCGAAATCAAAATGGCGGTGATAATCGCACCCTTTTTCGCGTGCGACATTAAGAATCCCCTTTTCTACTAAAAATTAACAACGAGCGTGACCGACAGGATGGTATCGGTATCTTTCAGTGTTGATGGAACAGGTTGATTATCATACTTGACTATGTAGCTCGTCTTTAGCGCGAGATAGTCGTTCAATGCGGATATCAGGGCTGTTTCCGAATTCACATTATAATTATTGCTATCATCGAAATCGTGCAGGTATTCCACGGACTGGGAAAATTTGTTCTTATCCGTGAAGGCATATTCATACTCGGCAAAAGCACGGCCTCCGAGGTATTCTTTGTCCGTGTCATCGATGTATTGCTCATTGACGTAGTTGAGGCCAATTTCGGCCACAAGGAAGTGTTTTGGTCCATAGAGAAAGTTATACCCTGCACCAGGACCCACGTAGTACCGCGAGTCAATACCTGCGAATTTGTCCTTCGACCACCCCGCATTGCCAAAGGCATATAAATGCTTTGTGAATAAATAGTCTAGGCGGAGGTCACTGAAGTAAGACTCCGCATTTTTTTCACCGTCGCTTTGTCCATACAGAGCCCCGAGTTTCCATGCAGCCTGCAACTCATCGCTGAATTCATACTTCAGAAGATTCTTGGCTGACAGGCTTGTAACGTCGGTGTTTCCTCCGGTATCGACAAAGGAAAGTTCCGCCTGGTCACTCCATTTCTTCTCTTGCGCACAAACTCCTGTAACCATGGCAAAAATAATAAACAATGAGATTAAAAATCTTTTTGATTTCATCAGTTTCTCCCAATAAACTTAATTTTCGGCTATGCTCAAGTTTATCCCTAAACATCACATCACCTTGCGGCATTTTCCAGTGACTCCTGGTACAGATGAACATCACGTTGCGGAAATGGAATCGACACACCCTGCCGGTCAAATTCCTCTTTCACCGCACGCGTGACATCCCAGTACACGGTCCAATAATCCGCTGTCTTAACCCAGGGGCGGCAGATGAAATTGACCGAGGAGTCGGCCAGTTCGTGTACCTTGATATCCGGTTCGGGATCCTTAAGCACAAGCTCGTGGTCGTTTGTGATCTTTTCGAGAATGCCCTGCGCCTTGGCGATATCATCGCTGTAGCCGATGCCGAACACCATATCCACGCGTCGTTTTCTAGTACCGGTGGAATTTGTGATCACCCCTCCCCAAATTTCATTATTGGGAACGATCATCGATTTGTTATCAAATGTCCTGATATGAGTGGACACCAGATTGGTTGAACGGACCCTGCCGGTCACCCCGCCCGCGTCCACTATATCTCCAACGTCAAAAGGCCGGTACATAAGAATCATGATACCGCTTGCAAAGTTGCTGAGCGTGCCCTGCAATGCAAAAGCTATCACAAAACCTGCAGCGCCGATGACCGCCATTACCGGCCCGATATTGATTTCAAGGGCAGCCAGGGCCATGACCAGGCCCACCATGATCACCGTCCGTCGCACGGCCTTGTACAGGAAATCACGCAGCAAGGTTGACACCCTTTTCGAGGTCCCTATCATCTTCTCAACGGCCTTGCCCATGATCAGGGACAAGATGTAGAATGCAGCGATGGTCAGCAGAAATTTGGCGAAATTCCATACCCACCGCAAGCCACCCTCTTCCGATTTCAACCAGCCGACCATGGACATCCAGGCAGCAGAGGAATCGGTAACATCAATCTTGATTCCCGACACGGCGGTGACGTACTTACGGTAATCCTCGACCTCGCCACCCTTCTTTTCGAGTTCATTAAGTACGACATTCATGAGATCGATCATGGCGGTACGTTCATTCCGCAGATCAGTGACGTTCTCGAGCAATTTGATTTTCACCTCGGCTTTGGTGCTGGCCGCCGCCTTTGCCGCCTCAGCTACTTCCTTTAGCTTATCAGGTTCCTTGGCATTTTTACTTTTTAATGCCCTTACTCCCGCATCCAGCTTATCCGCCTCCGCCTCCGGCGCCGGCACACGATGAGCGCTGTCCGTCTCTTCCGCTCTCTCCGCTGCTTTTTCCAGAGCATCTTCAGTTGCCGCCCGTATGGCTTCATCCGCCTCGGCCTGTTTCTCAGCCTTACCGACTTCCTCAGCCACTTTTTTTACCTCTGCCGCCTTTTTCTCAGCCTCTTTGGCAGCCTCCGCGGCTTCCTTGGCGGCCTCCAGGCCACCCTCCCGGCTGGCCGTTTCCTTGGCTTTCCTGGCCTCTTCTGCAGCCTCCTTGGCCTCCTTGGCGGCATCAGCCACTTCTTCCGCTTTTGCTATCTGTTCATTCTTCTTCTTGACGGCGATCTCAGCATCGCTGATCTGTTTGACCTTTGCCTTCAGTATCTGCAGCCAAGCATCGGCTTCGATGACAAGCTCTGTTTTCGTCAACGGCTTCAGCAGGAGTTCGAGCTGGTCTAAAGGTATGCCAGGATCCCTGGTGCTGACCGCATTGCCGGACATAGAAGGGGCCTCTTCAGCGACCGCTACCGACGCTTCTGATCCGATAACACAAGTAAACACAAAGACTGTCATCAGAAAAAAACGATACATATTCATAACACTGACCTCCTTTCAAGATTCCTGTTAAATCGTCTTTTTTACCTTTTCAACACCGATTTTCACAGATAGCTTAATCGTCATAATAACCACCAAGGCTTTCCAAGCATTCTTGTTAATATCCATTTACATGTTAATTGTAATATATATTACGGTCTTAGCATATTAAAACCTGTCTGCGCTTCAAAAACACGAACGCCTGTACTGTCTATCAGCTCGAATAATATTACTTCCATTATATGCCAAACCCTTACACCGTTTCGCACACAACCGGTCACAGTCAATTCCTTTCTACCGCATGCTATGTGCATATGAAGCACGGGATTACCCTTTTCATCAGGAAAAAGCGTTCCGGTTCCCGCTATCTCATAGACATTTTCAAGCATATGCTCCATTGGAGAAACAGGTTTAGACCTTCCCTCTTCGGGCCCGACAATAAGCTTACTCCCTATATCAGCACCTCCGACTGCTATTAAAGCAGCGGCTTTGATAGAATGCTCACGGGCAAACCTCTCAATTTCTTCATGAAGAATATCTCCGTCCTCAAGGCGTATAACAAAAGTCCGCCCCTGTCTGGCCTGTGAAAATTTCATCGCTCTCCAACCTCCAACCTTGAACCGTGAACGGTTACATTATTTGGCTACCAACTTAAGACGGGACATTCTGTGATTTCAACAAATTATGTATAGTGCATTCTATGCACCACTATGGTGCATAGAATGCACTATACTTGGATATGTTATGTCAATTTTGGACAATTGATGTTTTACGATAATCAAAAACAAAAGGTTCGAAAGTGTCCCGCCTTAAGTTGGTAGCCCTTATTTTTCTTACAGAATATTTAACCGGACATGATAATATTGAAAATATTTTACGAGAACGCTCTCTCAATTCTAAAATCTCCTCTTCCGCCGCTATTTTGAATAGTGAGTTTGGTGAAAGAGTATTAGAGCATTTTTAGTTTGTTTTGTCTTTAGTTTTTTTGAGCGTTGTTTGTAATTTTTTAAAACTTCTAAACAATTGAGCTATGGAAAGTGTCCCGCTTTAAGCTGGTAGCCTTATTTTTTACTGCGTGCTCGTATAATATCGGAGTGCAATAATTCCAGTGTACTTTTTTCAGATTCGTCAAACCAAGGTATTCAAGCCTTGGTTCCCGCTCCAAAAGTTCATCTATTGATTTCATATTACCACCTCACGACCATAATTTACAAAATTATTTCTCTTTCAAAATCTTAAATAAATATTTATTTATTATATCATAATTACATACTTCATAATATTTTCGAGATGTCATTTGTATAATGCTCATGTCTGATGGATTTACTTCATGGATACACTCCTCCCTGATAACAATACGCTGGTACCTGCCGGAAACTGTTGGAAATTTTCCTGTATAAATTTTAATCTTGTCTTTTTGTAATTCCGGAATTTTACATTCTATTAATTCTAAATCAATTTCCTTTGATAGTTTCTCAAAACCAGTTTCACTCAATTCAATTCCTCTTACATTATATCGAATAAGCAGGTCATCACTATCTACAAATATATCCTTTTCTGTAATCGTTTGAAAAACATAAAGATTAAAAGGCATTTTTCTATCAAAAAACAGCATTCGCAAAGATTTTTCGCATCCAGACAACCTGTCTGCCTTGTTTATAGCAGGAGATATCATAATGCGATTGTCGCCCTCAAAGAAAAATGTTGGGGGGCCATCACAATGCTCTATGCCTATCCCTATTTCGAGGTTGGGGAGATTGTTCTTCTTATTTATTATATTGTACCGCTGTATAATTTGCAGCATGTTAACAGCCAGTCCACATGCGCGGGCAACGCTGTACCAATTCCCAGGAGTATCAGCATGCTCATATATTGATAATATAACTGCATCTCCTTCAATAAATACTTTAAGCGCGCCGTATCGAGATAAAATCTCAGCTATTGGATCAAAAAAATTAAGACTAAAATTAGATGCAGGATTTAATCCCTTCTCGTTCATTTTATTAACTATATCACAAGAACCCCGCACATCAGCTTTAATTATTACATGATTGATAATTGGTTTTTCGCCAACAACGAGTTCATGTGGAAGAAGAAATTCATACAATGTATTATTAGCGCGGGAAAGCTTGATAATTCTTTCTTCAAAAGTCAGATTAACACAATCAATGGCATTATTTAGTAGTTTGAAATTTTCAAGATCTCTGTGATAACGGGCAAAATTTTTAATGAATTGTAATAAATATTTTTTCTTCTTTTCATTAGTAATTCTTTTTTGATTATTAATTATCTTGCGAAGCGGCGTAAGAGAATAAGATTTGCCATAATATTTATTAAATTTTTTGAGTTTGTTTTTAATATTTTTTCTTGCTTTCGGCGTAATTATAAACTGTAATACCTCTTGCGGAAACAAAGGAGGACAGTATTCATGGTAAACTTGCCGCATTTCATAAAATGCAATAATGCTTTCCATCAAACCATTGCTGCTAAACTTCTTGAGAAACAAATTTAAAAAAGCTTTCTGCTCCTTTAACCTTTGCTTTAATTTTAGAAGCTCTTCTTTGTCTCCTTTTTGCTTTTTTAATTTTCTATATAAGTTTTGAGTATGAAAGTAGTTAAATAGAATATCAATATTATCAACTTCCTTAATCAAATTATCTATAATCTTATCATAATTATCCTGAAATTTATCTTGATCAGAAATTTCCTGCGGGTCGAAGTCTTTTTTGTAAATATCGCCAAGAATACTTTTAATCAAATAAATTAATGCTTCATATCTATTGGGATCTTCAAAGCGATGTCCCAGCAGCATATATTCTTCTATCATAAAATCATCATCATAAGGATTATCAACCTGTAAAAAGGAATTGAAAAAAAATTCATCGGGAAGAATTGCTTTACTTCCAAAATTTACTTTACGCAATTCATTTAAACCTTCTGCCTGCACCTTGAACAGACATTTAAAAACATCAATGCCTACCTCGCGAAAAACTGATTTTTTATTTTGCATTATTTTTGAAAGTTCTTCTTTTAATTCTATTGTCATAGCCTGATTACGAGCTATTTCATGCTTGTGTATGATATTTTTAAAATTTTGCACGCTTGCTTCATATTGTTTTCTGATTTCCCTGATAAACAGTTCAATTACTGCTATCTGTGCCAAGTAATCAATTTGAACTTCACGGGCAAGTTTTGCCTTATTAATTGCATCTATCAATACATCATGACAGAGTCTTTTGAATTCATTTCTTTCTTTAAACCAGTCAAATTTTTTATCCAAACCCGGTGTATGTGATGATTTAAACCTCCTTAGAATTAGCTGAAGTATTACCTTGCTTGTTATCTTGCAAAACTCCGGACTAAGATGCACATCAAGGAGAATGTTGTTCACGCCCAGATTAAGCCTGTTCAGAGACAAGTTAATAGAATAACTTTTTAGTGGCAAGCCTTTCAGGCTGGGAACTTTTGTAAAAAAATTAAAAAAAGCAGCCATATTCTTTCCGACAAATTAAATCATTGTAAAAATATTTTAAGGCTTTAGCATATTAAAACCTGTCTGCGCTTCAAAAACACGAACACCTGTACTGTCTATCAGCTCGAATAATATTACTTCCATTATATGCCAGACCTTTACACCGTTTCGCACACAACCGGTCACGGTCAATTCCTTTCTACCGCATGCTATGTGCATATGAAGCATGGGATTACCCTTTTCATCAGGAAAAAGCGTTCCGGTTCCCGCTATCTCATAGACATTTTCAAGCATATGCTCCATTGGAGAAACAGGTTTAGATCTTCCCTCTTCCGGCCCGACAATAAGCTTACTTCCTGTATCAGCACCTCCAACTGCTATTAAAGCAGCGGCTTTGATGGACTGCTCACGGGCAAATCTCTCAATTTCTTCATGAAGAATATCTCCATCCTCAAGGCGTATAACAAAAGTCCGCCCTTGCCTGGCCTGTGAAAATTTCATCGCCCTCCAACCTCCAACCTTGAACGGTTACATTATTTGAAACAGCCATTATGCTGAGCCCAAATATGTCCTTATACTGTCAGCAATGGCTTCCCATGTCCATTTGCGTTTTTCATCATCCGTTTCCAGAAGAGTTACGCGAAAGCCCTTTCTTGTGCAGCAGAAACCCGTTAAAGGAACCACGCATATTCCTCTGGAGCCAAGCAGATAATAGACAAAACGTTTATCTACCTCTACGTCTTTTACTTTTTCTTCTACAAACTCTTTGGCCATAGAATTTTCTATGGACAATGTCTGATTTTCATTCAAGATATTATCTTTAAACAGTATGGACATATAGAATGCGCCTTTAGGCTTTACTACATGTATGCCGTCAACTTTAGAAAATATTTCCCAGGCCTCCTGAGCGCGGTGCTCAAAAACTTTTTTTCGCTTATCCAGATGTTGCACATATCTTGGGTCACCCATAATCAGGGGTATTGAATATTGAGGCAGGCTGGTTGAACATACTTCAAGCATTTTTGCATTTATCAGGCTGTTAATATATCTCTGGAAGTCATAATTTGTATCCTGATTAAAAACTTCTATCCAGCCGCATCTGCTTCCCGGCCATGGGTATTCTTTGGATATTCCGTGCAATGCCATTCCAGGAACATCGCTTATCACCTCGCTCAAGTGCACCATTTCACATCCATTATAAACAATGTTTGCATATATTTCATCGGATATAATAAATATCTGATATTTTCTCGCTATATCCACAATTTTTTCAAGAACAGAGCGAGGATAAACCGCACCTGTCGGATTATCCGGATTTATATAAAGGATGCCTGCAATTGAATCATTATATTTAACCTTATTTTCAAGGTCCTCGAGATCCGGCATCCATTCGTTTTCAGGATCCAGATTGTAAGTCAGGTGTCCATAGCCGGAATGGGCTGCTTCTGCCGACGAATGGGTGGAATACGCCGGTGAAGGACCGATTACTCTCGCTTCTCTTCTGAGAAAACCGAATATTTTGGCAACAGCATCACCAAGGCCATTGAAAAAAATAATATCATTTGCCGTTACCTGATAACTGCTGCGCTTATTCACACGCTCTGCAAGAAACTCACGAGTCTCTAAAACTCCCTGAGTAGCTACATAGCCATAAGTTATATCATCTGATACCAGCTTTATTATTGCATCCTTTATCCACTGGGGCATTTTTTCCCCTTTCTGAATAGGATCCCCAATATTTTCCCAGGTAATATCAACGCCCATGTTCTTAAGTTCCTGGGCAACAGCAACTATTGCCCTTATCTCATAGGTTAATTTTCCCCAACCAACATGTTCAATATTTCTTCTCATAGTTTTACTACCTTAATAAAAGATTTTTAATATTTAAAAATCGTAACAATTTAGCCTTTTGAAAAAGAATCTGACAGGATAAACAAGATTTGTAAGCGTTCACGGATTATTTAACAAATTTATTATAAATGCACAAGCAACTATCGATAACTTCAGCCCTGACGCATGAGTTTTTTAAAAAGGGGTTACCTCCATATTTTGGTTGTGTCACTTAATCATTGTTAGGTTTTTCTTGCGAACCTCCTTTTTGTTGGGTATAATTCAAAATGTTTAGAGGCATTTTTAAGGGGTATAAAAGCAGATATAGAACCAAGACCTTCCGAAAAATAACCG
>Ga0255423_10023_pt1 | contig 27325 bp, 32 predicted proteins | sample ANMaggSeSYBR02H3_FD_182659 | JGI IMG/M metagenome (GOLD analysis project Ga0255423, IMG submission 182659) | Sediment cell enrichment communities from methane seep in Santa Monica Basin, California, United Staets - ANME aggregate JGI... | ecosystem: Environmental > Aquatic > Marine > Cold seeps >...
TTACGCTGCCGCAAGGTCACTATCAGATGAATGGGATAAACACACATTCATTTTTTATAGATTTTATCGTGATGGTCAAAATCAATAAAATAGACAATACCATCATCCAGTTTATAGGTAAGAACAAAACTCTTCAGGATATGAACTCTTCTTATCCCCTTATCCGGATTCTTTAATGGCTTGAAATGTTCAGGGAAAGAAAGTATCTCAGAAATCTTACTTTCAAGGATCCCCTTTAATGGTGGATTCTTTTTACATGCCTTATTGATCTTTCTCTTACAATTTTCCTCAATAAAACATTCCATTCTCAGTCCTCAAACATCTCATTAAGGGATTCCACTTTAACAAATCTGCCTTTTTCAGTATCCTTCAATTTTTTAATAAATTCGTCCTTTAAAGGAAGTTCATCAACCGGATGCCAGTCTATCTTTTCGCAAAACTCCCAGTCTTCATCTGTCAACCTGCCGGTTTTAAGATATCTTTCAAATATTTCTTTCCTGAGAACTTCTTCTCTAGCAACTTCAGACCAGTTGACCCATGGAAATAGACCAATTTCATTTTTCACATGGTCAGGCACAGTCAATACCACATTTACCATTCACAACGCACCTCTGGTTTTAAGTTCTTCAAACTTTTTTAACTCATCCAGACGTTTCAGTATCCCTGCTTTCATTACTTCGTTCCAGTTAATTTCAGGGAATTCTTTTTTTATTCTGTTGAATCTGTCAGGCATTGATAGTGTGATTGTGGGCATGAGATCACCTTAATTGCTTATATTGTAGGATATTTGGACATATAAATATTTGCATTCACAGATATCTGCAAATACACAGATTGAAAAAAAATCATTATCAAAAATAAATGGGAGTGAAAATAAAACCAGCACTTATTATAAAATCCTACTCGAATATCTCAGGGACAATCCTGCGTGCAACTTCCATATACGCCGCTGCCAGGTCGCCCTTATCGAACCTGAACACATCCTTGTCAAGTGAATCCCCTGTCTCCTTATCCCAGAACCTGCAGGTATCACACGATATTTCATCACCCATTTAGAGTTGAAATGCAGGCACAAAGAGGAAACGTTTTTTTTAACAAAACTTCCAACAATAAAATTCAAACAGCTGCAACACTGTCAGAAACCGAAAGAAAAGTTGAAGAGTACCTCAGGATGTCGGAGTACATAAAGTCCGAAAGTTGAGTTATAATATCCTTTTTTAGAAACTTCAGCTTTCTTATCCCCATCGAACGCTGTGAGGCTGTCTCTGTCAAGATCCTCTATCCGGTAAACAGTCTTGGCCTTTCCAGAATACAGTTCTTCAGCCTTATTCATCAAATCACCCTTTGCTGTTGGAAATAATGTGATAGCAGTTCAACAGCTAACACTTTTATTGATTATGTGTACGCCGCTATTGATTACGAATAAGAAGAACAAATACTGCACTTCTATGTTGATGAGATTTATTGATATGCCACCTCCCTTTGGTTTTCGATTACTTTAAGACATGACAGGGGTAGTGCGATATCAAAAAGTGTTAGTTACTGAAGTTCCTTGCACTTATTTACGATATCGGGGCAAGGATTGCAATGATGGGGCAGTATGACAGGTTGAGGGACCAGTTACTTGGAAAGATCGAGATAACAAAAGGTAGGCGTGTACTGGATATGGCCTCGGGTACGGGATACCTGGCTGAGCGGCTGGGTATGGTTGACCTTGTATGTACTGATATTTCCATTGAGATGATAAGACGTGCCAGGGCCAAGTCGAAAGGGGATTTTGTACTTGCCGATGCCTACAGGCGGCCCTTCAGGGATGGGGTTTTCGATACTGCAGTCTCAAGTTTAGCCATGCATGAGGTGGCACAGCCTTCTGATGTGATGGGTGAAATGTTCAGGGTACTGAGGCCGGGTGGAGAGATTGCGGTTATGGATGTGGTGCAGCAAACCAAGTTCTCAAAGAAGGTACTGCTGGAGATCTTCCATACTTTTGTTGAAATGCGAACAGCTACTTACGTTGATATATCAGGGCTAAAGGATACTTTTAGGGCTGCTGATGGATTTAATGTGCAATGGGAGATGTTTGACCTGGTGGCGCTGGTGTGGGGGAATAAGAAGGGTCAGTAATTTCGAGTAAAGGATTGCTAAATAATTTTCGAAATCAAAAAAATTAAGGGGTAGTCTGCCTCACCGTTCTTTCTTTCTTTTACTCATCATTTGCCACAATGGCCCTTTCCATCTTCTTCCCAAACATTTCCACAAGCCCGAAACATCCGGTAAGCATCATATCCCCGTGAGGTGCTGCAAATTCCACATCAAGCGCCGAATCTTCCATAATCTGGCGGTTGGGACCTGTCACTATCACTGATTCGATGTTTAAGAACCCCACGGCCTGCTGGATATAACAACCATGCCCACCATCGTTGAAAATGTCATCGAAACCAAGTTCTCCATCACATAAGCGCCTGATAAGTCCATCCATCTTTTGTGCATCCACATACCGGGTGTGATGCTCGAACAATGCCAACATCCTGTTCCCGGCCACCACGGCAGCCAGGGTATGCCCGTTGCCTATGTTCACTACAGCTACCGGGCCGCTGGATTTGCCTGTCAGCGCCCCGCAAATGGCAGCAGGTCCCGTATCCATGAGCAGTACATTGTTCCCGGGCTGTTTCAAGGTCTCTATAACTGCCTGCATCCTGGAAAGGTGAGGGGGCACCTTATTCAAATGGGCGAACCGCTCCAGTTCACCGCCTTGCTCCAGCAGTTCCTTGAAATGCCGGAACCTGAACACGCGATTGCTCATGTCAGGAGCTTCACCGTGGTCCTGCACTGCCACTGCGAAGTCCCTGGGCAGTTGTGTCCCGAACAGCCCCAGTGCTGTGCCAAGGGCATGAGTATCCACATCGCACATCTCGATCTGCTCTGCTTCCCCGGTTACAGACTCCTCCTCGTCCACCAACGTCACACCCATTTGCGTCACTTTCTCCAGGTTATCGTGCAGGGTCAGGGCAGCATTCGGCCGGGCATAAACTTTCAACCCCGTCTTGATATGTTCACGAATGGCCTTGCCCGACGGACCGCCGCCCATGGTAGTACCAGTGAGGAAGATATCATGCCCTGCGCCTGTGGCATGGCTGATACGCTGTGCAATTATCCGGGTCTGGGAGGGGAGCACCATCTTGATATTATTCTCAATATGCTGTGCATCGTCATACAGCAGTATGTCCTGTGTACCCATTCCTACGTCAATAGCAATTATCTGCATAGAATAGATTAGTTCATATAATCCATGACACATAAATCTCTTCATGCCCTGGGACGATACACCTGCAAAACACAAGAAGAATGCTCCTGCATCAGTGAAATTCGCAATTATCACAGTGAGCACATCCAGGTATGAGACCTATGGCAGTGTATCCGAGCCCCGGCTTGCTGATGACATATCCGGAACGGTCATGATAGACCTTATATCAGGTTCAGGTTTTGATGTAAAGACATATTTACTACTGCCTGACAATGAAACTTTGATTGCCGGACATGTCCGGGAACTGACAGGTGTAGATATAGGTGCAGAAATTGGTACAGATATAGATGCTATCGTTATCAGTGGCGGTACCGGACTTGCGCCCGAAGACGTGACCCTGGAAGCGTTGGAACCCCTTTTTGACAAGACCATTCCCGGTTTTGGTGAACTGTTCAGGCTGAAAAGCCTGGAAGACGTAGGGACTGCTGCTATGCTCTCCAGGGCATCTGCCGGGATTGTGGGCAGATGCGTGGTATTCTGTTTACCCGGCTCACCGGCAGCGGTCGAGCTTGCCTTAAAGGAGTTGATTATTCCCGAGGCACCCCATATTATCAAGCACATTTGATAGATTGACAGGGTATATGAGAGTATAATATAAGCGATTCAGCAGAACTTAAACGAAAACTATATCTAACAATGTAATCTACAAAAATATAATCTGATAAATATAGAGTAAAACATCTGTGTACGTTTGTGGAGTGTATTGAGCTTCCAAATCGGTGATTTACAATTATATGTTTGAAATGGAGGATGTGTATGCAGGGAAATCAAAACTTTGATAATGATGTTGTAGGAAGACGGTATAGACTGAGGGATATGATAGCTCACCAGTCACATATGATAACTTGTGTTCTGCTTTTAATTACAGGACTGTACATGGCTATACAGTTCAATACTTGTAGCTTACATGCATGGGAGTTGATGTCATATCAAACCCTTCGTCTGATCCATGTGATTGCAGGTATCCTGTTCCTGGTGATCAACTGGTCATTTATACCGTTCAATCTGATAACCAGCGGTCACCTGCTGAATGACTTATTCGGCCTGAAAGATTTTACCAGACTTTATCAAGCCATTGTTGGCGTATTTAAACCACCAGAGGAATATCCAAAATACACGATTTACGATAAAACCACTGGTCATTATAAAAATAAACTTCATCCGGGCTATAAACTGATGGTGGTATTTGAAGCAATGGCCATTCTCTTTATCGGGTTGACTGGCATCATAATGATAGACCTGAAATTCGGATTTGTGAATTTTGATATACCTATATGGAATAATTTTATGGCCTGGTTCGTTAATGACATAACCGGTAGTGCAGCTGCAATTATCGGCATGAGCGGGGTGCAGTTGATCAGGTCATTACACTTGTGGGCAACATACTGGTTCGTGCTTGAACTCATCATTCATCTGGGATTCCTGGGAACTGATCCGAGGATGTCACAAAATGTTAAGGCCCTGTTCTTAACCGGTAAGGAAACTATGAACGAATATGTAGAAATTGTTGAGGGTGCACACGAAGAACATGAGAAAAAACCACGGGAGAAAAGACCACTGATTGTATTCAGGTGAACACTTGACAATAATGAGTACCTACTTTATGCTATGATTAAAACGAAAAGTTAATAATAGCATAAGGGAGATGGAAATCAATTATTAAATACAAAATAATAAAAGGAGGAGAAAATTTGAAGCAAATCAAAGCTTTGCTATTATTAATAGTAATATTCTCAATGGTCACTGCGGTTCAAGCAGAAGGGCCAGAATATGATACAGTAAGCAAAATGGCAGAAGACACGAACTGTAAGGCGGTCTGCCATAATCTGGATACGCATGTGATACATGAAATGACATCAGCCACATGCCAAGGATGTCACGGTGCAACATTAACCGATCGAGATCCTTCATGTTACAAATGCCATACAGGTTCGATACACAATGTTCACATTAAAAAGGTACAAACTGAGGATTGTTCGTACTGCCATGTAGGGCTTGATAGTTTACATTTGGAAATGATGTCAGATACTCTGTGTGCACACTGCCACGGTGACCTGCTGGACGTTCACGGCGGACCAACAGAATCCTGTAGTGCGTGCCATGGTTCAGCAGCGAATATTGTTTCACCAGTTACAGGTGCGGGCGATATAATTGTCTGCCAGGGCTGCCACGTCTCTTCTGATGTTGCAGTGCTTCATGGCGAGGCTTCTGATCCGAATTCATGTTACAAATGTCATAGGCCTGGTTCTGTCAATGTGAGTGCAAGTGAGATTCCTCACTTTATCCATATTCCTGATGTGGCATGTGAAAAATGTCATATAGACCAGGGTACGGAAAAGATCATGATCCCGGAATGTGTACTATGCCACAGTGTTGAAGCACTTCACGGATATAACCAGATATCCCTTAAAACCTCCAGTACTGGTTTAAAGTGTTCGGTATGCCACCCGATGGTAGCAGATGAACCAGATGCACCAGATGCACCAGATGCAGCAGCAACGACTCCGGTCGATACTGACACATCAGGGCCTGCGGACACTACAACCGAAGGTGATGAGGGAACATCAGGGACTCCAGGGTTTGGAGTCTTGGCGGCATTGACATCACTGGCTATGTTATTTGTGATAAGGAAAATCAAGAATTAAATTTTAACTACCATCCGGAAGATAGTTATTCTATCTTCCCTTCTTTTTTTTTTAAATTGTTTTTAGATCAATGAATGATTTCATTTATCCGTCATTACTATACAGCATCTTTCATTCGTATATAAGGTTCAGCATCCTTCTTTTAACTCCCAGGCATGCTTGGTAGAACTGGACTCCAAGTGGAGTCCTGGTGCCATGTACCACAGTTTTTTTGTCCATTATTGCTTTAAATACGGCCTCAACCGACGGCTTAGCATCAATTTCAGTGTAAGCCCTGCCAACCATCTCTACAAAATGAGCATCACTGTTGCCCAGCATAGGCAGACCCAGGGCTTCTGCCATTTTCACTGCCCTTTTATTGAATTTACCAAGGATGAACCTGGAGTTCAGGACTTCGATGGCATCCACGTCCAGGTCAGATACATCGCCTAAACTTTTTGGGTAACCCTTGTAGGGATGGGGTGCCACGATAAGACATTCACGCTCCCTGGCCATTTTAATAATGTCGCTTGGGTCAGAATTTATCGGGAACGCTTTATCTGCACCCAATACCAACAGATGACCACGGTTAGTTGTTACCTCAATCCCGGGAACTACCACCAGGTCAAGACCCATTTCATCTACCAGACGCCTGGCTTCAAGCGATCCTTCCACTGTGTCATGATCACAAATAGCAATTCCGTTAAGTCCTGCCCTAATGGCCCGTTCCAGGATTGCTGCTACAGGTGAGGTGCAATCCTTGGAATAACATGAATGGATGTGTAGGTCAAGTCGCATTGGACTAAGTTACGTTAGAAGTGTTAAAAAAGATTTCGAACATTACCTTTTTGTTCATTAAGCCCCCTAAGTCCCTTAGTCTATCATAAGTAATAAATAATAACTAAACAATTACGAATCACTTCTCATCATATGTTAAGAAAACAACACATTTTATAATAATTTGGAGGAAGCTTTACTTGAAGGAAATACGTATCCATGGCCGTGGAGGACAGGGTTCAGTTACTGCCGCCGAACTGCTGGCAGTTGCAGCATTTGAAGATGGAAAATATTCCCAGGCATTCCCTGCCTTTGGAGTGGAGCGGAGAGGCGCTCCGATAATGGCTTTTACAAGAATCAGCGAACAGCCCATCAGGCTTCGCAGCCAGATATACGAACCTGATTATGTGATCGTACAGGACGCCACACTCATCGAGACAGTGGACGTGGCATCGGGTGCTAAACCTGACGGTAAGATATTGATAAACACTGAGTTTTCACCTGATACCTTTGACCTTGACACAGAAGCAGAGGTCATAACAATAGATGCAACCAGGATTGCCCTTGACATTATTGGGCGCCCCATTGTCAATACCATTTTGCTGGGTGCTTTTGCTGGCGCCACAGGCGAAATCAAGGTTAAAAGCATTCAGAACGCTGTAGCTGAACGCTTCCCCGGTAAAGTGGGCGAAAAGAATTCCCAGGCCGTGCTTGAAGCTTATCACCGCATGGAGGCGAGACAATGAAGGTCACGATCGGCGGAGCTGTAAAGCCCGGTACTACCAGGGTCAACAAGACCGGTGGCTGGAGGAATTTCAGGCCACTGTACAATAAGGATAAGTGTGTCAAATGCGGGCTGTGTTCGTTGTTGTGCCCGGACAGCAGTATCCAAGAGCAGGAAGACAAGTACGTTATCTTTGATTATGATTACTGTAAAGGCTGCGGCATCTGTGCCAATGAATGTCCCAAGGATGCCATAGAAATGGTGCTGGAGGAGAAATAATATGTCTGGAAAAATGACAGTGGTAGAAGGTTCTTATGCAATAGCCCATTCTGTAAAGGTTTGCAGGCCCAATGTAATATCGGCATATCCCATCACACCACAGACCCATATCGTAGAAGACCTGTCTCAGTTCATGGCCGATGGTGAAATACCCAATTGTGAATATATCAATGTAGAGAGCGAGTTCTCTGCACTTTCCGCACTTGTAGGTGCCAGTGCTACAGGCGCCAGGACATATTCGTCCACATCTTCCCAGGGGCTGGAACTGATGCACGAAGTGCTGTTCAATGCTTCAGGTATGCGACTGCCGATCGTTATGACAGTAGTAAACCGGGCCGTGAGTGCACCCATCAGTATATGGAATGATCACCAGGACAGCATATCCCAGCGTGATACGGGCTGGATACAGTTATATGCGGAAAATATCCAGGAAATGAGCGATATGACAGCCCAGTCCTTCAAAATAGCAGAGGATAAAGATGTCATGCTGCCAGCCATGGTCTGCATGGACGGTTTCATCCTCTCACATGTATTTGAACCTGTGATATTACTTGAGCAGGAACTGACTGATGAGTTCCTGCCTACTTATGACCCGGAGTATGTGCTTGACACCCGTAACCCATTGTCATTTGGCACTTTTGCTGATCCGTCCGCCTATACAGAATTCAGGTACCTGCAACAAAAAGGAATGGATGTAGCCCTTGGTAAGATAGAGAAGGCTGCCGAGGATTTCAAGACGATATTCGGCCGTTACTTCGGCGGACTCATTGAACCATATATGGCAGAGGATGCCGAGATCCTGTTAATGGCAATGGGCTCGGTGGTGGGCACTATTAAGGATGTAATTGATAAAGCCCGCAGCCAGGGTATCAAGGTGGGCCTGATCAAGGTCAGGACATTTAGGCCTTTCCCGGCGGAAGTCATACGTAGTGCGGTCTCAGATGCTGCCATCGTCGTGACCCTGGATAAGAACATTTCAGTTGGCCTGAACGAAGGTGCCTTGTTTACCGAGGTTAAATCCTGCTTATATAATTCAGATATCAATGTACCTGTGATGGGTTTCATGCTGGGACACGGCGGGCGGGATATTCCGATGAGCACCATTCAAATGATCATAGATAAGGCTGCACAAGCTATAAAATCCGGTATTAAGGTTGAAAGTGAATATGCTGATCTGCGAGGTGAACTCTTATGAGCAGACTGGCACCTGGACACAGGGGATGCGCGGGCTGTTGCGATGCCATGGCAGCTAATTTCGTACTGGAAGCGGTAGGAGACGATGCCATAGTTGTAAATCCCACTGGCTGTTTGGAAGTGATGACCACACCGTACCCTGAATCAGCCTGGGAAGTGCCCTGGATACATTCATTGTTCGAGAATACCGCATCTGTAGCTTCGGGTATTGAGGCGGCCTTGCGGGCACTTGGACGTAAAGGTGATACAAAAGTCATAGCCATGGGTGGAGACGGCGCTACAGTGGATATAGGAATACTTGGAATATCGGGGGCTTTCGAGCGCGGTGACGATATAACCTATGTATGTATCGATAACGAGGCATACATGAATACGGGTGTACAGCGCAGTGGAGCCACTCCATTTAATGCTTCAACTTCAACCAGCCCGCCTGGCAGCCAGAGTTTCGGCAACTCCAGGCCCAAGAAGAACATGCCTGCTATTATACTTGCCCACGGTTCGCCTTATGTGGCCACCACGTCTATCTCTTATCCAAAGGATATGATGCGCAAGGTCAAAAAGGCAGTAGACATTGAGGGAGCTACTTATATCCATGCCCATGCTCCTTGTGCAACGGGGTGGAGGTTTGATACCTCCAAGACTGTGGAGATCGGTAAACTGGCAGTCGAGACTGCACTGTGGCCTTTGTACGAGATAGAGGATGGTGAGATAACTTCAGTCAGGAAGGTAAAAAAGCCAAAGCCTGTGGAAGAATACCTCAAAGCACAGGGTAGGTTCAAGCACTTGTTCACAATGGAAGGCGGGAAAGAGGAGATATCCAAGATACAGGATATTGCCAACTGGAACGTTGAACATTACGGCCTGTTGTAATAATCCATGCTCACAGAATTAATGTGAAAATAATATATTGGAAAAGAGGGCAAAAGCCAAGTTTATGAACGGGATATGAGGGGATAAATCATACTCGACTTTTGCCAATATATACATTAAACATTATAGTTTATTAAGTTTTCTTTCGTTTACCTAGCCCTATGGCGTCAATCTAATTTCTGTATCAATAAAATGAGGCAGCCACGTAAGCAAATATTCATTGGTCATCGGTTAAGGAGTTTGACAGAGTCGATATGTATTATTTTCCAAAAGACCAATGATTTCATACGATTCTCCAATCTAATTTAAATCGAACACGTATGACACGTATTTGACTGATTTTCACGGATTTATTTATTATCCGTGCAATCATCCGTGTTCCATTACAATATTACTCTTAACCGATGACACATGAGCAAATATTAGATACAAAATATAAATGGCAATATTGGTGTCAATACATACTATTAATGTACTCCGCTGTTTCATATGTTCAAGAAATTCCCGGTCTGCATCAGCCCTTTGCTCTTCAACCTAATCTGATTCCTTCTTAATCGGTAACCTTTAGAGTGAGTGCTTTTTATGTTAAAACTAAACTTTAGCTGCACTTCACCTGACGCCCGCCCTGTGCAACTGACCAGCAGCCTGCCTTGTGGATTCGAGTAGCAGGAGTAGCATGGGTAGCATGGGTTCGGAGGGCAGGAAATGGAGGAATATTACGCTGGGTGAATGAATGAGTATACCTGCTGGCCATGAGCCGGGGGGTGGAAGGGGGGTATTGCAAAAAAGGAGACGTAATGTCCACATGGGAATATTATGTCATCAACTTTCAGGTTTTATGTTTCAAGTTCGATAATCTCTTTGAAAATGTCTTCCTCACCGCTTTTCCTTACCTGCTCTACTGCCAGCCGCTGCCATGGTATGATGGAAGACCTTCTACTTGAGAGTACAGTACTGAAATCGTTCAGAGCTATCTTCCTGGCTTTTTTCCCTTCCAGTGCTTCCTGCAAAGGTATCTCTGCCGCATCGTCACAAATGGCCTTGATATCTGCTCCTGAATACATATCTGTCTTTTTTGACAGAGTTGCGGCATCTACATTGTTTTCGAGTGGAAGTTTCTGGAGATAAATATTGAAGATCGCTTTTCTTGCTTCAAGGTCGGGTGGTGGTATGAATATCAGTTTTTTAAACCTGCCTGGACGGCGCAGTGCAGGGTCAATAGCCCATGGTTCATTGGTTGCTGCAAGCACAAGGATGTTATCATTTTTGTCCATGCCGTCCATCTGCTGAAGCAGTTCATTGACTATGCGCTTGGCATAATCCTCTAACTCCCCGCGTCTTCCAGCCACAGCATCGAACTCATCGAAAAATATGATCGCACGGTTGCAATCCCTGGCAATCGAGAATACCTGTTTTATGCTTTTTTCGGATTCACCCACCCATTTGCTCATTATAGTACTGGTCTCAACATTTATGAAATCAGCATCACACTCGGTTGCTGCTGCTTTTGCGATCATTGTCTTACCGCATCCGGGCGGCCCGTAGAGAAGTACGCCCCCGCCTGATTTCTGGTTATAGTAATCGTAGAGTTTTTTATGTGTGAAGGGATAGATGATGGCTTTTTTCATATCTTCTTTTACGCTATCCAGGCCGCCGATGTCGCTAAATCCGATGTCGGGTTTTTCACTTATGATCAGTTCATCTTTTAAGAGAATGGGTTCGTCCTGTACTTGGGAACTGCCTCCAATTGAAGCAGGTTGTTTGCCTAGTGAGCGGCCGTGTTCATAGAAATGTTTTGCAAGACCGTGTTGGGTGTTCTTATCCAACTTGTCAGGGTTAAGGGAGGAGGCCTGGTTGAACTTATCTGCTGCCTTGAGGTATAATGAGCGTGCTTTTTCGATATTACCTGTCTGTTCTGCTGCCTTTGCAGCCTTTGCAAGACCGCGGGCTTCGGCGGCAAAGGATGATGATTTTGGCATTTTTTGACTCCTCATTTAATTAAAAATATTAATATTAATATTATGAAAATTAGAATTAACCCGAACCAAAGGTAACTATTACTGTTTTTTTCAGGAATGATAATATTTGGTTGGATGTTTACATTTCCAACGCTTGCCGCCCCGATCTGGGACCGCTGTATCACACTATCATTTAAATTTAGATTCACACTGCTGGAATATTTTTCAATATTAGTCCCGCATTCATCACAAAATTTTGATGACACACTTATTTCATTTCCACATTTTGGGCAAATCTTCACGTCTCGCTTTTCAAGATTTTCCTCTTTCAAAGTTTCAGTCGTGGCAGACACCTGCGATTCTAAATTTTTATTATCAACACCGGATTCAATTTTTTCAAACATTTCAGATTCATTTGCGACTACATTACCCGGAACATATGGTATACCGGCATCTATGCATAATTGCCGGGATAAAAGAGCGAATCTCCCATCAGGAAGTTTAACGATATCTTTGATATGAGTTTTACCTTTGTTTTTTCTGCCTTTATAGGGGCTTCCGTTTAGAGAAATAGGTTTTGTACAATTGACTGCATCATCATATGTTCTAAAAATACTGTGGTTATTGAGACCATAACTGGTTTCTATAATCCTTGGTCTGATCTTGTTAAATTCCTCTTGACTTAATTCCCTTATTGCCATTACTTTAATTTCCCTCCACATTCATTACAGAACTTCGCACCATCTGGCACCGCTCCACTACATACCGGGCAAGAACTACCACTGACATCAGTCTTTTGTATATAACTATCATTGTCCTTAGCATTGAGTCCAATATCCGAACGTCGCATAATGCTATCTTCTATAACAACATCTCCTATACATTTACCATCAATATCGCAATAACTCAAAAGATTACTTCGTTGTATGATGGAATCCTCGATTGATACATTAATCACTTGATTTACATTATTTTTCCCCGTGATTTTGTCTTCAATTGAAGTAAACAATTCACGTCCCAGTTCTGCCAGAAGCCCTGTTAATGATTCTGCTGTTTGTGTTGCTGCAAAAAGTTCAATGCTTTTATTTTCACTTGAAATCGTGATCATAATCACAATATTATGGTTGTTAACTTTAGTGTTTCCATAATACCACATCTCACAAGTTTTGCCATCTTTGGTATAGAGTGAACGAATATGTTTTACGTCGTGTTTTTGAATAACTTCACGTGAGATGGTTTTTAGAGAATCAATATCAAAACCAGTTTGAATTTGATAGATCTTACTATCACTATGTAGTAATTTTTCAACGAACTCTTTCAATCTTCCAATGTTGATGTCAGAATCTGTTTTCATAATTGGACAAACTACACTGATACTCTTTGGTTTCATCCAAGTTGTTTGAATCTGTCCTTTTACATCACTGTAATTCATCAGGCATTTAATTTCTGTTCCCTTGGAGCACATCAATGGGTCAAAGTAAATTGCAACGCTTTTTGATGAACCACTATTGATGTTTCCTAATATTATTTTCCCATTCTTTATTGGATAGTCTGGTTCGTGCCTATCTTTTCTTAATAATACTTCATCAAAATAAAAATCGAGAGCTACATCATTAATTACAAGTACAGTCGTATTGGTAATAGCCATTTTTAATCGGATAAAGCCTTGGTAGAATTCCGTTTCCCTATAAATTGATTTAAAAGTTTGAGCCTTTACTTGTGTCGATGGTATACTTTTAGATGTTGACATACAAGATTTCACATTGTTTACAAAATCTTCTGTGCGATCTTTTTTTGATATATTGCCAAATTCTAAATCCCCGATTTTTGTATATAGCTTAATACCATCATAAAATAATCCAGAGTTAAAACTAATGCTATTAATGCTATTAATTGGATAATCTTTAAATTGATATCTACCCAATAATTTTTTTTGATAGAATATGATTTTTGTAGATGTCAAAACCAATGCACTAGTTGACATATCACTTTCTTTATCTGTCTTTTTTTTGCCCGATATTGCATCAAGAACATTTTCATTTTGCAAAATTCTATCCATATATTTTATATATTTATTTGTTTGCTGAGAAAAGTTAGGAGTCTTGTGGGAAGCTTCAGCAGATTTTATTCCTTTAGTTTTATTCAATGGCTTTTGTGTATTAATTTGTATTAATTCCTTATTCTGTTTTTTATCATTTAATTCCCACGCAAAATAAATAGGTAAATAAGGGGCTAAGATTAACACTATTATTAAAGTTGAAAAAAGGGAGACGTCAATAACACCATTCAAAAAATAATTAATTGAAAAATAAATTATGAATGGTGCGAATAATATCCAAATTGCCGTATATAATAGAAATATTACTCCCCAAAAACCGCCTTTTTTATTTGACAGTCCATATTTAAAAGAGATCCATATTTCTTTGATAAAAGTATTTTTTGTCATTTTTTTCACTTCAACAAGTTTTTAATTATTCTAACGATTTTGACATTGTATCTACTTTAAAATATACATATTGTGTATTTTTATCGCGATAATACTTTGTTTTTATAATTAACTATTTAACAATTTCAATGCAGAATTTTTATATTTGGATAAACTCTTTCCTAAACATCTCAACCTTTTCCCTCACAGTTTCGCTCTGATACTCAAGTTCCTCCTCCACCTCATCCATATCAACCCGCTCAACAATCCTCAGAGCATCCCCTATCGCATCAGTCTCAGACGTAGTAACCGAATGGCATGCCTTCATAATAAAAAGGTCAGTTAGTGACACGATCCATATACTAAAACCATTGATCTGCTCTTCGATCAGCCTTGCAAACATAGACTGTGTAAGAGCAACATCACCTACAGTACCATATGAGATATCAATATACAGATTCCTCTTTAAATCGATAAACCTCCATACATTTGCACTTTTCCTGACCTCAAACCCCTGAGCTGAAAGAGCTTCGGCAAACCAGTAACATTCTCCCTGGGTAGTAAACACAAAGTCAAGATCCCTTGTAGATTTCTTCAATCCATGATATAACAGTGCCGTACCCCCAACTGTAATTATGCGCGGCTCATCCTTAAGGTTTCCACAGATAACACCCAGTTCCTGTTTAACACTCTCCCATGTCCTAAATCTCAATAATATCACCAAAATATTTCCTTAACCCTTCACCATGCACAGGCAGCAGATGATAATCACGGTACACCTTATAAAAATCATCAAAAGTGAAAGCGATACGAACATTCCACCGCTCCTCTATCCTCTCTAAAAAAGACCGCTTTATCAACTGCCTGAACTTATGGACTGGAAAAATATTATCCTCAATTACATTCCCCTCAATGTTAGAAGGATACTGCTGGGACAGCACCTTGAAAAAAGCATCACTGTGCTCCAATTTGTTTGCGACATCGATGAGAGCAAGTAAACTGTAACCCAATCCAGCTTCGAAAGCAGTATTGACCAATTCATTAAAATCAATTCTATCTGCATTGTTGATCAATATGGTTGGAATATCAATAATGTAGTCCTTGTCACATGAACTTAACATCAGGATGATCTGTCTGGATGTTACGGACATTTCATTATCTAAGTCAATATCGCTTGCCATAGACCACTTTCCTTTCCAGGGAGCAAAATTATGCATTTGCACTGAAATATGAGACTTTTTATTATTTCCTGGAACGGTTTATAACCACAGAGTGCACAGAGAACACAGAGAAAACAATAACGCTCTGTGCTCTCTGTGGTTGATCTTCTTTGCCATGATCCATTTATCATACATGATCAGAATAAATTAAAAAGTCTCTGAAATATCTACTGCTTCAACTCTTCCTTGATCTGCTTGTCCAGTTCCTGCTTATCGACTGACTCACCTTCGATCTCAGCCATCAGTTCGGCTCTCAAACTATCCTGCACATCAGTCAGTTCCTGGCCACCGCTCATAGCCGCATCCATAGCCGAGGTCATGGTGCTTGTAGCAACGTTGACCTTCTCCATACTTGTCCTGATGTTTGTGATAGCACCTTCAAGCTGTCCGGTATTGATACCCAGCTGCTTCTGGTATTTGCCCAGGTCGTTCCCGATCTCCACTACCTCTTTCAAACCCTGCTGCATTTCTATAACATCGGTCATGCTCTGTGCCATCTCCACCATATTGCTTATAGTGCCTACCTGGCCGTCAAGCATGCTGTACCTTCTTGAAGATACTCTGTACTCCCTGTCGTTACCGGACGCAAGGGCCTGTTTTGATTCATCCCTGGCTCTATCCTTCTTTTTCTTTAGCTCATTTTCCCTGGCCGTGAGCCGCTGCTCATGGATAGACAATTTTGTCTTCAGTTCATCCGGTGATATCTTTTTACTCAGCAGTCCCATTTAAAGTTCCTCCTCCATCTTTTTTTGTTTAGCATACCTGATACATATCTTGACAGCCTCAGAGGTGTTTATTGCCATTCCGCGTTCGACAAGAGCATCGAGGTAATTTTTCAGGTCCTCGGACACCCTTGCACTGATTGCATGTGATCTTATGGTTATGTGACTACCTCCGTGTCTTCAATTGTATACAATAGAAAACATTATATATAATATTTTCCATTAGTAATGCTAAGGAGGTTTACAGAGTATGGCCCAGAAATGGTTGCGAGATGTAAGTGATATTGCCAGGAATATACCGAAAAACCAGGTGGGTGGTATCCTTAAAAAGGACCTGATCATCCAGCCCAATGAAAAAGCTGTGATAGTCAAGGACGGCGAGGTAACAGATGTACTTGACAGCGGGAAGATCCGTGTCGGAGGATTGCTGAAACCCGGGAATTTTTTCAAGGACGTGGATGTAGTCATAATGGACACTTCGCCTAAAGACCTTAACTGGAACATGGGTGAACTCTGGACGGCAGACAAACAGAAATTGGGTTGCAGTGGATTAATACGTTTTAGGATCGGGGATATAAAACGGTTTTTTTCAATGGTATATGCTTATTCAACACCTGATAAGAAAGGTGAACGTGCCCTTGGAGTCCAGGATATTTACTCGCGCCTGCAAAGCGAGGTATTGACACGGGTGCTTGAACCTGAGATCAGCCGCATGCCTATGGAAGACATATACGGCAACCGGGACTTGCAGATCACAATCGAGAATGAACTGGAAACCCAGCTTGAAGAGACCCTGGATATGTGGGGCCTGGAACTGTTGAAACATACGGCAGAGTGGGACCTTGGCGAATACAAGACTGTGCTTGATGCACACCAGAAGTTCCAGACTGAGGAAGAACTGGCTGAACTTGATACTTTCGCAGAGGAAAAGAAGTATGAAGACATTGGCAGGTTGGATGTGGCCAAGGTGCGTGCTGACCAGGCATCGGTCTCTGTTTGGGAGGATTTCAGGCGGGGGCAGGAGCTTAAAGATGTCCAGGCGCAGATTGAAAGGGAGCGGCTGGAGGATGAAAATGACTTCTGGGCAGCCCAAGAGGCTATCAAGTTATTAGAGGAGAAGAAACGTGCCAAGGCCAGGGGTATGCGTGCCGAGCTTGAAGTGGAACAGGATATGAAGGACAAAGAACACGGCCGGGATATGGAGTATATGAAGACTGTTACTGAGGCGGGCGGTGCCGATGTTGCGAAGACTATAAGCGAGGGGCGTGAGTTGAGCAATCTCTCGGCGGCACAGATCGAGGCGCTGGCAAAGGTGCGGGAGAGCGAGGCAAGTGGGAGGGAAGATAAGGTTGAATTCATGAAGGGGATTGAGGACAGGGAGCGCGAGGATGCCTACCGCAGGCAGGAGCTGGATGCTAAATTGATGGATGCGGCCAAGCCGGTATCGGCAGGGTTAAGTGCAGGGGCAGGTGCAAAGGTGAGGAAGTGTCCACACTGCGGGGCTATGGTGCCGGTGCAGGCGAAGTTCTGTGGGGCGTGCGGGAAGCGGCTGATAATGACCGATACTGATGGAACAAAATATTAAAATGCTTGTGATTATCCATGTACAACATAGCAGTTAAAAGTCCAACGGAGATGGTATAACATAGCTGGAGCGATATCTATTAAAAAAAGTACAGACGTTATGGAAAAGGCATTTACGATACTGAAGCAGGAGTTGAATGCGGAAGAGTACCTGATCTATCTTCAGGCCATCACTCCAAGGCTCGAAGATGCTACCAAAGAACTTCAGGAGAAGACAGAGGGATTGAGTCTGCACGAAGTTTTTGATGGTGCAAAGAGTATGGAACAGAGGATAGGGTCGTAAGTTGAGTAATCTTTCGGCGGCACAAATCGAAGCACTGGCAAAGGTGCGGGAGAGCGAGGTTAAGGCGAGGGACGATAAGGTCGAGTTCATTAAGGAGATTGAGGACAGGGAGCGCGGGGATGCCTACCGCAGGCAGGAACTGGATGCTAAGTTGATGGATGCAGCCAAGCCGATATCGGCAGGGACAGGTCCAGGTGCAAAGGCAAGGAAGTGTCCGAACTGTGGGGCTATGGTGCCAGTGCAGGCGAAGTTCTGTGGGGAGTGTGGGGGGAAGATGTGAAAAGAGGAGATAATACTCAAATTGAACGGAATAAAAAGGAGTGATTGAAAAGTCCTAGCCATGTGCTTAAAAATTTTGAACTTAGATTATAAAAAAAGCAAAAAGAACTGCTTGGCAAGATATAACATGAGTTTCGGCTATATGGGTATATAGTAACGCTTTAAATTAGAGAAGTTTGAAATTATACCTGCGCCCATTCAAATCTGAGACTTTTTATTATTTTCTGATTACTACTTATTACTACTTATGTATTTCGCAAACTATATATGCGGCCCTAGCATTTCCAGAACAAATTAAAAAATCTCATGATTTATTTCAGTCATGAATTAATAAAGGAAGTTACTATATTTAAAAGTTCTCTAATTTAACCCGTTTCTGAGCCGAAAGTCATGTATAAAGCAATTTATCATATTATTCCCGCAAAATAAGCAACAGCCAAATATCGAATAAATTTTCCAGTGAACACATATATTGAGAAAAGTAAAAAATTAAGTTTGAAAATACCTCCAATAGCTGCTAATGCGTCTCCTACTATTGGAAGCCATGTAAATAATAGCACAGGCGACCCATACTTTGTGAATAATTTCTCAGCTCTTGCAAAATCCACCTGATTAATTTTCAGATACTTTTCAAGAGTCTTTTGACGCCCAATATAACCTAGTATATAAGTAGTGCATGCACCAAGATAATTCCCAATTGATGCAATAACAACAACCGATACTATATTATGACCTTTCATTATCGTATAGACCACCACCCCTTCAGAACCCAATGGTATGATAGTTGAAGCTAAAAAACTAGTAAAAAATAAACTACAGTAAATTGCAATTGTATCTATCATATTATTCTACTACTTGGGTTTTGTAATATTAATTATGATTGGATTTTGTAAAATTAATATTTTAATTGCACAATCGAAAGAATAAAATAGATTACAGCAATTATATTAAAGATAACTAAATGAAGTTGGTGATTACATAACACATTTAATATGGATTTTTTGTTTATTTTCATTGATTTTCTTCAATAATATATTTGTTGTTGAAGCAGGAACACCAGAAGTTCAAGTATCAGCTAGCATTTCAAATTCTCAAATCGAAGCCGGTGATTCGGCGATTTTAACTATAGTGGTTTCTGAAGTAAGTGGGGACGACTGGGTAAAAAATCCAACTGTTTTTGTAGGTATTTCACCAAATAATGGTATATCATTACCAGAAACGTCTAAAACGGCCTCAAGAATTGACAAGAGCTCATCTATTTCATTTTCATTTCCAATCAACACTTTAGAAACTGCCTCAGTGGATAGTAGGACTATACAAATAACCGTGGAATATTATGAAATGGACTTACTCAATATAGCTACATATGGACCTTTTCATACATCGACCACAAAAACATTTTACATTATAAATTCATACGGTTCTATTTCGATTTCTAGCACACCAAGCAGTTCTAATGTTTATCTTGATAACTCATTTAAAGGGACTACCCCATTAACTATTCAAAATGTTCCGATTGGTTCTCATACAATTAAATTGTCAAAGTCTGGTTATAATGATATTTCAAGAACTGTTACTGTAAGTTCAGGTCGAACTACAACTGTTTCTGAAAGTTTAAGTCTTCATTCAGGTTCTATTAAAGTATCTTCAAATCCAAGTAGTGCTAACGTTTATCTTGATGGAACATTCAAAGGAACTACGCCAACAACTCTATCTAATGTTCCTACTGGTTCACATGTGATTAAAATTACAAAGTCAGGCTATAACGACATTTCCAAGTCCGTAACAGTAAGTTCAAGTCATACATCATATATATCTGAAAATTTAGAAAGTATAATTATTTCTCATCCCACTGCCGCTGTTACTGAAGAGCAAACCTCTTCGCCTACATACGATAAAGGTATTTCTTATGAAAAGAATAATACCACTCTACCAATAATAGTTGTGTTTATAATCTTGACGCTTATTTTCATAATTAAAGGACGAAAAAAATCTGCAGATTCTGCCAGTAATTCTAATTCGTCACCTCCACCTAAAATCACACAACCTTCAGCAAAAGAAACCACTCCGCTGACCACAACAGCAGCTACCATACAAAAACCAAAAGACAAAGGCACAATCGAGATTAAATCCGCTTTCCAATATCAAGGTGCAACAATCCAGTACAAGGTTAAAATAATAAACCAGACCCCAGAACCCATCAGCGATATAAAAATCCAGCTTTTCGTTCCTGAAGTCTTCATGCTCACCCAAAAAGAAAAATCCATCCCGATGCTGGAACCTGACGAAAGCAAAACAGTCACCTTCGATATCCGTCCAACAGGTGAATGCGGCGATTGCATTGTATCAGGCCTGATGAACTATTACGACTACAGCACCAAGAAGCGCCAGGATGTTGACATCAAAAAAAAGATGATAAGCATTGTCTGCCCCGTCCTCAAAAGAAAAGAGATTTACGAAGACGGCTGGAGAAACGCCACTGAAGAACTGATAAAAGCAGAAGAGAACACCAAAGACCTTGACATCCCGGCTGAGAACCTGTTCAACATAGCCACCCGTGTACTGAAAGATATGAGCATGTACATGATACCGCCGGAGATCACATCCACACCCCAGTTATTCACAGGTGTGGGCATGTTCTATGCAGATGGTGCTGCCGGACTGCGCTATGCAGCCTATATTGAAGTGGTGGGCGGTCGCAAATCCAGGATGATACTGAAGGCATGGGCCGAAAAAGAGGAAGCTCTGACAGGTTTCTATCACAAGATACTTGATGAGATAGAGAAAAGGCTTGACATCAAGGTATTCATTGATGAGGGGATAATCCAGCATCATGTACATAAGACCGAAATAAAAGACAACATCATCCAGCGCTCGAACATCAACCTTGGCACCAGGGCACAATGTCCTGAATGCGGCAGGGAAGTAGAAGCTAACGAGAAGTTCTGCCTTGAATGCGGGGCGAAATTATAACACAAAGGATGGAGTCAAATATGCTCGAACGCATTAAGAAATTTATTAAAAATGGTTACTACGATGTAAAGTTGCATACCAGAAAAAGAATGATAGAACGGAATATAAAGATAAAGGAGGTAAAAGAAGCTATTGAAAATAGTGCGATAATTGAAGAATACTTAGATGATAAACCACTACCGAGCTACCTGATATATGGAAAAACATCACTGATGAGGCCAATTCATGTCGTGGTAGCTGTTGATGAAGAGGTTGTAGCAATAATTACAGTTTATGAACCAGACCCGGATAAATGGATTGACTTTACAAAGAGGAGGTAGATATGCCAAGATTAAAAAAATGTCCTGATTGCGGTGGAAAAATGGAACGAAGTAAAACCAATTTTATCACCGAATCTGAACAAGGATTAATTGCGATTGAAAATGTTAATGCAGATATTTGCACAATCTGCGGCATGGAATACTTAACAGCAGAGTCGGATGAGTACATAGAAAAAACAGTGGAAGAAATATCTGTAAAAAAAATAGAATCTCATCAAGAATCGGTATTTCGAATCGCTGCGAAAGCATAGTTTGTTAAGTAGCGGCGGTAGTAGATGCAAACCTCATGGATACAGTAGCGGTAGATTCTGAAAATGCAATAGTGAAGGAGCGCCCCCGCAGGGGTAAGAAGATTGGGTATAATTAAAAATTCTGCCTTGAGTATGAAGCGAAATTGAGAGCGGTGAAAGATTATGACAATACGAATGCGTTCTGCGGTGCACACCTTTGCGATAGGGATTATTGCATTGCTGTTGATAGCAGGACTCGGAGGCACAGGTGCGGCATCTCCCACATTCTCGAATTCAGGAGGTGGATCATGGGAGGACTATGAGGAGATAAACGTACAGGAAAATAGTGGAAAAACCCTTGTAGATTTTCAAGTGCTTGTAGAACTTTCAGGAACGAATTTCCCACTTGAAGCAAAACCCGATGGTGTTGACATAAGATTTGCAGATGAAAATGGTAAGGAACTCACTCACTGGATCGAAGAGTGGGATTACAGCAGCAATAAAGCAATAATATGGGTGAAAGTACCAAGAATCCCGGCAAATGGTGAAACCATATTGCTGATGTACTATAACAATCCGTCAGCAATCGAAGTAAATAATGGCGAAGCAACATTTAATTTCTTTGATGATTTTGACGGGACCGAAATAGACGAATCGAAATGGCATATAAATTACGGAAAACCTTCAGTTTCTGATAGTGTTTTGAGTTTAAATGGTGATTGTATTGTATCTGAGAAGGTCGAAGCCTTTGGATATGATTATATTTTCGAATCATTTTCAAAAGTAAGCGATACTGGCAATCTGCCAAGGTCCTTGCTGCGTTCAACGAATGACTATAATATACTTGATGCAAAAGACAGATTTGAGTTTGGCAGTTGGGAAATTATAGATGAAATGCTTTTGGTAACAGTTAATGATGAGATATTTCATTCGAATACAAATAACGAAAGATTCCCAACTTCCTTTGAAGTTCTCGGAATGACAAGATCATCAGAAAAAATAGAGACATTCCGGCAATATAATCCTAAAATAACAGTAACAAAAAATATACCCAATGACCAACTCTATTTGCAATTATATTCATGGGGTGGCGAAATCCATTATATAGATTGGGTTCGTGTCCGTAAATATACTTCTCCGGAACCTACAGTTATAATCGAAACTGAAAATCCACTTGGTCCAACCCCCTCTGGCACTTTGTCAATACCCCTGGGCTGGGTGTTGATTAGTAGTATAATAATTATTTTACTATTAATCGGTTTACTTCTTCGATATAAGCGAAAGCCTGAAACAATTGAGAAACCTGCGACCAATGGCACAGTACATATACATATAGGCGATAAAATAAACAATCCAATAACTGATTCCGTAATCCAGCGATCAAATTTAGTAGCAGGTGATATTGAGTGTTCAAATTGCGGTAAGGAGCGTGAGTCCAATGAAAAATTCTGTCATGGGTGTGGGGCGAAATTGTAAGAAGAGAAGATTATACAGAGGATGAAAAGAGGACAAGATTATATTTATGACGGATTGACAGTTAGGATCAAGTATGATTACAATATTCAAGTCGTTCCTGATGAGGGGGAGATTGGAGAACTTCTGAATGAGGCGGAACATTTTGATTAAAATAATAGAATTTCAGTGGGATGAAGAAAATGAAAAACACATCCTGTGGCGGCATAACGTAACCAGATCCGAAGTTGAAAGTGTGTTCATTGGTGATCCATATTTCAGGATTGGGGGGGATGGGACGCGGTATGTTTATGGTCAAACAAGTAGTGGGCGGTATTTGTTTGTTGTATATTTATATCCCGGGACGGGAGTTGCCCGGATAATTACTGCAAGAGACATGACAAAACGCGAAAGAAAATTATATCTTAAGAGGTGAATAGTATAATGATGAAAAAAATTCCACGATTCAAGACGGAACAGGAAATGAGGGATTTCTGGGACACCCACGATTCAGCTGATTATTTTGAAGACATGGATGATGATGAGATATCGGTTGAATTTAAGGGGGATACAGGTGTTCTGGTCATTCCACTGGGTGAGGAACGTGCAAGGTCGGTGCGGGGAATTGCGCTTGAAGAAGGTATCAGTTCAAATGTTCTTCTGAAAAACTGGATCGATGAATGTATAAAAGCGAGGGAAAAATTGAAAAAATATTCCCGAATCACATAAGGTGTTTTTAAAATGACCTATGAAGCACGAAGTATGCTCCACGGATTAGCAGTTAGGGTACGGCAGATGGCAGGACATGCAAAAAAGCCGTTCGAAACGCCCTTATTCTAATTGAAGAATGGATAGAAACAGCCAAAGAACTGGGATGGAATATTCCAACATCAAAGGGCAGATTGATCTACGCCTGATAAAGAAAGGCAGTCATAGGATGCAAATAGGTGGCAGGATTCTATCAGGAATGCTTAATGAAATCTAAAAGGGCATGCAGGTCAAAGAATACATTGATAATGGCATCATGCAAACCTATTGCATCTGGTTTCCAGGTCGCACATAGGGATGTAGATGATAATCCAAACATGTTTGCCAACATCACATCAAGCAAAGGCTTCAAAGGTTCTATCTTGAATGGGGGGTGGAAAGTTGAAAATTTTAAAAGTGGAGGGTGAAATTATGCAAGATAATGCCCCGGAAATAAATTCACTTGAAAATGTCCAGGCTGTAAATACTGAAAGCGTAGTGAAGAATATAGAATTATCAAATCAAATCCTTGATAAATTGATCCAGGGTTTTGAAAAACCGCATGAACTTCGAAAGTTACGAAAAAAACTATCAAACCTATCCGCGGAAGTTCAAGACAAAAACCTTACAGCATTCAAGACAAAAACATCTTCATACGACAATTTCATAACTGCTGAAAACCAATTACAACAAGCATCTGATGAACTCATTTCCGGATTAGAAGAACATTTGAATGGGGAAATTAATGTCAAAAGTATCTCTATTTTAGTTGATAATCTCAAAAATGGCATCAATTCAAGGCTCATTCCAATCAATGAACTGAAAAACCAATCCCAGGCATCCACAAATAAAGAGGAATCCCCTACTGGATTGATACCCCGGGATCTAAAGAACGAATTGCACCTCTACCTTAACATGCTCCAAAATAAGTACAGCAAGAACAGGCCGGAAATCCTGTTTGGCGGGGATTATACCGGAGATTTGAACTGGAAATATATCCAGGAACATGATAACATAAAAGCAAAATTAAGTTCATTACTTGAGGTCCCGCTGGTATTGGAAGCCCGCTATCAGCAAAAGGATATACGGTTGATCGAGCTGATACAAAAAGATGCAAATAAATTGAAAAAAGGGCAGCATAAATGTGTATGCCTTTTCAGCAGGTCATGGGATGAGGAAATAAAAGATTTTACTCTCAGATTTGTGCATCCGAATTTTGTCCTGTATCTCTATGACCTGGATGAGGGGCTAATTTTTAATACGGAAAATGAAATGGCACAACATTATGCCTGCTGGTTCAATACAAAACATGACAAACAGAAACTGGACGAGATATTCGAAGGTTTCCTGGACAGCCATGAACATTTCACTGTGCAGGAACTGGGAGATGCACTTGGTTTAAATTATAATGGGGCTGAAAAACTTATTAAAATACTGCTTAGGAAAGGTACTATCCTGGATGTAACCTTTGGCGAGAAAAATCCAAAATATATTAAGGCAAAAATAAAAGAGACAAAAAATAACAATATTTAGATGGTGTTGAGAATGCTGATACAAAATTCTAAATTAATTTCAATTGCAATACTCATTGTGTCCCTTATTTTTCTCAGTCAAGCCAGCGGACAGGACAGCGGTCACATGCTTTATGAAGGGGAATCTATCGAGATCGTCCAGGGGTATTACCTGAATGTGGTGTATCTCGATACATATTATAATAAGGTTACTTTTTCTTTAAACACAAACAGCGGAGAGGTTTTATATCAGACTTACAATCTGGAGTCTGAGTTTTATTATGATGACAGTTATTTAACCCTCAGTTTTGATATCGAGAATATATTCACAGGCATTTCAGGTAATGTTGTTAAGATCTCCAATGTTCACCAGTATGTCATACCAATCAACTACGGTACTATCTCCATTTATACAGACCCTGCATATGTGGATGTGTACCTGGACGGTGAATATCAGGGTGTAAACACAGGCTATATGTGGATTGATAACTTGAATGAAGGTTACTATGAAGTAGAACTGGTAAAGGACGGCTTCTACACTATTACAGAAGATATCTATGTGTATGCAGGGGAGACCACATACTATACAAAGTACCTGACAACAGTAGATGAAACTGCTATCAGTGACGATTATTATGTGGATAACGGGGATGAAGATTTTTTTGTTGCCATCTTGAGTTTGATCTTTCTGGCAACCATTATCCTGGTACCATTATTCTTCCTGCTCATCCTGGTACTTTTATTGCGGAAGAAAAAATCCAGAAAAACAGCGTCCAAATCGGAGCCGCTGTCGGCCGCCCCCCAACCGCCGGCACTACCAGCATCACAACTCAAGTCAGGGGAAGAGCCTATTGAAGTTAAATCAGCTTTTGAATACCGGGGCGCTGTAATCCATTATAAGGTAAAGGTGGAAAACCACAGTTCTGAACCTATCGGGGATATTAAATTTACATTATTTGTCCCTGATGTTTTCTTTATGAAAGATAGGGAAAAATCTATCTCAATGCTTGAACCGGGTGAGGGGAAGACCGTTACCTTTGAGATCAGGCCAACAGGCGAATGCGGTGATTGCATGGTCTCAGGCAGCATCGATTATTACGATTACAGCACAAAGAAACGAACCAAGATGGATATGGAGAATAAAATGGTCAGTATTGTGTGTCCCGTTCTTACCAGAAAAGAGACTGATGAGAAAGCATGGAGGGGGGCAGTCAATAAAATGATCATAGCTGAAGAGGATTCAAAGGATCTGGAGGTACCTGCCGAAAACCTGTTCGATATATCAACAAGAGTGCTCAAGGACATGAACCTGTTCATGCTCCAACCTGAGACAACCTCAACCCCCCAGTTATTCACAGGTGTTGCCAGATTCTATGCAAAGGGGGCGACCGGATTGCAGTATGCTGCTTATGTTGAAGTAGTGGGTAAGCGCAAGTCACGGCTTATTCTCAAGGCATGGGCAGAGAAGCAGGAGGCACTGATCGGTTTTTACCATAAGATGCTTGAGGAGATCGAAAAGAGGACTGATATTAAGATATTTGTGGACGATAGTATTACTCAATATAATATCAGGAGTACTACCATAAAAGACAGTATTGTTCAGCGCTCGAACATTGAGACCGGTATGAATGCAGGTGGGCGCACTTGTCCAAATTGCGGCAGGGCTTTGGAGGAAGGGGAGAAGTTCTGCATGGAATGCGGGCAGAAGTTACAGTAAACAGGAAATTCCAAAAGATCGATGTACAATAACCGGGACGGTGCGAGCTGATGCAAAATAGTGGTGATTCTCTTTAGGAAGGAGTGACATCTGTCAAACTTGGGCTGTAATAAATATTTAACCAATTTGGCA
>Ga0255423_10004_pt1 | contig 26997 bp, 19 predicted proteins | sample ANMaggSeSYBR02H3_FD_182659 | JGI IMG/M metagenome (GOLD analysis project Ga0255423, IMG submission 182659) | Sediment cell enrichment communities from methane seep in Santa Monica Basin, California, United Staets - ANME aggregate JGI... | ecosystem: Environmental > Aquatic > Marine > Cold seeps >...
GAATAGGAAAACGCCCTACAAATGACTTGCATTCCAATGACAGGCAGTTGCCTTCTACCGCAGACCCACCGACAGGATTAGGACGGTCAAGAACTACTACTTTTTTGCCGAATTTTTTTGCGGCTTCAAGACAGTAGGACATTGTATAAATGAAAGTATAAACACGGGTTCCGACATCCTGCAGGTCAATAACAAGCACATCAATGGGATCAAACATTTCTTTTAAGGGTATTCGGGTTTGGCTGTAAAGGCTGAAAACAGGAATCTTTAATACCGTATCAATCATATCTTCCGACTCAATCATGTTATCCTGTTTTTCAGCAAAAAAACCGTGCTGCGGTGAATATAATGCAGCAAGCTGACCGGGCATCTTTAAATTAATTAATTCGCTTGCATGGCGAAAATTCCTGTCAACTGAAGCTGAATTGCTTAATAACCCCAAACGGCTACCTAATATCCATTTGGGGGGGGACTCAATAAATCTTTCAAGACCTGTTTGAACATATATCATCTTATCTCTCAATATTGAAAATTGAAAATTGAATACTGAATATTGAAGGTATTTTATTAATTTTATAACAAAAAGACAGAGCGAAGCGATTCCACAAATATTCAATTTTCAGTATTCAATTTTCAATTTCTTTGGTTTTCAATTTTTTTCAAGCCTGGCAACCGACTCTATGTGATATGTATGCGGAAACATATCAATCGGTTGCACTTCAAATACTTTGTAATTGTCTTTTATCATACCGAGATCCCTTGCCATTGTCGCCGGATTACAGGAAACATAGATAATTTTAGCTGGAGCCATATCAAGAATCTGTTTAACCACATTTTTATGCATCCCTGTCCTCGGGGGATCAATTATCATAACATCAGGCTTTTTTATATGCTCAAGACAATCCTTTATATCGCCAAGGATAAAACGACAATTTGAAATTCCATTATATAAACAATTAGCTTCCGCGTCCTGTACCGCACTTTTAGAAATTTCTATTCCTGTCAACTCCTTTGCTGAATCAGCAAGAAAAATAGCTATCGTGCCTGCTCCGCTGTAAAGGTCAACAACATACTCTTTCCCCGACAGCCCGGCGTATTCCTTGACTTTTTCGTACAATATCTCAGCACCCGATGTATTAGTCTGAAAAAAGGAATTTGCGGATATTTTAAACTCAAACAGAGCGATTTTTTCCTTTATAAATGGACTGCCGGCAAGAAGTATCTCGTACTCTCCAACAGCAATGCCTGCCTTGCGTGTATTTATATTGTTTATTACAGATACGATTTCCGGGTATTTGGCTGTTAACAAGTCGGATAACGGCTTGACAATCTTGCCGGATTCTTCCGCAGTTACTATATTTACCATCCACTGGTCATAAGCCGCAGAATGTCTCAGCATAACAAAACGCCAGAAGCCGATGTGGCTCCGAAGCCCATATACCGGAACATTTGACTCCTTGATATAGGTTCTAACATCATCGAGAATATTGTTTCCAAGCGCGGGTTGAAGCAGACATTTTTTGGTATCCAGCACCTTGTGAAAAGTTCCCGGCACATGAAGCCCAAGAGCAAAATTTAAATCCGTATTTTCCATGCCCATTTCATCAGGCATAAGCCATCTCCTGTCTGAGCAGGAAAACTCCATCTTGTTTCTGTATCCATAAATCAGCTTCGATGGAATGGTGGAATGAACGGGTACTCCCTTTATCATCCCAATATGCTCAAGTGAATCAATAACATGCTGCCGCTTGTAATCAAGCTGTTTTTCATATTTTAAAAATTGCCACTTGCATCCTCCGCACTGACCGCTGTATATACAGGGAGGGTTTATCCTGAATGGTGATTTATCAACCATCTCGACAACACGGGCAACAGCAAAGTTCTTCTTCTTTTTTATTATGCGGGCAATTACAATATCTAATGGAACGGTATGGTCAACAAAAACAGTGAACCCGTCTTTGTGCGCGATCCCTTTGCCGCCAAATGCCAGCCCGGAAATTTCAAGTTTAAGTTCTTGTCCTTTTTTAACAGTCATATATGATCCTTTGTAACTACTCAGGTGTTTAGACTGAAGGTTATAGGCTGAAGGAAAGAGATGTTTTCTGAGAGTTATTCTCTATGTTTAGGGCCGCTTTAAGAAAATATGGCTTCTGGGAGTCTTTTCCCTAAAAGTCTTCGGTCTTCAGCCTAACCAAGCTGTATAGTTACGATCCTTTAACGCAATAGTTATACCTCGTAAGGCAACAAATAACGATTTTTTGCTGGCCATGAACATTAATAGCAGCGTTGCTCAGACTTGCAATAGCCTGCTATTCCGCGCCTTGCTCTTGATGCTCATTGCTCACCGAAAAAAGCGCAATTTGTGACCTTCCGAGGTATATGAAATTAAAAAATAAGTAGCTGGATGATTATACCTAAAACAGAAATAAATTCAATCTGCAAAAAAATCTCGTTCAAGTCCGATGGTTTTCTTATTAAAGGAACTCTGCACCTGCCTGAGTTAAAGTGCCCTTCAGTCGTAATCGGAGTCCACGGACTTTTCAGCGACAGCAGCTCTCCCAAACAAATAGAACTGGCGAAAAAATGTAATGCATTAAATATTGCATTTTTCAGATTCGACCATCGAGGATGCGGGGAGAGCGAAGGTATATTTAGAGACGTTACTTCTTTTGATGCCCGGCAAAGTGATTTTATCAATGCCGTAAAAACCGTTTATTCAAGAAATGACACAGGAAACAGGATTGGACTTTTTGGAAGCAGCCTGGGAGGAACTCTTTGCATATCTGTTGTAAACACTCTAAAGATAGAAGCTCTTGTTACCTTTGCCGCACCTGTACGAAGCAAACCATTAATAGAAGCGCTTGATAAATCAAACCATCCAAATAATTTTCCGCTATCATTCTATAAAACAAATCTTAATTTTGACATTTCAGACAAGTTGCCGGATATTCATAATATTTTAATATTTCATGGAGATTCCGACAAAATAGTACCGCTGTCAGATGCAAATGAGATATATTCAAAAGCTGGGAATCCCAAAAAATTAATCATACAATATCAAGGTGATCATTGCATGAGCAACAAAGACCACCAAACACAGTTCTTAAATGAGTCCGCTCTCTGGTTTAAAAAAAGATTTGCGACTTAGGGATGCCGGTCATTCAGATGAAAGCTTCCTAAGCTTTAAAGAAAAAAGCCTGCAAATTAATATGGCCGAACAAATTAATGAACGCGGGGCAACAGAAGAAGAGATTGAAGCTGCGGAAGGTATAACTGAAAGGCCAGGCTTCTAAATAATATTGGAGCCTGGCCTTTATATAATATATTACGGCTGTAAAAGCGTGATTTTATTCATCCGCTTATTCTTCCTTTGGTTTCAGATGCTCTGGAATCTCCATTGCCTCAATCAAAAGCTCACTAAAAAATTTGACGTGCATCCCAAGCTTATATCCGTCAACAATATCTTCAACCCCGCTATGACAGTTGTGGCAAGGTGTTACAATGGTATGAGCGCCGGTTCTTTTAAAATTTTCTGACTGTATTTTAGCTGACTGGACCCGGATTTTTTTCCATGGCGGGCCACAGTTAATAGTATCACCGCCTGCATTGCAACAGAAGGCATGTCTGTCATTTGGGATAAGATCTACAAAATCTTCGCACACCGCACTCATAATATATCGCAGTTTTGAACCCAATCCCGCGTTTCTTACAATATTGCACGGGTACTGTGCAGTAACCGGTCCTTCGACTTTTTTTGCTATTTTGATTCTACCGCTTTTGATCAGGTCATAATAAAATGCTACTGCATGAACAATCGGTATGGGCGGACTCATCCAGCCCAGCCAGGTTGGGCCGTCATATTCTCCCCCCCTGAACGCATGACCGCATTCACCCATGACGATCTTTTTTACCTTAAGCCTTTGAGCTGTTTCATGATGAAGCCTTTCCACTCTGGCCATGACTTCAAAATCACCTGAATACATGGCCATATTGCTGTTATCCCAGCCGGCTGTTGCAGGCATCGTCCAGTCCAACCCCGCTACCTTCATGATTACTGTGATATTGCCAAGGAGCTGGGCTAAAAATTTTGGCTCAGGACCAATAACTGAATACATTATCTCAGCGCCTTCTTTTTCAAGTGGCAAACGGGCGCTTGGCACATATCCCTGTGCTTCTTCTTCCTGCCACTGGAGTGTGTCTATCCATTCATCCGGTTTTACCCACATCTGGTTCATCGTGGCAGCATGGCTGTTAACCGTATCCTGCAGGTAAAGAGGCACCATTTCCAGCTTTGCGCATATCCTGCGAACAACAAGCATCATGTATGCGATATCGATTCCAAACGGACAATACATGCCGCAGCGCCGGCAGACATTACATTCGGTATGGGCGATTTGAGAGCATCTTTTGATAAATGCCGCATCAACCTTTCCTTTTTTTTCCAGCATTACCCAGATGGTATCTTTTACCTTTGTAACCGGAGCAAAACTGACATCCCTGTCATTAGAAAGATACCAATGACATGCCTCTGCACATAATCCGCAGTGAATACATGTATCAACGTAAGTTTGCAAACGCACGCCGGTTTCTTGATCTATAACTTCATTGATAACTTTTTCTATTTGTTCCTCTGTGAGTATTTTCTCGGTCTGGTCCATGAGATCATCTACGACCGGTTCTCTTATAGCTATGGTGGGTTTCATAATATTCTCCTTAACATCGTTTTGCTGTTAAATTTTTACCAGTCCTTTGAATGTTTCCAATAACCCTGTTCACTCCCGAATAATGCTCTTGTAAAAACAAAAAAGAGCATGTGGCTCAGCCTTGTAAAAGGGATGGCTATCAGCATGATCTCACCTGCAAGAATGTGAAGTATCAGGATGGTTTTATAGGCAAATAATTGATGGTATGCGATGAAGCCGGTTATAAATGGAAGAGCGGTAATTGCCAGCAGAAGATAGTCAGAACCATCAGTGACGTTTTTTACCACGGGATCTGTTAATCTTCTATATAAGTAAAAGATACACCCGGCAATAACTACGATTGTCATCCAGTCTGCGACACCGTCTGGAATATTAAACCAGCTTATATTCCACGATTCATCCAATAGAACAAGATGACCCAAAAGAAAAACAGGCGTAAGTATTAAACAAATATGAAAAGAAAAAGAGACTATAGTAAAAATTGGTCTTTTTTGCATATACTGATTATTAAAGGGTATTACCCAGTGTACAAGAGAGTTTAAACTGTGTTTTAATGACATATGCCTGAACAAAGTCATATCCTTTTTAGCGCCGGACAACATGCGGTATATTTTATACAGACTTCCGCCGACAAAAATTATAAAGGCTATCCATACCAGCGGTCCGCTAACAAATTCATACATTTGCTTTCCTCCCTTTGAAAATATTATTCAAAACTATTAGCTTTATATTTATTTTATTAAATAAAAACACTATTTATTATATATCACTTAACGGAACTACTTTGCGATAATATTTCCCGTCTTCTACGCCGCATATCATTACCTTGGTTCCATCAGGCGATACAACAGGATTCCAGAGGGCTTCGTATTCTTTACCCTTAATTTTGCCATTAACCGCAATAGCATACTTGCCATTTTTTTCAACTTTGCAGATTACCATGTCGCCATTGGGGCCAAAAACAGGCGGCCAGATATTATCAAAAGCTTCTCCAAGTACGGTTCCATCAACAACAAGAAACCAGCTTCCGCTGTCTTTTGCAATTGCGGCTACCTTTCTGCCATCCGGGCTGAAACATGGTTTTAAGATACATTCATTGAATGTTTTTGACCATAGCTGTTCATTAACGGCGATCGTCCATTTGGCAAACTGCGGGGCAACAACTGCCGCAATATTGTTGCCATCAGGACTGTATGTTTGATGCATAAGATTGATAAAACCTGTGTCCCAAACAATCCTGCCGTTTGTCGCCAGGAACCACTGGCCTGCCTGCCTGACCGGTGCGGTTATTTCATCACTATTTTTTGGATGGAAAACCGGTTCCCATGTACAACCAAATTTTTCATTCCACGGTTTTTCATTTACGAGAATGCCGTATTCACAAATACTATTCCTGTATTCTGCAACAATATTTTTGCCGTCATCGCTGATTGCCAGGCCGTAAATATCAGCATAGTTTTCATTCCACGGCTTGCCGTTTACAACTACCGACCAGGCGCCTTTTGTAAATGCATTAACATCGCCTTCTGCAAGAGGAAGAGTTTGAGCTATTGCGACCGATATTTTACCATCCGGGCTTATTACATGACTTGCTATGCTATGAAGCTTAGTGGGGCATTCCAATGTTTTTTCGTTTATTGTTATCCCATAAACGCCATCCACTTTAGTGGTCGCAGCTATAATTTTGCCATCAGCGCTGAATTTGGTATCCCAGATATACTCATACATTTGTTCCCATGTCTTTCCATCCACAGCCATTGTCCATTCCATGTCCTTTGTTATAAGAGCGGTCAAACGGCCGTCTGGGCTGAATCTGGAATACCAAATTTTTTCAAACGGTTCTTCCCAGGTTCCTTCATTAATAGCTATGTTGTGTTCTCCTTCCCCTATTTTAACAATAGAGGCTATCTTCTCACCATCGGGACTGATATAAGGCTCCAGGACATCTTCAAACTGGTCTTTCCATTTTGCCGGCTCGGCAAGCATTTTTTCTTTGCTTTCCCAGTCCCAGCTTTCAATATTACTCATTTAACAACCTCCTAACCTTTAATTTGTTAATAAAAATCTTTATATTTTTTGACAGGATATAACAGGATATATGAAAAAAGTAAAGGGATCATGTTAATCCTCAGCAATTCTAATTATAGCCTGTTATTTTCTTATTTCTTCGTGATTATCGTGTGCTTCGTGGTATTCCATTTCTATGGAAATTAAAGCCTGGCCAATTCATGATGAAATTTCTGCAATCTCTCTGTCTGCGATCTTTCTTTTGACTTTGAAATATAATCCACAATATCTTTCAGCACCTTTATGTTAAAAGGCTTTATCATGTAAAAAAGCACTCCCTGCTTTCTGACTTTCAATTCCAGATTTCTTGAGTTTTGATCAGTTATAGTAATAATCTTAATGTCCGGACATACATTTTTAAGCTGCTGAATTAATTCACAGCCATCAAATACTTTTGAAGAAATATTGAGCAGCAACAGGTCAAATTTATTGTGCCTGACCTTTATTAAGGCATCTTCGGCTGAATTAGCAATTTCTATGCTACGGACAAATTTCTCAACGTCTTTTTTAACAGTACTGGCAGCAAAAAAATCATCAATAATCAGGATATCCATTTTTATCATGTTTTTTTCACAGCAAAGAGCGCGAAGAACACAAAAAAATTATAAAGCATTAATTGTTCGTGTACTTCGTGGTTTAATTTTTCCTTATTATGAAAATCTATAGCTCTAAAATTCAGATTAGCAGTATATTTCGGATATTACTTAGCAATGGATGTGCCAAAAATTAAGGGAATATCTATCTATTGGTATTTATAGATGATATTTATATTTATCTGGTATGAATTGTTATAGGGAGAAAAAGATAGACTGACATTAATGACATGAAGGATATAATAATTGAGTTTTACCGCTCGATATAATTTAGTATTTTATATATATGCCACATATGGCATATATTATGACATGGTTAGCTTAAAATGTTTTAATTTTCTGTAAAGAGTTCTTTCGGGTATGCCCAGCGTTTTTGCTGTCTTGCCCCTGTGCCACTTATTATGATTTAGCACTTTAGAAATATAGTCTTTTTCGAACAGCTCCACTGTATCGCGCAGTCCTGCATTTTTTTGCAGCAATTCTTTGCCTGAATCATCAACCTCATTTGCTGCCCTGGAGCCCCGCGGGTTGATAAAATCAAGGCGCTGTATTGTAACATAACGTTTTAAAACATTTTCAAGCTCCCGAACGTTGCCTGGCCAATCATGGTTGTCTATAGCTTCAAATATCTTTACCGGAAGGCCCTGCCTTTCTTTACTATCACAATGAAGTTTTAAGAAATGTTCAACCAGCAAAGGAATATCCTCCTTACGTTCTCTTAAAGGCGGTACAGTAACAGGTATAACATGCATCCTGTAAAAGAAATCTTCCCGCATCAAATTCTTGTTAACCTGTTCCAGCAGATTTTTATTTGTAGCAGCTATAATACGGAAGTCTGAGTATTTAGCTTTATTGCTGCCAACAGGCGTATAACCTCCGCCATCAATACCTCTTAGTAATTTTACCTGCAGGCTGAGATCAAGCTCACTAACTTCATCCAGGAAAAGAGTACCTCCCCCGGCAAGGTCCAGGTATCCATGCTTATCCATGTTTGCCCCGGTAAAGGCTCCCTTTTTATATCCAAAAAACTCACTCTCAAGAAGCGTTTCAGGGATAGCTCCGCAGTTCACTGCAACAAAAACCTTATCTCTTCTATTGCTCATATCATGTATGGCTCTTGCAACCATTTCTTTGCCGGTCCCGGATTCACCATAAATAACCACATTGGCATCGGAGTTAGCCGCCTTTAAAATAAGTTCATATATTTCCTGCATTGGCTGGCTCTTGCCTATAATATCTCCAAACTTGTATCTCTCCTTTATGGAAGATCTAAGTCTTATATTCTCATTTCTAAGGCGCTCTGTCTCTTCCTGAATTGCATTTTCCTGGAGCCTTCTTTCAGTAATATCCCTGATGGTCGTGAGGATAGCGGGCATGCCTTTCCATTTAATTATATTATGATGCCCCTCTACCCAAAACTCACGTTCTTCACGTGTAATGCAAGGCGCCCTGAAAATTTTTTCATCTGACAGGCCCAACTCAAGCTTACCATAAACTTCCTTTATACCCTGGTCAAAACCACATGAAATCAGATCAACAGCTCTTTTCCCAACAATCTCATTTGCATCAGTATAACCGAGCATTGAAACAAAAGCATCATTCACAAACAAAAACTCTCCGTCCTGAACAAGCGTAACGCCATCAACGACATACTCGGTAAGCGTTCGGTACCGCTCTTCACTTTCCCTGAGAGCCTGCACTGTAAGCTTGTACTCGGTAATATCCCTGAAAATGGTCATTTTCGAGATAGATTTATCTGTGTGAAATATAGGTGAGTGTGAAACATGGTAAACGCGGCCATCCTTAGGACTAACCAACTCAGTTATGGAATACTCGCCTTTCTGTATTTTATCGTGAACACACCACTGACACTTTTCGTTAAGTCCGTGCATTAATTTATAGCAGGGAATTCCTTCGATATCAGAAGTTCCAATCCTGTTTATCATAGCTGGATTCATATAAGTTACACGATAATCATTTGAACAAATATAAACAGGATCATTCATAGCCTCCATTATAGAACGGTATTTTTCTTCGCTTTCGCGCAACGCCTTTTCTATCCGCTTTCGCTCTTCTATTTCACGACTAAGCTGGTCGTTTGCCTTAACTGAATCTGCGGTTCGTTCTTCCACTCTTTGTTGGAGCTCGGCATGATTCTTTTTTAACTCCCTTGAAGCTTCAATGTGTTTCACTGGTTTTACCTTTATGTTTTTTCAACCTATAGACTTTCAGATAATTAATTTCACAAGGCCAGAAGGAGGAAGGCGTATTAGTTATACGTCGACGACTGATAACGCAGTGAAATTATTTATCTGAAAGTCTATAAAAGCTTTCGTCGCAAAAGATCAAAAGCTGTTATCGCAAAAATCATTTTATTTCTTAATCTTTCATTGAATTGAAAATTTAAACGATATGCCTCAACAGAATCTGCTGTGGCAATTCCTATACAGACCGTTCCAACCGGCTTTTCATTGGTTCCTCCGCCGGGCCCGGCAATACCGCTTGTTGATATACCATAAGTTGCGCCGGAAATACGCCGCACACCATCTGCCATTTCGTTTGCAGTCTCTTCATGCACAGCTCCGTATTTCTTCAAGGTGGCCTCTGACACGCCAAGCACCTTGATTTTTGCTTTATTTGAATATGTCACACCGGAAAAGAGAAAATAATCAGAGCTGCCTGGCACATTAGTAAGCAGGTTAGATATCAGACCGCCTGTACAACTTTCAGCAATCGCTATTGTAGCCTTTTCCCTGCGAAGAAGGCTGCCCACTATAGTTTCCATAGATTCACCGTCGGCAGAAAATGCAAATTCGCCGATTTTATTCAATACAAATTCCAAAGCCTTTTCCAGAAGAATATCTGCTCTCTCTTTATCCTTGCCTCGAACATAAAGTTTGACATAAATTATCGGAAATCTGGCACGCAGCCCCAGCTTGATCCCCGAAAACCTCTCTGTCAAACCGGCCAGCCGTTCGTTTACAGAAGCCTCGGTCAAACCAAATGTTGATATGGTCTTTACAAGGCTAAAACTTCTTTCTCCCTTCTGCAACTTATCTATCCAGGGCAGCACCCCGCCTGAAAGCATCCTGCGCATTTCAGAGGGAACACCGGGAAGAAAGAAAAAAACGCACCCGCCTATTTTTAGCACAAAGCCAGGGGCTGTTCCAACAGAATTAACAAGACACTCAGAACCATCCGGCAGCATGGCCTGTTTCTTGTTTAAAGCAATAACGTCGCGGTCTTGTGTTTTAAGAAAATTTTCAATACAAGACATAGCTTCTCTGCCGAACACAAGCTCAACACCTGCCGCCCTTGCGGCTGCCTCTGCTGTAATATCATCTAATGTAGGACCAAGCCCGCCGGTAACCACAGCCATATCAGCACGTGTGCTTATCTCTTTAAGAATAGCTGCAATAGCTTCAACATCATCACCCACGCAGCCATGCCGTACTACCTCTATACCTGCTTCTTCCAGCTTTTGAGCAATATAGGCGGAATTGCTGTCAATTACAGCTCCTGTAAGTATTTCATCACCTGTTGCAAAAATTTCTGCTTTCATAATCCTCTTTGGATATGTTTCCGATTTTTAGTATTTGTTTTGCCTTTGAGCGAACCCTTATTGAAAATTGGCTTTAAAACGGTTCCAGAAATCTTCCTGAGTAAACTTATGTTCCTGGGTACCATGGTGCTCAACTGAAAAACTGGCGCAAACAGCACCCATTTTTGCAGAAGTAATCAGATCTTTTCCCGTTACCATACCTTTAATCATTCCTGCACGAAAGGCATCGCCTGCACCTGTTGGATCAGATACGACAAGTGCTTTTGCTGACGGTATTTTTGTTTCCTGGTCCTGCAAATATACTATTGAGCCGTTTTCACCCATAGTTGTAATAATACTTTTTGTAATTTTAAGAAGATCTGCATTTTCAAGTTCAGTAACTTTCTTTATCATTTCCAGCTCATAGTCATTTGATATCAACATTTCGGAATCGGTAATCATCTCTGTTAGCTGCCCCCCCGATAGTGCCGTGATAGACTGGCCGGGATCAAAAATATAGGGAATACGCTTTTCCTTGTAAATCCGGCCGTAGTTTGTCATATCTTCGATATTGCCCGGAGCTATAATTGCTATCGCCTCTTTCTGATCAACTCCGTCAAATTTATAGAGCGAGGGATATTTCATTGCTCCCGGGTTAAAACCCGTAATCTGGTTATCTGCTTTGTCTGTGGTAATATAAGCACCTGCAGTGAATTCTTCCGGAATTTTCCGAATACCGGTTAACGGCAGGTTATGTTGATGCAGCCATGTTTCATAGGTGTCAAAATCTTTGCCGGCAGTTGCCAGAATCAGCGGCTTTTCACCTAATAAAGAAAGGCTGTAAGAAATATTTCCTGCAGTGCCTCCAAATTTCTCAGTAAGACCGTTAACCATAAAGCAGACATTTAGAATATGTATTTTTTCAGGTAAGATATGATCTTCAAATTTTCCAGGAAAGTCCATTATGCGGTCATAAGCCAGAGACCCGGACGCAAATATTTTCATACGATTACTCCTAAAACACCCTTTTTAAATTCATCTATGCCGATACGCTCAATAAAGCGCGCTGTTCTTTTTTTTTCGTAAGCGTTCACAGAACATTGAAATTAGAAATTAGAAATTAGAAAATTGGCCTTCATGCTTTTGTACTGTTGATGAACGTATTCAATTTTGGGCCGAGTTTTTCAACTATTGCTTTGTATTCTGTTGCGCTTGACTCAGATAAAACTTTTTTTCTGATCTCCCCTAATTTCTACTTTCCAATTTCAAGTTTCAAGCCGTGAACGGCTACTTTTTTTATTATCAACTTTTATTACCAAAAATCAATACTTCTTAATCAGAAATTTACAAACTCAAAAAATAACTTGTCAAAAAATGGGAAAATTTGTGGTTTGACCCTTCATGGCGTGTATGATATTGAAATTGAGCGCACCGCCATATCAAAATTATGACACCGTTCTTTCCAAGCGGAGAACTGACACATGTTTAGATTTTTACATGCTGCTGACATTCATTTAGACAGCCCGCTGCATAAGCTCGATTACTATGAGGGCGCTCCGGTCGATGAACTTCGCCAGGCGACCCGCCGGGCATTAAACAACCTGGTTCAGACTGCTATCAGGGAAAATGTGTCCTTTGTTCTCATCAGCGGAGACCTTTATGACGGAGATTGGAAAGACTACAACACGGGCCTGTATTTTGTATCACAAACAAGCAAGCTGCGTGACGCAGGCATTCCTGTATATATTGTGGCCGGAAACCACGATGCTGCCGGCAAAATTTCGAGGGCGCTCCGGTTTCCTGAAAGTGTGCATCTGTTTCCAAGTCAAAAGCCAGCAACGCTTCGCATCAACAATATAGAGGTCGCCATTCACGGCCAGAGCTTTGCTTCCCCGGCCGTAAAAAAGGATCTTTCAGCTAAGTACCCGCCGCCTTTGCCCGGCTGTTTCAACATCGGCATGCTGCACACATGCGCTACAGGTCGTGAGGAACACGAGCCGTACGCCCCTTGCACCCTGGAAGGGTTGCGATCAAAAGGATACGATTACTGGGCTCTGGGGCATGTTCATCAGCACGAAGTGCTCATGGAAGATCCGCTAATTGTGTTTCCTGGAAATATTCAGGGCCGCCATGTCCGGGAAACCGGCCCCAAAGGCTGTGTGCTTGTTTCCGTTGATGACAGCGGGCGGCCTGAGTTGGAATTCAAAACACTGGACGTTATTCGCTGGGTTATTGTAAATGTGGATGCATCCGGTGCTGATAGTGGTTACGAGGTGGTTGATCGATTTAATAAACACCTTGAAGCTTGTTTGGACGAAAATGAGGGCCTGCCGCTGGTGGCTCGTGTTGTAATCAAAGGAAACACGCAATCCCACAGTGAACTTGCTTCAGATATGGAGCAATGGACCAATGAGATCCGGTCGGCGGCTGTGGATACCAGCGGAGGGCAGGTTTGGGTTGAAAAAGTGAAGTTTTGCACAAAGCCGCCCTTATCTGACAAAGCCTTGAAATCAGCGGACGGGGCAATAGCAGAGCTTGTTCATCTTCTTGATGAGTTGCAATCCGACCCGGACCGTTTGCATGATCTGGCAGATGAACTGGCAGACCTTGAAAAAAAAGTTCCCAGAGAACTGAAAGAAGGCGCAGACGGAATAAAATTTGACGATCCCAAATGGCTTGGCAGCTTACTTGATCAGGTGCGTCCGATGCTCCTTAAGCGGCTTGTTTGTAAAAAGGAATCCGAATGAAAATTCGCGAAATAAGGTTAATTGCTTTCGGTCCTTTCACTGATGTTCGAATTGACCTGAGTGGAGGAAAGGAAGGCCTGCACATCATATACGGCCCCAACGAGGCGGGTAAAAGTTCAGCCCTGCGGGCGTTGAAACACATGCTTTATGGTATCCCTGAGCGGTCGCTGGATGATTTCCTTCATCCATATACGAAAATGCGAGTCGGAGCTGCCATTCAACGCAAAGACGGCGATGTCCTGGAGTTTGTCCGCCGTAAGGGCAGAAGCAACACCCTGCGCGCAGCGGATGATAAAACCGTGCTGGATGAGTCCATTCTCCACCGGTTTTTAAGCGGTGTGAATGCCGATATTTTTTCCACCATGTTCGGCATAGCCCATGCCGACCTGGTCAGTGGCGGCAGAGAAATCATTAAGGGCGGTGGAAGTATGGGCCAGGTTATATTTGCCGCAGGATCAGGTGTCGCCAATCTCCGTGAAATTCAGCAAGATCTCCAGTCTGAAGCCGATCAACTTTTCAGACCATCCGGACAAAAGCCACGGATAAATGACGCATTGGGCAATTTAAACAAAAATCGAAAAGCATTGCGTGAGGCTCAACTGCCTGGTCAAGAATGGGTTAAACATGATCAGGCATTGCGCGAAGCACAAGAACACATACACATCGTCAATCAGAACCTGACAGATAAACAGCGAGATCGACACCGCCTGGAACGTATCAAGGAAGCGCTGCCCATTATTGCCCGGCGCAGAGAATTGATAGAGGATTATAAAAATTACGCAACTGCCGTCCTGGTCCCTGAAAATTTCAGAGATGAAAGACATGGGCTAATCACAAAGCTCAACATCGCTGAAAACGATCGCACTCAGACACTGCAAGCCATCGAAACACTCGAACGAGATATGGCAAAACTACAAGTTTCCGAAGGGCTGATAGAAAATTCAGGGCTTATTGAGGAAATTCATCAAGAGCTGGGCAGTCATCGCAAGGCAGCCAGGGATCGTATCCGGCTTCAGACACGTAAAGATGTGCTGAGAAGCGAGGCAAAGGATATACTTCGTGGTCTCCGTGATGATTTAACCCTTGAAGATGCAGAAAAACTTCGCATAAAGAAAGCCGACAAAGTTGGGATTCAGGAACTTGGCATAAAGTTTGAGCGGATCATAACTCGTATAGAAAATGCCCAGGAGGCAATACCAAAGATCTCTGATCAGATTAATGATCTCGACACGCAATTGAAAACGCTCGATAAACCCAAACCGATAGATCAATTGAAAATTGCCATAAAACAGGCAGAAGAGTATGGCGTGCTTGAAAACCGATGGCGTGAGGATCAGACAGAGATCCGAAATGATGTAAAAACACTGGAAATAAAGTTAAGCAAACAGTCATTTTGGGCAGGCTCCATCGAAGAGATTGAAGGGCTCCGTATACCATCGCTGGAAACTATTGATGAATTTGACGACCGAACAGATAAGGCGGAGCGTACGGCTGCCGAACTAAAATCTGAAAGCAAAAGACTGCATGGCGCGCAAGCAGAGATCGAACAACAAATCGAACAACTCCAATTAGAACAAGAGGTGCCCACCGAGAAAGACTTGCAGGATTTAAGAGATACGCGTGAGCAAGGCTGGCAGTTAGTGCGCAGCACTATAAAAGGCGATTTTGTGCCCGATGAAGAAGTTCAGGATTTTATCCGGCGATTTCAACCCGCTATCACTCTATCGGATGCTTTTGAAGCCAGTGTTCTTCAAACAGATGAAATTGCGGACAGACTCAGACGCGAGGCCGATCGTGTCGCAAATTTAGCACGACTGATAGCTGAAAAGGCAGCTCAAAAAAAACAGTCCAAACGCTTAAAAGAAGATCTGGACATCGCCGAGAAGAAGCTCGCTGAAATTAACAATGAATGGGCGAAGTTATGGCAGGCCGCTGGGATTACGCCTCGAACGCCAAGGGAAATGCGAGGCTGGACCCAGGACCACGCTGCTATGACCGAAAAGGCAGCGGAAATTAGAGAACAAAAGTCCAAAACAGATGCGCTGCAAAAAAGCATCGACAAGCGCCGCAACGCATTGGAGCAATCCCTTTATTCTCTCTCTGAACCTCGTACAGTTAGAGATGAATTATTGGCTGATTTGATCAAAAGGGCACGAATGGTTATCGAACGGCAGGAAGAATTGATAAATATCAGAAAACAGTTTCAGAGCGAGAAAAAACAGAAGGAAAAAGAATTAGCTGAGGCAAAAGCCCGCGTTGAGCAAAGTGAAAAGGATCTTTTTCAATGGAAGAAGGAATGGGAGCCGGCAGTACGGCCACTTGGACTTGTTGTCGAGTCTAAACCCTCCCAGGCGAATGCGGTGATGGACGATCTATCAAGTCTCTTTGAAAAGCTCAAGGAAGCGGAAACTCTTCAAGAACGCATCAAAGGGATCGACCTGGATTCAACGGAATTTGCTGATAAGGTCACCGGCCTGGTAAAAATAGTAGCCGAAGAACCGGCAGATTTGCCTGTGGATCAGGCTGCTACTGAACTCAATGCTCGATTGAACCGGGCACGAGCGAACCAGACAAAGCTGCAGGCCTTTGAAAAGCAATTGAGCAAGGAACAAAAGCGAAATAACCAGGCAAACAAAGAGATGACCAAGATTAAAACTCGACTCAAAGGCATGTGTAAAGAAGCCGGCTGCAAAAGTTACGAGGGCCTCCCGGAGGCCGAACGCTGTTCCGAAAAACGCCGCATGATCGAATCCGACTTGAAAAGTCTCGATGAACAACTACTAAAGCTGAGCGCCGGCGATACCATTGATGATTTTGTTAAAGAAGCGTTAAACGAGGATCCGGATGGGATAGATACGGAAATTGAACGGCTGGCAGAAGAGATTGATAAGTTAATTGCTGAAAGATCTGCTCAAGATAAGACTATTGGCAGAGAGGAAAACGAGCTCAGTAAGATGGACGGCAGCGCGCAAGCGGCAGACATAGCCGAACAAACCCAGATGCTTCTGGGACGACTTGAAAACGACGTCGAACAATACGCCCGGCTGCGTATTGCCTCTGCTGTTTTAAGCCAGGCGATTGAAAGGTATCGTGAAAAAAACCAGGATCCAATCCTAAAACGTGCCAACACATTTTTTGCGCAGCTTACCCAAGGCTCATTTGAGGGAATTCGGGCGGATTATGACAATCAAGGCCTGCCTGTACTTGTGGGTGTCCGCCCGGGCGACAAAGAGGTAGTGGGTGTGGAGGGCATGAGTGAGGGCACTGCGGATCAGCTCTATCTTGTCCTTCGATTGGCCAGCCTGGAGGAATATCTGGAGCAAAACGAACCGATTCCATTCATCGTGGACGATATTTTGATAAAGTTCGACGACGACCGCTCTGTCGCAGCCTTGAAAGCGCTGGCGCAGTTATCCACCAAAACTCAGGTCATATTCTTTACGCATCATCAGCACCTGGTGGAACTGGCAGAGGAGAATATCGATCCTTCGGTTTTGATTAAACACACTTTAAACGCTTAAACGGAATCATTGCATTCGTAGGGGTACCCCTTGTGGGTACCCAAAATGTGGAACAACCGCCAACAATGGGGCAACCACAAACAGGGCAACCACAAGGGATTGCCCCTACGGTTGGTGATGCGGTTTTTTGCGAAGAAATGTGCCAGGATTTTAATGCATCAAGGTTTGCGAATGTGAAAGCATGAAATATAGCCCTGATATTCATCACCGCCGTTCCATTCGATTAAAGGGATATGATTATTCACAGGCAGGATTATATTTTATCACCATTTGCACACAAAACCGATTGTGTTTATTCGGGGAAATTGAAAATGGAGACATGCAATTAAATGATGCAGGAATCATGATTGAACACCAATGGCAGGAATTGATATATCGTTTTGATAATATCAAATTACATGAATTTATTGTCATGCCCAATCATTTTCATGGAATCATTGAATGCGTAGGGGTGCCCCTTGTGGGTACACAAAATGCGGAACAACCGCCACAAACAGGGCAACCACAAACAGGGCAACCACAAGGGATTGCCCCTACGGTTGGTGATGCGGTAGGGGCATTTAAATCAATAACCACCAATGAATATATTCGGGGTGTGAAAAATAATGGTTGGTCACGGTTTAATAAAAAATTATGGCAACGCAATTATTACGAACATATTATCCGTGATGAAAAATCCTGTTATCAAATATTGGAATACGTACAAACAAATCCCCTGAAATGGCAGGATGATAAATATTATGTCTAAGATCATCGAATCTGCTATCGAGGTAGGATAAAAAATGGGCTCACATTTTATTCCAGCGTTTCTAAAAAACATTCTAATCTTTTAATCATCTGGTGGTAAAGAGGATTATAAGTAAGTCTTCGCAGTGTATGGTTTACCAGATTTTCTTTGGTTATTTCGCCTTGCCAAATCTCTGGATCATTCATACATGCCATTCTTTTTTCTTCGTTTCGCTGGTAATGCAAACAGCATTTATAATCGCCCTGTCAAATTGTAATTTTTTTAACTCAATTGAGGCGACATTTACCCTGACACATAGGGCCTTTCGAGGTATCAATTAATAAGGAACGTGGACGAAATAACTTCCCCAACTATACATCACAGCTTCAGGCCGCCTTTGTCCGGTCTCAAATCACAAAAATATTGAAATAGCTCGCTATTCCTTCAACTTTTGTGATCTGGGATCGAACAAATTCGACCCAAATCTGTGCGCCTACTTGAGGAAGTTAATTCGTCCACGTTCCTAAGTTAAAAATAGTCGTCCCATATTTCTTCATCCCACAAATTGTCATACATATCATCCCAAGTTATAACTTCATCAAAAATACTTTTTAAACCGCATCTGTTATGTGTAGATTCATAATCATAATCTGATTCGAATCCATTTCCATCGAAGTATAATTTTTCAAGATCAGGCATAGCCTCCTCCATTTTATAGAAAATTAGGATATTATGATATTGAAAATAACCAGGTGAGCAGCAAAAAGATACTACAATGGAAGTTTTATTTATTCTACATTAATGCTTATCTGTTTAGGCTTTTTTTCCTCAGGCTTTGGTACTTCTATTTCAAGAACCCCGTTTTTGAAATTTGCCTTAATTGCTTCAGGATTTACCGCATCCGGCAAAGTGAAAGACCTCTGGAATTTACCAAAAGTCCTCTCTTTTCTGTAGTAATTTTCTTCCTTGGTTTCTTTATCAAAAAAACGCTCCCCTTTAATTATTAACACATTGCCTTTAACATCTATGGATACATCATCTTTTTTTATGCCAGGGAGTTCTGCTTTTATGACGATTGCATTATCGGTGTCAAAAATATCTACTGCTGGTCTCCAGGCGGACATACCGACCTCGTCTTCAAAGTCCGTTGAACCGGCAAATGCTTCATTAAACATACGGTTTATGCGGTCTTGCAGGGTCGTTACGTTTCTCAAAGGATCCCATCTTATAATAGTCATATTAACATACTCCTTAAATCCAGCGTATTAAATATTCTTTTTTCTTGAACCATTTAAAATCAAGTGTCAAGATAAAAATAACGGTAAATTTACAACTTTTAAAAATTTATTTTTTATTAGTAGTTTTGATTTATTAGCTATACAATACCTTGTGGTTGGTATTGATAATAAGCTATTTAGGAGAAATACAGGTTAAAAATATTTCAGAAAATATCCGCAATATTTTTTTGGGTGCAATGTGGTATAATGCGAAAATTATTTGCAGGCTTGGATAGTTCGATGTCGTCGAAAGCCTATTTAGTACAGTGGCAGACTACCTTTGATGCCATTAATGACTCTGTCTGTCTTTTGGACATGAATGGAAAAATTTTACGATGCAACAAGGCAATGGAAAGCCTTCTGCAAAAATCCTCCAAAGAAATAATCGGCGGCACCTGCTGGAAACTTGTACATGGAACGGATAAACCTATAAAAGGTTGCCCAATTGTGCGTATGAAAAAAACTCTCTGCAGAGAAACCCTCGTTTTGGAGGTTGATGACAAATGGCTTAATGTCACTGTCGATCCTGTAATAGACGAAACAGGAAATCTTACCAGCGCTGTTCACATTATAAGCGATATAACTCACCACAAGCAGGCAGAGAAGGCTTTGAAACGTTTAAATGAAAAACTTTTGAAAGAGCATAATCAAAGGAAGATATTATCCAAAAGCCTTATAGATCTTCTGGAAAAAGATCGCCGGAAGATCGCCATGGAACTTCATGACCACATTGGCCAAATCCTGACCTCCATCAAGCTGAACCTTGAAATGATTCATGAGAAATTGAAGCCTGGCGGTATGGAGTTGGGAGCCCAGATAGCAGCCGTTCAAGAAAGAACGATTCAAGCGATAAAGGATATTAAGAATGTCTCTCGCGGGCTGAGGCCCGCCATGATAGAGTCTCTGGGCGTAGTCTCTTCCCTTCGGGAGCTATTCAACGAAATTCAGCAGCAGACGGATATTGAAATCCGTTTTTTCAGTCGAGGTATTCCTAAACGATTTGAAGAAGCAAAGGAACTTGCCGTTTACCGTATTGCACAGGAGGCATTAACCAATATCATCAGACATGCCGGAGCTAAGAATATTTTTGTGAATCTGGTCAAGAAAGACAAAAAGCTTTTATTGAGCGTGGAAGATAACGGCGTTGGTTTTGATCAGGACAAGGTAATGAAGCCCTCAAAAAGAAAGAGATCACTCGGACTCCTCATTATGAGGGAGAGAGCAGTACAACTTGAAGGAGAGTTCACCATAGAGTCACAGCCCGGCAAAGGAACACACTTATTGGTGGAAATACCGATTTAAATTTGGGGACTGGGTACCCAATACCTAAAAACGAAACGGAGTTTGTTATGCCTGCAACAAATATTCTTATCGCAGATGATCATCGGGTGGTAATTGAAGGGATCAAGAGTGCCCTGCAAGAGCATCCGGAATTTGAGGTGGTGGGCGAAGCTGTTGATGGACTTGAGGCCGTGGAATTTGCCAAGTCTTTAAAGCCCAATATAGTAATAATGGATATTTCGATGCCAAATCTCAGCGGCATAGAGGCCACCAGACAAATAAAGGCATTAAACCCTGGAAATCAGATCGTCATTTATACCATGCATTCTGATAAAGAGTTTGTTATCGATCTTTTCAAGGCGGGGATATCTGCTTATGTCCTGAAAGAGGATCCTCTATCAGATCTGATTTTAGCATTAAAGGCTGTCGAGGGCGGAGGAACATATTTCAGCACAATGGCCCCCACGATTTTAGCCAGGCATATGGAGGAAATGGAAGAGAAAACTACGAGTAAGAATTCTTTTGATACCTTGAGCCAGCGCGAGATAGAGGTTTTTCAGCTCCTGGCCGAAGGAAAAAGAATCAAAGAAATAGCCAAGCACTTGTTTATAAGCCCTAAAACAGTGGAATCCCATAAATACAATATCATGGAAAAACTGCAAGCAGCATCAGTAATTGATCTCACCAAAATCGCTATCAGAAAAAACCTGATTAAAGTATAGGGATTTTCCTGATCAATGGATTTCAAACCAAAACCACATTATTTAGTGCTTATAATAGTAGTATTATACAAGATATTGTAATCTGAAAACCGCAGGATAAAGCTTTTCCATACCCCCAGAATTTTTGTACCCATTTTTCTTTGCAATAACAGTCAGTTGCCCTCCCCCTAAATGATAGACCTTTTATTTTCCAAGAATTCCCCATAAAAAAGCATAACTCTCCTGATTTACAATCTTTAACTACCTATAATATCCTGCCAAATAGGGAAATGTATTGGGTACTGGTTTGGGTACTGGTTACTGGCTACTTGGTATATGGAGATTTTACCTAAGAAATTAAATGCTTATATAAGCTCTATAAAAAAGGCACATGCTAAATACTAATCAATAACAAATACCCATTATCCAATACCCAATACCCAATTACCAATACCCAATTACCAATACCCAATTACCAATACCCAATTACCAATACCCAATTACCAATTGCCAATACCCAATACCCAATACCCAATACCCAATACCCAATAACCAATTAGCAATTAGCAATTAGCAAATAACCCGGAATTTTCCATGAACGAAAAAATATTAATCATCGATCGTGAACCGGATATTCGGAAAGCCCTTGAAACCCTTTTGAGAAAAGAGGGGTATCAGGTCCGGAAGGCCTCAATGGGCGAGAAGGCGATTGACACTCTTAAATCCGACTCATTTGACCTAGTTATTATGGATATCAATATACCGAGTACAAATGGCCTTCAGGTCATGAGGAATATTAAGGAACTGGAAAAAGCCATAGAAGTCATTGTCCTCACCGGTCTTAACAGCATTAATAATGCAGTGCAGGCATTGAGAGCTGAAGGAGCCTTTGATTTTCTTATTAAACCGCTGGAAAACTATGATCAACTGCTCATCAGCGTAAAACAGGCATTGGAAAAACGCAGGTTGAACATAGAAAAGAACGCATTTGTCAGGAAGATGGATAACCATGAGCCTGCGGGGAAAAAGATTCTTATTGTCGATGATGATCCCAAGATTCTGGAACTGCTTAGAGAAATGCTCTCAGTTCATCAGCACGAAACAGAAGTTGCATCAAGCGGTTTTGAAGCAGGGGCCAAGGTTATGAAGTTTAAGCCGTGCCTTGTTATTTTGGATCTTATCATGCCGGAAATTAACGGATTTAAGGTATGCAGATCGATAAAGGAAAATCCGGATACCTTTCACATAAAAGTATTGGCCTTCACAGGTTATGATACCAAAGAGAACAGGGACAGAATCATGGAGGCGGGCGCTGATGGTTATTTGGTAAAACCTGCGGCGCTGGACACGTTGCTTCAACATGTAGAAAACCTTTTGAATAACGATACGTATTTCACGATGAACCAAAAAGGGTGAAAACAAGCAAGAAAAAATGAACATCGAATAGTGAGAATCAAAAAAATTGAAGATTGTATATTGAAAAGTGAGAATTGAAGGAACTTTGACAGTTTTATATGAATAGATGGAGCGAAGCGATACCACAAGTATTCAATTTTCGGTAGTCCCTACAAAACAATGCGGGTCAATAATTTCAACAAGTTATCTATTATAGCTTTTGCCACCTTTGCACGGAAGTGGGACTTTAGTCCCGCAAAAACACTGCGCAACAAGGCGGGGCTAAAGCCCCACTTCCTGATAGTAACAGTGCAGAGCAATGATTTCAATTAGTTACATATCATGGTTGCTATTAGCACATAACAAAAAATCAGGGGTAGCAAAGTAATCCAGAATGGTATTTTATAGCTTGCATTGCTTTGTAGGGACTACCCAATTTTCAGTATTCAATTTTCACTTGATATAGGTATTAACCAGGAGAAAAATTGTGGAAAAGATGACATTACATCTATTAATTCTCGAAGATAACCAGGATGATGCTGAATTGGCAGTAAAGGAACTCGAACGTAAAGGGTTTAACGTGAAATGGACCAGGGTGGATACAAAAAAAGGCTTTATTGAAGCGCTTGCCGAAAAACCCGATCTGCTCCTGGCTGATTATTTTGTACCGTCTTTTGATGCTATGGCTGCATTGCAGATGTACAGGCAGCTCAAACTTGAGATTCCGCTGATCGTTTATTCAGGCAAAATCAGCGAGGAAATAGCTGTCGAATGTATGAAATCCGGCGCAACAGATTACGTTTTTAAAGACAACCTCTCCCGTCTGTGTCCTGTTGTAAAACGGGCGCTTGAGGAAATAAAAATATACCGAAAAAACAGGCAGTCAGAGGAGGCGCTGCGGGAAAGCGAGGAGAAATATAGAACTCTTTACGATTCTTCCAGAGATGCCATTATGATTCTTAGCACGGACAAAGTGTTTCTCAACGGAAATCCTGCTTGCGTAAAGATGTTTGGATGTCGGGATGAGGATGAATTTATTTCTCTAACCCCAACGGCTTTATCTCCGGAATATCAGATGGATGGAGCCTTATCAGTTGAAAAGTCTCAAAAGATGATTTCAATTGCTATGGAACAAGGCAGTCATTTTTTTGAATGGAAACACAAACGAGTAAATGGAGAAGAATTTTATGCTAGAGTTTTATTAGCAAGTATAAAATTATCTGGTAAGAAAATCTTACAAGCAACAGTCCGCGACATTACCGAGCACAAAAAACTCGAAGCCCAACTCCGTCAGTCCCAGAAAATGGAAGCCATCGGCATTCTGGCCGGCGGCGTTGCTCATGATTTCAACAATATACTGACTACCATCATCGGAAATGCCGAGCTTGCATTAATGAATGTTATCAAGGATAAATCCCTACGCAAGGGAATAAAAGAGATCAAGAAAGCCGGGGAAAGGGCAGCCTCTTTGACACGTCAGCTTCTTGCCTTCAGCCGCAAGCAGATTGTCCAGCCTAAAATCCTGGATATTAATGAATTATTAACAGATATGGAAAAGATGCTTGGACGCCTTATTGGAGAGGATATTGAGATGTTGACGATTCCGGCCCCTGCATTGTGGCAGGTGGAAATAGACCCAGGCCAGATTGAGCAGGTGATCATGAACCTTGCGATCAATGCCAAAGACGCCATGCCCTGTGGAGGCAAGCTCACTATTGAGACAGCCAATGCTGATTTGGACGAAAATTATTCTCACGAGCACGGCATTGAAGAAAAAAAGTCAGGCCGTTATGTGATGCTGGCTGTGAGCGATACCGGCATCGGGATGGACAAAGAAACCCATGAACATATCTTCGAGCCTTTCTTTACCACAAAGAAAGTCGGCAAGGGCACGGGGTTGGGTCTGGCCACGGTCTATGGCATTGTCAAACAGAACAATGGCTTTATCTGGGTTTACAGCGAACCTAAACAGGGAGCTATATTTAAGGTCTATCTGCCTGAAGTGAAAAAGGATGCGGACCCTGAGAAAAAAGAAAAAAAATCTGTAGTCAAACTTAACGGTTCCGAGACTGTTTTGATTGTAGAAGATGATGGTTTACTCCGAAATCTGACGCAAAATACTCTCCAGCGGTATGGATACAAGGTGTTGGATGCTGAAAACGGCGAAGATGCCATAAGGGTCTGCAAGGAGTACGATGGCCGGATTGATCTGATGATAACTGATGTGGTAATGCCAAAGATAGGCGGCAGGGAAGCAGCAAAACGGCTGCTGCCTCTCTATCCACAGATGAAGGTGATTTATATGTCGGGATACACGGACGACGCAATTGTTCATCACGGTGTTCTGGAGCCGGGGCTGAATTTTCTTGAAAAGCCTTTTACACCGAAAGGTCTGGCGCGGAAGGTGCGAGAAGTGCTGAACCAGAAGGTTGATGGTTGAAATTTCATGATGTCCTGTTGATTTTAAAACTCATTTAAGAAGCTGGAGTTTTTACTAATGACTGAAAAACCAACCTATGCGGAATTAGAACAAAGGGTAGAGGAACTGAGGAAAAGTGAAAAACAAAAACAGATCATTCTCAATGCTTCTGTTGATATGGTAATGCAATATGATACCGATTTGAGAATAGTTTGGGCAAATAAGACAGCAACTTCTATGGTTAATAAAGCTGCTCATGATATTGTAGGGCATCAATGCTACAAAATATTTCAGAATAGAGATACCCATTGCCCAGGTTGCCCTTGCTTAAAAGCCTTGGAAACCGGAAATGTTGAAAATAAAATTATGCATTATCCTGCTATGGGTATTGTAGGTGAGTCTTATTGGAACAATTGTGCTGTGCCAATAAAAAATGATAGCGGTCAAATTGTCGGACTCGCCGAGATCGCTCGAAATATTACGCATAAGGTGCTGGCAGAGCAGTCATTGCGAGAGAGTGAGGCAAAACATCGTTTATTGGCAGAGAACACGGTTGATTGTATCTGGCAGATGAATCTGGATTTGAAATTTACTTATATCAATCAGGCAATTTTCCCTTTTCTGGGATATACAACAAAAGAATGGATAGGAAGCAAACTGTCCGAACATTGTTCATCAGAAGAAACGGAAAAAATACAGGCAATAATTACTGATGTATCGGCTAACTTGCAGAATAAGACGGCTTCAGTGTTTGAAATGAATTTTTATCACAAAAATGGTGAAAAAATTCCCTGCGAAGTAAGCGGGAAAGCAATATTGGACGATGCGGGAAATCCCATTTACTTTCAGGGAACCACTCGAAATATCACTAAACGTAAGAAAGCAGAGGAAGAAAAGTTAAAACTTGAAGCCCAACTCCACCTGGCTCAAAAAATGGAAGCCATCGGAAAATTAGCCGGCGGTGTTGCTCATGATTTCAACAATATACTCACCGTCGTAATGGGGAACGCTGGTCTTGCGCTAATGGAAATCGGCAAGGATGATGCCCTGCGGCAAGAGATAGAGGAAATCAGAAAGGCAGGGGAAAGGGCAGTCTCTTTGACACGTCAGCTTCTTGCCTTCAGCCGCAAGCAGATTGTCCAGCCTAAAATCCTGGATATTAATGAATTATTAACAGATATGGAAAAGATGCTTGGACGCCTTATTGGAGAGGATATTGAGATGTTGACGATTCCGGCCCCTGCATTGTGGCAGGTGGAAATAGACCCAGGCCAGATTGAGCAGGTGATCATGAACCTTGCGATCAATGCCAAAGACGCCATGCCCTGTGGAGGCAAGCTCACTATTGAGACAGCCAATGCTGATTTGGACGAAAATTATTCTCACGAGCACGGCATTGAAGAAAAAAAGTCAGGCCGTTATGTGATGCTGGCTGTGAGCGATACCGGCATCGGGATGGACAAAGAAACCCATGAACATATCTTCGAGCCTTTCTTTACCACAAAGAAAGTCGGCAAGGGCACGGGGTTGGGTCTGGCCACGGTCTATGGCATTGTCAAACAGAACAATGGCTTTATCTGGGTTTACAGCGAACCTAAACAGGGAGCTATATTTAAGGTCTATCTGCCTGAAGTGAAAAAGGATGCGGACCCTGAGAAAAAAGAAAAAAAATCTGTAGTCAAACTTAACGGTTCCGAGACTGTTTTGATTGTAGAAGATGATGGTTTACTCCGAAATCTGACGCAAAATACTCTCCAGCGGTATGGATACAAGGTGTTGGATGCTGAAAACGGCGAAGATGCCATAAGGGTCTGCAAGGAGTACGATGGCCGGATTGATCTGATGATAACTGATGTGGTAATGCCAAAGATAGGCGGCAGGGAAGCAGCAAAACGGCTGCTGCCTCTCTATCCACAGATGAAGGTGATTTATATGTCGGGATACACGGACGACGCAATTGTTCATCACGGTGTTCTGGAGCCGGGGCTGAATTTTCTTGAAAAGCCTTTTACACCGAAAGGTCTG
>Ga0255423_10025_pt1:0-17500 | contig 26767 bp, 17 predicted proteins | sample ANMaggSeSYBR02H3_FD_182659 | JGI IMG/M metagenome (GOLD analysis project Ga0255423, IMG submission 182659) | Sediment cell enrichment communities from methane seep in Santa Monica Basin, California, United Staets - ANME aggregate JGI... | ecosystem: Environmental > Aquatic > Marine > Cold...
TTCCATGGCCGATTTTTCAAATGTTTTTACTGCATTTTCCAGACTTTCTTTTTTAAATATGGCTTGAACATACTGAATCCAGGCCTGTGTTTGAAGGATGGCTATTTTTTCCATGGGCAGGTTTTCAATTTTAGCTATTAGTAAAGCATTTTTCAAATGCTCCTTTGCTTTTTCATACTCAAAATTGACATGATAGGTACTGGCAAGGATGCGGTTGGCTGCAATAGCGTGGGGAGAATCGCCTGCATTCATGGCCTTTTGGAGGGCATCAGTTGCCAGGTGGAAAGCATCATCATATTTATACTGTGACAGTTTTATGGTGGCGATCCCTACGAGGTTTGCAGCTGCTTCATCCTCATAAACCGGTTCTTTTACTGTGCATAGGTTAAGCGCTTTTTGATAATATTTCTCGGCACCTTTCTTGTCGCCCTTATAAAGATATAATGAACCGAGTTCATGGTAGGCCACTGCAGGAACTCTCCGACCGTCAGAGTCTGAAGAAATTTCCAATGCCTGCTTGATCTGCTTTTCTGATTCGGAATACTTTCCCAGAGGGCCGTAAATTCTGGCAGCCTGTGTACTCAGGCCAGCAGCAAATTCCAGATCAATATTTTGCTTTCTAAGATGCTCAATGATCCCATTAAGGCAGATTAAACCTTCATGCGAATTTCCCTTTAACGTCCATCGGTCAAGAAGAGCCATCCTGCCGTCTTTTACAAGCATTGCAAGATCCTGCCAGCAATCACACACGGCAAGATGCATGGACAGATGTTCTTTTGAGTAGGACGACATTCTCTGGAAATCATTTTTAAACTCAACCATTCCAAAATCAGCCAGGATCTGATGCCCGTCATTTTCTTTAATATAATATGCGCCGGCTTTTTTCTCATTGGTCAGCCAGTCTGTTAAGGACTTATGATATAAAGTATATGTTGGATGCCCCTGATCTCCAAAGCTTTGCAAAAATGGTCGTAAACGTAATACCTGATCAGCGGTTTTATTACAGGCCTGTTTCATTAATTCGATAGACAGGGGTTCCCTGGCTGCAATCAGAACCTGGAAAAGAGGGACAAAAAAATCACGGTATTCTTCCTTGTTTTCAAATAGTTTGCCAAAAATTTCATTATAAAAAACAGATAGATGGGGTGTGAGTTTTCCAATATCGGAAACCGTGAACATGCCTGTCTCCAACGCGTCAATCACCTTTGCCGCATAAAGAAAATTACCCTTGGCCAATGTTTCTATTTTATTCGTTAAATTTTTTTGATTTTTCCCAATAATTTTTTGCAGGTGTGGTGAATTAAAACGCTGGTGAATGTAGTCACTGATATCTTTACGATTGCCTTTAAATTTATTGGAGGGCTTATACAGATACATGTCCTCGAATTTGTTAAGGATATGATGAACTGGTCTTGTTGTGGCCACAAGCCTCAACCAGGAAGGAAGACTCCTGATTTGTTTTTCAAGGATATCAATGATTGATTCCCCGGTCTGTAAAAGCGCTTCATCCAGAGAGTCAATAATAATCATCCGGGGTTCTGATGGTTCAGGCAACTGAGAGAGCGGCTCAATAATCAGCTCTCGAAATGCCACTGCCGCTGTATTCCGTCTCTTTTCAGGAAATCTGGATTTCAATATTTTTGCGTATCCCGGAAGTTGAACATGGAGTTGCGCCACAAGACTTGCTACAAAGTCATATGGATTCAGTGTTCTTTCATTAGTGGTCTTTGAGCAAAAATGGATGCTCAGGACATCTTCATTTCTTTTTTGACTGAGCCAGGCTGAAAAAGCGCTTTTTCCGAATCCTGGCTCGGCAACAATTATAAAGGCTGTGCGATTGTCGTTTTCGAGCCATTCATCGATTTTATCAGTCAGCCATTGGCGGCCTACAAAATTTTTTGAAAATCTGGCAATTTCAACACCAAAGTCCAACGGGATAAACCCTGTCACAGTCGGTAAAACTGCTTCTTCAAGGGCTGATTCATCTCCGTTCATATAACGAAGCAGCGCCTGAAATCCATGACTATAATCTTTGCTGAAATCTATCCAATTTCTTCGAGCCAGCAGGAGACTTGGTTTTAATTCCGGGTCAGGATCCAATAGTATGGGAATAATCTGTTTGTTTTCATTAAACGCATAGGCGACTTCGTCGCGGCAGACGCTGTTTTCTTCCATGGCGCGTTTACTCATAACCGCCAAAAAGATTTCGGCATTACAGATGCCGCTCTCTATCTTAGAGTCATAAACAGCCCCTTCTTTTATTATTTCTGTATCAAGCCAGACCTGTGTTCCTATCTGCTTCAGGTCCTTTGCAAGCCGTTTCGCAAAAGCTGATGCATCAGAACGGCCATAACTAATAAACACGGTCTGACGGATCAGCAACGTCGATGTTGGAACAAACGGCTCTTTGACTTCAACCTGCCCATGCTCAGGGCAAATCCAGAATTTTCCGACTCTTTGCAGTTCAATATGGCATTCAGGGCACAGCATAGTAATTTCCGATCATTTTGTTATCAGACACTACTCCGGTTATTAAATGTATTAAAGAACAAACCAAGTAGTAACCGTTTACGGGCAATAATCGCTTTGACTATAAGCACAACAACACGCCGTCAAACTTTTTTTTGTATCTTTAAGTTACGTTTCTCTTCCTAATGGGTTATGGTATCAGGAATGGAAACAATTGTAACATATCGCAGGCGATCGGTCACCAAGAAAGATATCGCGACTATCACGAGAATTATGGCGGCACATCCTGACAATAGCAGGCGCTTTATTTCTCAGGAAGCTTGCAGAGTATGGGACTGGAGGCAACCTAATGGCGTGCTTAAAGATATGGTCTGCCGAAGCCAGCTTCTTCTTTTGGAATCAAAGGGCTTCATCAAACTACCTCCGCGAAAATGCACCCTGGCCAACCCTCTTGCAAGCCGATAGAAACCAGCCCCGGGCAGTCGTTGACCATGGGGAAGCCTGGGCAGGGAAGCCGGGGTCAGGTCTTCATTCTTCACATCTCTCAAGAATGAAGACCTGACGCATTCCCCACAAAAGTCGAATTGGTCCAAGTCGCGGGACATTGTTTCACGTTCCATTGTTCAATGAGATCCTCTTTGAGCGCGAGCCTCATGATCTTAACAAACATCAGAATATGTTTCCTGAAGGCTCCTCGCTCGCTTTTTGGAATTCTGCCTCGGAAGCACCCTGGTTTTGAAGTTCACGCGATTTCAGCAACGTCCGGCCAGTATCTACCATCATATTCAGTGCTTCCACGAACCTATCAGCGAATTCCTGGCGAATATTCCCTCTATGTTCTGGCAGGATATCAGGCAAGAGCTTCCTATTTTTTTCGAGTAATTCTGCCTCCTCTGGATTTAGGCTCTCAATTACTTTGATCATTTTCAACACAACAGTGTCGTTCAATACGGGTGCCTGAACCAAATGTTCCAGTGCTATGCAGTGGGCGGAAATAAACAACGATATCGTCATCAGTATTTTGTTGTCAGGCTTTGGGTGTTCGATGTAATAATTCCCAAGTTTTGTTGAAAGTGCCAATGCCTTGGTAAGACCTATGTGAATCGGATGCATTTGATTACCTCCTGCGAATTTTATTTCGTTTGTTACTCATATTTACTTTCCTCCTCCGGCTACCAACGTAAGGCGGGACAGCCTGTAAATTCAATCAGTTAGCAACACCTTAGATTTTGCTTGATTGTTGAATTGCCATAGAGCCAAAATGGCGGAAAGTGTCCCGCTTTAAGTTGGTACCCTGCCTGTTTGATTTATTGATAGGAAATCATGATCGTCACGGGAGGAACCTTGCATTAATAGAATATAGAGGGCAAAAAATGTTATCACTCTTTTACGATAATCCATCGTATTTAGGTATTGAAGACGAATCTCTACCGGCTACTGGAAGCTCAGCATTCACCACGTGGAAAAATTGCTACAAGCGAAACAAATGAACCGCTAATGTCGAATTATGTCATAGAATTTAAAAAACTCGGTCATCAAGTAGTCGCTGAAAAGTTTTTTAAAAAAATTAAAATTGATCAGATATGCAAACTTATAGATAAAAGTTTTATCTCGAAAAAAAGAAAAGGTGCTTTTAAAAGGTTAATTCTTGAGCGCCACAGTGAGTTGAAAAATGGAATATAAGAAAAATAAAATTATTGCTGTTGATGTATTTATTGACAAACGAAAATCAAGAATATTTGTTGGCCGACTGAGTAGAAAGAAACAAAAGAATGAGGCTCTGGCAGAATATAAATTTGAATACGATGATAAATATTTATACAGCAGATATCCGGTTTCAATTGGACATGAATTGCCTCTCACACAAAAAGTTTTTTTTTCAAGTGAACTGTTTGAATCTTTTGAAGACCGGATACCCTCGAAGGATAATCCGGCGTACGCTGAATATTGTATGAAATTTGGCATAGCGTCTGAAGAAAAAGATTAGTTTGTACTGGTGTCTACGATAGGTAGTCGCGGTCCGTCTTCATTCATATTTGAACCTGTGTTGGCTGAAGCACCTGTCTCAGGTAAAGAGATTAAAAGGTATAGAAAAGAATTGGGTTTAACGATTCGTGAATTCGGCTTGTTGTTTGATTTATCGCCTTTTACGGTACAAAAAATTGAAGCTCAGAAACAAACGGGGCGAGAAATATTGAAAAGGCTGATGATATACATGCGCTTTCCGGAAGTTGCCATGTATGAAATTAAGCGAAATGGCAGAAAAATTCATTCTAATGCGTTAAAAAAAGTTATAAGAAAAACCAAAAAGCAGGAGTTTTCAAATCGACACATCCCAGTATAAAAAGCAGGACATCCTGAACCGCAAAATAAAAAAAGCTTCTCAAATGAGGGCTCTATTTTTCCAGCGATTCAGAGCCAATAATCACCTACCACGCCCATAGGACGTGGTTTGATGAAGACCCCTCGAAGGGGGTCTGAAAACATCGTTGTGCAAAGTTTTTAAGAAAAATCAAATCCTTTATTTTTATAACAGCCGTTTTAAGATTCTTATTTTGCGACATTCTTGTTCCAAAAAAACAATTTCAGGATCAAACAATTTGCAGTTTCTATTTCAAATACAAACGGAATATGTTCAATTTTTTTTCGTGAACCGATTAAAGGAAGTGTAACGGAAAACAACAATACTTTACCACAACTGATTATGGGGTAAATCGTTCACCTTGGAATTGTCAAACCTTTCGGGTCGCTCGGGCAGAGCCCGAGGTTTAATTAAGGACAATTATTTTGAGATCGGGCTGTTACATAATATAGAGTTGAGAAACACTTCTGCTTTTTTTAATTTAACCAATTTCAATTTTTGATTTTTTTTGTATTGGACATCCTTTCTGTTATCAGGCTTAATCCTGGATTTCGAAGCAGGATGTCTCCTTGCTTGGCAGCGATTCAGAGCCAATAATTATTTTGAGATCAGGCCGTTGGCTAAAGAAAAAAATGGGAGGATGCAATAATAAAGCTTTCCGTTGCTTCCGAGATGAAAAAGGGTTATGCAGAACCTCTGTTGGTAATAGGGAAGGTATATGCCCAAAAGGAAATGTATAATAAAGCAATTGGATGCTGGCAGAGGATTCTGGAGTTTGAGCCTGATAATGCCATTGAATACGTTCATCAACAGTACAAAAGCATGAAGGCCAAATTTCCAATTTCTAATTTCAACGTTCCGTGAACGCTTACCTAAAATGTTACAAAACAAGTAATTTGCGAAATTAATATGTTTGACCGCCGTCTTGTACAAAACTTCGACTGGACCTTATTGAGCTTAGCTCTTATACTGGGCTTTTTTGGGCTTGTTACTTTATATAGTTCAGTAACGGCTGGAGCACAGGTGCCTCAGATGGAATATTATAAGCAACTTGTATGGTATTTTGTTGGATTAATTTTTTTAGTTATTTCTTTTTTGTTCAGTTACAAAACCTTTGATCGATGGGGACACATAATTTATATTTTATGCATTTCTCTTCTTGTTGGTGTGTTAATATTTGGTGAAGGTTCTAAAGGTGCTATGCGCTGGCTGAAGTTTGGATTTTTTTCAATTCAACCATCTGAGCTGGTAAAGATCGCTGTAATAATAATTTTGGCCAGATATTATTCAAAACATGCAAATACAACAGGCTTAACTTTACGCGAACTTATCAATCCTTTTTTACTGACAATAATTCCTTTTGTTTTAATTGTAAAACAACCGGATTTGGGAACAGCCATAATGATTGTTTTAATTGCCGGCTCTATGACGGTTTTTGTAAAAATTGAGAGGCGTTCCTTTTTATATTTAATCGTTTTGGGTGTAATAAGCATTCCTTTAGTCTGGTTTTTTTTGAGAGAATATCAGAAAGCGAGGATATTGACATTTTTGGATCCGGACAGGGATCCTCTTGGGACCGGTTATCATATTATACAATCGAAAATTGCTATAGGCTCAGGCATGATATCCGGCAAGGGGTTTTTGAAAGGAACGCAAAATGCACTTTCATTCCTTCCTGAACAGCACACGGATTTCATATTTTCAGTTTTAGCTGAAGAGTGGGGGTTAATAGGTTCTGTAATTATTCTTATTGTTTTTCTGATACTCATTATAAAGGGATTGAATGTTGCTTATAGATGTCGAGAACCATTCGGCACCATACTTTCAGTCGGTATCACAGCAATGATATTCTGGCAGGTAATCATTAATATCGGCATGGTAATGGGGTTGATGCCGGTCGTAGGAGTTACATTGCCGTTTATTAGCTATGGGGGTTCATCGCTTATTACCGTTATGATAAGTATGGGCCTTTTGATTAATGTAAGTATGAGGAAGTTTATGGTTGAATAAGAGGTAAAAAGATAGCAAAGATTAAAAAAACCTTTGACAATTTATTATAGTTAATATATATAGACCAGCGGAGTTAATCTTTTGAAAGAATTTTTTTTGAAAGATATATTTTTTAATAAATAAATTATTCAGAAATCGGTAGTGGAGGAAGTTCAATGATAAGCTTAGATTATTCCTTAGGTATACAAATCATAAATTTCCTGTTTTTGATATGGGCACTTAATGTTGTTTTATACAAACCAATCAGAAACATACTAATTCAGAGAAAAGAAAAAATTACCGGCCTTGAGCAGAATATTGATATCTGTAACAGCGATATTAAGGGGAAAGATGATGCTTTTACTTCAGGGTTAAAAGAGGCAAGGGTTAAGGGCATGGGAGAAAAAGACGCTTTAATGCAGACAGCTACTGATGAAGAAAAAATGATAATCGAAAAAATAAATCAAAAGGCTCAGGCGGATCTTGCCGAGGTGCGTGAGAAAGTCGCAAAGGATGCGGAAAGTGTCAGAGCATCGTTGCAAGAAGAGCTTGATGATATTGCAATCGCTATTAGTCATAAAATTTTGGGGAGGGCTTTTTAATGAAGGTTCCTGGAATTAGCAGCAGTATGAAGCGTAATTCAATTATTTTATTTATAGTTGCTGTGCTTCTGTTCTTCTTTGTTGGAGTAGTATTGGGTTCATCTGGAGGAGAGCATGGGACGAAAGGATGGGTGGCTACAGATACATACCGGGTTATGAATTTTGCTGTTTTATTTTTGGGCTTGTTTTTTCTTTTACGCAAGCCGGTATCTCAATTTTTCGGGGCTCGTATTAAGGGAATAGAAGATCAGTTAAGCGAGCTTGAAACTAAGAAAAAGGATGCCAAGCAAAAGCTTGGGGAATATACAGCAAAACTGGCTCAGTTAGATCAAGAAGGCAAGAAAATCGTCGATGATTACATACGACAGGGGAATGAGGCCAAGGAAAGAATACTAAAAGAAGCCGAAACCGTAGCTGATAAATTAAAAGAACAAGCTCGCCGGAACATTGATTATGAAATTAATCAGGCGAAATTACGGCTTCAGGAGGAAGTGCTTGAGAAAGCCATTGTGAAGGCTGAAGAGATCATAAAAAATGAAATTACAATCGAAGACCATGATCGATTGGTAGATGAATACTTAAAGAAGGTGGTGGCATAGTGAAAAATTTAGCTGTAGCACGACGTTATGCCAAGGCACTTTTGCTTATTGGCAAAGATGATGGTCAAGCTGAATTATACAGGGAAGAGCTTGACAATATCGCAGGTTTGGTGACAGGGGAAAAGGAGCTTGAACAAGCAATTACAAACCCACTTTACGACGCAGCAGGTCGCAGAAAGGTATTGCATACAATAATTGATAAGCTATCTCTCTCCGATATGATGAAATCTTTCCTGCTTTTGGTATTTGATAAGGGTCGAATTGGGTTTTTATGCAATATCGATGAGTTTTATAAAAAACTCGCGGACGAATTGAAAGGCATTGCTAGGGCAAGCTTGGTTTCGGCCACTGAACTTTCATCTGAAGCAATAGATAAAATTCGTTCAACCATGTCAACAATGACTGGTAAGGACGTTATCCTGGAGGTTGAACAAGATCCAGCGCTTATTGGTGGAGTAATATCCAGGATAGGAGATCTTGTATTAGATGGGAGTATCAGAACACAATTACTCAACATGAGAGAATCTATAAAAAGGGGTGAGAGTGTATAATGGAATTAAGAGCTGAAGAAATAAGTCAGATAATTAAAGAACAGATTACGGATTACGACAAGAAGGTTGAGCTAAGTGAAACCGGAGTTGTCTTGTCGGTTGGTGATGGAATTGCCAGGGTCTATGGCCTTGAAAAAGCTATGGCTTTGGAACTGGTTGAATTTCCGGGCGGCATACTAGGGCTTGTTCTGAACCTTGAAGAAGACAATGTCGGTATTGCCATTATGGGTGAAGATATCCACATTAAAGAAGGCGATATGGTCAAGAGAACAGGACGTATTGCTCAGGTTCCAGTCGGCGAGGGCGTTCTTGGACGTGTGGTTTCTGCTGTTGGCGAACCGATTGACGGAAAAGGACCTATTGATGCAAAAGAGTTCAGAAGAGTTGAAAAGGTTGCACCGGGCGTTATTGCAAGAAAGAGTGTGCATGAGCCAATGTACACGGGCCTTAAAGCAATTGATGCAATGACACCAGTGGGCAAGGGGCAACGTGAGCTGATCATTGGTGACCGCCAGATCGGGAAAACAGCCATAGGAGTTGATGCAATTATAAATCAGAAAGGCAAGGATGTTTACTGTATTTATGTTGCTACGGGCCAGAAAAAATCTACAGTTGCTCAGGTCGTTGACATTTTAGAAAAACACGGTGCTATGGAATATACAACAGTAGTATCCGCCTGTGCGAGTGACCCTGCAACACTGCAGTTTATCTCTCCATATTCGGGATGTGCTATGGCTGAGTACTTCCGTGATAAAGGGCAGCATTCTTTGATTGTATATGATGACCTTTCAAAACAGGCTGTAGCTTACCGTCAGGTTTCACTTCTTTTAAGACGTCCTCCTGGCCGTGAAGCATTTCCCGGCGATATTTTCTACAATCACTCCCGACTTCTTGAAAGATCGGCAAAGCTAAATGATGAGCTTGGTGCCGGTTCTATGACAGCCCTTCCAATAATTGAGACTCAGGCCGGCGACGTTTCTGCATTCATTCCAACAAACGTTATTTCCATTACAGACGGTCAGATTTATCTTGAGCCCGCTCTGTTTTTCTCTGGTGTAAGGCCGGCTATTAATGTTGGTTTGTCAGTTTCAAGAGTTGGTGGATCAGCACAGGTTAAAGCAATGAAGCAGGTTGCTGGTACTCTGCGCCTTGATCTGGCTCAGTATCGTGAGCTTGAAGCATTTGCTGCATTTGGAAGTGACCTGGACAAGGCAACTCAGGCACAGCTTACAAGAGGTGCGAGACTTGTTGAGATTTTGAAACAGCCTCAATTTAAGCCGCTGTCGCTGGAGAAACAGGTTACATTACTTTTTGCCGGCGCAAAGGGATTTCTTGATAAATATCCTATTGATGTACTGGCAAAATATGAGGCAGGACTTTACGGTTTTATAGAGGACAGATATCCGCAGATATTCAGTGAGCTGGATGAAAAACAAGAGATATCAGAGTCGCTGGACAAACAAATGCAGGATGCCTTGACAGCTTACGACGCAGAGTTCAAGGATACAATTAAATAAAAAAGCCGGTTTTTTTCTGATAAGTTACATTACTGAGATAGAAGCTTGTATTGTAATATTATAATTAGGCTAAGAAGAATGCTTATAAGGATATAATATGGCAACGCTAAAAGATGTCTTAATTAAAATTGGTGCAGTAAAAAAGACAAAGCAGATTACAAAGGCTATGGGTATGGTAGCAACCTCCAAGTTGCGTGGTGCTCAGCAAAATATGGATGGTTTTCGGCCATATGCAGCCAAGTTTGCAGAAGTCTTGGGGAGCCTTGCAGAAAAAGCAGGAGAAGGGGCGAGTCCTTTGCTTGTACCGCGTGATGAAGTAAAAAAGATTAATATTTTATTATGTACTTCTGACAGAGGTCTCTGCGGTGGTTTTAATGTAAATCTTATCACGGCTGCCAATAACTTTGTGAAGGAACGTTCAGAGCAGGAAGTTGATATTTCCTTCACTAATTTTGGGGAAAAAAGGGCGGGACTGGTGCCGAAAAAATAAGATGCAGATTGATTCAGAGCATTTAGGCATTGTTGGCGCCAAGTTTGGTTTCAATGTTGCATCGACCGCAGGTCAGAAACTGGTTGATGGATTCCTGGATGAAATATATGATGAGGTTTATGTTGTTTATTCTGAATTTGTAAGCATGGCAAGGCAGATTGCAACAGTTAAACAGATACTACCTATTCCACCCATTGAAACTGCTGAAGAAGAGGAAGTTGATACTGATAAACCATATCAGGCTGAACATATTTGTGAGCCATCAGCTAATGAACTGCTTGGTGATTTGCTGCCAAGGCATGTTTATGTGCAAATTTATAGCGCTTTACTGGAAACATCAACTAGTGAGCACGCTGCGCGTATGGCTGCTATGGATAACGCAACTAATGCATGCGATGATATGGTAGATGGCTTAACTCTGGCATATAATAAAGCCCGGCAGTCAGCAATTACAGCGGAATTGATGGATATAGTCGGTGGTGCCGAGGCTCTTAAAGGATAAGAAATTAGAATACCGCATTTAGCGTATAGGAGGTCATAGATGGGTGAAAACATAGGTAAAATTACGCAGGTTTTGGGACCTGTTGTCGATGTAGAATTTGAGCAGGGTAAACTGCCTACAATTCTTACCGCACTTTTAATCACAAATCCTACTATTAATGATGAGCCCGACAATCTGGTCGTTGAGGTTGCTCAGCACTTGGGTGACAATGTCGTTCGTACTATTGCTATGGATGTAACAGATGGTTTGATGAGGGGTCAGGATGTGAAGGATACCGGCAAGCCAATATTGATGCCTGTGGGCGCAGCCGGCTTGGGACGTGTTTTAAACGTTGTAGGAAGACCTGTTGATGGTTTGGGCCCGGTAAGTATGGAAAAAACAGCGCCTATTCATCGTGAGGCACCAAAATTTACAGAGCAGGATACTACAGTTCGAGTTCTTGAGACAGGTGTAAAGGTTATTGACTTGCTTGTACCATTCCCAAGGGGTGGTAAAATGGGAATGTTTGGTGGTGCAGGAGTCGGCAAAACCGTTATCATGATGGAAATGGTTCATAACATTGCTATGCAGCACGGTGGTATTTCAGTTTTTGCCGGTGTTGGAGAAAGAACCCGTGAAGGAAACGACCTTTATCACGAGATGAAAGATTCAGGAGTTCTTCCAAAGGCTGCATTGATCTATGGTCAGATGACAGAACCGCCAGGTGCAAGGGCACGTGTTGCCCTGTCAGCTTTGACAGCAGCAGAATATTATCGAGATGAAGAAGGTCAGGACGTTCTTATCTTTATTGATAATATTTTTAGGTTTACACAAGCAGGCTCCGAAGTGTCAGCACTTCTAGGACGTATGCCGTCCGCTGTTGGTTATCAGCCTACTCTTGCAGTAGACCTTGGTGAACTTCAGGAACGCATTACATCTACTGATAAAGGTTCTATTACTGCTGTTCAGTGCGTATATGTTCCCGCAGATGACTTGACAGACCCTGCACCCGCAACAACATTTGCCCATCTTGACGGAACAGTTGTTTTGTCAAGGCAGATCGTTGAGCTTGGTATATATCCAGCGGTTGATCCACTTGATTCAACTTCAAGGATTCTTGATGCCAGTTATATTGGAGAAGAGCACTATCAGGTAGCCCGTACGGTTCAGAATACACTTCAAAAATATAAAGAGCTTCAGGATATCATTGCAATATTAGGTATGGATGAGCTGTCAGATGAAGACAAGCTTACTGTTGGTCGTGCCAGGAGAATTCAGCGATTTTTGTCTCAGCCATTCCATGTTGCTGAAGCTTTTACAGGAACTCCAGGTAAATACGTTAAGATTGAGGAAGCTGTTAGGGGTTTTAAAGAAATTTGTGAAGGCAAACATGACGATGTTCCTGAGCAGGCATTTTATATGGTGGGGAGCATTGATGAGGTACTGGAAAAAGCTAAAAAGATGGCTGAAGCTTAATACTATCTATTATATATATGAGGATGATTAAGGTATGGCTGGAAATATTAGATTAGAAGTTGTCACCCCGGAGAAATCTGTAGTTAGCGAGGATGTAAAGATTGTTGTTGCGCCTGGCAATCTTGGCGATTTTGGTGTACTCATTGGTCATACTCCTTTTTTGAGTACCCTTAAGGTTGGTTCACTTCGTTATATGGATGCGAACAATACTGAGAGATATGTTTTTATAAGTGGTGGCTTTGCTGAGGCGCTTTCGGATAAAGTTACCGTACTGGCGGAATCTGCTGAAAGGAGACGCGATATAGATGTTCAACGTGCAAAGACTTCTTTGGAACGTGCCCAGAAACGTCTGGCCGATATATCAAAAAAAGAAGATTTTGATTTCATGAGAGCTAGAACAGCTCTTGAAAGAGCTTTGCACCGTCTGAAGCTTTCCGGCTCAAGAGCATAATAATATTTGTTGTCTTTGGCAGTTATAACAAATTATCATTAATAACTATAAGATAATTTACTATATATATAAAGAAAAATGACAGATCATGTAAATGGTCTGTCATTTTTTTTGAATAAATTTTCACTTGTTAATTGAGCTTGAATAAAGAATGTATTATAGGTAGAAAAATGCGAACTGTTATTGATAATGTTGCTGCAGTAATACTTGCTGCCGGTATGGGTACCCGCATGAAATCAAAGAAAGCCAAAGTGCTGCATGAAATTATCGGCAGACCTATGGTAACGTATATTGTAGAAACCGCAAGAACAGTTGTTGGGAATAATATCGTATTGGTGATTGGTAATCAGGCCGATAAAGTAAAAAGAATTGTATCTGAAGAAACTGATGTAATTTTTGCCATTCAGGAAAAGCAGTATGGAACTGGGCATGCGGTTTTATGCACACAACATTATATACCGGAACATTCAAATCAAATTGTTATTTTATGTGGTGATGTGCCATTAATTACTCCTAATACTATAATGCAACTTATAAATGATCATATCAAGGCAATGCGAGACATATCAATTTTGGCAGTTAAAGTTGATAATCCAAAAGGTTATGGTAGAATTTTATTGGATGAAAATAGAAATGTTACTGGAATAGTTGAGGAAACAGACGCAACAGAGGAACAAAAATCTATCAGGATGATTAATACAGGCATTTACTGCATAAAAAAAGATTGTTTATTTGACTCATTAAAAAAGATTAAATCGGATAATGTTCAGGGTGAACTTTATCTTACTGATATTATTGGAATAGGGCATAGAGAAGGAAAAAACATTGGCGTACTGGTTGGCAGAGATATCGAAGAGTTTATTGGGGTCAATAATTGTGAAGATTTAAAAAAAGTTGAAATAATTATGCGCAAAAGACTATGTAGCTCAAGGTAAAACGACTTGACTTTAGTTTTAAATACAGTATAAATTATTATGAGGTGAAATATTGGATAACGCAGTTATTTTACAACAATTTGAAGAAATAGAAAAAAAGATTGAAACATTAATTCTGGTTTGCAAATCGCATGAAGCAGCCAATTTTGAACTTAAAGCAAAAATTAAGGGATTAGACGAAGAACTTCAAATTAAGGTTGAGGCTGAAAACAGTTATGCAAAAGAGAGAGATTTAGTCCGATCAAAGATTGATGGTATATTAGGCAAACTGGATGAAATTACAGAAACCTAATTTATAACCGGCAGAGATCGATAAAGTAAAGGCATAATACTTAATTCATTGGAACAACTTGTAACAATAGATCTTTTTGGGCAATCATATACTTTTAAAACTGACTCGGAAGTTTTTAAAGCAGAAGAAGTTGCTGATTTCCTTGTAAAAGAAGTTAAGAAGGTAGAAAGTCAGCATTCAGTTAAAACTTTAGATGTTACAAAATTTACAATTTTAATTTTAGCTGCTTTGAATATAGCTAATAAAAATTTTGAAATTAAAAGAAATGATTCAGAGTTTATAAATGATATTTCTCAACGTTTAAATCGTATAATATGTACATTGGATAAATATATAGTATAATGATTTGTAATTACAAGTTGAAATCAAATGAATAAGTTGCTTTTGCTAATTGTAGTTTATACCCCTGCCGTGTTCGTGTTTGGGAGACGTTTTTTGACCCAATAGCATTTTAAAGGGAGCTTTCTCTTGTTTTGGTGTGCATGTTCTGCTTGTACAGAAAAGCCTAAAGAAACTATAAGGCGCCCACCTTTTCAATTTGGTTCAAAGACCTTCCTCACGGCACTGTGGTAGGGGTTCCTCTAAATTTGGAAGTTCTTGACCTTATATTTTTCTACCAATAATTCTATCCTATTTTCATCTCTTTAATTAATTTTTTTAACAAAATTATCGAAAAATTGGACATCCTTCATTCACCAGTTTACTCTTTTTTCAAAAAAGCGTGTATGATCGAATTGAATGCCGATGTCGAAACTGGAAATTTGAAATTAGGTAACGCATCTACATCTTTATATTTTTCCAAATTTCCAATTTCTATTTTCAAATTTCACTGCCAAAATACAAGATCAACAAAGTGTAAACTACTTTTGACTTGTCGTGAAGGATGCCAAAAATTGTTATTAGAATCAGGTCTGCGATAATATTTTGATTGTTTATTATTGATTCGATAGTTTTAGTAAACATGTATCAATGAATTGCAGGCTGTTGTATCCGGCCATATTATTCTATTTGGGTGATTTTGTTGTATATTAAGTTTAAATCTTTCATGGGAGATTTATAATGGATCTATATTATATAGTCCTAATAGGCTTAGTTTTTTTTATTATAGGCTTTGTCTTTGCTTATTGGATGAAAGGAAAAATGGTATTCGAGAAAATCAAGTCTGCTGAAGAAGAGGCTTTACGAATATTAAATGACGCTAAGCGTAAATCAGAAACTTTTTTAAAAGAAGCAAAGATTGAATCTAAAGGCATTCATTACAAGATGAAGGCTGAGTTTGATGCAGAAACTAAAGAGACGCAAAGTGAATTGAAAAAAAGTGAGAATAGGTTGATACAAAAAGAGGAAAATATTGACCGTAAAATTGAACAATTTGAGCCGAGAGAACGGGATCTTGTTAGAAAAGAGAGGACATTGACCAAGAGAGAGGAAAACATTGAGCAAAGCAAGCTGAAATATAATGAATTGATCGAAGAGCAGAAATTCCAGCTTGAAAAGATTTCCGGTTTAACAGTAGCGCAGGCTAAGGAACTATTAATAAGGGCGATGGAGAACGAAGCGCGATACGAAGGTGCTAAACTTATCAAGAGGATTGAAAATGAAGCAAAAGAAGAAGCAGACAAAAGAGCTAAAAAAATAATTGCAACTGCTATTCAAAGGTATGCCGGGGATTTTGTAGCTGAACGGACAGTTTCTGTTGTTCAGTTGCCAAACGAAGAGATGAAGGGACGAATAATAGGAAGAGAAGGGCGTAATATCCGTGCAATTGAAGCGGCAACAGGCATTGATCTCATTATTGACGACACTCCAGAGGCAGTTATTCTTTCTGGTTTTAATCCTGTAAGGCGAGAAGTCGCCAGGCTTTCTTTGATGAGATTAATATCTGATGGCAGAATACATCCAGCTAGAATTGAAGATGTTGTAAAAAAGGTTGGCCAGGAAGTTGATTTGGTAATAAAGGAAGCTGGAGAACAGGCAGCTTTTGATTTGGGTGTACATGGTATAAATAACGAGCTAATAAAGTATTTGGGAAAATTGAAATTCCGTACAAGTTATGCGCAGAATGTTCTACAGCATTCAGTAGAAGTGGGTTTTTTGAGCGGCATTATGGCTTCTGAATTGGGACTTAATTCGAGATTAGCAAGACGTATGGGATTATTACATGATATTGGAAAAGCTATAGATCACGAGGTCGAGGGACCACATGCAATAATTGGTTCCAAACTCGCCAAAAAATTTGGCGAAAATTTTAAGGTTGTACATGCTATTGCAGCTCACCATGAAGATTTGCCACCTATTTCTGTATATGATCTATTAGTACAGGCGGCAGATGGCCTTTCAGGTGCAAGGCCGGGTGCACGTAAGGAGTTGCTGGAAAATTATATTAAAAGGCTGGAAGATCTTGAGAAAATAGCGAATTCATTTAAAGGTGTCGATAACACCTATGCAATTCAAGCGGGAAGGGAACTCAGAGTTATCGTTGAAAGTAACATTATTTCAGATGAGGACGCTGTTCTTCTTAGCAGAGATATTGTAAAAAAGATTGAAGAATCGTTAACTTTTCCAGGCCAGATCAAAGTTACAGTCATACGTGAAACCAGATCGGTAGAATATGCAAACAAATAGAATTCATAAGCTTTACGGTTTACAGTTTTTTAAAATGGATTTTTGTAATTATTGAAGCATGTTTGATAGTAACTCTTCACAGTTGTCGGTTTACAGTTCACGCTTTTTTCAATGAACTTTGCAACGACTGAAGCATTTAAACCATTAACTGTAAACTCTGAACCGTTACATTTTATGTAATTGAAAATTTTAAATATTCACAATTCAGGTTATTCATTATGAATAATATAATAGATATCCTTTATGAAAGAGGATTTATTGAAAATACAACCCATGATAAAGAGCTGAGCCGATACTTAGTGGATGAGAACGTAACCTGTTATATCGGTTTTGATCCTACTGCTTCCAGCTTGCATGTTGGAAGCCTTGTTCCCTTAATGTCGCTTGCTTACATGCAGAAACACGGGTATCGTCCGATTGCTCTTATTGGTGGTGGAACTGGGCTTGTCGGAGATCCAAGCGGAAAGACAGAAACAAGACAGCTTCTTAATTCGGAGATCATTGAAGAAAACATATGTGGAATTAAAGTGCAAATTTCAAGATTTATAGACTTTAGTGAAGGGAAGGCTATTTTATTGAACAATGCCGATTGGCTTTCGCAATTAGGATATATCCCATTTTTAAGAGATATTGGACGACATTTTTCAGTAAATCGTATGAT
>Ga0255423_10025_pt1:22500-26767 | contig 26767 bp, 17 predicted proteins | sample ANMaggSeSYBR02H3_FD_182659 | JGI IMG/M metagenome (GOLD analysis project Ga0255423, IMG submission 182659) | Sediment cell enrichment communities from methane seep in Santa Monica Basin, California, United Staets - ANME aggregate JGI... | ecosystem: Environmental > Aquatic > Marine >...
CAGGTAGGTAGGGAGAGAATCCCAAGGCGCTTGAGAGAACCCTGGTTAAGGAACTCGGCAAAATAACACCGTAACCTCGGGAGAAGGTGTGCCCTCATTAGGTGAAGCAAACTGATTTTATTATCGGGCATGTTGAGCTGAGGGGGGCCGCAGAGAAATGGCGGTAGCGACTGTTTACTAAAAACATAGGACTCTGCTAAGTCGCAAGACGATGTATAGGGTCTGACGCCTGCCCGGTGCTGGAAGGTTAAGGGGACTTGTTATCTGTCTTCGGATAGAGAAGCTCGGAACCGAAGCCCCAGTAAACGGCGGCCGTAACTATAACGGTCCTAAGGTAGCGAAATTCCTTGTCGGGTAAGTTCCGACCTGCACGAATGGCGTAACGACTTCCGCACTGTCTCAACCAGGGACTCAGTGAAATTGTATTGGCGGTGAAGATGCCGTCTACCCGCGAAAAGACGGAAAGACCCCGGCACCTTTACTACAGCTTGACATTGAATTTTGAAATAGTATGTGTAGGATAGGTGGGAGGCTTTGAAGTTCCGACGCCAGTCGGGATGGAGCCACCCTTGAAATACCACCCTTGCTATTTTAGGGTTCTAATTTCGACCCGTTATCCGGGCGAAAGACAGTGTCTGGTGGGTAGTTTGACTGGGGCGGTCGCCTCCCAAAGAGTAACGGAGGCGCGCGAAGGTTCCCTCAGGCTGATTGGAAACCAGCCGTGGAGTGTAAAGGCATAAGGGAGCTTGACTGCGAGAGAGACATTTCGAGCAGGTACGAAAGTAGGTCTTAGTGATCCGGCGGTCCCGTATGGAAGGGCCGTCGCTCAACGGATAAAAGGTACGCCGGGGATAACAGGCTTATCGCTCCCAAGAGTTCACATCGACGGGGCGGTTTGGCACCTCGATGTCGGCTCATCACATCCTGGGGCTGGAGCAGGTCCCAAGGGTTTGGCTGTTCGCCAATTAAAGTGGTACGTGAGCTGGGTTTAAAACGTCGTGAGACAGTTTGGTCCCTATCTTTCGTGGGCGCAGGATATTTGAGAGGATCTGTTCCTAGTACGAGAGGACCGGAATGGACGAACCAATGGTGTTCCAGTTGTCGCGCCAGCGGCATTGCTGGGTAGCTAAGTTCGGAATGGATAACCGCTGAAAGCATCTAAGCGGGAAGCCAACCTCGAGATTAGATATCCCTCTGTATGGAAACATTCAGACTGAAGACCCCTTGAAGACTACAAGGTTGATAGGCCAGGTGTGTAAGCATAGCAATATGTTTAGCTTACTGGTACTAATAGGTCGTGAGGCTTAGTCACAAAACTTTTGACACAAATATTGTACGTTTTTATGTGCTTATATCTAAATTTGTTAGATTTTATCTAAAATTTATACATTCTATTGACTTTCAGATAATTCATTTCACAAGGCTAGAAGGAAAAATCAGAGTAAGTCGTGCTGATGAGTACCTCGTCGAGGATTTTGACTGATAACGCAGTGAAATTATTTATCTGAAAGTCTGATGAACTTTTTTTCGGTGGTAATGGCGAAGAGGCAACACCCGTTCCCATCTCGAACACGGAAGTTAAGCTCTTCAGCGCCGATGGTACTGCTCGGGAAGCTGAGTGGGAGAGTAGGTCGCTGCCGAAAATTTTTTATAAACCCGGAACCATATTGGTTTCGGGTTTTTTATTTTTGTACAGCCAAACTAAGGTAATTTTTATTTTCATCGAACATTAATTTCTTATCTACCATTATTCGGAGAAAAGAAATAATCTTATCATTTGGTAATTCAGCGAAATGTTCTAATATTTTTTTTATTGATCGGTGATGCCGGCAGAAAAGATAGATTTCTCTGGACTTTCCTTTAAGACGGTGAGTTAATGTTTTATTATTAAATTGTTTTTGAATTATTATGAGAAAATCCCGACCATCCAGAAAACTGAGAATCGGCTCGAAAAAAGAATTATTTTGAAGAGATTCATATTCCATCTTCCATTTTTTTATCCTTTGTTTGACAGGCTTCCAAAGTTTTTTCTGATACCCAAGATCACCTCGATATGCTTGTATTAAAAATCGGATAGAAGATATATTTTGTGGCAATAGATCTGTATAGAGCGGGTGGTTATATAATGCTTTAATTCCGAATTGTTGTGGGTTTTGCCATACCGGACTTCCAAGACCCAGCCAGAAATTAACCTGGCGCAAAGGACGAAATGGAGCTACAAATTCCAAATTTCGTAGCGTTTCTTCAACATCGTCCTTATCACTACCTGGGAATTGAAGTATAAGATTTGAATTATTCACAATTTCCAACTGTTCGCAATTTTTCATAATTTCCAAATTTTGTATGGCCGTGGTTCCTTTATTCAGTTTATTGAGCAGCCTGGTGCTGAGCGACTCTATGCCTATCTGTACTTCACTCATTCCTGCATCACGCATTATTTTAAGATTTTCCATGGTTGTTGTAGCTCGTATTTCAGAAAAAAAACGAAAATCCTTTTTAAGCTCTTTCAATTGAGTAAAAACTTTTTTAGACTCTTTAACCGGAAGAGCATTATCAGTAAAGGCTATAGATAGAGACTTATACTTGGAAGTAAGGTTATCAACTTCGGAAACCACTTTAGAATAGCCTTTTGATCTATAGCCATCCCACTGAAGGTTTAGATTGCAAAAAGCGCATCCCTTGATTTTTTTTGATCTTTGTGCATAGCGCCACCAACATCCCCTGGAAATTTCAGATAAAATAGTGGGGAAAAAAGTTTTTTTTGAACCAAATGTTTGAAGCAGGTTAAAATAATCGTCATAGTCCGGCATTGGGAGACTATCCAGTGTTTCCATTTGATAGAATATATCTGAATTATCATTTTCTATGGATTCTCTTGAGATTACACCTTTAATGGAAGGGATTTTATTTGTTTTATTAGAAATGCCGAGGTGATGTACTAATTGGCTTAAAGGTAATTCACCTTCGCCCTTGACTACGAAATCTATCTCCGGGATTAACTTAAACACCTCTTTTGATGCGCCGGCAAATGTTGAACCTCCTAATACAATTTTAAGGTCAGGATATTTTATTTTTAGTTGCTTAATGATATAAAGCGAGGAAGTTAGCTGGCACTGACATACAGAAAAACCTGCAAGACAAAATTTATTCCAGTTTATGCTTTCAATAAAAACATCGGTAACCTCTCTTACCTTTGAAACAAGTTCTTTAAAACTTGATTTGCGAAACAGAGGCTTAACTCCAGCTTCCCTATAAAAGATCTTTTCAATAGTTTTAAGTTTTTCAGGGGATAACATTGCAGCATAAATAGTTTCAGCAAGCCAGGTACTTTCTGAAATAGAATGATATAGTTTATAGCCTATAGTCTCAGCCATCTTTAAATAAAAGTGATGAGCCGCTATATTGAGATAGGGGAACTGTAATTTTAAATATGCTTTCAGAGCGCCTATCTGAATGGATGGGCGGCTGAAAAGCGACCAAGGCATAGAAACAAGTATTACATCTTTACATGTGTTTGTTTGCTTAGATTTCATAATAATAAGAAATATCGTAACACGTCAGCTCTTTAAAAAAATTCAACCTAAATTGATATGCCAGCGCTTGTTCAGGGTGATTCCATGATCGATGCCCATACGCTGATGGGGGACATGGCTATTATCTGTACCCATTCCCAAGAAAAAGTACTGATTAACTATGCGTCGGCGTGGAAATTTTTGCAAAATCAGCAAACATACCGAACATGTATGCTATATTGATAAGCAGGGCAAGCCTGTTTTCCCGAAGATCCATATCATCTGCCATAACCATGACCCCATCAAAAAAATCATCCACGACATTGCGTAGAGAAGCTATATCATAAAGCGCCTGGTCAAAAAGTCCTTTATCAAGATTATCTGACACCTTTTTATTGACCCTCTTGCAGGCTTCATAAAGAGCTGTCTCGCATTTATCCAGAAACAGATTTTCATCAACGTCTTTGCTTTTGGGGAGTTCGGCTTTTTTTATTATATTAACCACGCGCTTGAAAGTAATAGACAATGGCTCAAAGTCCGGCTTGGTCTTAAGCTTTTCTAACGCCTCGGTTCTGTTCCATATATTCGGCACATGGTCTGCTGAGACACTTATCACTGCTGATATAATATCTTTTGAAAATCCCTCTTCGGAGAGAAGATGGGCAATACGATTTTTCAGAAAAGAGTAAACATTTTCAACATTTTTCTTAAACTCCTGATCGCTTTTTTGGTCAAAAAGTTTCATGCTCTTTTCT
>Ga0255423_10027_pt1 | contig 26146 bp, 21 predicted proteins | sample ANMaggSeSYBR02H3_FD_182659 | JGI IMG/M metagenome (GOLD analysis project Ga0255423, IMG submission 182659) | Sediment cell enrichment communities from methane seep in Santa Monica Basin, California, United Staets - ANME aggregate JGI... | ecosystem: Environmental > Aquatic > Marine > Cold seeps >...
CGTTTCAGTTTTATAAATCAGGTCCCACTTAACGCGTCAAACCAGGATGTGCTGGTTAATTTTATAGAATACTGGGAAGTTACTCCTAAAGCGACAAAACATTTTAGCTGGGTTACAGATTTTACTGTGACAAAAAAGAATGTTTATCAAATTATGCGGGGTGGACGTACCCGTTGGAAGATCGAAAATGAAACCTTCAATACTCTGAAGAATCAGGGTTATCATTTCGAACATAACTATGGTCTCGGCGAAAAAAACTTGAGCTTAGTTTTTGCCATGCTCATGATGTTGGCTTTTTTGGTAGATCAGACCCAGCAGCTTTCCTGTAAGTTATTCCAAGCTGTATGGACAAAGCTGAGAAGCAAAAGAGCATTATGGGAACGAATGAGATCGTTGTTTAAAGAATTTGCGTTTGAATCGATGCAAATGCTTTATCAAGCTATTCTCTACGGCGTCAAATTCCAACCCCCGATCATCTTATATGATACCTCTTAAAGGCAATATCTCCTATGTAGGCACATCAGAAAAACCGTGAAATGGAAAGAAGTCGGGAATTTGCCAGGATGGGATAGCTATGTTTGAAAGCAGACCGCCTTGATTTCAAAACTGATTCTCTTGTGTTTTTTCTCCAAAAAAAGGCTTTCCTAATCAAAAAATCTGCGTTACTTACACAATATGTTGTAAAAACATTCAAATTTTCTCCATATATGATAAAGAAAAATTTGCAGAGTGATGGGCGGGAATTGCTGGCGCAGCATCAAACTTCGAACTATAGTCCCGGTTACAAACTTGAGCCACTCTGAAATTCGGGCAAAGCTTTGAACTCAATATTAATTCGGATTTCACACTAACATGAGTCAAGAGCAGATTTGACCACCTGCTTTTCAAACAGGCCCCCAACCCTATCTCAATAGACACTCAGGATCCGCCCAATTACGAATTGAAACAGGATATTTTTTACTTTTCTTTTTCATTTATTATCATGAGATTGTAAAAAATCGTCGCGATGGGCTTTGCCCTTATCAAAGAATACCTTTGCCATTGAAAGTGTCTGCTATTTCCATTTGGCAATTCGCAGTGGCTCGCTCAAGGAATCAGAGACCTCTACAAGCCGAAACATGCGATCCTGGGTAACGAGAATCAAGTTGTATTGAATTGCCTGTGATGCCAACCAGATATCATTTTCCTGGACACCCAACTCCTTGGCGCTTGTTCGGTCAAAAAGGTTTTCCGGCCGTTTTGCGGTCAGTCTTCCTTTCCTGTCCTTCGGTGAATACTTTTTAAACAACTCTGTTCGAAGATCCGAATAGGGAGCAACTGTGTGCTTATCCATATCAAGTACAAGGGGAAATTTGGCCATTTCATTCCTGACATCATTCTGACGAGTCCTGTCCATCTTAGGAGCTGTCTTTAACCCGTGTTCAACCTCTGCAAGCACAACTACAGATATCCATATGGGGGATTGCGAGATATTCTCCAGAAATGCATTGATCTTACCGTGATCCCGATGCCGGGCATCCCAAAGCACACTAGCAGCGTTGGTATCTGATAGGTAACCATCCATCAGGATTGCCTTTTCTCAAGATCCATTACGAGTTCATGTACATCTGCGGAATCAAAAGGAACGATTCTTTTAAGAAGTTCTCCGGCGCTGGCTTGCTTTAAGTCCATTTCGAGATATTTGTACAATGGAATACATGGGCTAAAGTCCTCTGGATAATATTCAGGAAAATCAAATGGCAGCGGCCTTGGGTAACCTCTGAAGCACTCCAACAGTTTCCGTTCAAGCCTTGGAGGTAGGTCGTATGCTTTTAAAATCAAACCATCGATTTCCATAAGGGTTTGGACACATTTCTGAATAATTGGTTCGCTGGCGGAATCTTCAATTTTTGATCTAAGATTCGTATAGTTTATGACAAGACGGGTAATTTTCTCTGTATCAATAGCTTCCGGAAATGGGATTGGAATTTGTTCAAGCATATAATTCTGATTAAGACGTTTGCCTCCTCTCACATAAAGCGCCGCATTAACCAAAGAAGAGTTAATAAGAGCTGAAATTACTTCAACAGTTATGTTTGTTTTTGGCCAGATTACTATAAAATTTTCACGACAAACCAAGCCGTTTCTATCCGGCACACCGACAATCCGCCACGGACCACGGCTAATAATGGCTCTATTAACAATAACCTTTGGTCTATCCCAAGGTAGTGAATGGGCATTTGTTCTTCTGTATCGTTCATCCATATTGAGATATACAAATTCTTGGGTCCGGTAAGGTTCTATTTTTCCCGGCACCTTATCCAGCCCCTTTTTGAATCCAGGCATTGAACCAGATGATATCAAAATACTCCTATTTGTATTGAGTGAAATATTCCACTCAATACCTCGGTGAACATTTGTAATCTCCTTTAGGTTTGGATTACTGTTGAGATAATCCCAAATATCTGAGAGAGGAACATTCCAGAGAGAAACAGGCGCTGTATGGATAGATCGATTTATATTTTTGTCAATTCCTACAGGCAATCGCCCCATCTGAAGAAATAATTGTCGATCGTTTTCGCGTACCCAGAATGTGCGGATAAAAACATTCGCTTTAGCTGATTTGTTCCGTTTTGAGGCAAGCACTAAAATAGTTTCCTGATCTGAAAATGCGAAGATACGATCTGGAAGGGCTATTGTTTCTATTTGTTCATAAGTCCTAGCAATACGATCCTGGATATCTATATATCTTTCGCCCATTATTGCGGATCTTGGCAATACAAAGCCAAACATAGCCGGTGGATTTTCCAATACTTTATTCAGTATTTCATGTGGTTTATGAACGCTTTGAATTTTATCACGATAATGTTCTCTCTCTTGCAGAGTAAAATCCTCAAAAGGAGGATTACATAGTACAATTTGTGAAGTTTCCAATTGTTTGTCTAATATATCGCTTGCAAAAACATCTTCAGGTATTATTTGCCATCCGTTCGGATTGGGGTAATCCGCTAACATTAGAGATAAACGGCAAACCTCAGCAGCAAAAGTGTCTACCTCTATAGCGGTGAGTCGATCTCTCAGGTATTTATGTCTTTCCTCGTCAGTCAATGATACTGGTAGCAGTTCACGAAGCCTGCGGAGGGCGGCAACCAAAAAAACCCCGTGCCCGGCGAATGGTTCTATGATGAATCGTTCGTGCTCCAATAAAGATTCAAAAGGAAGGCGGTCAACCATAAGCTCTGCTATAACTGATGGAGTGCTGTGAACACCGAATCGCTTACGAGTTTCCTTTCGTATTAAAGTGTTTTCATAAATAAACGCCAAGTCATCCACAGAAATGTTTTGAAAGTTAAAAGCGTTTTGGAATCTATCCCATATAATCTGCTGTGTGTTGGGTTCATCAAGAACCTTTTGCATGTCAGGCGCAGTAAGCTCATAAAATCTTTGAATTTCCTGTATTATGGTATTTGCCTGCGGAACAGCCCAGTTACCGGGATGTTTCTTATCCTTGAAAATCTTAGCGGCAAGAAACCGGAAAACCAGGCGAAACAGCAAGGTCTCATCGGGCTTGCCAGAGGTGACTTCCTCATGAGTAATTAGGGCTTTCTGAAGTATATCCCTTAGCAAACGATCCAATTTGCCGTGAATCATACCCTTCAGAGCGGGGAGAAAACCTATATCGACAAAATCGAGCTGAGTGGGGGTTGTTATTGGTGTGATAGCCTTGGCACGGAAAATTGTATCAGGAGCCCACTTTTCCCTGTTGACCTCAAACGCTCTGTGAATATCGTGGACTGAAATGGATTCTATGAAGCGGGCCTGGCCAGGAGACTCAACACTGTAGCGGTCAAGACGATCATGAAGCACTTCAAAAAACATCGGAGCCCCAAGGGTTCCGTATCCTGAAACATGCTGCGGTCCCGATTGACCATTCGCAGTCAGTACACCGATGCAGGCATTGCGATATGATGGTGGCCATTGAGCAAATGCTGCCAATGGAACATTAAGATCTTTCGTGCCTGAAACGGATGCATCATCAAAGACATAATCCTCCTGTAACAGATTCCCTGCATAACCTAATCGATTTAACTCATTGCGAACTGCTTGCAAAACATTCATGGTATTTGCGTTTGCTCATCCTTCATTTTGCAATCTATCTATGCAGGATTGACATTGCCTTTCCATTTCTTGAAATATCTTTCGTTTTTGCAAGGGTATTATCTGTTTCTTGCAAATTTATTATTTCAGCCCCAATCTGTTCCGTGTCGAAACGGAAATAGCGCTGTTTCGTTAAGGCGCTGAAGTATTTCCCTTTCTCAAAAACAATCATATCCATTCCATCGGTATAGATAATCAATCTAGAAATGTGCTCATCATCCGGTAGCATGACAGATAGATTTTTTATTCCTTCTCTTACTTTTTGAAGGCTTAACCCATTTTTTCTTAACGAAACCAATACACGTAGTTTGACAATGTCTTTAAAAGAATAAAAAGAGGATTTACCATCTCTTCTCGGAAAAACAAGATTAATCCTGACCCAATATTTTAGCTGGTTTAGTGTCGCTCCAGTTAATTTCCAAACCAAATTTGTTGGATAAATTTTCTTCATTTTATTTTTAGTTGAAAAAAGTTAATTTTTTAACTTATTTTCAACCTATATAGGCACAAAAAATGTGGGTGGTCAAGCATCAAAAGATGCGGATATGGTTTAAGGGTACAGTTTGATCTGTGATTTGAGAATCTATGGGACATTATATTCCACCAGGAAATGCACACCAGGGTAAAACAGGTTGTCAGTACCCATCAAAACCTCAATTCGCCTGGAAGTAGATGCTTGATTTAGCCTATAGTTTCTACAAAGTAAGCTTTGTCCCACAGATCCTTTTGTGCACCCAAACTCGCCTTCAAGTCGCCGAACTCTGCAAGAATAGCTGCAGCCGACACCCGTTTCATTTCCTGGGCTATCGTCTCCACCGAGTTGCTTCCATCTGATTCCACATATAAATGAAGGTGGTCCGGAGCCAGCCAGAGCAGATCAACAAAACCAACAACAATCTCGCTACATTGCGAGAAAGTGTCACTAACGAAATCAAAAATATTTGCTGGCCTGGCAAAAACCGGTTTTCTGCAGATCACATTCCATACAAAATGGTATTTGAAATCGACAAATACACCGTCCGGATCACGCTCCAGTCTTTGCAGGGCCAAAGCTCGCTGATACTTAATTTTATCAAAATCAAGCAGCTTCTGGAAACCGTTTTGTGGAGAGTTGTCTTTGACGACACCATTGGGCAAAGACGGAATCTCCTGGTCGGCAGATCCGACCAATTTCAGTGCGGGCTGGAAAGCATAACACTCAAAAACCGCCGGATTTTGTATGCACCTGTTTAGATGACAGAGTACATTTTCTTGAAATTCCAAGTTCTGGCAGAAACTACACTTGCCATGAATCATCGACCTGGATGATTTTGCGCACTCCTGACATTTTTTGGGAAAATTATTTAAAGATGACATTTCTTCCAAATCCAAATCCTCCTGCCTGTAATGTATTTTCGTTTTTTTATGAAATATTTGTTTTGGGCATTTTTTTCTCCACCAGCGCCCCTACTATATATCCTGCGACAAGTGACCCTGTAATTGTAAATACCGTAAGTATAGCTACATATAAGCATCCAAAATACGCAATCATTATTGGCAGAAGAAACGGCTTGACAGCTCTGCTGTTCAGGAAAACGGCAATGGATGAACTTCCAGCACCTTTTTCGTTTAATTCCTTGAGCATTGGATACCAGGCATAGATGGGTCCTGTAGAAATAATTCCTGCCGTCATTGATAGTATGATTCCTTTAATGCCTGCTTCTTTTCCCAGAAAACTCGCAATATATGCTGGTTTTAAAAAGAGATTCAGAACTATCATAAGAATAAAAACAAGGGATAGTGGGATAATTATATTGGAAAAAATAATGCCGCTGCTTTTGAGAGCAAGGAAAGCTCTGTCCGGCATAAATGCAAAAATAATTCCATATACTGCAATTACGGAAGCAGGAAAATAGATCATCCGCATGACACTTTGTTTGCGTGTAGTCCTATCTGACATGTTTATACACCAAAAATAGTAAGAAACGTTACAGTAAGAATCGCTATAATCAGGGACAAAGCAAAGGACACCGCATTCCTGACCAAAGCAAATCTTATGCCCAGAGCTGCCATCTCAGCCGGCAACTGCACTATTCCTACAGTAACCCATGAAATGATCAAGGCGGTTACCGCAAACAGGCTGATTCCATATTCCAGGAATTCTCCACCAATGATATAACTATTAATAGGACTGCCGGCAAAAATACTCCCCAAACTTGCCCCCAGGAGAGTATCTATTGCAATATTGCCTGAAAAAACAGAGGACAGGAGCTCTTTTGAGATAAATGAGCTAAATAGTCCGATGAGCAGCACCACACCGGTTAAAACAGGCAGAAGCCTGATAATCTGATTGACGGAATTGCTTAAAGCATGAATCAGAGTTGTCTTATCAATCTTATTAACGCCTGCTTCAAGGCCGGATTTAACTCCAGGCTGTTGCTGCAATTTGCCTTTTTTGTACATCTGCACAACTTCTCCAACCGTGCCGACAACTCCTGCAAGCACCTGTATGCCGTTTGCTGTAAGGTGACCAATGGCAGTGGGGCTGCAGTAACCTGTTAAAACCGTATCAACTTTCTTGCTGATAACAAGCACAACAGCCTGAACACCGGAGCCCTGGTAAGTTGAAGCGCCAGGGTTTACAACCGCCTCAAAATCCATTGTATCCCGATCAACAATTATAAAGTATTTAGAAGTCCCAAATCTGGATCCAACTTTTGCATTCAGATCCGGGCTGTCAGCAGAAACAGCAATTTTCAAGACAGCCTCCAGAGTTGTTTGTAAAAAATAAGGGTTAGTGAAGAACCAATCCTGATGGAAGGGTTTCACCAAAAATGGCATTTTCTTCACTTCTCGCCATTGGCACTACATCTTTTAAGTATTTTATATGAGGAGCTAAGATATCATATTGATTCATCCAGTCTATGATGATGTTTATAATTGATGAATCAAGATCTCTCGTTCGATCACCGGTTTTGCGAGCCAGTTGAGCGATTGCCATACCAACCGGTTTTGGGTTGCGCCACGTCTTAGACAGTATTTCTTCAATCCATAAAGATATTTCTTCAGAAGGTATTACCCTGTCAACTGGGCCATAAAGAAGTTCACGAGCACCTATTCGCGAAAGAGACCATAAATACTGGGGTTTGCATTTTTTGGGTTTAATCTCTGAAAGAAGCATACGCCCCCATTGAATTTTATCTTTTACCAGGAGCCTTTCCATATTTGCAACCGCCATCCAGATTTCCAGACGCTCCTGGTGCGGGATCCTGCTCTTTGTTCCTTTCTTAGGCATTATAATGGGAGCAAGTTCCTGAATGAACTGTCTTTGCTGCCCTGCGCTAAGCCCCCCTGCCACTCTTCTCCACAATATCCACCATTCAGAACATACCTGTGCATTTTTTGAATGAATAGTACCATGCTTATGAATCTTCCATAAACTCTTTACCCGATACTCATCAAAACCATCTCCAAATCCCGGCCTCATACAAAATCCAATCAGATTAAGCCACCTGCTTTCATGTTCAGGCCCAAAAGTGCGAGTTTCAACAAGTTTAATCAGCTCGTCGGAAATTCTCCGAATAAATCCAAGCGGCCATCTTTCCCTGGATCTTCCGACTTTTTTTGTTATAACTTTACTTAGATTTTTAAGCGCACTGCTATCTGTTCTGTCTGAAAAAATACTTCCAACATATGAACGAACTTCATCCACAATAGAGTCTTCAAATATTTCCTTGTCAGTGATATCTACAGGTGTTAATGCGTCACGCAATTGAAACTGTAACTTCCAGCGATGATTGCTTGTCAGAGAACGGCACCAGAGAGCAAGTGTGCCCATTTCAGTATAGTCTGATTCAATCCGAACGGGAATCCTTGTCTTAACGCCCTTTTTCCCATACTGAACAACTGTTTGTATGGGCGGAAGGCAAGTCAAGGAATCGTCTATCTCGACAAGGTCGCCGCATCTGTCTCCTGAACGAAAGCTTGAGCTGTAAATATCAAAACTAACCGGCTGATTTGCAAGAACCTCAAAATTTTTATCCTTCAGCTCAATAGTTGTGCCCTCCTCAAGACCGCGTTCTATTAGACAGACAGCAAATTTTTTATCAGTCTTTTTTGGCAGCCCTTCAATAGTATCTGACTCCTTTTTTGAAACACCGAGATAATAAGCTCTTGCACTTCCACTTCCAACCCGCACTCCCTTTCCAATCTTAACAAGGCCATAGTATGATGCACCAAGCGCAACAGAAAGATCAGGATCTGCATTTTCCAATACTCTAGGAAAATCAGAAGAAAAATCAGATTTTTCTTCATTATTCGACGTTCGATGTTGGACGTTCGACCTGCCCGCAATGCCTTTGGGTTGGCTTGGTAGAAGGTCCTCGTGTCTCGGTCCAACGACAATTATCGTTTGTGATGCATGGCAGGCGGGTGTTGGACGTTCATCTTTTAATTTGTTCTTAAACCAGTAACGTATGGCTGCTCTTATTCTTTCTTGAATAACAGCAGGTTTTAATGATCCGCCATTAAAGAGGATAAGATCAGGAGCATGATCTTCCCTGTTTAATACTTTTATAACATCCTCTTTATGTTTATCCAGGAAATAACCCAGATGCCTTGTTATGGCCGGCTCCTGTTCATATGGAAGACCGAATTCAGTTATTCCTTCCCTGATATTTATTTTCTTTATGTCTTTTGGATCAGCAAGCGGGAAAAAACCTTCCAACACTGTTTTCTCAATCTCTTTACGCCCGAGTTCTGCTGAAAGCGTTCCTGCAATAAGCTTGCTGCCCTCCCCCATTAATGTAATTTTTTCTGATTTTACATCTTCGTTTAAAATGTTTTCCTTGGCCTTTCTGCACTGATGGCAAAGAGTTCTCCACCTGTCCCCGCTTAAAGATATTCTTTTTTTGGATAAACGCCGTTCTATATTGCTTGCAAGTGCAAGATCAACATTGTCACCTCCGAGGATTAAATGATCTCCAACCGCTATCCTCTCGAACCTTGGGCTTCCCTCAACCTCTCTCAAGGTTATCAATGTAAAATCAGTAGTCCCGCCACCAACATCGCAAACAAGAATAAGCTCATTCGGATTTACAAATTTATTCCAATTATGCTCATGACGAATCAACCAGCTATAAAAAGCCGCAAGAGGTTCTTCCAGTAAAGTTACATTACTTAAACCCGCGATTGATGCAGCTTCAACTGTAAGATCACGTGCAACTTCATCAAATGAGGCAGGCACAGTTATAATTATTATCTGGTTTTCAAGATATAGATCCTCATCATCGCCTTTTGAGCTGTTCCACGCTTTTTTTATATGTTTCAGATATGATGCGGTAGCCTCAACAGGTGAAATTTTAAATACCTCATCTTCTGCTCCCCAGGGAAGAATCCGGGCTTTTCTATCCACATTACTGTGGCAAAGCCAGCTTTTTGCAGATGATACAAGTCTGCCCGGTACTTTTGCCCCATGATCTCTTGCAAAAGCTCCGACAAAGTTTTTTCCATTGCTTATCCATGGAAGTGATACAGCCTCTTCTGAAATATCATACTTCCCCGGGATATAGAGAAATGATGGTAAAACCGGAAGTCTGGAAACTTCTCCAAAACCTGTCAGTTGAGGAACTTTAAATATTTTTATTTTATACTTCTTTTTTGCATCCGACAGAAGATCCACATACGATACAGCAGAATTGGTAGTTCCTAAATCAATGCCTATTATAAAATGTTTCTCAAGAAGTTCCAAAATTTTCTTTCTCCCTGACATTAAATTCCAGCTTCCATCTGCGGTCATCCTCCCTGGCAACACACCATAATTCAAGAGTTCCGACTTCTGTTATATCTATTTCAAGGTTTACGGGAATAACGCTGCCATAATCTCCATCCAGCGTGGTCTCAATTGTTGCTATCTCATTAATTTCGTTAATCTCATCTTCCCAGTCATCAACCACAGTACCGAGTGAATCTTCAGGTCTTAATGATGATCCTAAAAAGTCAAATTTTACAGGTTCACCTACCACTATAATAAATTCCTGATTTTCAAGTTTTGCTTTGGCACCTTCCTCCATACCGAAAGGCGCAACACAAAGTGCCCTTGTTGGAGCAGGCATACCTGGCACCGCAGGCATTGATGCAGCAATACCAATGTAGTATGACTGGCCAAGACCGCTTCGAATGCGTATACCGTCTCCGCGCCTTGCCAGGCCATAATAAACCGCCCCTCTTGCAACAGACAAATCAAAATCTTTTGTATCAATCTCTTTGATAGATGAGGAGCTTCCATATCCAGCCCAGGATGATAATACTTCCTTTATGCGTTTTTTTATAGGATCAGCTTTCATAACGCCGCCGTTAAAAAGGATGGCATTCGGCAACCTGTTACTTTCACCATCAATTTTATGCCTGCCAAGAAAATGTGCGAGGTGGTGCGTGATTGCAGGGTCTGCTTCATACAAAAGGCCAATCTCCTTTAAACCTGTCTTTTGATTTGTTATTGGCTCGGCAGTTATCTCACACTGTGGGAAAAAACCGTCAAGAATAAGCTGCTGCACTTCATTCATTGAAAGTTCTGTCTTGATTGTACCACCTATCAAGCTGCTTCCCCTGCCCAGTATTGTCACAGGATAGTTCTTTTTTTCAGGATCAGATAATATATTTTCCTTTGCTTTGCGGCAACTGTGCCAAAGACCACGCATCTGCCATGAATCGAGTTTAGTGCCTTTTTCAGCCATCTGTCTTGAAACAAAATACGCAAGGGCCAGATCCATGTTATCACCTCCAACAAGAAGATGATCACCGACAGCTATTCTTTCGAGTAAAAGGTTACTATCATTATCAGAGACGTTGATAAGGCTGAAATCACTTGTGCCTCCACCGATATCGCATACAAGAACAAGGTCTCCCTCTTTAATACTATCTCTCCATTTATTACCTGAAGATTCGATCCATGCATAAAATGCAGCCTGGGGTTCCTCAAGCAAAGTAACATTCGATAGACCTGCAAGACTTGCTGCTTTTACAGTAAGTTCTCTTGCAACAGCATCAAACGAAGCAGGAACAGTTAGAAAAATTTCCTGATTTTGAATTAATAATTTTTCATCATCCCCCGCTATTATGTTATTCCATGCATCGCGAATATGCCGCAATATGGCTGCTGAAGCCTCAACCGGCGAAAGCTTTTCCTCTTTGTCATCACCTCCCCATGGAAGAACCGGCTTATTCCTGTCAATCATTGTGTTGCAAAGCCAGGATTTGGATGAAGAAATCAGGCGGCCTGGAATTTCCGCACCTCTATCTCTGGCATGCTCGCCAACAACATAATGAGTTTCATTATCCCATGGCAGATTAAGCGCCTCATCCCTATCATCATTTTTTTCGTGCATAAGAATAAAAGAAGGCAGAATTTCTCTTTTCTCTACTGTTCCCGGGCATGTTAACTGAGGTATCTTAAGTATCTTTATATCGGAACTTTCACCCTCGGAAATATTAGCTTCAGTATAAGCTACAACACTATTGGTTGTACCTAAATCTATCCCAATTATATAAACCGGTTCAGACAATATAAAACTCCTTTTGCTGGTTGCTGGTCATTGGATTGAATATTCCATATTCGTAACAATTTAGCCTTTTGAAAAAAATCTGACAGGATAACAGGATAAACAAGATTTGTAAGCGTTCACGGAACATTGAAATTAGAAATTTGGCCATCATGCTTTTGTACTGTTCTACCCAATTTCCAATTTCAAGTTTCAAGCCGTGAACGGCTACAATAGTTTAAATCCTGAATATCTTGTAAATCCTGTCCAAAAAAATAATATTTAAAAGCGCTAAAATGTTACCAATATTCAATTTGGTAAAGCGCTATACTATTTCGACTTCTGCAGGAGCAATTATGCCAGGCTCCTGACTGCCCGACAGGGTTGGCATTTCTAATCTCTTAGCCTTCCAGCCTCTGTGGCGAACGATACCTTTAAAGGGCGGCTCACCCGTAACATTGCCTGTTAACTTTATAGTAGTTGGATTAAAATCCTGCTGAATTGTTATTTCATCACCTTCTTTTTCGTCAATTACACTTTCCGGAAATATGGCTCTATCAACAACTTTCTTACAGCTTTCATGAATATTTCGAACAGCAGCGCCTATCTGTGAATCTTCATAATGATTAAGATCTTCGGAGAAGAAATCCATTAGACGCCCTTCTCGTTGAAACACAGAAAGCAAATGTAAAAATAAGCGCCTGTCATTATTTTTCTTTTCTTTCTTGTCCAAAGAACCTTTAACTTTTGTATCATCTTTTTTATCTACGATTGCTTTATCAGATATTTTCAACAAATTTACAAATAAAAACCTCATGCAAACCCAGAGCAGGATACCAATCAAACCGAATATCCCTGCTGAAATCGGCACATAATATAATCTAAATTTTTCTTCCAGCATAACAACCAGATCAATTAAATTTTTATGCCCGGATAAAACTACTTCAGCATTTGATATAACATAAAAGGTCGAATCGACCAGCAGGCACATAAAAGCCATAAAAAACATTATTATTACAAATGAACGAAAAGAATACGCTTTTATTATATCCATTTTTTTATCTCCTTCTGCGGCACTGTAACATAAGTAACCGTTCACGGTTGTCGGTTTACAGTTCACACTTTCTTCAATGAACTATATAATGACTGAAGCATTTTAACCGTTAACTGTGAACTGTTACGATTTATTTATGGCTTTACCTTTTTATAGTTAAAATGTTATAATAAACATATGGCCGAAACATGCTCAAGGAAATTATATACACATGGCTAAAAAAACTGTTTACACATACAAGTTCGACTTTGAAGTAGGTTATTTAAAAAAAAGCCCATGTAAAGAGTGTGATAAAAGGAAAAATTTCCCTAAATGTATTGATGATTGCCCTGCCCTGGATAAAATACAAACAATTTTATCTGGAGTAAGATCTTGTACAAAAAGCATTTGATAATCATTATCAGCATCATGCCGTTAAGAAACATTTAAAGACATTATGAAATTTTCATCAAGTCAAACACCTCAAAATCTAAACAGTATTCCCGCATGGAAGAATCTGAAGCAACATGCTGAAAACTTTAGCCTGCCTGACAGGCATTTAAAATATCTCATCAAAGAAAACAGCAGGCTCGAAAAATTCTCCTTAAAATGCAATGGTTTTTTCTACGATTTTTCCCGTCAGAGAGTAGATAAAAAGGCCATGTCTCTACTTTTTGAACTGGCAGAAGCAAGAAAACTAAAAGAGCAGTTTATTTCAATGATGAATGGTGAAAAGATAAATATTTCTGAAAACAGAGCCGCTCTTCACACTGCTTCAAGAAATTTCTCAGGCAATTCTATTTTTATGGATGAAAAGGATATAATGCCCGAGATAATCAAAACAAGAGAGAATATCAGGGAGTTTGCTTCAAAAGTTCATAATGGAAAAATAACCGGATCAACCGGAAAACTTTTTAAACATCTTGTTGTAATCGGAATCGGGGGGTCTTATCTGGGTACAAAGTTTGTTTCTTGTGCTTTGGAAGCCTTTGCAGATAAAGGTATTGAAATACATTTTCTATCAAATGTAGATATCCACAATTTTGGAAATATAGTATCCAGAATAGAGCCGGAATCTACCTTGTGGATAGTTGTTTCAAAAAGCTATACAACCGCCGAAACTATGGCCAATGCAAATCTCGCCATTTCATTTATGAAAGAAAAAGGTCTTGATCCTTCTAAGCACCTTGTAACTGTTACAAGCAAAGGAAGCCCTGGAGATGATCCAAAAAATCCTGTTTTGGATTCATTTCACATGTTTGATTTTATAGGAGGAAGATACAGTGTTACCTCTGCGGTTGGCGGTGTACCACTCAGTCTTTACTTAGGTTATGATAAGTTTGAGCGATTTTTAAAAGGCGCAGAAGAGATGGATATTCATGCAAAGGATTCTCCATGCGAAAAGAATATCCCTCTAATTGCTGCTCTTATTTCAATATGGAACAATAATTTTCTGGGATATCAAACTCAGGCAATAATTCCCTATGCATCCCCGTTGCAAAAGCTGGCGCCCCATATTCAACAGCTCAGCATGGAAAGTAACGGCAAATCAGTAACGCAGGAAGGACATCCCATAGGTGAACCAGCCGGGCCAATTATTTTCGGAGAGCCCGGCACAAATGCCCAGCATTCTTTTTTTCAACTGGCGCATCAGGGACGTCCCTTTCCCATTGAGTTTATAGGAGTGATCAAACCTCAGTATAATCAGTATGATTACAAATCAAAAGGTGTTACAAATCATCAGGAATTATGGGCGAATCTGATCTCACAGCCAACAGCGCTCGCTTTAGGAAAAAACGATACGAATAAAGCAAAATACTTTCCGGGCAACAGGCCCTCTTCCACCATACTTATAAAAGATCTTTCACCTGAAAGTGTTGGCCGCCTTTTGTCGTTTTATGAGGCAAAAACTGTTTTTGAGGCTTTTATATGGGGCACAAATCCCTTTGACCAGTTTGGTGTGGAACTAGGCAAAGCAATAGCTTCCGGCATCAGAAACGAAATATCATTAAAAAATGAACAAAAAGATCACCGGTTTGAAAATATGGATGAAATTACAAAATTCTATCTTGATACCCTGTTTTCAGGCAAGTTATAAAAATTTTTACAAATTATAGGTGATACATTTGTCCGATCTGTCTGAATTGCTTGCACAATTAACCAGCAAGTATATGCAATCAATTTATAGGAACGAAGCGACTTCACCGCAGGATCCTTTTGTCTTGAATCTTCAAACGGTGAAGAAGGCATCACTCTTTGATACAATCCACCTTTTACTCCTTATCGAGACCCTTTCCGATCAAAAAAAGTACGTAAAAATTATCTTTCCGGATGATATAAAAGTCAGAGGGTTTCTCAAATATATCGGATTTACAGACTTTCTCAAAGTTAGCATCAGTGGGCGACCTCAGGGAAAATATTTATCATTTTTTTCTAGTAGTGAAGATACGCTTCCAGATGTGGTTGAGTATAATATTGGTAAAAAAATATTCCCTGTTTTACCAACGAGCTCTTTCGTAAAATTCTTTAATACGAGTATGGGCGATTATCATGCTCAGTTGGAGGTTAGAGGAATCCAAAGCTGGATTAATCAAGTTGAAAAATACCAAACCTTCCCGTTGATTCAAGACGGTGAATTTTTGAGTTTTATTGGTTTCCAACTAGTAAAAAATGTAGAGGAACATGCGAAGGTAAATTCCATCCACGAAATTCATGAATCAGGATTCCTTGGCATGAGATTGGTAAACAAAAAGGCAAAAGTTTTTTTTGATCCTCGTTTAAAAGCTGTGCTTGAGCGCGCTGATGACGTCTTGGAAGTATGCATTGGCGATCGAGGTGTGGGTATTATTGAGAATCTAAGCAAAACATATCAGGAAAAGTTACTTGAGCATGGATTTAAAAACACCTTTACAAAAGAAAAAATTCTTGCATTCAGTGTTCATGAATTAGGCACAAGTAAACCTCCTGAACAACGTATTGGCTCGGTCCATGCACTCCACAGAATATTACGTAGCTTAGCAAAATATGGCGGCGCAATGCGTATAAGAAGTGGAGGGCACGAACTATTCTATGACCTTTCTCCAGCTACTAAAACTCTTGAGCGTTATGATGATTGCCTCGGAATAAAACCATATTATTCTCAAAAAACAAACCATATCCCTGGAACCCAAATCCAGCTCCTCATTCCTTTGGTTCTTGAAAAAAAGGAAGCATGCAAAGTTTATCTATCCCCACCATAAGGCATGTGGTTCCAAAAAAATCGCATTATCCCGGTAGCAAGTTTTTCTAATATTGAAAATATTACTGAAAAAAAAGTTCGGGAGCAGATAGCATTAGATACTGAACGACTCAGCAATATTGGGCTTAATGAACTTGTAGTTTATGACTTTTCAGGTAAAGCGTGGTGCTACGAAGAAGTAGCAGCGTTTTTGGAAACACAAGCAGATATTATCTCACGAAAGAGGTGTGTAGCAATAGAAGTCCCTGAGGATGTCATGAACCAATTATCAATCGCAGAAAACGCCTTTCATGACATTATTAGGGGAAACCCCAATGCGTATCAAACAGATTTTTTTTATATTTTATGCGATAAGCACAGAATCCTTCCCGTACTAACAACAGATAGGAATCTCAAATTCTTAGGTTTTGGTGGAAACACAGAGGCTGAACAAATTGTAAGAAAACTTTTTGAGACAGAGGCATCAGAGTTAGCTTATGAGAATAGTCCTGTAGAAATTTATCACAAGGCTAATGATGACCTACTTCAGGTTAAAGAAAGCTATTATTCCTCAAGGTTGACACGAACGGATATTATTCTTGCACGTTCTGAATCTATCTCCTTGAACATGCAGGATATTCTTGAACGAACCGGAGCATGGCAGAGGGAGGGAATTTACCGGCTACCAACCTCAAAGAAGCGTGTTCATGAATTTCTCTGGACACTTCCTATTCTGGAAAATCTTACATATAACAGACAGGTAGGGAAATGGTTGGCTGAAGGTGTAAGAAAAAAGCTTGCAGAGAACCCAACACAGAAATTACTTCTTCTCTGTATAACTGCACCTGCAGAAATGGTAGCCAGGGCAGTCGCCAAAGAACTTCCGGACATTAAACACTATATCATCAATCTTGGTCATTGGGGCGCACTTGATGATGATGGCCTTCTTACAGATAAATTATTAACATTACCCTCATTTATCGTGTCTGATCTGGTGCGAGATGGCAAAAGCACCGAAATGATAATTAGATTTCTTCAAGAACGATGGGAAAGAGAAGATATAGCTGACACTGATAAAGGAAAACTCCTTGGTTTACTATCATTTTTAAAGATGGATAAAATGGAAAATTTTGTTCAGCCGATGACTTGGAAATATCATGACGAATTTAATCTGGAGTGTTTTTTTGTAGCCAATGTGGAAAAAACAAAAGATGAGCTTTCTATAGAAGATACAACTGACGAAGAATATATAATTGAACCATTTTCACTAAAACCCTATAAGCTTTCGCTACTTAAAGGCCATGGCACTAGCCGTGAATTTAAAAAACAGCAAGAACGACTTTATAGACGTATCAAGCTGGCTGAAGAAGCCGAAGCGTTACGAGCAGGGCATTGGGTGTCAGGCAAGCATCACTTTAACGTAACGACATGCATCCCTAAAATAATATGCGATGAAACACTTGGCGGAAAAATATTATATACAATCGGCACGCTGTGCAGTGATAATAAGGTTAATCACTTACTTGTCCCCTTCCATTCAAATATTTGCCATATCATACCTAAACTCAAGCGACATATAGCCATGCAAACCGGGTTTACACTCGACAGCACTTACACTGTTGAGGCACGGGCACTTGCTTCAAGCTCATTCTACATCCCCCCGGAACAATTGAAAACGTTGGTAAAGGAAAAAGCACAACAGATATTTGACTACCAAAGCAATCCATCTGGTGATCCACCGGACCCTTTAAGATTACTAATCATTGATGATGCTATTTACTCGGGCAGAACCATTGAAACCATATTGCGTGTGTTAATCAGAGAAATCAGAAAACAGTATGATAACGATCAAAATCAGCCCTTACTTCATTCACTGCTTGAACGTGTCGATTATTTTGCAATAATTGACCGGAAGGGACGAGCCAAAGGTACTCACTGGAAAGGAATACGTCGGATTTATCTATATGGAAAAAAAGATGAAAAGAAAAATATATTGTCAGATGAGCCGGATGACCCGTATTTCGATTTTGAATTCCACAATTGGATAGCCATCGATATGCCTACAGAATCAAAAGGTGACTGTACTTACTGCAATGAACGTCGTTGGTTGAACCATACTCTCCATGTCGAGAAAAACGACATTAAGTTTATCCAAAAAGATATCAAGCATCGTATAAGAGATATTAAACCATATGGAGTTGAAAGCCCTGAGTTCATACACGATTAGCAATCACTAAAATTTAAAACGCCCATTGAGATCATGGGAAGGGAATACACGACTTTTGAAGCTGCACTTTGGGAAATACATACTCGTCGAGGCCGTGGATGTCCGTTTGATGAACTCGTCGAAATATTTCGTGATAATGCCGATTCCGAAGATGAAAATGTAGAAAAGCTGCGGTTTGAAATTGGCATTATGATATTTGAGAATTGGAAGCAATTTACAGCAAATTGGGCACATAAAGGGGATCTGACATTGGCTCTGAAAGCCGAGATTATGAGTGGAACAAAGCTAATTAGACAGATTCTCCCAGCAGTTGGGGCAGCATACGCAATGCCAGACATAGAGGGGCGTGAAGAACTGCAATGGATACTTTCATCGTCGGCAGCAAGGCTCAACAGCCTTACCAGAAAAGATGATCCCCATGATAAAAAGGTTGATAACCTCCTGCGGGGCATCGAGATGGCTTGGCTTTATTTTGTACATACATTAAGACAAAACCAGCAAAGGCAAGATGAAAAAATTGAGATACTAAGAGATAATATTATAAGTAAAGTTGATTCTTCTGCGGCGGCAAACACTACCGCTTTGATGGCATGTAATGAGCTTAAAAGATTTATTAACCATAACCCTCAACGTCCCTTCATTCCCTCACTATTGTTCCTTATGGACCATACAATTCGTGCAATGCGACACGGTCATGCACACCTCATCCCTTCCTTGCTTTCAAGATTGATCAAATCATCGCCTCGTGTGAATTATAATACGGCTCCGCCATTTAAAAAAATAAGCATTGATTATTTTGGTAAAACACTAACGTTTTTTGCAGAAGCTATCGAAATAGCTTGCCAGCAAGATGCTACATTTCAACAAGAGATAGAAGTAGAATTTGGAGTCACTGCTGAGAGAAGTAAAAAACTTGCAGTTGACTTGCAGGAATGGACAGGTTGGGGTGAAGACACTAAAAAAGATAACATAGTTTTACGTCGAGCAAATATGCTTGCACATATTTTTCCATGTGAAGGGTCCTATATTATTACTGCGCTTAAAAAAAGACTGACGACACCTAATGATATCTTTCAGGCTCTAAAGGAAAAATGCCAGAAAAGTGAACGAATATTGCTGAAAGCCGCCAAGAATGTCATGGAAAATAAATCTCTATGTATTGTACAGGGTATTGAACCTATAGTTGGTTTTTTTGCTAATTATCTTGATGAAACAGTGATAAAGGAGCAAGTTACAGGAAAAGCTTTTATGACGATTAAAGAAAAGCCACAACATCTCGCTCTAACACTTCACACAAATTTCGAATGCCATGAGTCCATGAGTAACCCTGCAAAAGGCCATGGAGTTGCGGAAGCAGGCACATTACCTTTCGTTCTTTATGAGATAAAAATTAAAAAGGCAGATCCAGAAAAAGGGTACGAATTTGCCATAACACTCGAAATGTGGAAAGGATTCAGGAGCCGAAGGAATTAAAAAAATGCTTAACAAACACAAAATTCTTTATTTAGAACACGAAAAAGAGAGGAATATGATTGCAAAAAACCTTGAGAAGAATCTTGAGGTGAAGGTTACTCTGCTCCCACCCGAAGAAGATAAGTTCAATAAAAATAATTACATCCAACAAATAAAAGCTGCATTAGCTAAAGACAATTTTGATCTTGTGCTCACTGATGCCTACTTTCTCGCCAAAAATAAAAAGCATCCTGAACATGGTGATGGGACAAATTGCATAAAGGAAATCGTGGAGACAGTACAGCAGATTTATCCATCATTAAAAATTGTAGTTTATACACACTATAGAGATGATTTATTTAAAGATTGCAAGGAACTGGATATATATGACATTTGGAATAAAGCAAGTACGCCACCACATTATTTGAAATTGCGGGTCGAAAGGACTTTAAAGGAACCATGGAACATCATTCCAGGGCAGGTACTTGTAAATACAATAAAAAAATATCTTGCTCCGAAGAAAAAAGATGCTTGGGAACCCCATCTACTAGAAATGATAGAAAATTATTCTCCACAATTGACTGCTCATCAAAACATTAACGATATGGCAAAAGAACTTCGTGACATTTCGAAAAACCTAGATTTGCCCCCGGCAATATTTAAGATAATGACGAGTTCATTTTTGAAGCAGGATATTATGGCGCTTGTTAGTAGCCCGAAAGCATGGGGGCATGCCAAGCATGTACTGAATGTTTACTGGCTCGGATACTACATATTAAACTCAAAGATTCTGGACAAAGAAGTTAATGCGAAAAGAATAATTGACTTTCTTAGACTCTCCGAAAAAGAAAAAAAAGAGTCAAGAAAGCTAATAAATCGATCCTGGATACTGGCTTCCCTCTTTCATGATTTTGGCCTACTTGGTGAAAAACTCGATGTTTTGGTTGATAATACAAATAAAATATTAAAGGAGTATCCTTGGGGTAGCAAGGAAGTTAACCTCATTCCATCACACAATATAAATGAACGGAAAAAATTATTGGCAGAACATTTAGTAAACTTAGAAGGAGATGCTGGAGGTGAGTATGCAATAAAAATAGAGCAGGCCTGGAAAGATAGTCTTAATCATGGGATTCTTTCAGCGATAACTTTACTCGATAAATACCGTGACCCAAAAATCAAAAAATCAATAACCTGTGCCGCAATCGCCTGTGCCCTTCACAAAATTAAGTTTGATGAAGAAAAGAGACTGAAATATACGGAACAACCATTGGCCTGTCTCTTACGCTTCTGTGACGAAATCCAAACATGGGAACGTGAGACAGGTCTAGAAAGTATTAAAGACAAGATATGGCTGCAAAGCATTGCATTGGCAAAGATCAGCGAACCCGACGAAAATAGCTTACATTTCAGGATTGAATACATTCCTAGAAAAGATCTATCTTATGGTGATTCAAAGAATAGATTAACGCACGAAGCACTACAAGACGCATTAGATGATTATACTATTCCATCTTTGAAGGCACTTGACTGGACAGATTCCGGTATCGAACTGACCGTGGATTTCAAATTCCGCGGTGAAACAATTGGAGATTGGAGCACTTCTTAGTTGAAGAGACTATTTCCGATCATAGCATTCGTATTCTATCAGAATAAAAAATTATGTATACAAACTCCAAGATGAAATAGATGGAACAGGACATGAGGGTCAGAAAAGATAAGGGTCGGGGTCTACATTCTTGACAGAATATACAAAAAACTTCGGGGAATTGGCATAAAGTTCGACATCGAAAAATATAGGGACTCGAAGACAAGCCGTCGCATTGTCCTAAAATCAAAATAGGATAGCATAATCCCTATTGTTTCAAACGTTGGTGGATTATAGAGCAATTAAAAAATGAGAAAGAAAAGCAGGATTGGATCTGGGAAAGATATTAAATATGATGCATTTACAGACTAATATTGATTTACAGACGGATGAACAAGACAGGAAGAAACTGTGGGATTTGGGGAGGTCGGCATATAATTATAAATTATAATTGAGGGACTCATAGAATGCCCATCAGACCGCGATCTCGAGCAGAATTTTATCATACTCAACTGACGGTGTACCCTTGGCTCTCTTATCCTTGTTCTTTTTCAATTCAACGAGACCCAGCCTTTCCAAGAAAGCTAAATCCTGAATAACATTCTTAAGGTCTCGATTCGTCAGCTTGGCCAGTTCATACATGGATTTCGGCCTCTTTTCTTTTATGGCGTGTAGCAACTCCAAGCGCTTGGGGGTGAGGGCTTTTCTCATAGTACTTAAGTTTTCAAAATAGAGGCCCTTCTTCGAGAAGATCTTCTCGCCCGCCATGATTTCTTTCATGGTATCATTAGCCTCTTCAAGAAACTCTTCTGTGGACTTGATAGTAATTCTTATATTTTTAACTTTCATGCTTTTCGCCTCGTAAGCGCTTTATGTCCCTGTAGAAGTCTGCAAACAGTTGATCTACGTTCTTGAACTCATATGGTATTTCACTACTTCCAACGTGCTTGTGATCTCCTTTTCCTTCTGCGTTGTCGTACCCGACGACCCTCTTGCCGCCACGGATATAGGCCAAAGAATACTTGACACCATGTGGTTTATCATTTGATTTTGGAACTTGCCAGATCTTGATTTCAATAATATCACCAGCTTCAGTAAGTTCCTTTACATGATAAATCAATCTGGCTTTCATAGTAGGTATATTATACCCACTTTAAGCGGGTGTCAACTCAAAACAATAATGGAATTTAAGAGGGTGGGGCTATATTCTTGAGATGCAAAAAAAACTTCGGGGCTTTTATCCCCAAAGAGAATCATGAAGACCGGACTTGCGCTCAATTACCCTGGATATCGAAGTTTTTAAGACTTCTTCTTTACCCAATATTGTTACACTCCGGCCGGCCCTTGTAATAGCTGTATAAATAAGTTCTCTTGAAAGTACGGAATAATCTTTATCCGGCAAAATAAGATAAAGGTTTTCAAACTCAGATCCCTGGCTCTTGTGAACAGTCATCGCATAAACCGTTTCATGCTGAGGCAATCTGTAAGGCAAAAAATGTCTCAATTCGCCGGAAGTTCCAGGAAAAAATACATGCATATCATTGCCGGCAGAGTCTGGAATTGGCATGGTTATGCCGATATCTCCGTTAAAAAGGCCGAGTTTATAGTCGTTGCTGGTTATGAGAACCGGTCTGCCTCTATACCATAAGGTTTCGGTCTGTATTAGATTTTCACGGCTCAATATCTGTTCGATAATTGCATTTACTGCATAGACCCCGAATTGCCCTATTTTTACAGCGCATAATATTTTAAAGCGATTAAAAAGTTCAAGGGCTCTGCCCGGATCATCGGTTTTGAGATATTCTGAATAGAACTCAATAACTTTATCCGTAAGAATTTGTTTGAAATTATCAGCCGCCAATATTTTTTCAAACGTTATACTTCTGTCGTCCTCATTTTTCAGCAGGGATAAAGCTTTATTAATGTCTCCGAGCTTCACAGCCTGACTTAATCCGCCGATTCCGCTGCCGGCAGCAAATCTATAATTTTTTTTCAAAAGAACAATGCAGTCATGTAAAACCTTTATGTCTTTATATTCTTTGATAGAATCCGTAAATTTTTCATCTGTTAATTTTTCAACTTTATTAATAAAATTTGCCGTAAATCCGCGAACATGGCTGCTGCCGCAAATGTCGCCAAGTACTGAACCTGGATCCACGGATGCCAGTTGATCGCTGTCTCCTATTAGTATGAACCTTGCATCAACAGGAACTGCCTGTATGAGTTTTGACATTAAAGGCAGGTCAACCATCGAGGCTTCATCTACTACAACAATATCGGCAGAAAGGGAATTTTCAGAATTATGACGAAAAAAAGGAGATCCAATAATAGTTTTCAGCATTCTGTGAATTGTAAAAGTTTGCTCTGGTATGGCTGCTTTGATAGAATCTTTGCAATCAAGCTTTTCTTTGATGTTTCTGATGGACTCACTTAACCTTGCCGCAGCTTTTCCTGTTGGAGCAGCAAGAAAAATTCTAAGGTTTTCTTCTTTACCTGCCTGCTCTAATAAAAGCGCCAGGATCTTTGCAACTGTTGTAGTTTTGCCTGTTCCCGGCCCGCCGGAAATAACGCAGAACTTCTTAAAGGCCGAAGTTATGGCGCCAACCTTTTGCCAGTTAATATCGCTATCTATTGTTTCAGGGAAAAGTCTCTTTATGCTGTCTTTTATAAGCGATAAATTTAAGCCGCTAATATCTTCTTTGGTACGTTCCTTTATAGAATCAGAAAGTTTTTTTTCATACTCCCAGTAGCGATAAAGATAAAGCCTGTTTTCCTCATCAAGTATAAGAGGGCAAAGATCTCCGGGTCTTCCGACAATACCGGTTGACATCAAATTGTCCTTCCATGCAGAAAGCCCCGGACATATAACGGCATCCATTCCATCATCTTTTTCAAGCAGCATCCTCCCTGCAAATGATGCAAGGTCAAGACACACATCCCCCTTGCCTGTAACATTGCTTACAAGAGCTGCCCCAAGCAATACTTCCTGATATTTGCTGTCCGCAAGATCCGCCATAAACCTTGCGAAATGGACGTCTATATCCGTTAGTATTCCTGATTGATGTAATCTTGACAAGTTATTTTTGTTCATATTTTACCACATCCATGACCACGAAATTGTGATGGCGCCGTCCTTGAATCTGCCGGTGTCAGGACTTTTTTTGTGCCACGGATACCTGTTGCCGGAATAGTTGTTATAAGGGCAGCGCAAAGGAACTTGATACCCCTTTCATAATCTCATCCACAGTTTCTTCTCCTGCCCCGGCAAAGGCATCAGAAAAGCAAAACAGAAAGCTTCCCATTGCAAGAAGAAGGATAAAAATAACACGATGCAATTTATTGTCCCGCTTCCAATAGACTTTCGCTCCCTTTCCGGCGTTGCAGAATAGCCCCTTTTTCTTTATAAATACGAGCACGTTTCTAAACAACCTTTTCTTGACATATAAAATCAAAAAGACTACATTGCAATCATTTTCATTAAAATAAGGGGTGATAAATGCAGCTTACAATTAGAATGCCAAAAGAACAGATGACTATGATTGAATATATCGCAAAAAAAATGGAGCTTAAAAAATCTGATGTAACCAGAATAGCTTTAAAAAAATTTATAGAAGAATATAATGAAAGTACAGAAAAACCATTCACTAAGGTTAAACATCTTCTCGGTATTGTTGAAAGCGGAATACCTGATCTTGGGCAACGTCATCGCGACTATTTGATAAAAAAAATAAAAAAGGTCGACAAATGAAAGCTATTTTAGATACAGGCCCGTGGGTTGCATTAATAGACAAAAGTGAATCAAAACATGATATTTGTGTACGATGGCTCAAGAATTTTCCCGGAAAATTATATTCTACCGAATCTGTTTTAACAGAAGTTCTTTACCTTTTAAATTTCTCGGTAAAAGCGCAAACAGCAGCTATTGATTTTGTTCTAAAATCTGTGGTTGAAATCATTCCCTCCAGTGTTGAGAGTATGAAAAAAGTAAAAATTCTAATAAAAAAGTATTCAGATCTGCCCATGGATTACGCTGATGCAACAATTGTATGTCTTGCAATGGATACAGGGATATACAATATTATTACATTGGATCAAAAAGATTTCAATATTTACAGATTCAAAAAAAAGCAGTCATTTGTCATTATGCCTTAATCATTTCTGAATAATGAAATGAAAGGTTTTTTGCCCATTTTCAGGTAAAGCATGGCTTCCAGTATCACAGCGTTTGTGATGTTTCTCGATTTATTGATTTTGCCGTCTTCAAAAATACCTGCGTAAAATCCGTATTTGGGGTGTTTAAGGACAACTGCCTCTTCCCTTAGATTCGAACTGTAATCATCCGAAAAAACAGCCGACCAGGAAATAGCTGCTTTTGAGGACAGGCTTTTCAGATTTGGACTGAAACGTTCTTTATGATCCACGCAGACCCATGGTTTGCCCTCATAAAATATACAATTATAAACAAACCAGGGTTTTTGATTGACGGAAAAACTCATTTTTTCCATCAAAGAGCATGCCGTTTAGTTCGCGATATTTGCAGACCCTGTCGAATTTCCAGCGTTCCGTCCGGCAATAACATTGCGGCCCCGTCCAGGTATGTTTTAGGAAGGTGGGGGAACCACAATTAGATGAACGCCCTGTTTTTCCAGATACTCTCTGGCCAATAAAGAACCATTTTCAAAATAACTCAGCCGTGCGACTTCCTGCAGCGCCTTCAAGGTTTGACAATGCATTTATCTGGGCAATGGGGAAATCAACTTCAAGGCAGGTCGGCTTTCGGTTTGGATTTGAAAAATCGGGCACTGGCATTTTAATGGCTTTTCCCAGATTGTCCGGCAAATGGCCATTCTGCTTCACTTTTTTTCCTGAAGTTTTTTTGTTGAATTTTATTTCCTTTTGTTCAGGCAAACTCGGCATGCCTGGAATGGTTAGCTGTTTTGGTTTTTCAATAAACTTTTCTTTCATATTGCAGGAA
>Ga0255423_10028_pt1 | contig 26096 bp, 24 predicted proteins | sample ANMaggSeSYBR02H3_FD_182659 | JGI IMG/M metagenome (GOLD analysis project Ga0255423, IMG submission 182659) | Sediment cell enrichment communities from methane seep in Santa Monica Basin, California, United Staets - ANME aggregate JGI... | ecosystem: Environmental > Aquatic > Marine > Cold seeps >...
ATACCATATATCTGACAAACAGACTTTAAATACAGTTTGAATTCATCAATTGAGTTTAGTGGGCATGAGTCGTCACTACGCTGATAAGAATGACAGGTACCAATAATATATACTATTCGTTGCATCTTATTCCCCAAGTAAGGGGTTTCATTCTCTTTTCAATTTTTTTAAGAGTATCGATCAAATCCGTTTCATTGGGCAATTCACCAAGAACCAATTCTTTAAAAATTGTTCGGTATGTGGATTTGATATGATTCCAGGTCACCTCCGGGTCTTTAAAAATTAATGCCGAGCAAGGTTGCTCTTCTAACCAGGCATTATTATTTTTATAACTGATAAAATCGTCTTTTCCGACCTTCACCAGCATTTTATAAAATTCAGCGCTTTCAAAAAAAGATTTAATTGATCCATTACTTAGCATGAGATGGATGTCATATACATGCCTTATTTTGTTTGACAAATTTGTGTAGGGATCATCCATTTTTGAAAAACGGACCAGGCTCATTATCTTTTCACAAAATGTTCGTTCTATGCTTAATGCCTGAACTTTAAATGGCTGTAGACCGTATTCCATGATCAATGCCTCCTGTCCTGTGAGTTTCATTACTTCAAAGACATAACTACTTACTTCTTCACTTGTGAACGGTTCATAATTTCCAAGCCAGGTAGCTTCAAGTATGATTTGCTCTCTTGCCTGCCCGAAACTTCCCTCAAAAAGCCTGTTATACCGATGAACTGTTTTTCTGATATTACCCTTTTTGTTTGTCAAACCTTCAACTCGAACTTCGGACAATACATTCTCAACAACCTTGCTTATGCTTCGAAGCTTTCTTTTCAGTTGATTATCGTTTTCTCCTTCATTGCGCAATACAACAAGATCAATATCCTCTGAAAACCTCTGAATGAGTTTATGGCATTTTGAAAGCGAGGTTCCGCCCTTAAAAACAGTTTGATCCGCTATATTTGAATGGAATATTTCATATAGCACCAAGGTTACCCAATAATCTTTTTCCACATAGATTTCCGGAATGCCAAATCGCTGGGAAGCAGATAGTACAGCATCTTGGAAAAGCCCTTTATTTTGATGCAGTTTCAACCTATTTAATATTCCATTCCAATACTGTTGAAAGAATTTGTTTGTCTATCCCCAAATCATAAACTGTCAACGAATTTAAGCTTTGTTTCAATTGATTTGTGTCTTGCTCGATTTTTAATTTTTCAAATAAAGCCCCAAGAAATGCACGAGTTCGGGGAGGATATTCCAGAGCGTATCGAATAAGACGTAAAAGATCTTTTTGTTTTAATCCTTTTATGAAATTCAAAAGATAGCTGACAGCCATAGCCTTATCCAAATTTGGAATTTTTTTGAAATCCTTTAACACATCAAGTATTTCAAGCAGATAGAAATTATCATTTGTAACATCAATATAACTTTTTACCCTCTGCACTTTAACATTGCCGATTTTAGTACGAATTTCTTTAACCCTGCTTGAAACCTTTATATTTTTTGGGACCTGAGTGGTTAAGCCAATTCTGTTATACAATGCAGTACCTGTTATATAAGCGATTCTTTTATCCCCAATGAACAGGTATGAACGTAGCAGTTCTTCTTCACTTGGCTTCAATTCTCCAAATAAAGTTTTTTTGGGTTTGTAAAAAACTCCTGTTGAGATCCGCTTTATAATTTTTTTTGCAATCAGTCTTTCAATGGCTTTTGCAGCAGCGCCATAATCTTTATTTGAAATACACAGTTGCTGATACTTAAACGTGGTGCCCACAGGCATTTTATTGATTTGTTTACTTATTTTTTCTGTTATTTTCATTTTTATTGCATCCCAACTTTATAGGGAGCATAGAGAGAACGCAACATTTTGTCAAGTATTTTCCGGAAAATACTTGACAAAATGGGCATTAGAGGAGTCGAACCTCCCTCTCATAACAAACTTTCCGTGTAACTACTCAGGTGTTTAGACTGAAGCCTATAGGTTGAAGGAAACAAATGATTCCTGAGTAGTTACAATAATTTTTGACAAGGAAGTCCATCTGCACGAGCATGTTCACGCCCATCCTCATGGCTCCTATCACCATGAGCACGAGTAATATTTAATTTCTCCTAATTTCTCCTTTCCAATTTCAAGTTTCAAGCCGTGAACGGCTACCAAATAAATTTATTGTAAAAAATTTCAAATAATAGTATCAGAAATTTGAAAACTCAAAAGTAACTTGTTAACAATTAGAGGTGGCGGGCATTTAAATTTAAAACGGCTGACTGTTTGAGCGTATTAGTGAGCATTAAGAAAAAAGAGGCACTTTTGTATATTTTTGTTAAAAGGATAAACTCAAGCCATAACGTTCTATTTTTCTAACTGATATTAATACTCTTTTTTCTTTAGGCTCACTTATGCGCGAGTTTCAGACGTTCTTAAATTTAATTGCCCGCTGCCTCTGGTTAATCTCATATTTGAGTTTTCAAATTTCTGAGTATAAAATTAAAAATTTGATAACCAAAAAATATCCCGGCCTTTCTTCAGAAATTATAAAAAAGGAAGAGCCGCTTAATTTCTTGTTTTTAATGAGTATTTAGGAGATCACATTAGCTTGCAAAAGCGTGGGAAAAGGAGATGGGGAATGGAAAAAAAGAATTATATCATTACGTTGGGCTTTATAATAGTGCTAATTTTCTTTGGTATCTGGTTTTTGACAATACTTAAAACGACTCCGACAGAAAAAGCTCAGCCGACTCCGGCAGAAGAAATTCAGATGGAACCTGTAGCGGAACATGAACCGGAACCAGCGCCGGAACCTGTAGCGGAAGTTGAGCCAACTGTTGAAGCTGCGCCGGAACCTGTTACGGAAGTTGAACCAACTGTTGAAGCTGCACCGGAACCTGTTACGGAAGTTGAACCAACTGTTGAAGCTGCACCGGAACTCCCATCGACAGTTGAGGTTAAGCTGGCTGATTTTGATATAGTTCCATTAGAAGATCGGGACTGTACAAAATGTCATCCATATGCAGTCAAAGATATAAACGAACGTGGCGGACTGCACCAGTCACTGGGTTGCAGCGAATGCCACATGGAACATCCACCCCTTGGAAAGGATCCGATTCCAACATGTGAAATGTGTCATGATCCTGGAGATGCAGCGCATTATAACATCAAAAATTGCAACGCTTGTCATTACCCGCATTATCCCACCGAGATGAAGTTCGGTGAAATCGATGTGGCTGCCTGCCTTTCATGTCACCCTGATCAAGGTAAAGAAATGGAAGCAAAACCGAGCGAACACGCTGGTTTGAATTGTACTGAATGCCACATGGTTCATCGTGAGTGGGCTGAGTGTGCGGATTGTCATACTCCCCATGCTGAGGAAATGACCCATGCGGATTGTCTTGCCTGTCACAAGCCGCATAGTCCCAAAGCAGTCAATTATGCTGATGGTATTCCTAATAATTACTGCGCTTCCTGTCATGAAGATGTGGGCAATGCCCTTGCATCAAGCAAGAAAGCTCATTCTGAAATGAGCTGCATAGAATGTCATGAGAGCGAACATATGGCGGTTACACAATGTGACGGGTGCCACGACGCAGATCTGCATGGCGCCACTATGCATGAACGATACCCGTTATGCCTTGACTGTCATAATAATCCTCATGCATTAGCAGAGTAGAAAAGACAGTGCCTAAAGTGAGCTAAAGTGCCTAAAATGCCTAAAGTTATGGTACGCCTTCGGCGTACTATATATCTTCAGGGCTTGATTATAACTTCAGCCGTAAACAAAGCGAGCAAGGTTGTATGGTAAAAAAGTTGAAATTGGCAGCGCCGAAGGCGCATTCCTCAACTTTAGGCACTTTAATATACTTTAGGCACTTAATTTAAAGGGTTCAACGGTTCACGGTTAAAAGCCTTGAACCCTTGAACCCTGAACCTTGAACCCAAAGCCCTATACGTGGAGGCACAGATGAGAAAAAAGGTGTTTATCTGTATTATTGGTTGTTTAGCTATACTTCTCTTTAGCACCTTGTCTTTGGCTGAAAATAATTCTCTTGAATTAGTCGAAGGGGACTGTATCAAGTGCCATCCGCGCAACATACGGGAAATCAACGAGCGGGGGGCATTACATAAAACAGAAGTCACTTGTATTGATTGTCACGAGGAGCATCCCCCCCATGGGAAAAATATCATTCCAAAGTGCAGTGTTTGTCACTCACCTGATGCAAGCTCCCATTATGCTCTAAAAGAGTGCAAAAAGTGCCATCATCCACATTATCCCAAAGAGATGGATCTGAGCAAAATCGATAATGTAAAACCGGCCTGTGTCTCCTGTCATCCGGCCGAAGGGCAAGAGAACCGGACATATCCAAGTGCGCATTCCGAATTAGACTGCAAACAGTGCCATTCAAAGCATGGCGAATCTACTGCATGCCTGGAATGTCATGATTCTCATTCACCTGAAATGAACGATAAGGACTGCTTCCTTTGTCATAAACCTCATCGTCCCTCAGCAATCAAGTATGATGCTGTAGTTCTTCCGGCTTTATGCGCCAGTTGTCATGATGAAACGGTAAATGCAGTTAACGAGCGTGGAGGAGCGCACAAATCAGTCAAATGTATTGATTGCCATAGGCAGCATCCTCCTGCTGAAAAAAATGTTATTCCAAAATGTTCTCTGTGTCATGCGCCGTCAGATAAACCACACTATAAGGTGGAAAATTGTGCGTCATGCCACCATCCTCATTATCCCATGGAGATGGATCTGAGTAAGGCCGACTCTGTTAACTCGGCCTGTGTATCCTGCCATCCGGACCAGGATAAAGAGATGAAGGCGCATCCGAGCGAACACGCCGGATTAGACTGTAATGAATGCCATGTAAAACATGGCGAATCTTCATCATGCATGGAATGCCATGAAAGCCATACAGAGGAAATGACCCTTGATGATTGTTTGCGATGCCATAAACCCCATATGCCGCTGGAAGTAATCTATGGAGAAGACATTGACACGTCCTTCTGTTTAATCTGCCATGAACTTGTAGGGGAAAAGATGTCAGCAGTAAGTCAGACAAAACATCATGAATTAGGATGTGTGTATTGTCATAAAAACAAGCATAAAAGTTTACTTAAATGCAAAACATGCCATGGGGAACCACATAGGTACGATATTCATGCAAAATTTCCGGATTGCCTTGCATGTCATCAAGATCCCCATGGATTGATCAAGTAGGGGATACAAAATGGGAAGAAAGTTTTTCGCCAACATTGTTGGTTGCACTTTGATCATATACTTGAGTTTAAGCGCCTTTTCGTTGATTAATGTCGCTGCTGAAGAGTGTGGTACTGCGTTTTACGAGCAAAGAATCGAACCGATAACAAATCGTGATTGTGCCCGGTGTCATTTTTCAGTTTTTACGGACATTAGAGACAAAGGTGGAGCACATCAGATGGTCTGCAAGAAATGTCACGAAATATTTCACACATATAAACCGGGTAAAAACTGGAAAGACGTTGTTCCCAACTGCGCTGACTGTCATGTTCTATTCCATGGGGCTGGTTTTCCAGACTGTCTGCGGTGTCATGAAAATGCTCATGCACCTGTAGATAGTCTAAGTTTTGAAAAAATGGTTGAGGATTGCGGCAACTGCCATATTGATCAGGCAACCGAGACAACTCAAAACCTTAGCGCACATACCGACACTGCATGTTCTTCATGTCACCACGACAAGCACGGCTACATACCGACCTGTATCGAATGCCATGATAAAACGCATACACCATTTATCGGGAATACAGGGTGTAATGCTTGCCACCCAAGTCATTCACCTTTGATGGTCAGCTATACCGAAGATGCGGCAGATGCTATCTGTACAGGTTGTCATGCTGATGTCGGCAACAAATTATTGAGCAGCAAGAATAAACATAGTTTTCTTAAATGCGCCAATTGCCATGCTGATAAGCACCAATATATTCCAATGTGCAGGGAGTGTCATGGGCAGGAACCCCATTCAAAGGAATTGCTTGAGAAATTCAGCAGTTGTAATGATTGTCACGGAGATCCGCATACTCTGATTTTGCAGTTACAGTAAACATTGTGCCCCAAACAAAGCCAAAGGGTCGCTAAATGACGATAAGAAAAAAATTAAGGTCTGTATCATTATTTCTTGGAATTTGCCTGGGTATTTATGTTATTTTCATGCTCTATTATCTACTTGGGGATGGCTGCTGGAATTGCAGCCCGCAAGATTATTATTCCAGAGGAATAGCGATGATATCAGTGAATGATAATAATGATCTGAAAAAGGGAGTCAAATATCTTAAGACGGCAGCAAAAAAAGGTAATGTTAAAGCAATTATCTTTCTAGGAGAACTATATTCGGACGATTTCCCGGATGCTTACATTAAAGACAACAAAGAGAAAATCGCAGCCCTTAGAAGTATAGTATCAGCAAATATTAAGAAACGAGAATCATATTTTAATGAGTTAATCAAAAATCAATCTTTTTTTGATAGAAAATACAGCAAGACGCAATACAATCTCGGCGTGTTATACAAAGCCGGCATCCTGAAAAGTGAAGATAAAGAGGAAGCGTACAAAAAATGGTTAATGATATCGGCTGATAACGGCAATCCTCTTGCCATTTATCAAACGGGCATCTTTTTTAACAATAAAGGCAAATATATGGAAGCGCTGAAATGGTTCACAAAAGCGTTTGATTCCAGCCGGGAGCCCGCTTCAGCAATAATGATCGGGGATTATTATTTTTACGGCAAAGGCGTGGCAAGGGATTACCAGAGATCGATAGATTGGTATCACCAGGCTTTGAGAGCGCCGGCATTGCCGGATGCTTCTTTATGGATCAAAAATAGAGAAGAACTGACTGAATGGGCGACCCAGAGATTAAATATTGCGGAAAAAAAAGTTCGCAGTAAAATGTCAAAACAAGTCGTTATTGTTAAATATCGTATCATAGGCGGTTTAAATTCATTTTCAATTTTCACAGCAGATCTGAAGGGAAATCTCATTGGTACAGTAAAGAAGCAAGACGGCTATATCCGGGCGCGGTCTAACATAATGATCAAGTCGGTCTCCATCTCAAAATCAGCTAAAGTTGATTCTATGAGTGAAGGCCTGCATTGGGTGCTGACCACATATGCAAAAAATAAATATGGGGCTGATAAGGATTTCAATTTTGTCATTACAAAGTAAGTGGGTAGGTTAAAGGCTGAAGGTTAAAGGTCGAAGGCTGAAGACTGAAGGCTTTTAGGGACCTTCGGCCTTCGGACTTCAGCCTATCCACCTGAGTTTTTTTTATAATGAGGAGAATATATGTATGTCTAAATTAGACAATAACAACTTCAAAGGCATATCTACGCTTTTTGATGCATCTGAATTAAAAAAATTTATTAAATATTACATCAGCTTGATTTTTTTGCTGGAAATTATAATTTTTGGATCTTGCTTTCTTTTTCAGCTTGAACCGGTCAATCTTCCTTTTCCCTGGAAGTACTATTTCCTCGCATCTTTTTTGGTGCCGATTGGAGTAACATTCATATTGGGCATTTTTATAACTGCCTTTAATTTATTTATTTACGGTCATTCTACTCCTCAAACCGTGGATTCCGGGTCATCTGAGGAAGATAATGAAAAAAACAGTCCTTTTAATAAAATAAATGCATCATTATCCTTAATTCGACAGGCCCCATTTTTGCTGACTTTGTTATTATTGGGCATTGGTACTATAATTTTTTCTCAATTAGATAATTTGATAATATTTCTGGGAGAGATAGGGGTAAAAACCGTGGAGTACGCTCTTATCATCCTTGGAGTTGTTTTTGCCGTTGCGGTAGTTTTTGCATTGATCTGGATCTTTATGAAATATAAATTAGAAAAGATGAAATATGATTATCAATATAAACAGGATGTAATGTCGCAGTTGGGCTTACTTGTCATCGATAAAAACACCGTGGTAAATCATGAAGGAGAAGTTATAAACGAAAAAAAGAAACTGTTATCAGGGAAAACCAAAGTCGATAAAGATGCATTATTAATCGCCCAATCAACAAGACAGCAAAGATAGTACTGCGTTAGCAGCATTTTTCGTCCTCATCCCTCAATATAACGGAGCGGCCGATTGGAAAAATTCTACTTTTCCAGATTTACGTTTTCCGACAGATGCAAAACAACCATCCTTCTTCCCTCTTACAACGGTTCCACTCTCCGCTATGTTGAGGAAATATTGAACTTACAACCGATTGGTTCAAAAGCCAAACCCTATCAAGTTAAACAGATTCGAAATATCATATTAAAATACAAACTAAATTGGAGAGTAGACGATGACTAAATATGAAATAATTATTTTTTGGAGTGCCGAAGATAAATCGTTTATTGCCGAAGTTCCTGAATTGCCTGGATGCATGGCAGATGGAAAAACGTATCAAAAAGCCCTTTCAAATGCTGAAATTATTATAAATGAGTGGATTGAAACTGCAAAAGAGCTGGGGCGTGAAATTCCGCGAGCTAAAGGGCGATTAATGTTTGCATAACCTTTAAGGATTGAAACAACTTGGGTGCTCTGTCATCCTTTGCGGGAACGCACAGAGACGCTGGTCGGTATCATCGAAAGGACAGCTCGGCATGAACCCTTTCCTGTCGCTTCGTAACTATGAGGAGTTTGTTTACACCCTCCCTCACCACAAACACATTTTTTCTTAAATGCCAGCGACCCATAACTACCTTAAATTATAATGTTTGAGACTGATTAAACTGATTTTCTTATCATGGCCAAATAAGTGCATTTAGCATGATAGCTAAATGCTTGATATTGTGCGTTTAGCATAATAGTCAGCAGGCATGATTCTACGAAAAAACTCAATTAAATCAATATGAAATCCTAAAAAGTGTCCGGTAATTTTAAACTTAAAATGTCTGCCGGACACTTCAGATTTCGTCTGAACACTTTGTCCCTCTGTCCCTAATCCCTTCAGAGCATAGCGCTGTTGCCTGGATCATAGCTGATTAGATATTAAGGTCGAGTAGTTCTATAAGTGCAAATATTTTTAACCTTTCATTTCGCTTGACTTCCTCTTGCTGTCGTATATATTGTTAATATAATATATCATGACAAGGAGATGTCATATGACAACACAAATGATTGTCCGTATTGATCCAGCCCTCAAAAACAAGGTTGGCAATTTTGCCAAAGCTGAAGGGAAAAATGTAAGTGAAATTGTAAGGGAACTACTCGAAGGTTATGTGAAAAATAGAGACATCGGCTCCTATATTGATGACCTCTGGAGCCGAATAGGAACAAAAATCAAAAAGCAAGGGTTTGGCCCTGATGATATTGATTCAATTATCCAAAAGGTTAGAGCTGAAAAATGATAAAAGTTGTTATTGATACAAATGTTTTTATCTCATCATTTTTTGGCGGCAACCCTAAAAAAATTATTGATTTATGGAAAAAAGGAAAAATAAAACTCTGCCTATCAGGAGATATTGTTGATGAATATGTTGAAGTCCTTAAAAGGCTTAGGTTGCAAAACGAACGTGAACTTCAAGAATTATTAAATACTTTTTCAGAAGGGCATAACATTATTTTTTCAGCATCAATTCCTTCCTTAAAAATAATCGGCCAGGACCCGGGCAATAATATGTTTATTGAATGCGCTGTTGCCTTAAAATGCTCACATATAATCTCAGGGGATAAACATTTAAAATCGGTTAAAAATTACATGGGAATTAAAATCGTCAATCCCAAAGAATTTCTCATACAAAACAAAAGACTTGGGGAATTAAAGCTAATAAGTTAAGAGAGCCCCTAAATCATGTGAACTCTGCGGTGAAAAAAGCTATCTGACCGTTCACAGTATAGCAGAAAATCCCACTGGTGATAAAAATGAAAAAATTTGCTTATATTTTATTTGGGCTGTTTTATGCGTGCAGCGTTTTTGCAGAACCACTTTCAAGGGAAGATGTGCCCGAGCCTTTAAAGCCATGGATTGGCTGGGTACTGCATAACGAGAAAGATGTTGACTGCCCATTTGCATACAACGATCTTTCAAAAACTATTTGCATCTGGCCGTCAGAGTTGAATCTAACATTTCAAAAAAACAGCGCCGTGTTTTCCCAAAAATGGGAAGTGTTTTCTGATGAAATCTGGATATTGCTTCCCGGAAATAATAAATTCTGGCCACAGGATATCAAAGTGAATGGAAAGAAACACCCTGTCGGCAAAAGAAAAGGATTGCCGGTTGTTTTTATAAAAGAGCCCGGAAAATATACAATAAGCGGCAAATTCAAATTTGACAGCATCCCTGAGTGGATAAAAGTACCTAAACATACAGGGTTGTTGAAGCTTGCAATTAAAGGAAAAGGAATTTCCTTCCCAAATATGGATAACCATGGAAAGCTCTGGCTCAAACAGGGCGGAGAGGATAAAAACGCAGTGGAAAAAGAAGATAAACTTCAGCTAAAAGTTTATCGTCTTATCCGGGACGAAATTCCTCTATTACTGGTAACAAGGGTTGATTTGTATATTTCGGGTAAGCACAGGGAGGTCAAACTCGGAAAAGCAGTTGCGAATAATTTTATACCAATGAGACTCAAAAGTGATCTGCCGGCAAAAATAGAAGCTGATGGAAATCTTATATTACAGGCAAGACCCGGTAAATGGACAATTGAAATAACTTCAAGACATAAAGGACATGTTAACGAATTACACTTTGATCCTTCCAGGGGGTTTGATGTCGATGAAGAGGTCTGGGTGTTTGAGGCAAAAAATCATCTTCGGATAGTTTCAATTGAAGGCGTAATGCAGATTGATCCCCAGCAAACCACTATCCCTGAGAGATGGAAGAAATTTTCCGCATATCTGATGCATTCCGATGATACAATGTGCTTTGTCGAGAAAAAAAGAGGGGATCCTCTGCCTGCTCCGGATCAATTGAATCTGCACCGTACATTATGGCTGGATTTTAATGGAACCGGTTATTCTATACGTGACAGTATAATCGGTTCAATGACTACGGGCTGGCGTCTGGAAATGGCACCTCCTGTTGAACTTGGGCGTGTTACGGTTCAAGGCAGGGAACAATTCATTACCCGTCTTAAGGGTTCGGATAAGGCTGGTGTGGAAATGCGGTATGGAAATGTCAGGCTTGAAGCTGAAAGCAGGCTTGAAGATGCGGATAATATTCCGGCTGTGGGTTGGGACAGAGATTTTCATTCTGTTAAGGGTATTCTCAATCTTCCCCCGGGCTGGACACTTTTTGATGCAACCGGAATTGATCATATCAGGCAAACATGGCTGAAACAATGGACACTGCTGGATATGTTTCTGGTTTTAATAATTTCGCTTGCAGTTGCAAGACTTTATTCCTGGCCATGGGGAATAATAGCTCTGGCAGCAATGGTTTTATTAAATCACGAAATTGATGCCCCCCGCTGGGTCTGGCTAAATCTGCTTGCAGCTATAGCTCTTCTTCGCGTTGTTCCCAAAGGTAAAATCAGTTCAATGATAAATAATTATCGAATGATTTGCATAGCATGTTTAATATTTATAAGCCTTCCGTTTATGGTTAATCAGATCAGGACAGGTATTTATCCGCAACTTGAAAAACCGTGGCAGCAAATCGGAATGCAGCAGACACAGCAATGGGCAACTACAGGGAAAGTTGCAATAGATGAAGACAAAGGCTATGACCAAAAAACAAGACTGTCATCTAAACTGCCAAAAACTATTCAAAGCCTGAAACAGCGCATGAAAGAGGAAGCAGTATCTGAAGATATTGATTATTTATACAACCAGCAGGCATCGCAGCTAAAAATAAAACGACTTGATCCAAATGCAAAAATTCAAACAGGTCCTGGTATTCCAAACTGGCAATGGCGACAAATTAATTTTTCCTGGAACGGACCTGTGGAAAAAGATCAAGAAATTTCATTTGTCTTTATTTCACCTTTTATGAACCTTATTCTTGCGGTATTGCGGGTAATCCTTCTCGCTATCCTGATATACTGCTTGTCCCGCTTATCTGGGGCTGTTTATTCAAAAAACAGCGGATTTAGCTTTTCAAGCATAAAAAACGGCATTTTTTCAATTATATCTGTATTGCTTCTTAGCGTTATTGTTTGCCAGGCTCACGCAGACAACTCTTTTCCACCAGAAAAATTGTTAGATGAGCTGAAATTAAAACTGACAGAAAAGGATAGGCCTCCGTGTGCTCCAAACTGTGCGTTAAGCCCACGGATGAAAGTGAGAATAACCGGAAACCAGCTTGATATAAGGATAGAGTTCCATAGTTTACATCCTGATACGGCTGTTCCGCTTCCTGGATCTGTTCAACACTGGCAGCCTCAGATTGTGCTGATAGATGAAAAGCCGGTTTTCGGCCTGTATCGCGAACCATCTACAGGATATTTATGGCTCAACCTTCCTGAAGGCATACATCAAATAGATATAAAAGGAGCTTTGCCTCAAAGGGATGTTGTCTGGCTGCAATTGCCATTAAAACCCCATTATGTTGAAATCAATTCAGAAGGCTGGTCTGTAGATGGATTGTATGATAACGGGGTCGCAGACACACAGCTTCAGTTCACCCGGATTCGCACTGACAATGATGATAAAACTGCGGTATCCGAAACATTTGAGCCTGGGCTGTTACCGTCATTTGTCAAAATTACAAGAATTTTTCTTTTAGATTTAGACTGGCAGATAGAAACCATTGTCAGCAGAGTGACACCTGTTGGCTCTGCAATTGCGGCGTCTATACCTTTGCTTGCAGGAGAATCAGTTACATCTGATATTCGCGTGGAAAACGGCAATGTTCTTCTGAACATGGCTCCTGATCAGAAAAATTTCAGATGGTTTTCATCACTTAAGATAGAAGATGAACTGGTGTTAAAAGCAGAAGATACTCTTGACTGGGCCGAAGTCTGGCAGGTTAACATCGGAACACTGTGGCATGCTGAAATTAGCGGAATACCTGTAATTCATCATCAGAATAAATCCGGTAACTGGTTCCCCGAATGGCGGCCCTGGCCTGGGGAGGAAATTGCCATTAAAATTACAAGACCCGAAGGAATAAAGGGGCAGACTCACACCATCGAAAGCAGTGAACTATCTTTAAGTCCGGGAAAAAGGATTAGAAATGCCATATTGAATCTTAAGATAAAAAGCAGCAGAGGCGGCAGTCATACTATAAAGATTCCGGATAACGCAAAACTCCAGTCTGTTTCTATTAACGGCAAGTCACAGCCTGTCAGGCAAGAGAAAAACAGTGTGACTCTTCCGCTTACGCCGGGACAGCAGGATATTAAACTTGTTTGGAGAGAACTAAAAGATGTAGAAACCATATTGAAAACATCTTTGATAAACCTTGGCATGAAAAGCGTTGATTCCTTTATTTCTGTTTCAATGCCGAGAGACAGGTGGATTTTATTTTGCGGTGGTCCGTATGTTGGACCGGCCGTACTGTTTTGGGGCGTTGTCTTTGTAATTATTCTATTATCCTTTGGCCTTGGACGGTTAAATATAACGCCTTTAAAATTTCATCACTGGGCACTTTTAAGCCTTGGATTAACTCAAGGCTCTTTGTTGATTGCAATACCTGTAGCCGGCTGGTTTCTTGTGCTTGGCTACCGGAAACAGGTTGCTGAGAAATTATCAAACTTTACATTTAATTTATTCCAAGTTTTCATTATATTACTTTCCATCGTTGCCTTTGGATCTTTATTATTCGGAATCAAGCAGGGACTTTTGGGCTACCCGAACATGCAGATCAGTGGAAACGGTTCCGGGAATTACCTTTTAAAATGGTATCAGGATATATCCGGAGAAATTCTGCCACAGGCCTGGGTTTTTTCTCTTCCACTTACAATCTATCGTATTGCAATTCTAGCCTGGGCGCTGTGGATCGCTTTTGCCTTTATAAAATGGCTCCGCTGGGCATGGGAATGTTTTAGCGCCAGAGGATTATGGCGCAAAATAGATTGGAATAAGCTTCGAAACAGGCCATGGAAAAGGCATGGAGATAGACAAAAAAACGCGGAAACAGAAGGGGATTTAGGAATTAGGGGAGGATAGAATTTTTTTAATCTTTAATAATCTGCGTAATCTGTGGATGGAATTTAGTATATAAAAGATGGGTATCTTATTTTTCACACCCCGAATATATTCATTGGTAAATAATGATTTAAATACCCCTACCATAACACCAACCGTAGGGGCAATCCCTTGTGGTTGCCCTGTTTGTGGGTTACCCTGTTTGTGGTTGCCCCATTGTTGACGGTTGTTCCATATTTTGGGTACCCACAAGGGGTACCCCTACTATTTTTCAATGATGTACGTCAGCGCTGACCTATTTATTGACAAAGTCTGTTTGATAAAGGAGTTAAATAATATGCCAGGCGTTATGACATTTGATACATTGGCTTACGCCAAAAAACTGAAGGCAGCGCGGGGGTGCCTGATGAGCAAGCAGAGGTACAGGCCGAGGCGCTAAGGAACGTGGACGAATTAACTTCCTCAAGTAGGGGCACAGATTTGGGTCGAATTTGTTCGACCTCAGATCACAAAAGTTGAAGGAATAGCGAGCTATTTCAATATTTTTGTGCTTTGAGACCGGACAAAGGCGGCCTGAAGCTGTGATTTATAGTTGGGGAAGTTATTTCGTCCACGTTCCTAAAGGATATCGTTAATACAGAACTGATGTCAAAACGTGATCTGACAGAAGCCAAAATAGAAATAATTAAATGGGTTGCCGGTATGCTGGTTGCTCAGGCCGCTATTGTGGCTACCCTGGTCAAGCTTTTGTAACCCAATTATCCCTGCCCCAATATTATACCTATATTGAGCGATTTTTTTACTCGATCTGCACTGATCTCTTGCGCGAAAAACCTCGATCTATCCGTTGGTATGCGGTTTTTGCAAACCTTGCTGCATCAAGATTGCGGCACATTTCTTCGCAAAAAATCGCTCAACTTGGGTTTAACCCAAATTGAGCGATTTTTTACTCAATCTGTACTAAGCTCTTGCGCATCAAGGACTTGGTTTTGCTTCTTTTTGGCCACCAGTTTATTTAGTGCTTTACTTCAGGCTCAACCTCGGGCACAACCTCAGGCACAACTTCGGGCTCAACCTTATGCGTGGCCTCCGCCTTTTTTTCGGGAGCCTGATATTCTGCAGCGTCATCACTACCACACGCTACAGGAAAAGCAATCAATGAAAAAATACAACTAGCAGCAATAATTAGTTTAATAACACGATTCATTTAACTCCTCCTTTTTATTTGGTTAATGTTTATAATTTATGAGTCATAAGTTATCGTAACATGCTGAAATAATTAAATCCCAAATTAAATTTCAAATGAGACCTTTGAAAAATTCTCGGTCTGTCATTGCGAACTAAGGTGAAGCAAACTGTAATTTATTGATACTACATGAGATTGCCACGTCGCTTCGCTCCTCGCAATTATGATATATTAAATTATAATATCACTCATTTCCGAAATTTCTGACTATTAAAAGCCGTATCCCTTAACTATGAACTGTTAACGATTACTAAAAGGTTTATATCTTTTGATGGCTATATTGTCAAGAAATTCGCCCTTAATTTCTATCTCCGAAACCGGCCTGCTATAAATAATATAAAAAAAATAATGGACGATAATATTACAATGGTTGCACCTGATGCAAGGTCTGCATAATATGAAAATAACAGTCCTCCGGCTGTGGATATCAAAGCAACTGCTATGGCAATTGCAATCATTGGAATATAGCGATCAGTTATTTGTGAGGCTGCTGCTCCTGGTATTACAAGAAGAGCTGAGACAAGAATTATTCCTATAATTTTTATGCTGATTACAACTGACATCGCAAGAATTGTAAGAAAGAAATGATCAAGAAGAGCTACCGGCATTCCGCTAACGAGCGCAACCTCTCTGTCGAATGAAACAAACAGCAATTCCTTGAAAAGCAAAAAAATGGATATGAGGACAAAACCTCCCAACAATGCAATAATTATTAAATCCTTATCGGTAATTGCGAGTATGTTACCAAAAAGATATCCGAAAAGATCCACGTTGTATTGATCTGACATGCCAATAAAAACAACCCCAAGCGCCATGGCAAAAGCAAAAAAGATTCCTATAGCTGTGTCGGCGCTTAATTTTCCACGCCTGCCGATGTAGCCGATTGCATTGGAGACAGCTATTGCAAATATAATGGCTGTAATTGTAGGGGAGATACCGAGAAGAAATCCCAGGGCAATGCCGCCGAATGCTGAATGCGCCACACCAACCCCTACAAATGATAAACGGCGGAGCACAACAAAAAAAGACACTACAGCAAGAACCGGGCTCAACATTATGCCGGCCATAAAGGCATTCCGCATAAATTCAAGGCTAAAAATTTCAATCATTATGTTCATGTTCATGTTTCTTTAAGGAACATGTTGCGCATCTGGAATCGTGAACCATAATATTCAGGTTTTTTCCATAAACCTTTTGCATTATTTCAGGTTCAAAACAGGAATCCGGTTCACCATGATAGTGAATTTCTAAATTCAAACATGCGATGCGATCCGCATGGGCGGTAATAACTCCTATATCATGTGAAACCATTATTACCGATATATTCATTTCATCTCTAAATTTGGCCAGCAATTCATAAAAATCTTCCTGAGCAACACTGTCAACTCCTGTTGAAGGCTCGTCCAGTACCAAAAGCTTGGGCTTTGATGCCAATGCACGGGCAATATGAACTCTCTGCTGCTGGCCTCCGGACAGCATTCCAAAGGGTTTTTCAGCATGTTCAGCCATATTTATCCTGGCCAGCATCTCCATTGCAACTTCCTTGCTTTTGCTTCCTGGTCGTTTAAAAAAACCAATCCTGTTATATAAGCCCATTAAGACTACATCCAGGGCTGTAACAGGAAAAGATCTGTCAGCTTTGGAAATTTGGGGCAGATATCCGACTTCAAGTCTGCTGTGCTTGTCAGGCCTATGCCCGAATAATTTCACTACACCTTTTTGAGGATGAACAAGTCCCAAAATAACTTTAAGCAGGGTTGATTTCCCACCACCATTGGGACCTACTATGCCAAAGATCTCACCCTGATAGCACTTCAAGTATATAGATTTCAGCACCCATTTATTGTAATAACCGACCCAGACATTTTCAAGCTCCGCATAAACTGCTTTTTTATTTCCGATATCTGCTCCATGCTCTTTCAAAGCATTGCCTCCTGCAAGACCTTAAGATTATATTTCATAAGGTCAAAATAACTGTTGCGGCCTTTTATATCAGGGCCGCCCATTGGATCAAGAAAAAGCACTTTAACATCCGCTTCTCTGGCAATTACTTCTGCAATTTTTGGATTCAACTGGGGTTCAGCAAACACAGCCCGAATATCATGTTTTACTATAAGAGAAACGATTTTCTTTATACTTCTCGGCGTAGGGTTTCTTCCGGGAGTAGCTTCAATCACACCGACGGATTCAAGTTTATATTGTCTTGCAAAGTAATCCCATGCAGGGTGAAAGCAAACATATTTTCTAATTTTGAATTTTTCAACCGTCGAAGCTATCAAGACATGGAGTTCATCCAATTTATCTAAATACGCTAATCCCCGCTTTTCATAGTATTTCATATGCTTGTTGTCAATCTTACAAAGCACTGAAATAATTTTATTAACCATCAATTTTGCTATGTTCGGATCAAGCCATATATGAGGGTTGGCAAAACCCGACTCTGTATCTAAAATATCATCGTCACCATGATGGTGGTCAAAGTCATCATGATGATGTTTTGATAATTTTATCAGAGAAATTCCTTCGGATAATTTCACTGTATGTAGCTGGTTTTTTGATAATCTGACAAATTTTCCAGCCCATAATTCAAGGCCGGCACCAATCATAAAAAAAACACGTGCCTCGGAAATCTTTTTTAACAGGCTGGGTTTTGGTTCATATGTGTGAGGACTTGCGCCAGGAGGAATAACCGTAGTCACATCAACATACATGCCTCCAACCTGCTTTACCATATCTGCAACCGGAAAAATGCTGGCAATTACCGAAATTTCTTCCCCAAAGCATTCAGATGCTTGCAACTGAATAGCGGAAAAAACCAATATAAACAAAACCAGGATACGCAATATTTTTATTTTCATAGGATATTTTTCCAGAAGTTTGGCTGTAAGTTACACTAAAAAATATTTCAAATAAACTATAAAATGGTTGATACCTCTAAATTTTATAACTCAACAGGTAAAACAATGAGAAACTAATCATGAATTCTGTCTCATTTTTAAATTAAAGACATAGTTGTATCATGAGACATTTTACATGTCTTTCCATTTATATTTGTATCTCAATATCTTATTTTAATTCAAGATGTTATTTCATCATTGGAGTTTTTGTTCTCAATGGCACATAGCTTGCAATTAAATAACAATTTTATGGCATCCTTCATTTTGTAGTTTACACTTTTTCAATATTGACGGATGCCAGCCGTTAGCTATTAGGCAATACTTTTGTATAAAAACGGACTGTTAAGCTAACGGCTAACAGCTATGCGCACAAATCATATTTTTTGAGGTATCTTACCCTTAAAAGTGTAAACTACTTTTAGGCTGTTATAAAGGATGCCAATTTTATTGTTTGCCAACTTCGAACCAAAGGAGGTACAGCATGATGAAATTAGAAGATATAAACAAGAATCTTGACCTGTTAAATGACATAGATTGGGAGATGACACCGGAAATGGCTGTAACACTTTATCTGGAATGGGGTAATAATCCGGCACTGGGTAACAACATAATAAAATCAAAGAGAGATTTTTCTACTTATTTTGTAATAAATACATGGCATGAGCCGGTAATATACCTTATCCGTCGTAACAGTGAAGACGGCGTTGAACTTGCTACAATAAAGATGCCCAAAGGGATAGAAACCCGGTTCCTGGAGTCAGTAGGACATAATAAAGGCGTTTATTCTATTGAGGGTGAAGTTAAAGACTGGCTTAAAGGTGAACTCTATAATGCTTAAGATTTAAGTATTTAAGAATGTTCGCTTAAAAATCTATACAAGGTGGCCCTTCCCACCCCGAGAAGCTTGGCAGCTCTTGATTTGTTCCCCCCCGTTTGTTCAAGAGCGGATTTTATTGTATTAAAGTCAAGCTTTTTAGAAGGGCCGCGTTTCAATCCCGGTTTATTGTTTTCTCTCAGCTCAACAGGGAGTTCATTTGGAGTAATTACGCTGCCGCTGCATTTTACAATGGCAAACTGAATAGCATTTTGAAGCTCACGAACATTTCCCGGCCAGGCATAATCCATCATTAAGGACATAGCTTCTTTAGATATTCTGGGAGGTTTTTGCTTATAATCTTCCTCAGCCTGTTTAAGAAAATGGTCGACGAGAAGTGGTATGTCATTTTTTCGTTCACGGAGAGAAGGAATAGTTATAGGTATTACATTTAAACGGTAATAAAGATCTTTGCGGAAATTTTTATTCTTTACTTCCTCTTTAAGGTCTTTGTTTGTTGCGCTGATAACTCGAATATTTACAGAGATTGTTTTTTCTCCGCCAACTTTTTCAAATGTACCATCCTGCAGAAATCTCAGAAGCTTGACCTGCACATTTTTTGAAAGTTCTGTAACCTCATCCAGAAATATTGTGCCTCTGTGGGCCAGCTCAAAGCGCCCCTTTTTATCACGTATAGCATCTGAAAACGCTCCTTTAACATGCCCAAAAAGTTCACTTTCTATAAGGCTTTCCGGCAATGCTCCGCAATTTATAGCGATGAATGGAGCTCCACTTCTTCGACTTTCATTGTGAATAGCTGCAGCAACCAGTTCTTTGCCTGTGCCTGTTTCTCCAGAAATATGTACTGGATAATTATAGCCGGCGACATCTCTAATCTGTTGAAAAACCTGGAGCATTTTTGTGTCTTGACCTATGATGTTTGCAAAGCTGTTTAGCTTTCCGGCTCTTATTTTCAGGCTTATAATATCAGTAACATCTCTTAGGAAAGCAATAACCCCAAAGAGTTTTCCATTTTCGTCATCCATCCTGTTAAATGACATTTCAATGTTCTTAATTTCGCCATTTTTGTTTAACATGTTAATCGTATATTCATAGTTATCCATAATTTCAGGGTTATCTTTACTGAAAGAACAGCGTTCACCGCAAAAGGGGACGTCAAATACTTCGTGACAGTCCCTTCCCAGAACATCTTTTCTGCTGAAACCTGTAATTCTTTCAGCTTCATGGTTGAAAAAAAATATACGCCTTTTTATGTCATGGGCTATGATTCCATCCTTAAGATTATCAAGAACCCGCTCCAGGTTTTCCTTTATAGTAATAATTTTTTCAATCTTTGATTCAGTCATAATTGTTTCCAAAAATGGTTTGCATTACACATCATGCGACAGGGTTTTCGTTCAATCAATTACAAGAACTATGGCTCCCCGTATCCTGCCGCGTTTCAATCTCGCTAAAGCTTCGTTTGCCTCAGCAAGCGGAAATGTCTCAACTTCAGTACGCACAGGCACCTTAGGTGCCAATTCCAGAAATTCCTCGCCATCGTGGCGTGTCAGGTTTGCCACCGAGCATATGCTGCGCTCTCCCCACAATATACTGTAAGGGAAGGAAGGAATATCGCTCATATGAATACCAGCGCAAACTACTGTTCCGCCTTTAGCAAGGGCTCTCAGGGATAGAGGAACAAGCTCGCCTGCCGGAGCAAAAATTATGGCTGCATCGAGCAAGTGTGGCGGTTGCATAGTAGAATCACCGGCCCATTCCGCACCAAGCTCAATTGCAAACTGCCGGCTATCATTATCGCCGGGACGGGTAAAAGCATAAATTTTCCGGCCTCTGTATTTTGCGACCTGGGCAACAATGTGTGCTGCAGCACCAAAGCCATAGATGCCCAAGTGCTCTGCATCACCTGCCATAACAAGAGAACGATAACCTATCAAGCCGGCACATAATAATGGAGCAGCTTCCGCATCAGAGTAAAAATCCGGAATATGGAAACAAAATCTCTGATCTGCTTTTGTGAATTCTGCATAACATCCGTCAATGGTATATCCGGTAAAACCTGCTGAATCGCATAGATTTTCCTTTCCGGAACAACAATATTTACATTTGCCGCAGGTATAACCAAGCCAAGGCACTCCAACCCTGTCGCCAATGGAAAATCGTTCTACATTTAATCCTTTTTTAACCACCGTTCCGATAATCTCATGACCCATAACAAGGGGAAGCTTAGGTCTGTCTAACTCCCCATCTATAATGTGCAGATCAGTTCTGCATACACCACATGCATTTACACGAATTAATAACTGATCAGGGCCCGGTTCAGGCTTGGCGATATCTAATTGACGAAGAAGTTCCCCTGATTTGCTTAAAACCATAGCACGCATGAAATTACTCCATTAGTAACAGTTCACCTGTCTTAAATTAGCCCCTTTTTTTCAGGATTGTTTCGTAATCCTTCAGTGACAGCGGACAGTTTATAAGATTCATGAAATCCTTTTGTGTAAGCTTTAATTTTCCCAATCTGCATTCGATGATTTCCTCCAGATACTGCAACCACTTTCGGGGCAGACTGCCAAGATTCTCTTTATCTTCCATCAAGTCCTCAAAAATCTGAATAATTTCATTGGAAAGCAAGTCTATGGCTTCAGAAGTGGTATCGGCATAAGAAAAAGCCTCTATATCGTCAAAACTCGCAATCACTTTATCTTCTTCAAATTCCAGAGTAACGTAGATGGGAGCTTTTAAGTGATATTTAGGATGCTTTAAGGAATTAAGCGGAATAATCCTGTATCTTGTGTCAACTGCATAAATAATTTTTTTACTAAGATCTTTATACTGGTCAGGTGTTAGAATGCTTTCTTGCATGTGACCCTCCTTTCAAAACCATAAATCGTAGGATCTACACCCTATCCCTTTCCCTCAGAGAAGAGTGAAATAATTTAAGCCAACCGCCAGTGTCCAAACCTCTTTGACCCCACATGAACAATTTTTTCCTCTTCTTTGAGTTCTCTTAACAGATTTGAAATTTTCCATCACGATTCCCAAAAAAACTACAACCCCAGATATGCTTTTCTTACATTTTCATTTGAAAGAAGATTTTCTGCGGAATCAGAAAGAGTTATACGTCCGTTCTCCATAACATAGCCCCTGTGAGCTGCTTTCAGCGCAAGATTTGCATTCTGTTCTACAAGAAAAACAGTTGTCTGGTTTTCGATATTTATCTTCTTTATGATCTCAAACAGTTGCCTTACTATAAGAGGGGCTAGTCCCAAAGACGGTTCATCCAGCAGCAAAAGCGCCGGCCTTGCCATCATTGCCCTTGAAATGGCAAGCATTTGCCGTTCGCCTCCGCTTAAAGTTCCCCCAAACTGATTTCTCCTTTGACTAAGAATCGGAAAAAGGTCAAAAATATATTCCATGTCTTTTTTTATATTTTTTTTGTCCGTTCTTAAAAAAGCTCCCATGTCCAGATTTTCCAGGACCGTTAAATATGAAAAAATTCTCCGTCCCTCTGGAACCTGGCTGATTCCAAGCGAAACGATCCTGTCCGGTCTCATATTATGAATAGTTTTACCCATAAAAATGATTTCGCCTGAACGCGATGGAACTAAACCCGAGATCGTCATTAAAGTTGTTGTTTTGCCCGCCCCGTTTGCACCTATAAGAGTTATAATTTCTCCTCTGGAAATCTCAATATTTACATTCTTCAGCGCCTGAATATTTCCATAGAATGAGTTTATATTCCTTAGCCTAAGCATCTATATCCTCTCCAAGGTAAGCTTTTATCACAACAGGATTATTAATAATATCACTGGGGGTTCCCTGTGCGATTTTTCTTCCGTAATCCATAACAAATATCCTGTCAGACAAACTCATGACCAGTTTCATGTCATGCTCAATCATCAATATGGAAATATTGTTTTCATCTCGCAGTCTGGTTATCAGTTCGTCAAGCTCTCCGGTTTCCCGTGGATTCATGCCGGCGGCCGGTTCATCCAGAAGAAGCAGAAAAGGTTCGGTAGCCATTGCTCTTGCTATTTCAAGACGCCTTTGTGCTCCATAAGGAAGATTTTTTGCAAACTCGTTGACAAAATGCGAAATGCCTGTCTTTTTTAAAATGTTGTAGCTGAAATCAACCACATCTTTTTCTTCTTTAATCGTTGACTTTCTTCTTAATATAGCGCTCACAATGCCCGAAGAAGTACGGCAGTGGCGTCCAATCATAACATTTTCAAGAACAGTCATATTAGAAAACAGACGGATATTCTGAAAAGTACGGGCCATGCCTTTTTTCGTAATAAGATTTGGTTTTAACCCATTTATTTTCTTGCATTTTTTTCCTGGAGGTGAAATCAGTATTTCTCCTTCAGTTGGATTATATATTCCGGTTATACAGTTAAAAAAAGTTGTTTTGCCTGCCCCGTTCGGACCAATAATGGCTGCTATCTCTCCTTCAACCACATTCAGATCAAGGTGATCCAGAGCCCGCAGGCCACCAAAATCCATGCTTAAATCTTTAACTTCCAAAATAGTATTCATGATCCTATTCATCAAATTTATAAGTGCGGCGTATGTTGGCAATTATGCCCTGGGGTCGGAAAACCATCATAATAACCATTATGGCTCCGAAAATCAGCATTCTGTAGTCGGAAAAGGCTCTGAGATATTCAGGCAGAAGGATCAGGATTAACGCTCCGATAATTACGCCTAAAATCGAACCCATGCCTCCCAGTACTACGATTGAAAGTATCATGGCCGATTCAAGGAAGGTAAAACTTGCGGGATTAATAAAAGTAGTTTTGGCGGCAAATATTACACCAACCATTCCAGCCCATGTTGCTCCAAGTGCAAAGGCCCTCAGTTTTGTCTTGGTTTTGTCAATTCCCATAGCCTGGCATGCTGTTTCATCCTCTCTCAAAGCTATCCATGACCTGCCTATTCTTGAATTCTGCAACCTGTTAACTACAATGATCGTAAATATGACAAGGCCGATCATAAGAAAATAAAGATATATGCTTGCAGCCTGAAGGGAAAATTGGATGCCGAAAAAACCCGGCCTGTCAATATTGGCTATGCCGCTTGGGCCAAAAGAGAATTCATTCCAGTTTTCCAATACAAGCCTGATTATTTCTCCAAACCCAAGGGTAACAATGGCAAGATAGTCACCTCGCAGGCGAAGCACAGGGAAACCAAGGAGTACACCAAAAATAAAGCCCAAGACAGCTCCTATGGGGAGTACCGACCAGAAACCAAGGCCAAAATGGTAGTTCAGTAATGCATAGCTATAAGCGCCTACAGCATAAAAGGCAACATACCCAAGGTCGAGCAACCCTGCAAGACCCACCACGATGTTAAGGCCCAGACCAAGGACAATATACATTAAAGCGGTTGTCATTATACTGGTCTGGTACATGGAAAAAATAAAAGGAAAAGCGACTGCGATAATAGTTAAGCCTGTCACTAAAGGAATATAGAATCTGCGTTCTTCCAATATCCTCTGAATCAAAAAAGTTTTGCCTGATTCACCGGTTTCAGCTCGTTTTTCCCCTGCTTCCTTTTTTTTCAGCATATAACGCCAGACAAAGGAGAGCAAAAAACTGCCGATTCCAACAATGAGCATGTTCTTCCAGCGCCATTCAACAACTTTCTCTATAGGATTGACCCTGATTACCATTATAGGAAATGTCAAAAACATAAACCAGAGAGAAACAAGAAATGATTTCTTTATTTCCTGAACTTTAATCATTAGTTGGATCCTAAATTTTTTGAGTCGTAACCCGCCCAAGAATGCCCGCCGGTTTGAATATTAGAATCAGTACAAGCAATCCAAAAGCAAAAACATCTTCATAATCACTTGAAATGTAACCTGTTGCAAAACTTTCTGTCAGCCCGAGAACAAGCGCGCCTAAAACAGCGCCTGGGATACTGCCAATTCCGCCAAGTACGGCAGCAGTAAATGCTTTTATTCCTGCGATAAAACCAATATAAAAATTTATCTGACCAACATGCGAGGCAATCAGGACTCCGCCCAGTGCAGCTAAAGCAGAACCAATTATAAATGTTATAGAAATTACACGGTTAACATTTACCCCAACAAGCATAGCCATCTTTCTGTCCTGGGCTGTTGCACGCATAGCCTTTCCCGTCCTGGTAAACTTGATCAGAAAAGTCAGCAAAATCATAGCCGTCGAGGTAGTAAGCAGAATGATTATCTCCGATGAACTGATAATATACCTGTACGGCTTTATAAATTCAAATTCAGGAATGAGGTTCGGGAAGGGAAGAAAATCCGATGTTTGAGCCAATAGCACGTAATTTTGAAGAAAAATTGACATGCCGATTGCGCTGATAAGGGGTGAAAGACGTGAAGCACTGCGAAGTGGCATATAAGCTATCTTTTCAACGGTATAGCCATAAGCCGAAGAATATATCACTGCCGATAGAGACGCCAGCACAATTACTGCAATCTCGTTAAAACCCAGCAGCGTCAGAACACTTGTAAAAATAAGGGCGGTAAATGCCCCTATCATATAAATTTCACCATGGGCAAAATTGATCAACTCAATAATGCCGTACACCATGGTATAGCCCAAAGCAATAAGGGCATATATACTCCCTCGAGTCAGCCCTCCAAGAATAAGTTCAAGAAAATATTCCATTTAGATTACTTCGTAATGGTTTACGGTTGTCGGTTCACGGTTTACAGTTGTCGGTTTGCAGTTCACAGTTTTATGTTTTGATCAACCGCTAACTGTAAACCGTGAACCGTAAACTGTTACTTTACTTCAACATAAACTCCGTTTTGTACCTGATACATACAGAACCCAACCCCGATTGCATCGCCACGTCCATCAAAATTAATAGCGGATCTGATACTTATAGCCCTGCTCAACCAGAAATAGCTGGCGGTTAACGGCAAAATTCTGTTCGTCTGTGCCTTTTGAGACAAGGGTGTAGAAACAAGAAGCTCGTTTTTTGGGTCGAAGGATGCGACCTAAGCGCTGTGCCTCTTCCTGGCGTGATCCAAAGGCGCCGGAGACCTGTATCATCACGTTAGCA
>Ga0255423_10031_pt1 | contig 24708 bp, 18 predicted proteins | sample ANMaggSeSYBR02H3_FD_182659 | JGI IMG/M metagenome (GOLD analysis project Ga0255423, IMG submission 182659) | Sediment cell enrichment communities from methane seep in Santa Monica Basin, California, United Staets - ANME aggregate JGI... | ecosystem: Environmental > Aquatic > Marine > Cold seeps >...
GGTAACTGGCTGTCCTACCTTGATGGCAAATATTACGCTTGACAGACGGTATAATATAAGTTATACTTTTTAATATGAAAACTGCGATATCAATACCAGACTCCATTTTCAAAGAAGCGGAGAAGGCAGCCAAGCGCTTGGGCCTGTCAAGGAGTGAATTATACGCTAGAGCGGTAGCCGAATTCGTTCAAATCCTCAGACGTGACGGAATTAAGAGGCAACTTGACAAAATCTATGCGGAAGAAAATAGTGCCATCGACTCTTCACTGGCGAAGATGCAGTCTGCTTCAGTATTCAGGGAAAACTGGTAATGCATAGAGGTGAGATTTGGTGGGCTGATATTCCAGCCAGTGAAGGATCTGAGCCAGGCTTTCGAAGACCTGTGCTCATCGTTCAAGCAAATCCCTTCAACCGAAGCAGAATTAATACCGTCATAGTTGTGGCGCTCACCAGCAATCTTCGTCTTGGCAAAGCTCCGGGCAATGTTTTCCTTCCATCAGAGCATACTGACCTGCCAAATGATTCTGTTGCCAATGTCTCACAAGTCGTTACCATCGACAAGGCATACCTTGACGAATGCGTCGGTATACTGCCTATGCGCTTTGTGCGCTTAGTAGATGAAGGCTTGCGTCTTGTGCTTGATCTTTAACGTTGCCCAACCAGTCAGTCCACCCGACCGGGAAAGCCAGGACGTTTTTAGATTGTGCATAGTTCTTCATAAAACTCTCTTTTGCCTTTGCCTGTTTGGCTTTCCCGGCAGGTCATGCGTGACGTTGGAGGAAGATATGGATGAGCAAGAAAAGTATGACATTTTGAAAAAAGAAGTGGATTCACTTCAAATACAATTAAGCAAAGACAAAAAGCCATGGCACCAGAATCCATCCATTTTTATTTCAATAGTTGCCTTGATTTTTTCATTTGGAACAACGGGAGTATCTTATTATAAAACTTATGAGGAAGGTGTTAGGGCAAATAGAAGAGAAGCGAGAGAACTTATTCAGCGAGTTACAAAATTACCAATAGAAAATTTTGAACTTATGCAAAGAAATGAAGGAAGTGCATTCGGTGAGGCGCTATCTGGGATGATAAATCAGGAAAACATTCTTTTGGCGTCGCAGGCAGTTGAACTCATCAAAAGATACCCTGATTCCTTCTCTTCTACCGAGTATTTTGCCGTAGCGCTTGCCTTGTCTCAGTCCAACATTAAGGACAATGTACCCTATTTGTTTGAAAATGCAGTCAAAAGGGCAAAAAACTATAATGATTATAATGCTTCAACCAGAGCATACGCTATATACCAGTTTACTCAGGGAGATTACTTAGAAGGAAGAAAATTGTTTGAAATGGCACTGGCCGTTTGGAACAAATATCCTGAAAAGAATCCTTTTGTAGTTAATTCTGTTGACCTTGTCACATTGATGTATTGGAGCAATGCAGAATTATCCATAAATAATTACTCTGAAGCTACTGATCTTATAAAGCGCGCAAACGATAGCTTGACGAAGCTTCCGCCAGACCCTATTACGGCATCATTGGCAAGACAAATTGCAGATGTAGAAAGAAGAATCGAACAACCGCATTCAGGCGGACCTCGCCAACTCGGCCGCTGATGGGGGGTTGGGGATTCAAATGGCCAACTTAAACATATCAGAATTCTTTAGTAATGAGGCATCCCTCCTCAGGAAGGCTCGTGAAACTTGCATAGACCTTCACGGTTCGGATATACGTGCTGCTGGAAACGAAGTTGAAAAACATAGGGGTCGCGTCTTCATTCTTGACAGATTTAGAAAAACATAGGGGTCGCGTCTTCATTCTTGACATATATCAGAAAATGAGCTATTAGTATCCAATATCACTTTCATAAAACAGGGTAATTAAATTTACAATAAAGGAACTGATGTGGCTCGTGCTTTGAGAATAGCTTTCCCCTATGCGTTCTATCATGTAACTTCACGCGGAAATGAACGCAAAAATATTTTCAAAAGCAAAACTGACAGGGAGAAGTTTCTCGAATATCTTGAGTCAGCTACGCAAAGATATGATGCGGTAATTCACGCATACTGTCTGATGGATACCCATTATCACCTGCTGATTGAGACGCCTTCAGGTAACCTGTCGCAGATTATGCGGCATATCAACGGTGCATATACAACCTATTTTAATGTAAAGCGCGCAAGATCAGGTCATTTATTTCAGGGGCGTTATAAGGCGATCCTTGTTGACATTGATGAATATGCGAAAGAGCTTTCACGCTACATACATCTTAACCCTGTCAGAGCGAAAATAGTTGAAACACCGGAGGAATATAACTGGTCAAGCTATAATTCCTATATCGGCAAGCAAAAGCCTGCCGGATGGCTATACAGAGATTTTATACTTGGTTATTTTGGCAAAAAGATTTCAACCGCCCAGAAAGAATATCAAAAATTCGTAACCGCACTTGTTAACACAAAATATGACAGCCCTCTGGATGAGGTGGTAAGTTCAACATTGCTGGGCAGCCATGATTTCATAGCATTTATCAAAGATAAGTTTTTATCAGGTAAAAAGCCGGATAAAGAGATGCCTGCTTTAAAAAAACTGGTCCCAAAAGTATCCATGCAGGACATTTTTGATGAAGTGGAATCTGTTTTCAGGAAAGAAAAGGGCTTGTCAAGGAATGTAAAAATGTATCTTTGTCAGAAATATACGGGCGAGACATTAAAAGGTATCAGCATCCATTTCGGCATTGGACAATCCGGCGTATCCCAGGCGAGCAGGCGTGTTGCACAAAAAATCGAAAAAGATAAAAAGCTGAAAAGAAAGATCGATAAAATAGAAAAGGAAATAAATCTGTCAAAAATGAAGACGTGACACTTATGTTTGTTACATAATATTTAAAATTTTGAAGCAATTGCCCTATATCATTCTACCATTTTCTTTACAAATATCATTATTATGATAATATATTGTCAAAATTATGACAGGAGGAATTATGCCATTAATTAGACCTATATCTGATTTACGTAATCGGGCTATGGAAATATCTGAGCTTTGCCATAAAGAGGGCCAACCCGTGTTCATAACACGGAATGGGAAAGGGGACATGGTAGTTATGAGTTTGGCCCATTATGAGCGTCTTCAGTGCTTACTTGAATTGTATCAAAAACTTGGAGAAGCAGAGTCATTAGGTGCATCTGGTGAGCAGGGAATCACTCATGAAAAACTTATGAAGAAGCTAAAAGAAAAAATCAGATGAGTGGTCCATTTGAAATCCGGTATTTGTCTACAACGGAAAATGATTTGGATAATATTTTTGATTACATTATGAAGGATAATCCATCTGCTGCTGTTTCCCTGCTCGAAAAATTTGATTACTCAATTTCTCAATTGGCCATTAATCCGGAAATTGGGGTAGTTCCAAAAGATTATCGACTAAAAAAGCTGGGATATAGAATTCTGATAATTGGAAAATATCTTGTATTTTATGTGGTGAAAGCCAACACTGTTCAGATACGACGAATTATTCATGGTGCCAGGCAATACAGCTTTCTTCTTTAAATTTGAATTCCCTATAGAAAAAATGAAAGTCAAGATGTCCCCAATATGTCAAGAATGAAGACGCGACCCCTTGGGTTTGATCAAGACGCGACCCCTTGGGTTTGATCGCCGTAACTCAGTTCAGACGTTGTGTAGCCTTGCGACATTCTCCAATTCGCCATATTTTTTTATCTTGACTTTATCTCATAATGCGATATGTGTATAAAAGTATGCATGTTATTACCAAAAAACGACTTGATGAATTCGCAAAAGTCCACCCTGATTGTCGTAGTGCTCTTGAAACATGGTACCGGATTGTAAAAAACAACAATTTTAGTTCATTCACTAAACTAAAAGAGCATTTCCCTAATGCTGATATGATAGGCAAATTGACTGTATTTAATATCGGTGGAAACAAAGTACGTTTGGTTGCAGCAATACATTTCAACCGAAATAAGCTTTATATCCGTTATGTATTAACACATACAGAATATGACAAAGATAAATGGAAGGAATAAAGCATGGCCATGTATAGCCTGAGTGAAATATCAAATAAATGGCAACCTTTAGCTCCCTTTTTATCAGTTCCGCATACAGAGGTTGAATACGATAATTTGTCAGCCTTTTTAGATCAATTGATTGATGACATTGGAAATGATGAAAGCCATCCATTAGCCGCATTGATGGATACGGTTGGAACATTAATAGAAGCTTATGACGAGGAGCATTTTCCTTTTTCAGAAGGCAATCCACTCGATGTTTTAAAATATCTTATAAAAAAGCATCATCTTTCACAAAGTGATTTGCCGGAATTAGGCAGTCAGGGAGTTGTGTCTGAAATCTTATCAGGAAAACGAAGTTTAAATGTTCGTCAAATCAAACTTCTTAGCAAACGCTTTCATATATCACAGTCGACTTTTTTGTAAAATTGGCTGCACATGGGGATAGGGACGCCCATCGCTGAGCGCCCCTCCCACACCACCGGACTTACGGATCACGTATCCGGCGATTCGGCTGGGCACCGTTCGGGCATTCGCCGGGGTGAGTCCTCCGTGGTGTTCACGGCTCGTTTCTCCTGCGGCTACCGTGCCCTCTGCTGACTTCGTCCATGCGGTCGGAGCAGGTTGCCCTGCCCTCAGCCATTTTCTGCCGCATGCGGCATCCCGTGGCGCATGGAAGACCTCCCGGGGTAAACACACGTCTTTCAGCACGTAAGCGCCGAGTATACGGACATTGCTTATAATGGATAGGGGACTTTACCTTGTGTTGCAGGCTCGTCCTTAAGACGTGTGCCGTGCCCGGCACACAACAAAGTGCTGCTCCCGACGCTTGTTCCTCGCGCCGGAGAGCACAAGCGAAGAGCGCAGTTAAAATTCAGGTTAGGAACGTGGACGAAATAACTTCCACAAGTAGGCGCATAGATTTGGGTCAAATTCGTTCGATCTCAGATCACAAAAGTTGATGGAATAGCGGGCTATTTTGATATTTTTGTGATTTGAGATCGGGCAAAGGTGGCCTGAAGCTGTGATGCATAGTTGGGGAAGTTATTTCGTCCACGTTCCTTAGGTAACATTTAATCTTTTCAAGATCGATAGGCAAAAAGGCCGAATCTCTTGCCATATCTTTTTCTAAATAGAAGTGGAACTGATAGGGTTAAACGGTTCGATTAGGCATGGAAAAATTCTTGCAAAGATGCTAAAATTAATTTAAGACACTTTCACGATTTCAGAAGAACTGCCATTAGAAATATGGTCCGCTCTGGAGTCCCCTAACGTGTAGCCATGATGATTTCAGGACATAAGACGAGATCAGTCTTTGACCGATATAATATTGTAAATGACACTGACCTCAAACTTGCTGCCAAACAGCAAGATAATTCCCTAAAATCCGTCGCGGGCACAATTTCGGGCACAATTCACCAAATCGACGAGAAAATTAAGGTAAATTGTGAGACCTAACAAATTGTTTTTCTTACTAAATGCCCCCGTAGCTCAGTGGATAGAGCATTGGATTCCTAATCCATGTGCCGCAAGTTCGATCCTTGCCGGGGGCACCAATGATTTCAAGGAAACATCGCTTCAGCGGCGGCCGTTGGTAAAAGGGAGCACTGGGTGTAAATTATGAAAACCTATTTTGAATGTATTCCATGTCTTATCCGACAAACTTTTGAGGCTGCCAGGCTTACAACTGATGATAAGGCGATCCACGAGCAAGTCATCCGTAAGATATTGCGCGCTGCAAGCGAGATGAATCTGCGAGAATCTCCCCCGTTTATGGCACAACGTATCCACCGCCTGATTCGTCAGATGACAGGCGACAACGACCCGTACCGTGACATCAAGGATCGTTTCAACCATTTCGCTTTAGAGCTTTATCCAGAGCTCAAAGAGCGGGTCGAGCGGTCTCGCACGCCATTGGATACGGCAATTCGCCTGGCGATTGCGGGTAATATCATCGATTCTGGTGTAAATCTTCATATAAACGAGACTCTGGTTCACAATTCAATTGAGCATGCGTTAACATCGCCGCTTGCAGGAGATCCGGAACAATTTCGCAAAGCAGTATCAAAGGCGAATGATATTCTCTATCTGGCGGACAACGCCGGGGAAATTGTTTTTGACCGCTTGCTCATCGAGCAAATGCCGTCCGAAAAAATAACCCTTGTAGTGAAGGGGAGTCCGGTCATTAATGATGCTTGCCTTGCTGACGCCCAGGCGACAGGCATAGCTGATCTTGTTGAAGTTATTGATAACGGTTCTGACGCACCTGGAACCATCCTGGATGAATGTTCGGAAGAATTTAAACGGCGGTTTGAAAATGCTGATCTGATCATAGCCAAGGGGCAGGGAAACTACGAGACACTCAGTGATGTTAAAAAAGACATTTTTTTCGTGCTCAAGGCAAAGTGTCCGGTCATCGCTCACCACATCGGCTGTGAAGTGGGAAGTCTGGTCTTCCTCGGAAGCGCCAGGGGCAAGGACTATGGTGGAAAAAAGATCTAATGAAAAAGGTGATCGTCTGTGAAGAATTCAGAAATACATACTGACGACAGGAAGAACAATACTCTTACCAAAGAAGCCAAACAGATTGAGCGGGTAGCTCTTTATGCGCTACTCATTAACTTTGTGCTCACAGGAATCAAATGCGTACTCGCATACTTTTCGGGCAGCCTGGCAGTTGCCGCAAGTGCAATCGACTCCGCAACTGATTCTGTCGCTTCTCTCACTATATTAGGCGGCCTAAAATTATCGACCCGCAAAAGTCCCACGTTTCCGTATGGATTGTACAAGATTGAAAATGTAATCTCGGTGATTATGGCGATATTCATCTTTTTTGCAGGATACGAAATCGTCCGCAACATTCTTTCACCAGGTGCAGAACCGCCGACTATTACGTTGGGGCTCATCGGCTGGTTATCAGCGGGAATATTGATCACGTTTTTGTTTGGACAGTATGCGATTTCTGCAGGCAAACGAACTAAATCGCCGACCCTGATTGCCGAGGGCCGCCATCGTCAGGTTGATGTGCTCTCTTCACTGGTGGTGGTGCTGGCGGTGGGACTTCACTATTTTGGATTGAATATAGATTTTTTTGGAATAACCATAGATCACATTGCAGCGGGACTGGTGCTTATTTTTATCGGCTATGCCGGATGGCAGATACTTTCCGATGGGATGCGCGTACTCCTCGATGCTTCCCTTGACCCTGAAACGCTGGAACAGATACGAAAAATTATCGAGTCACAACCAATGGTAACGGAGATTCGACGGCTGGCCGGCCGGAACGCGGGCCGTTACCGCTTCCTGGAAACAGAGGTGGTTTTGCGTACCGGCAATCTGAAAAAGGCCTATGCAATCAGTCAACATATCGAAGCGGACATCAGAAAACAGATACCCCTGGTAGAGCGGGTGGTGATTCACTATGAGCCCCAGGTGCGTGAACATCTGCGTATTGCAGTACCGCTTGCAGATACTCTCGGTCACGTCAGCGCTCATTTTGGAGAAGCGCCATATTTTGCCATGCTGCTCTTGCGTTTGGCTGACGGGAATATTGAACAGCAGGAGGTAGTAACCAATCCGCATACTAAGGTCCCTAAGGCCAAAGGAATTCGTGTGGCCGAGTGGCTGGTTGAGCATAAAGTTGACGTGGTGATGGTAAAAGAGGATTTACATAAAAAAGGGCCGGCATACGTTTTCGCCGATGCCGGGGTAGAGTTACAAGTATCTGCGGCCGGCCGGCTGAGTGAAATGATTGACTTCTTTAGAAAGCAAGTGGTCGTCAGCGACCAGAGTTGACGAAAGGCGGTCTTCAGCCTAAGGAACGTGGACGAAATAACTTACTCAACTATGCATCACAGCTTCAGGCCACCTTTGCCCGATTTCAAATCACAAAAATATCAAAATAGCCCGCTATTCCATCAACTTTTGTGATCTGAGATCGAACAAATCTGACCCAAATCTATGCGCCTACTTGTGGAAGTTAATTCGTCCCCGTTCCTAACCAGCCTGACTTTATTAAATTCCTGAACTTGTTTACGGCATCGAAGGTAAGGCTGAAGGCTTTTAGAGAAAAGACTCATAAAACCCAAGAATGGGTGCAATACAAAAAAGTAACATAAATTATATCAAGTAATCGTTGAACCCGTCTAATGTCGAATGTCGAACAAGGAATGTCGAATTACGAAGGAAGGTACTTAATAATTTAAAAAAACATCCACACTTCGACATTCAATATTCCCTGTTCGACATTCATTATTCAATTGGCGCTTCCTGGCACCGAAATGGTCACGTTTCGTTCTATGTAACTCTTTTGTATTGCACCCCCAAGAATAGCATAGCTATTCAAGTATACTGTCCACAAATACGGATTTTGCGGGGGATATCAGTATCCTTCAGTCTTAAGCCTTCAGGTTAATAACCTGAGCAGTTACGAAAAGGATTTATATATGAAAATAGCGGTAAGCGGAAAAGGGGGTGTAGGAAAAACGACATTTGCTGCTCTTCTTATACGTATTCTAGATGAGGAAGGAAAGCATGTTCTGGCAATAGATGCAGATCCTGATGCAAACCTTGCAGCAGCTATAGGTATTGATGATTCTGATAAAATAGCTGCTATTTCTGAAATGAAGGAACTTATTTATGAAAGGACAGGAGCAAAACCAGGGGGAATGGGCGGCTTTTTTAAGCTTAATCCCAAAGTTGACGACCTCCCCGACACCTTATCCGTAAAATTAAACAACATTAAGCTCATACGAATGGGAGGTATTAAAAAGGGCGGATCCGGATGTATATGCCCTGAGAGCACACTTCTTAAGGCACTTATAACACATATTGTTCTTCAAAGGAATGAGGTTGTGGTAATGGATATGGAGGCAGGAATCGAACATTTAGGAAGAGCTACCGCCAGGGCGGTAGATAAACTTATTGTAGTGGTAGAACCAGGGCGTCGAAGTATCGATACCGCAGAACGTATTAAAAAACTGGCATCAGAAATCGGGCTTACTAATATTAAGGTTGTTGGAAACAAGATACGCAACGATAAAGATAAAGAATTTCTAAAAAAACATCTTTCTGATTTCGATTTTATAGCTTTCCTGCCATATGATAACGCTTTAATTGAAGCAGACCTTAATGGAATATCGCCATTTAATACAGATTCGCCCGCAAAAGCAATTGTAAAAAAAATGGTAACTACTCTGGTTCACGGTTCACGGTTCAGGGATAGAGAGCTATGAAATCGGAATCGAACCTCTCTTTCATCAGTTTATCATCAGTTTAACCTTGAACCACGGAACTTTGAACCTGAACAGTGAACCTCGGAACCTGAAATAATGTATAGAAAAAGATATCCGGTTAGACATAAAAAAAAAGAGCATCAATTCAATAGAAGATCAAAATCACCGAAAATCAAGCCCGAAGCGGACACCAAATTAAAAAAGGTCTTCGCTTTAATAGGCGTGCCTGATAAAACAAAATTTAAACCGGACAAGTTCCAGCTCGAAGCGCTTTCTGCAATTAATAAAGCAGACTGCCTTGTTACCGCACCGACAGGGGCAGGTAAAACCTGGATAGCTGAACAGGCAATCTCTCTTATAGTAGAAAGAAGAGGAAGGTGCTGGTATGCATCTCCTTTAAAAGCTTTAACAAATTCAAAGTATAATGAATTTTCTAAAATCTTCGGCACGCGGAATGTCGGCATATTAACCGGTGACAGGAAAGAAAACCCTGATGCGCCAATCATTATTGGAACCACAGAGATTCTTCGTAACCAGTTGTATGATGCCATGCATTCAGGAGAAATATTATCCACTGACCTTGTGGTTCTTGATGAAGCTCATTTCATAGGCGACAAAGAAAGAGGGGTTGTATGGGAAGAAATAATGATTTATCTTCCTTCAAGGATTCCTCTCCTCCTTTTATCTGCCACAATCGGAAACGCAAAGCAGATAGCCAAATGGCTTTCATCAATACGCTCAAAAAAATGCATTGTTATTGAAGAAAAGAAGAGGCCGGTGCCGCTTTGCGCCCTTTTTTTTCATCCTTCAGGGACTCTTCTTCCCCTGGTATCGCAATCCAGCGTGAATAAAAAAAAGAAACTGTATAAAAAAGTTAACGATTATATTAGCAACAAATATTCCCAGCGTCTTGCTACTCAAGGCAAACTGCCGCCTTTTGGGGATATCTTGAATGTATTGAAAAAATATCGGCTACTACCCGCAATATTTTTTCTGAAATCACGGGCAGACTGTGACAATGCGCTTGATATGTGCATGAAAAACATTCTGCACGATCAGCACAGAAAAGCAGCAATTATCCAAAAAATTAATGAACTTGCTGAACTAAGTCCCCACATTACCAAGCATCGCCAGTTAAGGTATCTTGAAAATCTTTCAGTAGGGGCCCATCATAGCGGGCAGTTGCCTGCCTGGAAACTTGTTATCGAGGCACTTATGAATGACGGACTTCTTGATGCTGTTTTTGCGACGTCAACCATGGCTGCAGGAGTAAACTTCCCCGCCAGAACAGTTGTTTTCTTGAATTCAGACAGGTTTAACGGCATTGAATTTGTACCACTGAGTTCTACTGAATTCCATCAAATGACAGGAAGGGCCGGCAGAAGAGGCATGGATAATATTGGGTTTGCAACAGTACTTCCTGGAAAATTTATGGACATAAGGCTAATTGCAAAGCTTATATCTTCACCTCCTTCAGATGTATTAAGCCAAATTAGAATTAACTTTTCAATGGCCCTTAATCTCCTGTTGTCATACTCTCCCGACCAAATTAAAGATCTGCTTAAAAAATCTTTTTTCACATATTTAATCATGAAAGACAAAAAATCAGCCGGAAGATTTATAGAAAACAGCTATAATTATCTATCTAAGGATTTTCTTCGCCATCTCAATTTCTTAAAAAAAACAGGTTACGTAAAAAACAACGGAGAGCTGACTAAAGACGGAAAATGGGCTTCGAAGTTAAGAGTTGATCAACCTCTATTAATTGCTGAGGGTTTCAGGCTGGGAGTTTTCCCAGAATCAGATCCTGCGCTCCTTGCTGCCATGATATCATCATTTGTAGATGAAAGAAAAACAGAAAATAGAATTGATAAGGAATTTATGCCAAAAAGTCTTTTGTCAGTTTTTCTTAAAGTAACAAAGGCGCTCAGACCATTTTCCAAGCTTATGGTATCAAAAGGATTTGAGGCCAGACCCCTATTTTTAAGCCCGGCCGTCACTATCTATGCATGGGCAACAGGGCGACCCTGGGAAAAAGTTGTTTCAGTTGCCGAAATAGCAGAAGGAGATCTTGCCATGCTGATACTCAGGACTGCCGACAACCTCAGGCATATAATGGCGCTCGAACAATTTTTCCCTGAAGCTGCTGAAACTGCAAGAAAATCTATCAGGCTCATTGTTAAGGAGCCCGTAGCCTTCAGCCTAAACACCTGAGTAGTTAGGAACGTGGACGAAATAACTTACTCAACTATGCATCACAGCTTCAGGCCACCTTTGCCCGATCTCAAATCACAAAAATATCAAAATAGCCCGCTATTCCATCAACTTTTGTGATCTGAGATCGAACAAATCTGACCCAAATCTATGCGCCTACTTGTGGAAGTTAATTCGTCCACGTTCCTTACGAAGCATGTTTTATAATATTTATCTCAATTCTTGAGGCAAAAACAGCATATTGCGGTTGAAAATTTTTCGCCTGACTTTTACGACGCCATCAAATTTTGTCTTGATTTTTTATACAGAAATTGTAAAGTAGAAAAAAATTACACTATATTCGATTATTTTATGAAATTATTCTTCCTTTTAGAAAATGAATAAACTTATAATAAGCTCTTGCAACCATAGCTCAAAAAGAATTCCAGGTCTTTGGATTATTCTCGTAACATGCATCTCTCTGTTCGGTCTATGGCTCTCTGTCCAATGCTCTGCGGCCGGGCAAACGACCGACATCGTGCATGAATCTGCGTCCACAGATCCATCGAAGCAATCCGTCTCAGATACCGAAGCTGATCAATCAAAGCCTAAAAAAATCACCTGCCTTTCCATTATCTGGGAAGATTATAAGGGCAAAAAGCTATCTTATCCGTCTAAGTTGTTCGTCGATTCTGTAATGAAGGAGATCTATGTTACAGATTCCGGACATGGTAGAATATTGGTATATACCCACGACTTTTACCCGCTCCTTTGTATTGACGAATCAGATGGCATCGAAACCCCTATTGGACTGGCCGTTGATCCGGAGGGGTATCTTTTTGTTGCCCAGTCATCCGGGCCAAAACAGAAAAAAGCAAGGATATCGGTATTAAGTCCTTCATTAAAGTGGATGAAAGATATTTTTTTTGAGGTGGTTGAAGACTCGGACAGTTTTACCCCAAAAAACATTGCCATAAGCAAGTCCGGTCGGCTTTACGTGGCCGGCGGCAGTTTTTGCGGTGTGGTGGTTTTGAATAAGGAAGGAACATTTTCCCATCTCCTGAGCCCTGTTGACAGGCTGGGAAAAGGCGAAGAACAAAAAGCTACGATATGCGATGTGGAGATAGACAGCTCCGGCAGGATATACCTTTTGAGTGAAGACATGGGTCGTGTTTATGTCTATGATGACAAGGAGAATTTCTTGTTTAAGTTCGGTACAAAAGGTGGAAGCTCCGGCAAGTTGAGCCGTCCCAGGGGATTGGCTGTGGATGACCTCAGCAAAAGGATCTATCTGATCGACTACATGCGCCATACTGCAAATGCCTATTCAGAAGACGGGCGTTTTTTGTTTGAGTTTGGCGGCAGAGGCTGGGGAAAAGGATGGTTTCAGTACCCGTGCGATATTATCGTGGATACCTCTGGAAATGTGCTGATCGCGGACACTTTTAACCAGCGCGTGCAAGTCCTTAAAATAGAAGAGCTTTAATCCAGGAAATGTTATGAGCAAAATAATTGTGGCAAAGCCCTTGAAATTTCGTTTGATGATGGTTTTGCTGGCCGCGGTTTTTATCCCGGCGTGTATTTTCGAACCCACCTCGATGGACCTTCAACTATCCGATAAGGGGCAAGTCTTTTTCTATCTTTCGTGTCCCCAGAAACCTACTTTTGATATCTCCTTTTCTATCTCGGGCATGAGCTTTATGAACAAGGAGGGAGAGTGGATCGATGTGGCTGTTGATAAGAGCATTCATTCCGCCGGGCTTGCGCAGAATCAGATCAAATTGCGTGAATTTTATCTGCCTGCCGGAAAATATGAACGGATAAGATGGACTATCTCTGAGGCAAAACTGAAAAAGGATGGAAAAATTTTCGGCCTGCCCCTCCTCCAGCCAGGTGGAAACCATTTCTTCGATATGGAGTTTTCTGTGTTTTCCGGTGAGAATTTCGCCCTTTTTGCAGACTGGAATCCGGAAGAGTCTGTTTTCGAAAAATATCTTTTCAGGCCAAAGATGACCTTGAGGAAACAGGGCATAGAGATTAAAAATATTTTACTCTATGTCACGAGCTCAGGCTCGGACTGCGTTACCGTTATAGACAGACAGAAGGATAGGGTGGTGGCAACCATTGCGGTAGATCAATCGCCTATGGGAATTGTTGCAAGCCCGGATGGGGACAAGATATATGTAGCCAATTCCGGCTCTAACAACATTTCGGTTATCGATACTGGTTTAAACAGGGTAATCAACAAAATTGCCAATTTTGGATATAGCCCTGCTGAACTCGCCCTGTCCGAAGATGGCCTGATACTCTACGCAACTAACCCGAATTCAGACAATATTTCTGTTATAGATACTCTTTCCAATATAGTAACCGGTTGGATATATGTGGGAAACAACCCTGCAGACATCGTAGTCGACCAAGACAGACGCAAGGTCTATGTGACAAACAAAGCGTCAAATTCCGTGTCGATTGTCAACGTGAACACCAGCGCTGTGGAAGATACAGTAACAGTCGGTTTTAATCCCACCGGCGTGGCCATTCACCAGGATAAGCTATATGTGACCAATACAGGTTCAAACAGTATCTCTGTGATAGACATCCCGTCGTATTCGGTCACAAAAACGATATCTTTGAGTCAAAAACCCATGTGGCTTGTGTCCGGCCTGTCCGACCGGATCTACGTATCCGGCGTCGACAACGAAGTTTCCTTTATATATCCCTCCATGGACATGACTACCAGGAATATATCGGTTGGTGACCTTCCTTCACAGATGACCGTCGATTCATTGAGAAGAAAACTTTATGTGGTCAATACCATGTCAGAGGATATATCCGTCATAGACCTTGCAACAAAACGACTGAAAACAGTCATTCAGGTTGGGAGAAGGCCGCATGGAATTGCTCTTATTGAGCCCTAAGGCTGGGGATTGGATGATTTGCGGACTTGACAATTGAGGCGGAGCACAAATTAACAAATTAACAAATTAACGAATTAACGAATCTATGAAATTGAAATTCTGGATTGTTATTTTTTTGCTGACACTGGTCTGCTTTCGGGGAGTCTGTACTGGAGATGATATCGGTGGCTCGGCTGACCTTAGTTATCGCTCAACCGAAACAAAGACCGGTGAAGCAGAGGAAAGCTCATGGAGCTTTACCCAAAACTATAATCTTCAGGCAACCAAGGAATTCAATCCTAAAGTCAACTTTGCCGCTAATCTCGGCATTAATATAAACGAGACAAACGATACCAAAACAACGCTGCTGACACCGGATATAAGGCTAAATCTAAGGAACGAATATTTTGATGCTGATACGGGCTATCGGATCACTGAAAAAGGCCTTGATATCTTAACCATGATTGCAGATGAAGACCACTTTACGACCGAATCGTGGAATGTAAATTTCTCCACAAAGTCCGAGAAATATCCCAAAGTGCAACTCCGTTACAATGAAGACATAAACTATGACCATCTGGCAGTACACGATACAGACAGCAAAACCACTAATTTTTCCGGAACCGCTGACTATACATATCGATTTTTGAATTTTAACTACGAGTATAGAAACAATGTTTTGGACGATTACGTTACAGAAGCCATCACAGAGACCGATACCCATTATGGAAGATTCGATTTCAGAAAGTCATTTTGGAAAAACAGGATCTCAACCTCAGGAAGCTATTCGATCACAAACACAAAGACGGAAACCGAAACAGGGGGGCAGGATGTTGAGTTTGCTGAAAAAAAGAGTCCCTCAGCCGGATTATATGCCGACGACCCTCCTGCTCCGCTCAACGTAATGCTTACATCTCGTGACTCGCTCATAGATGGCGACAAGGCCACAAGCACGGGGATTGAAATCGGCCTGAGTGCTAATATCGATCAGAACATGGGGTTGTACCTGACTTTTCCCACTGAGGTCGGCAAAATCTACGTTTACACAACCACGCCCGATATTAACTTTAATGATAGTTTCTACACTTGGGCTGTGTATTCGAGTAGTGACAACACTACATGGACACCGATAAACGTTGCAGCCACCTTTGATTATGATGCGAACCAGAAGCGGTTTGAGATCTCTTTTACCAAGACGACGGCCCGGTACTTTAAGGTAGTAAACACAGCAAACGATGACAGAGCTCTTGAGGTAACAGAGATCGAGGCGTACAGCCTTATCCAGGGCGCTTACACGAAAGAGAACACCACACAAACCACACAGGCCAATCTTAGATATAAGCCCATGGATTGGCTCTCTTTTACGTATGATTTTACACAGGACGAGCGGAAAACCAACCTGGCCAACCTGGATCAGGAAGAGTCGGAAAAAATCAGGCGTCTGGCCCACAGCATGAATTGCCGTGTGGAAAGAGAGCTTCACAAGTATATTACAGCTTGGGCACAGTATGGAAGGCGGATGGAATACGATTCTGAGGCAGAGGCAGAGGATACGATAACCGATACCTATCTGCTGCACTTTCTTTTTTCTCCCCTTACAACCCTTAATACCGATCTTTCTTTAAATCACACGCTATCAAAAGAAGACGGCAAAACCGAGTCAAAGAGCTCATCTGCATTGCTTCAGATATCAGCAAAACTCCGTGAGGGAGCGAATCTGAATGTGGATGCAAACATCACCCGTTCGGAAAATTATGTCAGTCAGTCCGAAACAACCACCAAGTCTATTAGCTCAGATCTGCGTCTTGAACTCACCCGAATGTTGACAGCCGAAATTGAGTATGATACAAATTGGACGGAAATACAAAAATCAGAGCTGGATGGTGATACAACGGGCCGAACCTCCAACGCCAGGATCATATTTTACTGGCGGCCCTCTCACGATTTTTACCTCAGAGCCTCCTATGATATTGACAGGGATGAAAAGTCAGGGGAGGAAACCACTCAGCAGCTATATAACATGAACTGGTTGATGACCGAAAAGATGCAGCTTGACATGGGGTATACCTTAAACAGAAATGATACTGTCAGCTCAAATTACTCTGTCAATCTTTCCTGGAATTTGAGCCGGGTCTTTACATTAAGGTTTGGCTATGACTGGAGTCGCCAGCAAGAAGATATGACTGAAACAACACAGACTTTTATCACGAATCTTTCAGCAAGGTTTTAAACTATGGAGAACAAATGAATAGTATAAGTTGGATCAAGCAAACAATTCTTTTACTTGCGTTATTGCCGATATTGTACAATTGTAGCGGGCCTATGAGTTATATCCACCCTACGGCAGATCTTACATATATTAAAGCAGTAGCCATTGTGCCTTTGAAAAACCTGACTCAGGAAAGGGCTGCAGAAGGCAAGGTAATGAATGTCGTGGCTGCGGAGATGTTAAGGCGGGGGGTATTCGATGTTGTTGAATTTGGAGAGGTAGATAAGGTCATGAGGGAAGAGGGAATTAAGGAAACAGAAGGCGTCATCAGTAAAAGCGTTGCCGAACGGGCCGGAAAGCGGCTGAATATTCAGGCCTTTATTGTAGGGGCGGTTGAAGAATACAGTATGTCGCAGGCAGGGAGCGGTTCTTATCCGGAAGTCGCTGCCTCTTTAAAGCTGATAGATGCAAACTCCTATAAGATCCTCTGGGAGTCGACACACAGTGTAAAAGGAGCAACCATTCAGGATCAGCTCTTCGGTATCGGCAAAAAGAGCCGTAGCGACCTTTGCAGAAAGTTGGTTGAGGAGATGTTTGATACCCTGTTTGGTGGCAGATAGAGGGATTGTCGTTTGAAGTTATTTTCGTGTTTATAGATTTTCAGAAAAATAATTTCACTGTGTTATCAGTCAAAATCTTCGACGACGTACACATCAGCACGATTTGCTCAGATTTTTCCTTCCAGCCTTGTGAAATGAATTATCTGAAAGTCTATAGGTGATAACATTTTTTGTTCATCCAAATATTTTGCTGTCGAGGTTTCAATTTCGTGAAAAAACATCTGTTCATCGTAGCAGCTATTTTAGTTTTTTCGCTCCATGGGTTGTCAGATCGTATTTTGGCTGCGGATAATGTGGTAAAAATAAAGAGAATAGCTCTAATGCCTTTCGACACATTTACCGTCGAAGATGTGTCAATTGATATGACACGTTTTATATCGGATTGTCTTATAAAAAATGAATTTGAGGTTATTTCTCAAGATATCCTGGAAAATTTCCTTGCCAAAAGAAGAATCCGTAGAACGGAATTTTTGGACAAATCGACTATCAGAGAAATGGGCACTGCTTTAAAGGCGAATATCTTGATGCTCGGGTCTGTTGATCTCCTTAAAGATGGTGAAAACCCACAGATAGCCATGAATGCCCAGATGATCAATTGTTTTGATAGCTCTGTTGTCTGGGCCGGCTCTATTTCACGCACTGGTGACGACTTTGCCACATTTCTCGGTATAGGCAGGATAACTTCTTTGCAAAAGTTGATAGGAATCACAGTGGAGGAACTCTTAACCAACTTGCCCTCTACCGTTAACATCATCGTCGATATGGGCAGCTCATCCATAACCCCCATTGAAATCGGCTACGCAGGTTTTTTTCCATATTTATTAAGAGGAGGTGAGACAACACACGTCTCAATAGAGGTCAAAGAGATCACCAAAAAGCTGCGAGATATCAGGGCATTTCTCCTTGATAGCGAGATTGACCTTAAAACCAAGGACGGAAGATGGTATACCGGAACTATTTCAGCTCCATTCATTGAGGGAGTCTATTCGCTGAAAATTTACGTATCGGACCGATGGAACAGGCTTTTTAGTGTAAACTCCGCAGCCAATCTGACTGTCCACAACAGCCCACCTGAAGTCACTCTTTTGTTTCAGAAAAGGCTTATATCTCCCAATAATGACGGCATCAATGACTATATTCAATTCTTCCCCGAACTCCTGAAAGCAATCACATTAAAAAGCTGGCGGGTTGAGATTACAGATAAAGACGGTAACATCGTAAGATCTGAAGACGGTTTCGGCATGCTGCCCACAATTTTTTTCTGGCGGGGTGAGAATAATCAATACATAACTGTTAAAGATGGAATATATTTCTGTCAATTGTTTGTGGAAGATAAGGCAAGCAACCGAACATCTACAGCAAAGGAGAAGATCGAGGTCGACAAAACTTCTCCGGAGACTACCGTTTTTCTTTCTGAGGAAAATGAAGAAAGCCTTATCCTGTCGATAGAAATCAAAGATATAAGCAAAATAGCCGATTGGAAAGTCGTTGTTTATGACAGAACAGGCGCTGAAGCAGGAAAGCTTGAGGGCAAGGGGAATCTCCCGGCAACCATTGTCTGTCCGGTAAAAGAAAAATCAAAAGAAGACCTGAGCCCGGAAGAAGAGAGAGTGCTCACCTATTCGCTTGAAGTGAGAGATATAGCGGGAAACCGCTTGCAAATAGAAAAACAACCCTTAAAATACCCTGAGTCTAAAGTAACTGAGCCCGAGAAAAAAAAGGATGAGTGGGTTGAGGATTTTTGAGTTGATGAGCCTGATAAAAAAGTGTATTTTTCTGCTTGTTATCTTGGAATCTATCTCTGCTTGTTCATCGGGTACCATCCCATATGCTTATGTCCGAAAAAATCATGATCAGCCAGTGGTCAAAAAAGTAGCGATTTTTTCTTTTCACAACAACACAATGATCGACGAGGCGAGCAAAATTGTAACCGGGGCCTTTGTCTCAAGCCTTGTTAAAACGAAAAAGTTTAAGGTGGAATTTCCGGGTAACATTAAGAGCTTTCTTGTCAACGAACGAATTATTGTGAGAACCGGCGTTGATCTCGATACTATCAGGCGCATGGGAAGAAGATTGGGGGTTGATGCCGTTATCATGGGCAGGATAGAAGAATTCGTGGGAATGGAGGAAAAGAAAAGGGGCGTTATTCCGGTAGTTTCAATCAGTTCGAGGTTGGTGGACGTCCGAACAGGGAAGATTCTGTGGATGGCGCAACATAGAAGAAGCGGCGATGACTATATAAAGGTTCTTGATTTCGGCAAGGTCAGGTCGGTAGGCGAATTGACCAAAAAAGTGGTTCTGGAGATGATTGAGACGATGCCGTGATGGTAATTAGGAACGTGGATAGGCTGAAGATTGTTAGGAAAAAACGCATTTAAAAGCCATGCTTGGTGCAAGAATCAGATATTTCCGTCAAAGTACGGCAATCATCGTGCTCTTTTGCCCCCTTCAGTCTAAACAGCTTCAGCCTGACGGGTGCAATACAAAAAAGTAACATAGAACAAAACGTGACTAAATCGGTGCCAAGAAGCGCCAATTGAATGATAAATATCGAACAGGGAATATTTAATATCGAAGTGTGGATGTTTTTTTTAAAATTATTAATTACCTTCCTTCGTAATTCGACATTCCTTGTTCGATATTCGATATTAAACTGATTAAACGGGTTCAACAATTACTTGATATAATTTATGTCACTTTTTTGTATTGCACTTCAGCCTGACTACGTGAGTAGTTACACCTGATGTAAAACAGCCTGTGGAAAAAAATATGGATTGAGGATTTTCTGATTATAACGGATTTTAGGGAGATGATAACTTCTTGAAATTATTATATCATATACCAACAACTCTGCTATATTCAGCGCTGTTTGTCTCTGGAATTCACCATATTTACTTCAAAAAGCAGAATGCATATTTCTTGGTATGTTACATAAAAGGGCTACCAACGTAAGGCGGGACTGTCTGTAAATTCAGTTAGTCAGTGTCTGAGAAAAACTTAATTTGCCCCTCATCGTTTGAATCTTATTACTGTAACAAAAACTTCAAGAATACCCAAAACCTGTTATTGAGGGCTACTTGTACTGTCACAATAACAAAATATGGTTTTGGGTGTCTCAAAATGATAACGATTTTTTGGCAGAGCCAATTTTCTCTGACCTGGCCCAGAGGGCCAGGATTTCTATGTTCAAGTAAAAAAGCGCTCAATTTAGGAATAAGGATTATAATGAAAAAACTATTTGTATTTGTTTTATTCGTATTTTGCATGTGTGGAGTTGTATATATGGCTGTGCCCTGCTGCGCTGCCATGGATGCGGCCGTTCTTGCCGAAGTCAATGGCGAGGCCATTAATAAAGATGCTCTTCAGAAGAGAATTATGGCTATTCACAGGAATAAGCCGCAAATTCGGCCTGAAGAGGGCGCCGGCCGCATCGAAGTTATGGAAATTGTTGAAGAGATGATTGATGAGCGGCTCATAATCCAGGATGCGTACAGGTTAGAACTTGACAGGTCTGCTGATTTTATAAAAAACATTGAATCCTTCGTGACTACCCAGTCCGTCATCAGATTAAGAAAAGAAGTGGTCCTTGCTAAAATCAACATCAGCGATCAGGATATTCTTAACTATTTCAAAGAGCACTATGAGAAAGATGGGCCGACCCCTGAAGGAATGTTTGAAAAAGTAGAAGCACGAATCAAAAAAAACCTCCGGAAGGAAAAAGAGAAAGAGCTGTCTGATAACTTTATTTCCGCTCTAAGAAAACAGGCGGACATCTGGATTGACAGGGACCTGATTAACCTGCTTGATCCGGAAAAGGATTATACAGGAAAAAAGTCGGTGGTGGCGAGCGTAAAAGGTGATATGATTCCACTTGATAGTTTTCTTTATGATATGAAACAGGCATCTCAAAAACGGGCCAGGATGTTTGCTTTGTTAAAAGACAATGAACAACTGGAAAAAATGCAAAATGATTTAAAAAAAGAAATTCTGGATAGCCTGATCACATACAAATTGATTGAGCAGGAGGCTTTAAAGCGCAATTATGCCAAGGACTCTTTATTTATGAACAAGGTTAAAAAGCTTAAAGAGAAACTCCTTATTAATGAATTTAAGGCAAAGACAATCTATCCCCTGATAATTCCTACAAAAAATGAGTTGACACAATATTATGAAGACCATATAGATGATTTTAAGAAAGGTTATGAAGTCTGGTTCAAAGATATGATCTTTAAGACTCGTAAAGATGCTGAAAAAGCTCTGAAAGAATTAAAGCAGGGAGCAAGTTTTGAATTTTTGGCGGTTCAGGTGTCGGAAAAATGGACACCAAGGCAAAAGGTTGTATGGGTTAATGTTGATTCCTTTTCTCCTGTAATCAGGAAGGAATTAAACCGGCTGAAAGCAGGTGAGATTAGCGAGGTGATCGCTGACAACAGACAATACAAAATCTTTAAATTAAAGGGCAAAAGAGGAGGAGAGCCCATAGAATTCTCCAGAGTCGTCGATAGTCTCAAAAAAATTGTAGGGCAAAAGAACTTCGACAAAATGCTCTCTAAGTATTTGGCGGAATTACGGGATGTCTCTACAATCAGAATCAACAAAAAAGCCCTGAAATTCATAGAAGAAAAATACCGGCAAAAATTACCCGAAGAAACTAAAACACAGGTTAGCCCATGAAGGATATGAAGCTGGCAATTTTATATTTGTTATCGATTGCAATGATCATTGGAGGCGTTGTTTCTTGCAAGAACATGGGGACAAGGCAGCTTGTGAGGAAAAAATGCGTCGAGTGCCATCAAAAAAAGGTCGATGAGTTTAAGAAGGCTGGGGTTGTCCATAAGCCTCTAAAGGACAATGAATGTGAATCGTGTCACAGGCCCCACGGGGTGATCGGGGGCGCTTACTTAAAGGTGAGCGAAAAGGAGCTTTGTTACACCTGTCATAAAGAGATGAAGAGCGTGCTTGACAAAAAGCATCTTCATGCCCCGACAAAAGAAAGTGAGTGTTTAAGCTGTCACAGTCCACATTCGTCAGAGAACAAAAACCTTTTAAAAGGCAAGGGGAATAATCTTTGCTTTATCTGCCATAAAGAAGATGCCTATAGCAGAAAGATGCAGCATGCGCCCTTATCCGACAAGGGGTGTTTGACCTGCCATGATGCTCATGGTTCTGATTATGAGAAATCGCTTTTTGATTCAACAGATGCTGTTTGCAGGAAATGTCACGATTTTAAAAAGCCAGGGTTTGTCAAAAGCCATTCAGGTTATAATCCGGAGGGGAATACCTGTGTCTCCTGCCATACTCCTCATTCTTCTTCAAATACAAAACTGCTTCGAGAATTTGTGCATACGCCAATTGATCAGAACCAGTGCAAATCCTGTCACAACTCCCCTGAATCAGAGCGCCCTTTAGGTGTAAAAAAAACAGGAGCAGAACTTTGCTATGAGTGCCATACTGAAAACCGGATAGCATTTGCAAAGGCCCACGTCCATGACCCGGTCAAAAAAGATAATTGCCTCTCATGTCACAGCCCCCATGCCACGGATAACAAAGATGCAACTCTTCTGCCTGATGGAAAGCTTTGCTATTCGTGTCATAAAGAAAGAGAGAAGTTGATTGAGAAACAGCACGTTCATAAGCCGGCAGGAGAAAACAATTGTACATCCTGCCATAATCCCCATGCATCAGACAACGATTATGAATTAAAAGAGACGGGCAAAAACCTTTGCTACCAGTGTCACAAAAAAGACGATTTTACGCAGCCGAATGTTCACAGTCCTGTTAAAAAAGGAGACTGTGTTACCTGCCACGACCCCCATGCATCGAATCACAAGTTTGAGCTCAGACTTGCTGAGGTCGAGCAGTGCTATACGTGCCATCAAAAAGAGAAGATGTTCTTTGATCGAGTCAATGTTCACACTCCAATAAGAATCGGACAATGTGTAGTCTGCCACAGTCCCCACTCAACAACAGAGAAAAAACTTTTGGTCCAGAAAAAAAACAAACTCTGTTTTAATTGCCATAATGGGATGCTCGACGAGATAAGTGATGGAAGTGTTCATGAATCTTTTGCAAAGGGCCGATGTTCCACATGCCACGACGAACACGCCAGCGACAATGATTGTCAGTTGGTTGAAGAAGGAGCGGACAATTGTTATGGGTGCCACAAAAACATTCAGACTCTTTCTCAAAAAAGCAAACATACCCACATGCCGATAAGAGATGGAAAATGCACATCCTGCCATAATCCACATGGAAGCAAAATAAAAGGGCGGTTAAACAGGCCGGCAGGAAGCCTCTGCCTGTCATGCCACTCCGGCCTGGCACTTAATATTGAAAAGGATGAATTTCAGCACGCGCCGGCAAAGGAAAGGATGTGTTTGAAATGCCATGTGCCACACTATGCAGATATTGAAAACTTGCTTACAGGCAAAGGAGTGAGCCTTTGCAAGGATTGTCACAATCTCAATAATCCGGCCATGGCGGTTGCCCACTCTGGAATCGCCATCAACAAGACGGATTGTATTGGTTGTCATGAAACACACAGTGCGGAGAACAAGGGCCTGATGCATAAGATCCTGCACCCACCGTTTAAGGAGGGAAACTGCAAAAAATGTCATTGATTGTATCACCATTGTTGAGCGATTAGCCATTAGTGTTTAGCTTTGAAAAATCAGGGTATTACGTTAATCAGAAATAACACCCAATGGTTGAATGCTTGTAATAGTAAAACATTCTGTAATCATTAACCTAATAGCTAACCGCTAAAGGCTAATCGCTTAACATAGGTATCAGTTAATGGTTGAAAAGTGAGCTAAAGTGCCTAAAATGCCTAAAGTTAAAAATTACACCTTCTTGTTTTATTTGATATTTTTCGTGGTATTTCTGTCGTCTATGACATCTGCTCCTGGAGCTAATGCAGCAGACACGAAGGTTGGCTTTGAAAAATGTATAGAATGTCATCCAAAGATTCAACAGGAAATGGCTCAAAAGGGGCGGCATGAGCCTTTTAAAAAATATCAATGTTCAAGCTGCCACAATCCACATGCCTCAAATCACGAATATCTGGCAAGAAATGAGATCGGCACGCTGTGCAAAAACTGCCATAAAGGCAAAAAAAGGAGCTTTGACAAAAAATACAGCCACCTTCCTTTTGAGCAAGGAGAGTGCTTGAAGTGTCATAGTCCACATTCATCAAAAAATCCAAAACTATTAACGGCAAGAGGGGAACAACTCTGCTTCGGCTGCCATGACGACAAAGAGATGTTTTCAAAAAAAAATGAGCATGATCCTGCCAGGAAAGGCAATTGTTTAACTTGCCACAGCCACCATACGTCCGATTATGAGGAACTGGTTGAAAAGAATCCTGAACGGATATGCGTGACATGCCATTCGGTCACGAAAAAATCTCACTTTAATTATCCTGTACAGAGCGCTGATTGCATGTCCTGCCACAATCCCCACGGATCGAATCGCAGCAAGCTGATCAAGAAAAATTTACACAAGCCGTTTGCCGGCAAGAAATGTGCTAAATGCCAT